>Ga0209980_10000029_pt1 | contig 65295 bp, 62 predicted proteins | sample CR02metaG_FD_183611 | JGI IMG/M metagenome (GOLD analysis project Ga0209980, IMG submission 183611) | Deep subsurface microbial communities from Mariana Trench to uncover new lineages of life (NeLLi) - CR02 metaG (SPAdes) (version 2) | ecosystem: Environmental > Aquatic > Marine > Ocean trench...
TTATGATATATTTCAATCACTTAGTGACTTGACTTCAATCTCGAGCTGGGGCATTTGTATGGGGCGGCGCAGAAATGCCGCGTCAGTCTGTGGGGTCGAACGTACCGAGAGTTCTCCACAGCCTGTCCGACGGCCGCGCGGACAGGGAGGAAATGCGCCGCACGCTGACCGAGCAGTCGGCACGCATGCATCGCACCATCGACTACCAGCTGCAACGGGCGGCGGCCTCCGGTCCGACACCCCTGGCGCCGGCGGTGGATATCGCACCAGTGGCTTCGCGTCTCAAGGACGCGTTACTCAAAGTGTACGCCGACAAGAAGTTGCGCGTGGACCTGGAGGTCGACCATGGCGCCGGGTTTCACGGTGACGAGGGGGATCTGGTGGAAATACTGGGCAACGTGCTCGACAACGCATGCAAATGGGCCGGTGAGCGCGTGCGTGTACGGGCCGGGCACACCCACGATGACGGCGGCGGGGCGGGACTCACGCTGCGTATCGACGATGACGGGCCCGGGATCCCGGCGGACAAGGTGGATGCGGTTCTCGCCCGTGGCGTGCGCGCCGACGCGACCACGCCGGGACACGGCATCGGACTGGCCGTGGTGCGCGACATCGTGGTCGAAGCCTATGGCGGCGAGGTTACCGTCGGCGCCAGCGATCTGGGCGGCGCCGCCGTCACCATCCGCATACCACCGCACTAACCGGCACCTATAATGCGAGGCATGAAATTTCATGCCGCCAGCGCACTCTTGACCGACGGGTGGGCCGATGACGTGCTCTTGGAGGTGGACGGGGCGGGCTTCATCGACGCCGTCACGCCGGGCGTGACCGAACCGCCGGCGGATGCCGAGCACCTGTCTGGACCGGCAATCCCGGGCATGCCGAATCTGCACTGCCACGCCTTTCAGCGTGCCATGGCCGGACTCACCGAGGTCCGCGGACCCGCCGAGGACAGCTTCTGGACCTGGCGCCAACGCATGTACACCTTCGTGGAACGCATCACGCCGGAGCAGGTCCAGAACATCGCCGCACAGTTGTACGTGGAAATGCTGCAGGCCGGTTACACCACCGTGGGAGAGTTCCACTACCTGCATCACCAAGCCGACGGCAACCCTTACCAGACGCCCAGCGAGATGTCGGACCGCATCATCGCCGCGGCGCGGGAAACCGGCATCGCCATTACCCACTTGCCGGTGCTGTATGCCTGCAGCGGATTCGGCGGCGTGGCGCCGCAAACCGGTCAACGGCGCTTCTTGAACGACAGCGACAGCTTCGCGGCATTGGTGGAAAGCTTGACGAAAAAGTACCGCGGCGATCCGCTGGTGCGCATCGGCATAGCACCCCACTCTCTACGGGCCGTGACCCGCGAGCAATTGCTGCACGCGGTGGGCGCGATCACCCGGCACGACTTCGCCGCGCCGATTCATATTCACATCGCCGAGCAAACCCGTGAAGTGGAGGAATGCATCGCCTGGAGCGGGCAACGGCCGGTGGAATGGCTGCTCAACAATATCGACGTGGATCAGCGCTGGTGCTTGATTCACGCCACCTACGCCAACGGCGCGGAGCGCGAGCGCCTGGCGGCCGGTGACGCGGTGGTCGGGCTCTGCCCCACCACCGAGGCGAATCTCGGCGACGGTATTTTCCCGGCAAGCGAGTTTCTCGCCGGCGGCGGGAAGATCGGCATCGGCTCGGACAGCAATGTCTCGGTGAGCGCCATCGAGGAGCTTCGCCTGCTGGAATACGGTCAGCGCCTGAGCCATCGGCGCCGCGCCATGCTCGCGAGCCCCGAGTCGCCGTCCGTTGGCAGAACTCTTTATGATGCAGCCGTCAACGGCGGCGCCCGCGCCCTGGCCCAGCCGGTGGGTGCGTTGCAAGTGGGCCGTCGCGCCGATCTGGTAGTGCTGGACGGGGAATCGCCGGCGCTCGCGCACAAGACCGGCGACGCGATTCTCGACAGCCTGGTGTTCGCCGCGAACCACACGTCCATCAAGGATGTGATGGTGGCCGGCCACTGGCGGATCCGCGACGGGCGCCACGACCAGCAGGACGCCATACTCGAACGCTACAAAATCACGCTGGCGGCGCTGCTGGGATAATCCACCGACAGGGAACGCAATCACAACATGTCAGAAGTCATGATCGTCACCGGCGGCAGCCGGGGCATAGGAGCCACCACCGCACGCCTGGCGGGAGAGCGGGGATACGCTGTCTGCGTCAACTACCGGCGGGACGCCGAGGCGGCCGCGGCGGTAGTGGCCGACATCGAGAAGGCAGGGAGCCAGGCTGTCGCGGTTGCCGGCGACATGGCATCGGAGAAAGACGTTCTCAATCTGTTCGAAAGCTGCGATGCAAAGCTCGGCACACTGAAGGTGCTGGTCAACAATGCCGGCATCATCGATGTCCAGTCACGGGTGGAGGACTACACGTTGGAGCGCCTGCGACGCATGTTTGCCGTCAATATCACCGGCGCCTTTCTGTGCGCGCGCGAGGCGGTGCGCCGCATGTCGACCAACAGGGGCGGTACGGGCGGCGCCATCGTCAATGTGTCTTCCGTGGCCGCGCGCTTGGGCGGACCCAACGAGTACGTGGACTACGCGGCCAGCAAGGGCGCCATGGACACCATGACCATCGGTCTCGCCAAGGAAGTTGCCGACGAAGGGATCCGCGTCAACGCGGTGCGCCCTGGACTCATCTATACGGACATACATGCGAGCGGCGGCGAGCCGGGGCGCGTCGATCGCCTGAAGGACGGTGTGCCCATGAAACGCGGCGGCTCGGCGCTGGAGGTGGCGCGCGTTATTCTGTGGCTGGCGTCCGATGACGCGTCGTACACTACCGGGTCCCTGGTAGATTGCAGCGGCGGACGATGAGCACGATGAAAATTGATAACCATGCACTGGCGGAGGCCTTCTGCTCCATCGCCGAACGTGCTGGCCACGAAATCCTCAGCGTTTATCACGGCAATTTCGAAGTACGCAGCAAGGCAGATTCCTCACCCGTCACCGATGCCGACGAACGCGCCGAGCAGCTGATTCTAGAGAGTCTTTCCCGGATCGTCCCCGACATACCGGTGGTGGCGGAAGAAAGCGTCGCGGCCGGACACGTCCCCGACATCGGCGCCGGCCCCTTTCTTCTGGTCGATCCTCTGGATGGCACCAAGGAATTCGTCAGCCGCAACGGTGAGTTTACGGTCAACATCGCATTGATCGAAAATGGCGCCCCGGTGCTCGGCGTCGTGCACCTGCCGGTGCTGGACGAAACCTACTGGACCAACGGCGCGGGGGAAGCGTGGCGCAAGCGCGACGGTGAACAGGCATGCATTCATTGCCGCGCGCCTGGCGATGAGCTGGTTGCCGTCGCCAGCCGTTCCCACAGTAACCGGGAAACCGACGACTACCTGTCGCGATTTCCCATCAAGGAGCGCATCGCCGCGGGCTCGTCCCTCAAATTCTGCCGTATCGCCGAAGGCGTTGCGGACATTTACCCGCGCATCGGACGCACCATGGAGTGGGACATCGCCGCCGGTCATGCGGTGCTGGCCGCCGCCGGCGGCCGCGTGATGACCTTGGACGAGGTACAGCTGCGCTACGGCAAACCGGGCTTCGACAATCCGCCCATCGTGGCGCGGGGACTGGAAGGCCCGGAGAAGTAATGGTTCGGAGACAACCATGAGCAAAAACATTCCGACGACAATGCAGGCCATCGAGATCGCCGAGGCAGGCGGGCCGGAAGTGCTGCGCATCACCGACTTCCCGGTTCCCGAACCCGGCGACGGCGAAGTGCTGATCAAGGTCATTGCCGCAGGCGTCAACCGACCCGACGTCATGCAACGCCTCGGGCTGTATCCACCGCCACCCGGCGCCCCCGACATCCCCGGGCTCGAAGTTGCCGGCACGGTGGCGGCCCTCGGCGCCAATGCCAGCGGCGTGCAGGAAGGCGATGCCGTGTGCGCATTGGTCATCGGCGGCGGCTACGCCGAGTATTGCGTGGCACCAGCGTCGCTCTGCTTGGCCATACCCGAAAACTTGACCACCGTGCAGGCTGCCGCAATACCCGAGACATTTTTCACCGTCTGGACCAATGTCTTCGATCGCGGGCGCCTCACGGGCGGCGAATCGTTGCTGGTGCACGGTGGATCCAGCGGCATCGGCACCACCGCCATCCAGCTCGCCAAGGCCTTCGGCTCGACGGTTTACGTGACCGCAGGCAGCGAGGAGAAGTGCCAGGCCTGCCTGGAGCTCGGTGCGGACGCCGCCATCAACTATCGCGATGAGGACTTCGTGGAGCGCATTTCGGAGCTCACCAAAGAGTGCGGGGTCGACGTCATCCTGGACATGATCGGCGGCGACTACCTGCCGCGAAACCTCAAGTCCCTCGCGGTCGAAGGACGCATCGTGCAAATCGCGCTGCAGGGCGGACCGAAAGTCGAAATGAACCTTCTGCCGATCATGCTGAAACGCCTTACGCTGACGGGTTCGACCTTGCGCCCGCGCACCGTCGCCCAGAAAGCGATGATCGCACACTCTCTGCGGGAAAAAGTCTGGCCGCTGCTGGAGTCGGGCAAGGTACACCCCGTCATCCACGCCACATTCCCGTTGGCGCAAGCCAGCGAGGCTCACCGGATGATGGAAAGCAGTCAGCACATCGGCAAGATCGTGCTGAGCGACGAAAAGACCGAGGAGCCTGCTGCTACTCCAGCACCGTAGGTTGGGCTGAGCGCAGCGCAAATTGGGGACAGATCTATTTAATCGGGAAATTGGGGACAGATCTATTTAATCGCGCTTGTTCACGAACAAGCGCGATTAAATAGATCTGTCCCCAATTTCCCGATTAAATAGATCTGTCCCCAATTTGCGCTGCGCTCAGCCCAACCTACAAGAGTTTCTCCAGAAACTCGTCGATGTCGTCGAGGAATTCACGCGCGGCATTCAAGTCGGTCGCCATTTCGCGATCTTCCTTCAATACGGGAACGCGCTGGCGAAAGGCCTGGTGCAGCGCTTCGATGGCTTCGCTGGATCGCAGAGGGCGCAGCAGATCGATCCCCTGGGCTGCCGCTGTCAATTCGATGGCAAGAATGCGGTAAGTATTCGCCACCACCGGTTGCAGCTTGAGCGCCGCGCCCATGCCCATGGACACGTGATCCTCTTTATCTGCCGAGGTGGGGATGGAATCCACCGAGGCCGGATGGCAGAAGATCTTGTTCTCACTCGCCAGCGCCGCCGCCGTCACTTGCGCCATCATGAACCCGGAGTTGAGACCGGCATCCTGGGTGAGGAACGGCGGCAATCCGGAAAACGCGGTGTTGGTGAGCTTCTCGATGCGCCGTTCGCTGATCGCTCCCAGCTCTGACACAGCGAGTGCGAGCACATCGGCGGCGAACGCCATGGGCTCACCGTGAAAGTTTCCACCGGAAACGATGTCGCCTTCCTCTGGAAAAATCAGCGGGTTGTCCGTTACCGAGTTCATCTCGATGACGAGCTTTTTTTCCACGTCGGCGAGCAGGTCGCGCGCGGCCCCATGCACCTGGGGCGCGCAGCGCACGCTGTAGGGATCCTGCACACGAATGTCTCCCTGACGGTGCGAGTCGCGAATATCGGAGCCCTGCATCAACTGCCAGATGTTGGCGGCACTGGCCCGTTGACCCGGGTGTGGACGCAGGGCATGCACGCGCGCATCGAAGGCGGAATCGGTGCCGCGCAATGCGTCGGTTGCCATGGCAGCGACCAGATCAGCAATGCGCACCAGGCGCCGGCAGGCGAGCACCGACATCGCCAGCAACGCGGTCATCGCCTGGGTGCCGTTGATGAGCGCCAGTCCTTCCTTGGCTTCGAGGGTCAAAGGCGTGAGGCCGGCGCGCTCCAGGCCCCGGATAGCCGGCAGCACCTCGCCCGCCACGCGTACCTCCCCCTTGCCGAGCAGCGGCAGTGCGAGATGCGCCAGTGGCGCCAGATCACCGCTGGCACCCACCGAGCCGCGGCTCGGGACCAACGGCAAGACGCTCGCCTCGAGAAGCGCCAGCAACGACTCGATCAGCAATGGACGCACCCCGGAGTGCCCACGGGCGAGCGTGTTGGCGCGCAGCAACAGCATGCCGCGCACGGCCGCATCGGGCAGCGGCTCGCCGACCCCGGCGCAATGACTGAGGATCAGGCGCTCCTGGAGCAGCGCGAGGTTTTTTTCCTCGATTCTGACGGTGGCCAGATCGCCGAAACCGGTGTTGATACCGTAAGTGGCGTCACCACGGCGCACGGTTTCCTCGACGGTACGCCGCGCGGCGGCCACGCGCTCGCGGGCATCGGGCGTCAGCTTACAGGCCGCGCTCTCGAGCACGACGGATCGAAACTGCCCGAGCGTCAGGGATTGACCATCGATGGAAATCAAAGGGCGCTGCTACCGGGATCGATTGGGGGTTCGGCAATCAGCCCGTCATCGTCTGCACGAAGCAGTGGGCAAGTTGGATGTAGTCAGAGTTCGGCAGCGAAAAAAAGCGCATGAAATCCGCCGTCGTCATGAATCCGTCCACGAAACGCTCGAAGAACTGCTGACTGACCGGATGCAGCCGATGGGGAAACTGGCAGATGGCCTGGGCGAGCTCGGGGGTCATATCTGATGCATCATCGACGTGTTCTATCCATCCTAGGTCGCCCTGCGGTGAATGGCAAAAAATGCCTGGCTGGATGATCGTATGGGGTGCATCTAGCCTATCTCCGCGTAGCCGGCGGCGCGTGCCGAATTCTCCATCTCGTCGACGCGCTGATAGGCATCGTAGCCGAGCACCTGCATGCCCGTAAGCATAAGGGTATCCCGGACATCGGCGAGGAGCGGATCCGCGAAGGCCTCCTTCAGACCATCGCGCAGGCGTCCGAGATAATCATCGTCCACTCCAGCTCGGGTGACGTAAGGCAAACCGGGCGCGCGCTCAGTCACCCCCAAGACGCGCGTGCCCGCCAGCGCATCCGGTCGAAATTTCGCGATGAGCGCATGCGTAACGCAATCCACGGCACACACGTCCGCCTCACGGGTGGCGACCAGCTCGATGCTGGCCGGGTGGCCACCGCTTTCGACCACTCGCGAGAAAAACCCAGCGCCGCCGGCAACGGGTGCAACGGCGGCACGAAGCGCGTTGTAGCCGGAGTGGGAGTGGCGGCAGCTGTAGGCGCACACGGCGCCGCGCAGATCGCCCAGCCCGTCGGCCGGATTGTCTTCAGAAACGACGATAAGGCTACAGTAGTCGGCGTCACTGCAGCCATCGGCCGAATAAGCCGGCGTTGCGACCAACTCGACCACGCCCGCCAGCGCGTGGGTCAGCGGGTACCCACAGGTCTGGCCGAGCAACAACGCGGGCGAGTGCAGCACGTCAACATCCGGATCCCTGGTCAGCGACTCGGGGACATCGTCAAGGCCAGCGCGCTGCAGCGCAGACGCGACCCCGCCCCACCAGCTGTCGGTGGCGGCAGTCACTTCCGGGAAATCGTACATGGGCAGGCTTGCCAGCACGGTTCTTCCCGTTACGCCGAAATCGGCGCCGCTCGATTCGAGCGATCGCCGGCGCTAGCCTCGCCGAGGAGCCGCTTCAGATAGGCGATGACTTCCGGCGGCTGCATGACAGCGGCGCGGATGAGATTGTCGAAATGTCCGGTGAGCACACGGATGTGTTCCTGTGATGTCGACACCAGGTACATGTCGCCAATGTAGATAGCCATCCGCTGCGCCCCGAAGATCGTCAGCGGCACCGAGTAGCACTGACGAATGTCGAAAAGAAACCAGCGAAAGGTCGGGTACAGCTCGTCCAGCAGTCCGATCATCGATTCCAGCTGTGTGATGCGCGCCTCGAAGGCCAGGTCCTGCCACAGGCCCTCGCCACGGGCAAACTGCGCCAGAGACTGGTACGAGCTGCAGGCCTCCATGTCCGTCTCCGGCCGGCGGCTGTAGGCGAGTCGCGCCTCGGCGTAGGCGATACGACCGCGGGGGTCGAGGGTGTCGTGCTGCACGTACTCGTAGCGGATAACCTGCTCGGTCTTGAGCAGATCCGGCAGGGTGGTAGGCACGTAGCGGATCTTGTAACCGGCGGCCTCGGCATGCCAGCGCTGCAGGCGCTCATCCGCCGGCGACGCGCCACCCGGCTCGATGGCCACCGCCTCGTTCAAGACATCGGTGACCATCTGGCCTTGGGCGCTCAGGCCCAGCAGCCAATCCACGCTCACCTGGGCCACGGTGGCGATGGCGGCGATGGTCTCGGCCCGGGGCAGCCGGGTGCCTCCGGAAGCCAGCAGCTGCGACAGGGTCGAGCGGTCGGCCCCGATGCGGCGGGCGAATTCGCTGCGGCTCATGCCCGATTGCTCGATGACCTCCAGCAGGCGGGTGCGGAAGACTTCGACGGTGTCTCGGCGGTGCATGTCACGGGCCTCATTGGCGGCGAATGGCTTATAAAGTTAACAAATATGACAATTATCTACAATAGCTTCGAATATGTGACAACCTGCCGTATTTTGTGCGCATTCCCTCGTTGTTGTCAGGGTTAAGGCGGGTTCTAATCAGAGTCAATTGCGACGGCTCGTGCATGGGCAAGCGCGCCCCGGGGGAGCAGGCCGTCGGTCCCTGGTGAATATTGGTGCCCGGAGAACCGGAGAATGGCTGACGTTTCGCGACCCGCTTTCGAATGGCCGACCCTGTTGGTGGCCGCTGCGATTTATGCGGGTTATGGCCTGCTGACCTTCACCTACCACAGCCTGCCCTGGTGGCTGCTGCTGCCGGCCGGCGGCTTGCTGCTGGCGTGGCACGGATCCCTGCAGCACGAGGTGGTGCACGGCCACCCTAGCCGTTGGCGCTGGCTGAACCGGGCCCTGGTATTCCCCAGCCTGTGGCTGTGGTTGCCGTTCGAGGTATACGCGGATACCCACCTGCGCCACCACCACGATGAGACGATCACCGATCCCCTGGAGGATCCGGAGTCTTACTATCTCTCAGCGCGAGACTGGGCCCGGGCCGGGCCGCTGCGCCGCACCGTGCTGCGCTTTCACAACACCTCCGTCGGCAGGCTGCTGATTGGACCGCTGGTGTCGGCGTGGCGCCTCATGGTGGTGGAGACGAACGCATTCGCGAAGGGCGACTTCCGCCACCTGAAAGCGTGGCTGTTGCACGGGCTTGCTTGCCTACCGGTGATCATCTGGGTGAGCGCCGTGTGCAAGATCCCGCTGCTCGGCTATCTGTTGCTGTTCGTCTATCCCGGGATTTCCATCACGCTGCTGCGATCCTTCGCCGAGCATCGTGCGCGACCGGTGGTTGGTGAACGCATGGCAATCGTCGAATCGGGACCGCTGATGTCGCTGCTGTATCTCAACAACAATCTGCACTACGTGCATCACGACGTGCCACACATGGCGTGGTATCGGTTGCCGGCACGCTGGCGTGCCCGGCGCGACGAGATTCTCGCCGCCAACGGCGGCTACCGGTATTCCGGATATGCGGAAGTCATCCGGCGATTCGCATTCACCAGCAGAGAACCGGTGGCCTGGCCGCTGTAGATTTTAATGGGGACGATTTTAATGGGGACAGATCTATTTTCTCTTGGGACGGAATCCGTCCCAAGAGAAAATAGATCTGTCCCCATTAAAATCGTCCCCATTAAAATCTGTTGGGCTTCGCTGCGCTCAGCCCAACCTACGCTGCCTGCACCCCGCCCTCTTCTTTTCTGCGTGCAATAAATTCGGTTAGCTCGTCGCTGCGCGCTTGGTCCAGGGGTGGCGGCTCGAAATCGGCGAGAATTTCCTGGTAGAGCTTGTTGGCGCGCTCGGTGGCGGTGTGAGCACCCGCTTCTTCCCAGCTCTCGTAGTTGCGCCAGTCGGAGATGATGGGCGCATAGAACGCGGTCTCGTAACGGTCGAGCGTGTGCTGCACGCCGAAGAAGTGGCCGCCGTGGCCGACTTCGCGCATGGCTTCGAAGCCGAGGGTTTCCTCGTTGACTTCGATGGGCGACAGGAACTCCGCCATCATCTGCAGCATCTCGGCATCCAGCACCATCTTCTCGAAAGATGCGCACAGCCCCCCTTCCATCCAACCGCCAGCATCCAGCACCAGGCCCGCGTGGCCCATGATCGCGCCCCACAACGAAATCTCCGACTCGTAGGCCGCCTGGGCATCGACCACGTTGCAAGCGTTGGCGTTGGAAGATCGATAGGGAAGATGATAGCGGCGCGCCAGCTGACCGCTGGCGAGCGCGGCGCGCGTGTACTCGGGCGTACCGAATGCCGGCGCGCCGGACTTCATGTCGACGTTGGAGGTGAAGCCGCCGTACATCACCGGCGCCCCCGGATTCACGATCTGTGAGAACGCGAGGCCCGCCAGCGCCTCGGCATTCTGCTGAGCGAGAGCGCCGGCAATGGTCGCCGGGGCCATGGCGCCGGCGAGCGTGAACGGCGTCAGCACCATGACCTGATTATGGCGCGCCATCTCGATGATGCCTTCCAGCATGGGCGCGTCGATGCGCAAGGGCGAGCTCGAGTTCACCACCGTCAGCAGGCTCGGCTCGCGCAGCATCTGCTCGCTGCTGATGCCCCGGGCGATGCGCGTCATCTCGATGCCGTCGAGAATGCGCTCGCGGCCGAGGGAATAAGCGAAGAACACTTTGTCACCCAGCCGGATGAAGGATCGGTGCAGTCCAGGTGACGGGTCTCAGGGGGTAGATCCACGGGCTCCACCGGGTAGCCGCCAAACAGATGCACCACATTCAGCGCCTGAGCGAGGCGCAGAAAATCGCAGTAGTCACGATAGCAGCCGGGCCGGCGTCCACCCTGCAAGTCGGAAGCGTTGGGGGCGCTGCCGACGGTGGCAAAGATGAATCTGCTCCACTTGATCGGCGGACAGCACCTCGATGGGAGCGTAGGGATTCACGAGATTGCGCCACGGCAACTGATGAAAGCCCAGGCGCTTGCTGCGCTCCCGGCGACTGCTGCGGCGACCGCCCGACCTCGCCATGTCGTGTGCCTCGGAAAATAAAGCAGGCGGGTATCCTACTCCCAACGGGATCGCGCGCGCCATGCGCGAGTAACCCGCAAACACGCAGGCTAAGTCATTTCGCGCCGTAAGCTTATCCAGTGTCCGTCCGTGAGGGGCAGATCCAAGCGCACCAGCACGCAGTCAGCATCGTACCAGGCCTCGCGATCCAGCTGACCGCGCATGGAGTAACGATGCGCCTCGACGGTCCCGCCGCTCTGCTTCAGGATCTGCTTGCCGACATACTTGGGGCGAACCAAGCGGATGCTTCCGTCCTCCACGTCGATGAAGGTATCCACGAGACGACTGTCCCGGTGCCACAGATTGCTCGGTACCACATAGGCACTCAACTGGAATGGACGGCCGTCGCTGCCATCGACCATGAGCACGCCGCCGTCGTTGCGCTCGGCGCGAACCTCGCGGATCCGCCCGTCGATGCGCGTGCGTGAATCCAGAGCATGCAGCCAGCCGGTGTCCCAGACTTCCCGGCACTCGTGGGAGTAGCGGACAACGCCCTTGGCCGATAATTCGAAGCGCATCTCCATCTGCACCTCGACCAGGAATCGGCCGGGCTCGCGACCAAAGGAAAACTGCTGGCGGCCGATCATGCGCTCTCCCTGCCACACCTGGTAGCGATCCGTGACGTCGGCGGGGAAAAGCCGCCGGCCCCTGGCCGGGGAAGACAGCAGGCCGCCTGCGGCAAGCGCCGCCGAGCCCATCAGGAATCGCCTTCTTCGCATGGCCGCCCTCGCCAACGCGCCGCCCCACTCTCCTATCTACCCAGGCCGGCGGCGAAAGGCAAGCGGGCTGCCGACCCCAGGCTCGCCGGGCACCCCGGCGAGCCTGGGGGGGGGGCTCGAAACCTTAGCCCCGAGTAACTTGAACGGGGCCGGGCAATGGGGTTAACCTCGCCCGAGAAGCGTCGCCACTGCGGGCCCTGGAAACCGTCGGGCGCAGCGAATGAGCCCCTTTCTCACGATCCGAAATAACAACGGCCAGCAGCTGATTTCAGGAGGATGGAATCATGAGTTCCAAGAAGACTAAATACCCGCATCCCTATATTCCCGAACTCGTCGAGAACCTGCGCCAGAAGAAGGTCGATCGACGAGAGTTCCTGCGTACCTCGACGCTGCTCGGCCTGTCGGCCACGGCTGCCTACGGTATCGCCGGACAGATCACCGGTCAGTCGTTCATGCCGGCCGCCATGGCTGCGTCGGGCAAGGGCGGCACGCTCAGGGTCTCCATGCCGGTCCAGGAAATGACCGACCCGGCGACCTTCGACTGGGTGCCGAAATCGAACGTGGCGCGCCAGCTTGTCGAATATCTGACCATTACCGGCTCGGACAATATCACCCGTCCCTATCTGGCCGAGAAGTGGGAAGCATCCGATGATCTCAAGACTTGGACCTTCAAGCTGCGGAAGGGTGTGAAGTGGAACAACGGCGACGACTTCAATGCCGACGACGTGGTGTTCAACTTCGAGCGCTGGCTGGATCCGGCCACCGGCTCGTCGAACATCGGCCTGTTCGCCTCCATGGTGGACGAAGTGGAAGGAACCGACGGCAAAAAGCACAAAACGATGACTGCGGGCGCCGTGGAGAAAGTGGACAGCCACACGGTGAGGCTGCACCTGAACCGGCCTGAACTCTCCATCCCGGAGAACCTGTACAACTACCCCACCGCCATCGTCCATCGGAGATTCTCCGACGAAGGCGGCAATCTTTCCAAGAACCCGGTGGGTACGGGCCCCTACGAGCTCACCCAATTTACTATCGCGGAGCGCGCGGAACTTACCAAGCGCGGTGGTTACTGGGGTGGTGATGTGAGCCTCGACAAAATCATCTATTTCGACCATGGCGACGATCGCAACGCGGCCCTCGGGGCGCTGGCATCGGACCAGGTGGACCTCGTCCACGAGCTCAACATTGACCAGATCGACGTCATCCAGTCGCTGCCAAACGTACAGATTTTCGAAGCAGTAACGGCGCAAACGGGCGTTGCGCGCATGCAGATGACCCAGGCTCCCTTCGACAACCCGAAGGTGCGTCAAGCCCTGCAGGCCTGCATCGACCACCAGAAGGTGCTCGACCTGGTCTACCGTGGCAAGGGCTCACCGGCCGAGGACCACCACGTGGCGCCCATTCATCCCGAGTACTTCAAGCTTCCGGCGCTCAAACAGGACTTTGCAAAATCCAAGGCGTTGCTCAAGGAAGCAGGCCATCCGAACGGCATCAAGGTTTCCATCGACGTCAACAACAACCAGAAGTGGGAGGTCAACGCCGTTCAGGCCATGCGCGAGATGTGGAAAGCCGGCGGCATTGACGTGACCATCAACGTCATGCCGGGCGCCCAGTACTGGGAGGTCTGGACTAAGACGCCCTTCGGATTCACCAGCTGGACGCACCGCCCCCTGGGCGTCATGGTGCTCAACCTCGCCTACCGCTCCGGAGTGCCGTGGAACGAATCGAAGTACGACAATCCGGCCTTCGACAAGGCGCTTGACGAAGCCGGCGGCGTGCTGGACGTCGACGAGCGGCGTAAGAAGATGGAGAAGGCGGAGAAGATCCTGCAGGAGGACGCGATCATCGTGCAACCGTTGTGGCGCTCGGTCGTCACGGCGGGCACAAAGAACGTGCACAACTACGTCATGCACCCCACCATCTACCATCAGGTGAACAACGTCTGGGTCGGCTGACCCAGGCGACCCGTCCCGGGGGCGGTCCCGCCCCCGGGGATTCTTTCTGAACCCCGTTCGTTGTTATTCTGCGCCGTCGCCGTGACTCGGCGGGAGTGTAGAAAATGAAAAGCCATGCACGTGTAGCCATCATCGGTGGTGGCGTGACGGGCTGCAGCATTCTTTATCACCTGGCCAAGGCCGGCTGGAGTGACGCGGTGCTCCTCGAACGCTCGGAACTCACCTCCGGCTCCACCTGGCACGCCGCCGGTGGCACCAGCGTGCTGACCGGCAGTGCCAACATGAGTACGCTGCACAAGTACAGCTTCGAGCTCTACCCTGAGCTCGAAGAAGAAACCGGTCAGTCCTGCGGTTTCCATCCGGTCGGCAGAATTGCCCTGGCGCGCACCGAGGCGCGCGTGGAGGAAATTAAAATCCTCAAGTCGAAGGCGCGACGGGTGGGGCTCGATCCCGTATTCCTGAGTGACGAGGAAGCCATGGAGCGGGCACCAATCCTGAACTTGAGCGGAGTACGCGCGGTGCTCTTCGACCCCGCCAGTGGTCATGTGGATCCCAGCGGCGTCACCCAAGCATTCGCCGCGGGAGCGCGCCTGCACGGCGCGGAAATCCACCGCCACTGCCCGGTCATCGAGACCAATCCCCGCCCGGATGGGAGCTGGGAGGTGGTGACCGAGAAGGGCACTTTTGTCGCGGAGCACATCGTCAACGCCGCCGGCCTGTGGGCCCGCGAGGTGGCGGCAATGGCGGGCGCCTGGCTGCCGCTGATGCCGGTGGAGCATCACTACTTCGTCACCGAGAACATCCCGGTGCTCGAGCAACTGGACCACGAGATCCCCATGATCGGCGACGCCGACGCGGAGTTCTACCTGCGCCAGGAGGGCAAGGGTCTGCTGCTCGGCGCTTACGAGAATACCTGCACCCATTGGTCGGAACACGGCACGCCAGCGGATTTCGGCCACGAGCTGCTACCCGATGATCTGGATCGCATCGAGCGCAACCTCAGCCAGGCCGTGGAGAGCATTCCGGTGCTGGGCACCGCCGGCATCAAGCGCGTGGTCAACGGTCCCATGATCTTCTCTCCCGATCTGAACCCGTTGCTGGGTCCCTATCCCGGCTTGCGGAACTACTGGTGCGCCTGCGGCGTGATGACGGCCTTCAGCCAGGCTGGAGCCATCGGCATGCTGCTCACGAACTGGATAACAGAAGACGATCCTGGTCTCGATATTTTCATGTGGGACCTGACCCGATTCGGGACCTGGGCCGGAAAGTCCTATACCCGGGCGCGCACCGCGGACATGTACTCCACCCGCTTCAAGACCATCTACCCGTACGAGGATCGCCAGGCGGGACGGCCAGTCAAGACCACGCCGATCTACGAGGTGCAGAAAGCCAGAGGCGCCGTGTTCGGCGCCAACTACGGTCTCGAGTATCCCCTCTGGTACGCCACCGGCGGCAAGAGCCAAGCAGACGACTTCACCTTCCGCCGCCCCAACTGGTTCGCGTCCGTGGGCGAGGAGTGCCGTGCTTTGCGATCCGGCGTAGGACTCCTGGAAGTATCCACCTACGGCAAGTACCGAATATCGGGGCCAAAGGCGGAGAGCTGGCTCGACCATGTGCTGGCCAACAACCTGCCCGGAGAAATCGGCCGGGTCGTCTTGAGCCCCATGCTCAATCCCCGCGGCCGGCTGGTGGGCGACTTTACCGTCAGCCGGCTGGGCGACCAGGAGTTTTTCCTGGTGGGCTCCGGCGCCATGGAACGTTTTCACCTACGCTGGTGGGATCAGTGGCTGCCCGCGAATGGTGTGTCCGTGGAGAGTCTTACGCCGCGCTGGGTGGGATTCAACATCGCAGGCCCCAATGCGCGCACTCTGCTCGAACGGCTCAGCAAGGAGGATGTCTCCCGCGATGCCTTCCCCTTTCTCACTGCCCGCTGGATGGAAGTGGGTCCCGTGCGTGAATCGCTTGTGCTGCGCATTTCCTTCACCGGCGAGCTGGGCTACGAGATGTTCTTTCCTCCGGAGTACCAGCGCGCGCTTCTGACAGCCGTGGAGGAAGCCGGCGAAGACCTGGGGTTCAGGCTGGCGGGCAGCCGGGCGCTGGCGTCGCTGCGCATCGAGAAGAGCTTTCCCAGCTGGGGCGCGGAATTGTCGCCGGATTACTCGCCCTTCGACGCGGGTTTGAGCCGATTCGTCAAGCTGGACAAGAGGGACTTCGTCGGCCGCGAGGCGGTACTCAGGCTCGAGCAACAGGAACCCGCCTACCGGCTGACGGCGATGGAGGTGGATGCCCTGGATGCCGATGCATGGGGCGGCGAACCCATACTGCGCGACGGCGAATACGTGGGCTACGTGAGCTCGGCGGCCTTCGGGCACTGCGCCGGGAAAAGCCTGGCTATGGGCTACCTCAAATCCGACGTGGCGCGTGAGCCGGGGGATCTCAGCATCGAGCTCGTCGGAGAAGCTCGCACGGTGCGCGCGCTGGCCGAGCCAGCGGTGGATCCAAAAGGTGAGCACATGCGCGGCTGAGAAAAAGGACGCCGACATGTCGTAGATTGGGCTGAGCAATGCGAAGAACAGATTAATGGGGACAGATCTATTTACCCGCAGGGGGGCGGGAACCGCCCCTGCGGGTAAATAGATCTGTCCCCATTAATCTGTTCTTCGCATTGCTCAGCCCAACCTACCGCGCTCGCTCCTACATGTCGTAGTCGAGTAGATCCGGTCCTGCGTTAATCTCGGCCTTTCGCCGCGTCACGTATTCCGCCAGCGCTTCGCGTATGCCCGGATCCAGAGGCGGTGGTTCATATTCCGCGACCAGCTGCTTCCAGACCGTATTGGCGCGCTGGGTTGCCGTGAGTGAGCCGCTGTCCTGCCAGCTTTCGAAGTTCTGCCAGTCCGAGACGATGGGCTCATAGAATGCCGTCTCGAAACGCGCCAGGGTGTGGGCGGCGCCGAAGAAATGCCCGCCCGGCTCCACCTCGGCGATGGCATCCAGGGCCAGGGTATCCTCGTTGACCGTCACCGGCGTGAGGTACTCAGCCATCATCTGCAGCATCTCCGCATCGATGATGAGTTTCTCGAAGGACGCCGTGAGACCACCCTCCAGCCAACCACCTGCGTGGAAAACCAGATTGGCGTGGCCCATGACGGCAGCCCAAATGGACATTTCACTCTCATAGGCGGCCTGGGCGTCGACCACGTTGGAGGCATTGGTGCTGCTGGAGCGGAACGGCACATTGTATCGGCGCGCAAGCTGGGCGCCCGCTTGCGTGGCTTTCACGTACTCCGGGGTGCCGAAGGCCGGCGCACCGGACTTCATGTCCACGTTGGACGTGAAGCCACCGTAAACCACCGGCGTTCCCGGCCGGATGATCTGGCAAAGCATCATGCCGAAAAGCGCTTCCGCGTTCTGCTGGGTGAGCGCGCCGGCAATCGTGGTGGGAGCCATGGCACCGAGAAGCGTGAACGGTGTCACCACCACCGGCTGCCCGGCGAGCGCGAGCTCGGTGAGACCGGCGGACATATTGCCGTCCAGTTGCCGGGGTGAATTGGTGTTGATGTTGCCCAAGGTGACGACATGATTGGGCAGATCCTCGTATGCGATGCCGTGCACGATGCAATGCATCTCGAGGGCGTCTCTGGCACGGTAACCGCCGAGTAGATTGGCGCTCCAGATTTTGTCGTGGAGCGTGATGGCCGCGAAATTCCTGTCCAGGTGTCGCGTGTCCGCGGGTAGATCCAGCGGCTCGAAGGAACCAGTACCACCCATGTGAATGATGTCCAGACTTTGCAGCACTTTGAGAAAATCGCACATCTCCTCGAAGGTGCCGGCGCGGCGCCCGCGATCCAAATCCGTGACGAAGGACGGTCCGCCGACGGGTCCGAAGTTGATGTGATTACCGCCGATGGTGATGGACTTGGCCGGATTGCGCGCCGTGAGCGTGAAGCTGGAGGGCACCAGGGCCATGTACTGCGCCACCATGTCCGGATCGCAGCGCACCATCCGATCGTCGTCGTTCACCTCGGCGCCCGCTGCGGCCAGGCGCTCCCTGGCATCCGCGCCGAGCACCTTCATGCCGAACTCGGAGAGCACGTGCAGCGAAGCCGTGTGGATTGCCTCCACTTGATCGGCGCTCAGCACCTCGATGGGTGGATAGGGGTTGGTGAGATTCCGCCAGGCCAGGCGCGGAATTTGGCTGGCTTTCTCGCGGCGCTCCTGACGTTCACGACGGCGGGTGGCTCGGCTCATGGCGCGCTCATCATCCCACGCCAACCGGCGAAAAAGCCAGCCGCACCGCGGACTTCCAGTGGCCGTCACGGCGGTCGATTGCGGACCACGTGGCGATGGGCTATCGTGCCCGCTACAACAAGAACATGGCCGAAGCGGGCCCAGACTCCGCAGAATTTACAGGGCTCGATAACTAGAACAACAGAGGATCACGGGAATGATCCTGGCCTGAACGATCGGCGGGCTTGTGGGTCGACAAACGGATCCGGTGTGGAGGAGCCCGTCCCATGTTAATTTTCATCGCGAAGCGTTTCGGCTTCATGATCGTCACCATGCTCGTGGTGTCGATGCTCCTGTTCCTGCTCCTGGAAATCAACGTCGACGGTGTGGCGACCAAGGTTCTGGGGCCCTACTCCTCCCAGGAATCCCGCGAGATCTGGCTGCAAGACAACGGCTATCGCGACCCGCTGGTGCTGCGTTACACCCGCTGGCTCGGAAACGCCGCCGTGGGAGACTTCGGCGACTCGGTTCGCTTCAAGGTTCCAGTGGGTGACGTGATGTGGCCGCGGCTGTGGAACACCGCCATCCTGGGATTCTGGACCTTCGCGATCATGATCCCGCTGTCACTGACATTGGGAGTATTGGCGGGCATGAAGGAGGGTTCCAAGCTCGATCGTGTCATTTCCGTGACGGGCATCGCCACCACCTCGGTGCCCGAGTTTGCAAGCGCCGTATTTCTATCCGCGATATTTGTTTTCTGGCTCAAATGGCTGCCGGGTACCAGCAGCATGTCGGGGGGGTTCAGCTTCAAGGAGCTGATACTGCCGATCATGGTGCTGGTGCTCTACGACTTCGGCTACGTCGCGCGCATGACGCGCGCCTCCATGGCCGAGGTGATGACCACTCATTACATTCGCACCGCTGTCCTCAAGGGCTTGCCTTACCGGCAGGTGATCATCAAGCACGCGCTTCGAAACGCCCTCATCGCGCCGTTCACGGTCATCATGCTGCAGGTCAACTGGCTGCTCTCCGGTGTCATCGTGGTGGAGTTCTTTTTCGCGTACAAGGGATTCGGCGCCTTGCTTCTGGAAGCATCGCTCAATCAGGACATCTTCATGATCGAAGCATGCGCCATGGTGGCCGTGTTCGTGGCGGTAGGCACGCAGACCATCGCCGACATCGGCTACACCTATCTCAACCCGCGTATCCGGTTCAGCTGAGGGAGCGACGACCATGGCAGAAGCAACCGCTACACCCAGCATGCCGGCTCCCACCTTCGGGGCCGCCCTCATGCGCGCCATCCGGTCCTTCGCCCTGCTGCGGGAAAGCTGGGTGGGAATGATCGGCGCTATCCTGGTATTTTTCTGGATCGCGGTAGCCCTTCTGGCACCCCTGCTGGCGCCCTTCGATCCCAACGCAACCCTGATACCGATGCAGACACCCGGAGCGGTGTTTCCCGGAAACGCGACTGTCCCGGCGGGCACCTTCTGGCTCGGTACCGACCAACTCGGCCGGGACATCCTGTCGCGGGTCATCTGGGGCTCGCAGACGGTGCTCATCTACGCGCCCCTGGCGACGCTCTCGGCCTATACGGTCGGAATACTCATGGGCCTCGCCGCCGGCTACCACCGCGGCTGGATGGACGATCTGCTGTCCCGCGTCGCAGACATCATCCTGTCGTTTCCGGTACTGGTGCTCTACATCATCATCATTGCCACCATCGGCGCATCGGGCGTGGTCATCATTGTCGCGATCACCTTCGCCAGCGCACCGGGCATCATGCGTATCGTGCGGGGGCTGGTGCTCGATCTGCGCAATCGCGACTACGTGGCCGCGGCCCAAACCCGCGGCGAGAGCGCGTGGCGCATCATGCTGGTGGAGATCCTGCCGAATGCGCGCGGACCACTGATCGTGGATGCGTGCCTGCGCCTGGGCTACGTCATCATCACCATCGGCGTGCTGGGCTTTCTGGGCCTGGGCTTGCCGCCGCCCGATCCGGACTGGGGCGGAATGATCAATGAAACACGCTCCATGGCAATGGCCTTCCCGCACATGGTGCTGTACCCGTGCTTCGCGATCTCGTCTCTCATTCTCGGTTTCAATCTTCTTGCCGATGGATTGCGCGAGGTGTCGTTGAGGGATTGAGGCGAAACGCCGGCGACGAATATTGACGATCCGATTGACGATGTAGATAGGGGGGATATCCCCAATGCAATTCGACGAAAACGCACCGGTGCTGGAGATCAAGAATCTCAACCTTTCCTACTGGACCCGGGCCGGAGAGATCCCGGCGGTTATCGATTTTTCCCTGACCCTCTACAAGGGGGAAAGTATCGGGCTGGTGGGCGAATCGGGATGCGGAAAATCCACCGTCGCCATGGCCATCATGCAGTACATGGGCGGCAACGGCAGCATCAAGAGCGGCAGCATCAAGTTCAAGGGCGTGGAGCTCAACGACCTCGCTCCCGAAGAGCTTCGCCAGCTGAGAGGCGCGGAGATCTCGATGATCTACCAGGAGCCCTTCGCGGCGCTCAATCCCAGCCTCACCCTGGGCACGCAGATGAAGGAGGTGCCCATCACCCACGAGGGCATCACCGACAGGGAGGCGCACGACCGTGCCGTCAGGGTACTGGGAGACGTGCGCCTGCCCGATCCCGAGCGGGTCATGGCCGCCTATCCCCACCAGATTTCCGGCGGCCAGCAGCAACGCGTGGTGATCGCCATGGCGCTGCTGTCGAACCCGTCGCTGCTGCTCCTCGATGAGCCCACCACGGCGCTGGACGTCACCGTCGAAGCGGGCATCACCAAGCTCATCGCCGACATCAGCAAGCAGTACGGCACGTCCCAGATCTACATCTCCCACAATCTCGGCCTCATTCTCGAGGTCTGCGATCGGGTGTTCGTCATGTACTCCGGCGAAGTGGTGGAAGAAGGCACGATCAAATCGCTGTTCACCTGGCCGAAGCATCCCTACACCCACGGTCTGTTCGGATGCATACCGCTACCCACCGCCGACAAGAACGCGGCGCCGTTGAAGCCTATTCGCGGCCAATTGCCGCTTCCCCACGAACGGCCCACCGGCTGCAACTTCGGCCCGCGCTGCGATTTTTTCGCGGACGGCCGCTGTAACTCCAGGGATATCGGCATGACTTCCGTCACCGGCAGCGCCGCCGACCATCGCGTGCGGTGCGTGCGCTGGTCGGAACTCGATTTCGCCGGGAAAGTAGCCCACGGCGAGAAGAAGCTGCCCATCACCATTGGCGACACGGTGCTCGAAGTGGTCGGGATGCAGAAATACTACGAGGTACACGACCGGTCCATCGCCGCCATCATCACCGGGCGGAGCGCCAGGCTCGTCAAGGCCAATGAAGCGCTGAATTTTGATGCGCGCGAGGGCGAGACCGTCGCCATCGTCGGCGAATCTGGCTGCGGTAAGTCGACCTTTGCCAAGGTGCTCATGGGGCTGGAGACCGCCACCGCCGGTGAGGTGCGCTATCTCGGCACCAATATCGGCGCAATCCCCGTGCGCCAACGCACGCCGAAGCAGATCGGTTCGCTTCAGATGGTGTTCCAGAACCCGAGCGACACGCTCAATCCCAGCCATACCATCGGCGGGCAGATCGGGCGCGTGATCAAGAAATTCGGCGTGGAGTCGGACAAGGTCAAGATCCGCGAACGCGTGCTCGAGCTCCTCGACCTGGTCAAGCTGCCGCGGGATTTCTACATTCGGCGTCCGCGTCAGCTCTCCGGCGGACAGAAGCAGCGCATCGGCATCGCCCGCGCGTTCGCCGGCAATCCCGCCATGGTCATCGCCGACGAGCCGGTCTCCGCACTCGATGTCTCGGTGGCCGCGGCGGTGACCGAGCTGCTCACCGATATTCAGCGTGAGCACAAGACCACGCTGCTGTTTATCAGCCACGACTTGAGCGTGGTACGCTATCTCGCCGATCGCATCGTCGTCATGTATCTGGGACAGATCATGGAACGCGGCACCACCGACGAGATTTTCCAGCCGCCCTACCACCCTTATACCGAGGCCCTGCTGTCGGCGGTGCCGATCGCCGATCCGGAGGTGACGAAGCGCGAAATTGTCCTCGAGGGTAATCTACCCAGCGTGATGAATCCGCCCGAGGGCTGCCCCTTCACCACACGCTGCCAGCACAAGATCGGCAGCATATGTGATGAGGAACGCCCCGCGGTGCAGATGGCGTCCGATGGCCATGCCATCGCCTGTCACATTCCGTTGGACGAGCTTCGCCAGGCAGAGCCGGTGATCGCGGTACCCAAGGCGAAAGAGCGCGTCAACGTAACCTCGTGATCCCGGTCTGTCCAACATCTCCGAAGTTGGGAGGGTAAAGTCATGTACAAGAAAATACAGGTGGGCCTGGACGGTTCGAGGCACGGCATCGAGGCCGCCCGGACGGCGGTGGAACTCGCGAAGAAATTCGACGCCGACCTCCACCTGCTCACGGTCACGCGACCGTACAAGGTCTGACCGAAGCCTCCGCCAGTACCTCGAGGCGGAGAATCTCCTCGGCGAACCCAAGTACGTCATGGATGACATGACCAACGACATCATTTCCGAGGCCAAGAGCATCGCAAGCAAGGCAGGTCCCGAGAACGTGAAAACTGTGGTGCGCGAGAGTAAACCCGCACGCACGCTGCTGGAGTACGCCAAGGGAAATGATATCGATCTCATCGTGGTCGGATCCCGCGGCATCGGTGAGCTGGATGCAGCGCTACTCGGCAGCGTGTCTCAGAAGATCGGCATGTTGAGCGAGTGCACGGTAATGATCGTTCACTAACCGTATTGCAACTGGCAAAGGAGTTGACTGGAATGCCCCGTGACCCCCGCTACGACATTCTTTTTGAATCCGTCGACATAGGCCCTGTCCGGGCCAAGAATCGTTTCTTCCAGGTACCCCACTGCAGCGGCATGGGCTACCGTCACCCGCGCGCCGAGGCGCGCATGCGCGGCGTCAAGGCCGAGGGCGGCTGGGCCGTCATCAGCACCCAGGAGTGTTCCATTCACTGGAGTGGCGACTACGAGCCTTCACCGGATGGGCGGCTGTGGGACGATGGCGACATCCCCGCCCTGGCGCTGATGGCGGAGGCAATACACGAGCACGGGGCGCTGGCCGCCATCGAGCTCACCCACAACGGCCCGATGGCCAATAATCTGTACAGCCGCCTACCGCCGCTGGCGCCATCGCACCTGCCCGTGGACGACCCGGACCCCATACAGGCGCGTGCCATGTCGAAGACCGATATCGCCAATTTGAGAACATGGCATCGGCAGGCCGCGCTTCGCGCCAAGCGCGCGGGTTTCGATATCGTCTATGTCTACGCCGGGCACGATCTGTCCCTTCCCATGCAATTCCTGTCGCGGCGCTGGAACCACCGCAGCGATGAGTACGGCGGCTCTTTGGAAAATCGTGCGCGCCTGATTCGCGAGCTCATCGAGGACACCAAGGACGCGGTGGGAGACAGCTGCGGGGTGGCGGTGCGCTTCGCCGTGGACGAGCTACTCGGTCCGGACGGCATCACAGCGCAAGGAGAAGGCCGGGAGGTGGTGGAGATGCTCGCCGAGCTTCCCGACCTGTGGGACGTGAACGTGAGCGACTGGAGTAACGATTCCAGCACCTCACGTTTCGAAGGTGAGGCCTCTCAAGAAAAGTACACGGCCTTCGTGAAACAGATCACCAGCAAGCCGGTGGTCGGCGTCGGTCGGTTCACCTCTCCCGACACCATGGTGTCACAGATCAGACGCGGGGTGCTGGACTTCATCGGCGCGGCGCGTCCATCCATCGCCGATCCCTTTCTGCCGAAAAAGATCGAGGAAGGCCGGCCGGAGGACATCCGTGAATGCATCGGCTGCAACATCTGCGTGAGCGGTGAGCGGCGCTCCGTGCCCATTCGCTGCACGCAGAACCCCACCATGGGAGAAGAGTGGCGGCGGGACTGGCATCCGGAGCGCATCCCGGCAAAGGGCTCGAACGATCGCGTCCTCATCGTCGGTGCGGGACCGGCCGGGCTCGAATGCGCCCGCGCCCTCGGTGCGCGCGGCTACGCGGTAACACTCGCCGAGGCCGGCGACGAGCTTGGCGGCCGGGTCAGCGCCGAGAGCCGGCTCCCGGGCCTCGCCGAGTGGGCGCGGGTGCGGGACTACCGGGTCTCGCAGTTGAATCAGATGCCCGAGGTGGAAATTTATCGGGACAGCCGGCTGTCCGCGGCGCACGTTCTGGAATTCGGCTTTCCCCGCGTGGTGCTCGCCACCGGTGCGCGCTGGCGGCGGGACGGCATCGGGCGCAGGAATCGAAAGCCGATCCCGGGCTACGATGGCGGCAACGTCTACACACCGGACGATCTTATGGGGGACGTTTCGATCCCCGGACCCGTTGTCGTCTTCGATGACGATCACGCCTATATTGGCGGGGTGCTGGCGCACAAGCTCCGCGCCGAGGGGCTCGACGTGACCCTGGTCACGCCAGCGGCCCAGGCATCCGTGTGGACATGGGCAACCCTCGAGCAGTTCCGCATCCAGTCGCAGCTGATGAACGCAGGCGTCGCCGTCGCCACCTGCAAGAACGTCGTGGCCGTGGGGGAAGGATCCGTGGGGCTCGCCTGTGTGTACACCGGTGCGCGCAGCGAACTGGACGCGGCATCCATTGTCATGGTAACCGCGCGGCTGCCAGAGGAAAGCTTGTATCTAGCGCTCGACAACGACGCGGGCAAGCTCGCCGATGCGGGGATCCGACACCTCGAATGCATCGGCGACTGTCATGCACCTGCCACTATTGCTGCTGCCGTGTACGCAGGCCACTGTTATGCGCGGGAGTGCGACGAGCCTGACTCCGACGACATCCCTTTCCGCCGCGAACTTATCGCGATCGATGATTGAGAGGATCAGCTAAGCCTGCCAAGGACCGCGCTTGGACGTCATCTGCTCCCTGCTGAGCAGGATGGGAAAGCGCCGGCGGATTTCCTCGTCCAACCGCTCGTCGATGTATGACGGATAGTGACTCGACAGCATCTCCCCCACGCGGTGTTGCGCACGTTCGAGAATATCGGGCGATCCACTTTCTTCCCAGTCGCTGGCAGCCCGGCGATCCGCGATGTCGGGGTACAGGTACTCGCTCTCCATCATGGCGAGGGTTGGATCGCTGCCGAGAAAGTGCCCGACACCGGACGCCGTCTCGGCGAGATAATAGGACAGGCGCCGATGGTGCAGAAGGGCTTTTCACGAAACCTGCCCTCGCCTCCCAGCAGCAGATCGAACATCGCCACAGCCTGCTGGATGTGATCCGGATCGACGATGGCGCAGGAGAAGGACTTGAGCGTACCGGAGAGGTTGGCGAGAACATCCAGCGCCGTCTGGTGGATGCGCGCGACGTCGCGCTCGCTCAGGGGTTTGAAGGCGCCGCCCTCGAGGCCTGCGCGGGCCCCGCTTCGCGCAGCTTGCGCCTGGCCGGACGCCCGCCGCTCCGCCGTCGGATCGCGCCGTTGTTGCCGCCTACCGCCATGGCCCAGTCATCAGTCACCGCCCGATGCACACAGCATACCGCGATCATCTGCCGGGCCGCATCCCCCGTTCGCCGGATGTGTGTCATGCTCTCCGAGCCGCAGACAGGAGAGCCCGGAATCGTGAAGCAGACCAGGCATCGACCGCGGTCGGGACTACCCGTGCTCGGCGCGCTGCTGACGACCACCAGACGATCCCGGATCCTGTTGCTGGGCTTCGGAACCCTCATGATCGGGGATGGCTTGCAGAGCACGCTGCTGGGTGTGCGTGCCTCACTGGAAGGCTTTCCCACCGCCATCACCGGACTGATCATGTCCACCTTCTACATCGGCTTCCTCGCTGGCGCGCTGTATGCGCCGCGCTTTGTCGAGCGCGTCGGCCACATACGCGTGTTCGGCGCCCTGGCGTCGGTGGCGTCGGCGTCGGTGCTCATCCACGGCATCATCGTCACGCCTCTGGCCTGGAGCCTGCTGCGTCTGCTGAGTGGCTTCTGTCTCGCGGGTCTTTATGTGGTTGCGGAAAGCTGGCTCAACGATCGCGCCAACAACAGGACCCGGGGCCAGTTGCTCTCCGTTTACATGGTCGTGTCCTATGTGGGCTATGCCGGCGGCCAGCTGTTGCTCAACGCGGCGGATCCGGGAGGACTGGAGCTGTTCATCCTCACCTCGGTGCTCATCTCCGTGGCCCTGGTGCCGCTGCTGTTGTCGGCGGGACCGGCGCCGAAGTTCTCCACACAGGCGGCGCTGAGTTTGCGCAAGCTCTATGCAATCTCACCGCTGGGCGTGGTCGGCGCCCTCGCTACGGGCACGGCCAGCGCAGCATTGTTCGGCTTCGGTCCCGTGTACGCGGAAAGCTCCGGGCTCTCCGTTGCCCAGATTTCGTTTTTCATGACCGCCATGCTGCTTGGCTGCACTGTGCTGCAGTGGCCCATCGGCCATCTGTCCGATGTGCTGGACCGGCGCCTGGTCATCACCGTCATCAGCTTTCTTGCTGCCGCCACCGCCGTCGCCGCCGTATGGATCTCGGCGATGTCGACGATTGCGCTTTTCGCGCTCATGGCCGTGCTCGGCGGTCTGGCGATCCCCCTTTACTCGTTGTGCATCGCCCATGCCAATGATTACCTGGAGCCCGAGCAGATGGTTGCCGCCAGCAGCGCGCTGGTGCTGGCGAGCGGGCTTGGTGCAATCCTCGGCCCGATTACGGCATCGTTGAGCATGTGGTTGATGGGTACCGTTGGATTCTTCTGGTGGCTCGCTGCCATCCACCTCGCCATGGGCCTGTTCGCCGTCTACAGGATGACCAAACGACGCGCCAAGCCGGCGCAGGATCAGGGCCGATACGCGCCGTCGACACCTCATGGCTCGCAGGTGGCATTGGAGGCGGCCCAGCATGTGATGCAGGAAGATCAGTGAAGGCAACGTAGATTGGGCTGAGCTTGCGAAGGCCAACAGAGCGCCCCACAATTGCCTTTAATCTCATCGCGGGACAGCAGATGCCAGGGAAGAAAAAGCAACCGGATTCCGGAAAGCTGGATCGGATCGTGGCCGAGACGCGGCGCAACCGCGAACAGCGCGAGCGGGATTACCGGGAACGGGCTCTGAAGCTCTACCCGTGGATATGCGGGCGGTGTGCGCGCGAGTTCACCCGGGGAAATCTTCACGAGCTGACGGTTCACCATCGGGATCACGATCACGACAACAATCCCGCCGACGGCAGTAACTGGGAACTGCTCTGTCTTTACTGCCACGACAACGAGCACGCGCGGCAACTGGATGCGACGGGAGCGAAAGATGCACCGGCGGACCAGACCCCCGCGACCCACAATCCCTTCGCCGATCTGCATTCATTACTGAAGAACGGAAAGTGACCATGCAGCTGAAAGGTTCCTGCCATTGCGGCAAAGTGCAGTTCGCGGTGCAATCCCGACAACCCTACCCCTTCAATCTTTGTTACTGCTCGATCTGCCGTAAGACTGCCGGTGGCGGCGGTTACGCCATCAATCTCGGCGCCGACCACGATTCGCTGCAAGTCGAGGGCGCGGATCACATCAGCGTTTATCGCGTCGAAACCCCGGACGGCGATTCCGGCAAAATCACGCAAAGCGAGGCGCGGCGAAGCTTCTGCAAGCACTGCGGCAGCGCACTCTGGGTATGGGATCCCCGCTGGCCCGAGCTCGTGCACCCGTTTGCCTCCGCCATCGACACCGATCTGCCGATCTCGCCCCAGCGCACGCACTTGATGCTGGCGTTCAAGGCTTCCTGGGTGCCGGCCCACGTAGAGCCCGGCGATTCGAGCTTCGACGAATACCCGGACGAGTCACTGGCGGAATGGCATCGGCGATTGGGGGTGGACGACGAAAACGCCTGAGTCCCGCCTGGAGGCATCCGCTTGAAATCGCTTATCTGGATAGGATTGATCGTAGGGTCCACGGCCGGTGGGATGGCACCGGAACTGTGGGGCGGCAGCCTGTTCAGCGGCTGGGGGGTTGCTCTCTCCACCCTGGGGGGCTTGGCCGGCATCTGGGCAGGGTACAAGTTGGGTCGAATGATGTGATTGTGCAGATATAATGTCTGCCGGCGGATATCCGCCGAGGAGCCAACCGTGGGACGCATCGTTGAAATCGGGAGCCTGCGCGAACCCGTGGAAATTCTGGATGAGCCGTGTCCGGCTCCCGAAAAACGGATCGGCCGGATCAAGCACCATAACGGCGAGAACGTCGCTATCAGCTTCGACACTCTGCAGGAGCTCATGACGCTCGCGCGCGAAGCGCGGCGCGGCGCACGCACCATGGGACCCGCGGATCACCGCCGCCGGCAAGAGTCATCCTTTCCGGCGTGACCGGTCAGTGTTTGATTCGAGGCGCACACCACGATGCGTGCGCGCTTCTCAGGGATCTCGCTTTTCGCTCGAGCTACGGCGGCGCCCAGATAGGAACGGTGCCGTCGGGCAGCATCCCCGGGCGGCGCCTTCCACTCATTATGATCCTTTTGGTGTAAACCGCCCAGGGAAGCCGCGAGCCGTGAAACTCGACACGAGGAGTCTACCGCTGCTGGACGATGCCCTGAAAAAACTCGAGCAGGGCTTCTTGGATTTGCCCGATGTTACTCCCGAAGGCGACAGCCCACGCATGCGCGAGATACTCCTCCAGGTCGCCGAGCGCATGCAGGACAACTTCCCCTACCAGCATCCCTTATACGCCGGGCAGATGCTCAAACCCCCGCATGCGATCGCCCGCCTCGCCTACGCGCTCAGCATGTGGATCAATCCCAACAACCACGCCCTGGACGGCGGGCGGGCGAGCTCGGCCATGGAGAAGGAGTGCGTCACGCTAATCGCGCGCATGTTCGGTTGGAACGAGTACTTGGGACACCTTTCCAGCAGCGGCACCATGGCCAATCTGGAAGCGCTGTGGATCGCGGGACAGGTGCGCCCGGGCGCGCGCATTCTTGCCTCCAGTCAGGCCCACTATACCCACAGCCGTATTTCGCAGGTGTTGCAGCTCGACTATGCCAGTGTCGCGGTAGACGAACGCGGGCGCATGGATATGGATGCGCTGGAACAGCGGCTAGCGGACGGTAAGGTCGGAACCGTCGTCGCCACCCTCGGCACCACGGGCACCGGCTCGGTGGATCCGCTGGCGGCGATTCTCGCCCTCGGAAAGAAGCACGATTTTCGCGTCCACGTGGATTCGGCCTACGGCGGCTACTTCCGGTTGGTAGACAATCTCGACACCGACGCCCGCGACGCTTTCGCCTGCATCGGCCAGGCCGACTCCATCGTCATCGATCCCCACAAGCACGGCTTGCAACCCTACGGCTGTGGTTGCGTGCTGTTCCGCGACGCGCGCGTGGGCAGCATCTACAAGCACGACGCTCCCTATACCTATTTCAGTTCCGACGAGCTGCATCTGGGTGAGATCAGCCTCGAATGCTCGCGGGCGGGCGCTTCGGCCGTGGCGCTGTGGGCAACCATGCGCTTGCTGCCCCTGGAACCCGGCGGAGATTTCGCCCGGGGACTCGCCCGGGGACGCGGAGCCGCGCTGGATCTTTACGCACGCCTCGAAAGGGATCCGCGCTACCTCACGGCAATGCGTCCGGAGCTGGATATCCTCGTCTGGGCGCCGGCCGGCGCCCGCGCAAGCGACATCTCTGCCCGCTCAGCAAGGTACTTCGACCAAGCCGCGCGCGAGCATCTGCATCTGGCACTGATCGAATTGCCGGCGGCGCTATTGAAGACCCATTGGCCCCAGGTAGGATTTGATCGAGACAGCGTCACCTGCCTGCGTTCCTGCCTGATGAAGCCGGAGCACGACGAGTGGGCCGACACCATCTGGTCGATTCTCGACAAGCTGGCAGATCAACAATAGGGAACGACGCACATGGCACGCATCGCGGTCGCTGGCTGGCAGCACGAAACCAATACCTTTGCCCCGGTAAAAGCGAACTTCACGGCCTTCGAGCAGGCCAGCGGCTGGCCGGGACTGTCCAGGGGCCGGGAGATGTTCGACGCCGTGGAGGGGGTCCATCTGCCCATCACCGGCGCCATGGAAGTCCTCGATCGCCACGGGCACGAGCTGGTGCCGTTACTGTGGTGCGCGGCGACGCCGTCGGCTCATGTTACCGAAGATGCATTCGAGCGCATCTCGGAGATGCTGCTCACCGATCTCTCGCGCGCGCTGCCGGTGGACGGCGTGTATCTGGATCTTCACGGCGCCATGGTCTGCGAACACCTGCAGGACGGCGAGGGCGAGTTTCTCCGGCGCCTGCGTTCGCTGGTGGGTGATGACCTGCCGGTGGCGGTGAGCCTGGATCTGCACGCCAATCTCAGCGAGGCCATGGTACGCCACGCCAGCGTTGTGGATACTTACCGCACCTACCCGCACGTGGACATGGGCGAGACCGGCGCGCGCGCCGCCGCTCACCTGCATCGCCTCCTCGAGACCGGCGATCGGTGGGCGTCGGCGTTGCGGCGCACGGACTTCGTCATTCCGCTGAATTGGGGCTGCACCCTGGTGGAGCCGGCCAAATCCCTCTACGCGCGGCTTCCTGATTTTGTTGCCGACCCGGTGTGCGCAGTGTCGCTGGCCTGCGGGTTCCCCCTCGCGGACATCGCCGAGATGGGGCCGGGCCTGGTGGTCTATGCCGGCGACCAAGAGGCCGCCGATAGCGCGGCCGATGCGCTTCTGGGCCTGGTCAACGAAAGTGAGGCCGCCTTCGCGGGCCGGATCTGGGATCCGGATGAGGCCGTCGCCGAGGCTGTGGAACGTGCTGCGCGCGCAAACGGCCCGGTGGTTCTCGCCGACACCCAGGACAATCCCGGCGGTGGCGGGACCGGAGATACCACCGGGCTGCTGCGTGCGCTGGTGGAAGCCCGCGCCACCGGCGCTGTGCTGGGCCTGCTCTGCGACCCGAACGCCGCGGCCGCGGCCCACGCCGCCGGCGTCGGTGCAGAGCTGTCACTGGAGCTCGGCGGGAAATCCGGCGCAGCCAGTCAAGCACCCTATCGCGCGCAGTACAAGGTGCTGGCGCTGGGCGATGGCCGCTTCACCGCCACCGGGCCCATGTGGCTGGGCTCGCGCATGCACCTTGGCCCCATGGCGTTGCTGGAAGTCGGCGGGGTACGCGTGGCGGTGGCGTCAAAGGCGATGCAGGCCGCGGACCGGTCGATGTTCCGTCACCTGGGTGTGGAACCCGCCGAGCAATCTATCATGGCGTTGAAAAGCTCGGTGCACTTTCGCAACGATTTTCAAGCCATCGCCGACAGCATCCTGGTGGTTGCGGCACCGGGGCCCGTGACCGCCGATCCGAGCCAGTTGGACTTTCACAATCTTCGCGCCGGACTGCGGCTCGTGCCGCGGGGAAACTCGGGCTGAGCATCATTGGTTATTGTTGGGCTTCGCTTCGCTCAGTCCAACCTACGCCCAACCTACGATGCGCCGTCGCATAACAGGCTGGCGCCGCCGCGGCGCGGATCGCCGGTGCCCCGCATGCCATCCTTGGTCGCGGACGCCGTGTGGACGCCGCCGAAGAACATATTGCGTCGCTCCCAGACGTGGTTATCGGGGAAGGCCCCGAGCAAGGCACCCAGGCTCTCAATATTGAATCCCCCTTCGACACTCAACAATCCGTTCTCGTAATGCACCCGCGGCGCCTGCACCGCCTCCTCCACAGGCAGGGTGAAGTCGACGAGATTCACGAGCACCTGCAGGATGGCGCTGCGCAAACGATTGGAGCCGCCGGACCCAAGCGCCACAGTGTCGCCATTCGGCCACTCCAGGGCCGTCGGCGCCATCATCGATGTCATGCGGTGGGCTTCGGGCCATCGCTGGAAGCCGCCAGGATTCAAATCCGCTTCTCCCAGCATGTTATTCATAACGATGCCGGTTCCGGGAACCACATAGCCCGATCCCTCGCCGTTGGAAACCGTCAAGCTGGCGAGGTTGCCGTCGGCATCGATCACGCTCATGTGGGTGGTGCCACTGCGGCTCGCCGCACGTCCCGCGATCTCCTCGCGATAGCGGGCCAGAAATGCATCATCGAGTATCTGCCCGGAATCGAGACCGGCATCGCTGCCCGCCGCCACCCGCACTTCGGCGGTAGCGCCGATGACCTGCGCCAGGATATCCAGATAGCGGCAGGTGGCGAAGCCCAATTCTGCGACGTCGATGGGCTCCAACAGCTTGAGCCCGAATGCGATGAGCAATCCGCCGGAGGACGGCGGCGGATTGGTGTGCATGCGCACGCCGTGATAATCCAGGGTCAGCGGTGCGCGGCGCTCGACGGCGTAGGCCGCCAGATCCTCGAACCTGATCTGACCACCGGCCTGCATATCGTTATGAATGGCGGCGGCAATTTCACCGCGGTAGAAGAGATCGTCTCCCTCGATGGCGAGGGTTTCCAACGTGTCGGCCAGCTCCGGCTGGCGCAGACTTTCGCCTTCACCCACCAGCGCCACCGCATCATCCGCACTTCGAAATATCCGATGGCACGCTTCCGTGGCCGTGAAGGTCGCGGATACGACGCGGAACAGATAGGCCTGGAACGGCGTCACGGCGATCCCGTTCTTGGCGTGAGCGACGGCCTGGGCGACGATGTCTCCCATGGGAAGCGTGCCAAGATCGCGATGGATGTCGAAAAATCCACGCACCAGACCCGGCACGGCGACCGTGCCGAGGCCGATGTGAAATTCCTGGGTCACCGCGCCGAAGTCGGCGAGGATGGGGCGAAAATCCAGATCCGATTCGGGCTGGCGCGTGGCGGGCGTCTGCACGAAGAAGTCGTACACGCGAGGCTTCCCCGAAGCCGGCCGCGCCAGCAGAAAGCCGCCGCCCCCGGGTGAGCACAGCACCGGCTCGGCAACGCAGGCGACCATGAGCGCCGCCAGCACCGCGTCGTACGCGTTACCGCCGGCGCGCAGCACCTCGGCAGCCGCCTCGGCGGTCAGTGCGTGTCCGGCGGCGACCACGCCGCGAGGTTTTCCCATGACGGGAGCGTATCCAGTGGCTCGCGCCCGGTCTAGTCCCGTCCGGCAGATCTCCTCAAGTGAGAGTATGTCGGGCGGCGCGGACGAAACGCACAATATAAAACAATGGAAGCAACTGAAAACGGCCCCGGCACTTTATCTCGCTATGGCTTGCTGACGGGCAGCGAGCCGGGCTGGCGGGAGCTTGCGTACTTTCAAGGCAGGAGTGAGCTTTCCGAGCATCAGGCGCAGGCAAATCTTAGAGAGCAGGCAGAGATCCTCGCCGAGGCCGGCGTGGACTTCCTGCTCGCCGAGGCGACGGGCAGCAACCTTCAGCGTAAGTGGGTCATCGAAGCCTGTCTTGCCACCGGTCTTCCGGTTTGGACGGGTTTCAAGGTTCGTTTCGATGAGGGCGACTCCACCGCCCGCATCGGTCACCGATCCGATCTCGCGCTCGTGGACGGCTTCGATGAGATTGCATCACTCGGGGGAACCGTGGTGACGATGTTTCACTCCTCGGTTGCATCCACCGACGCGGCGCTCGTCGTCACAAGGGAGAGATGGTCGGGCCCGGTGGGTATCTACCCGGAAGCGGAACGCCGCGACTATGTCGACACGTATCGCGATCACGCTGTGCCGACGCAGCTCACGCCCGAGGAGTTTCTCGCCAAGGCCAAAGCGTGGGTGGCGCAGGGCGTGCAAATCGTAGGCGGCTGCTGCGGGGTCGAACTCGAGTACATTCAACCGTTGCGTGGATGCTTACCGACCCGCGTTCCCGATGTCGTCCAGGTGTAAGCGCACGTCGTAAGTGAAATTGGCGGGTGCTGCTCAAGCAAACACGCCGTGCAAATACCAGGCACGCTGCTTGCGCAGCTCGCGGTAGATCCAGTAGCGGGTGCCGCTCGCGTGCAGCGCCTCGAAGTAATCCCGGGCGATGTCGTGACCGTCCCACCAGCCGCTTTCGATGCGCTCCGGTCCCCGGACGAGATGCAGCCGCCCTTCCAGGAAAGGTTCGCCGGCCACGGTCCGTAGCACTTCGGGGGGATCCAGAAGCCACAGCGGCCTGCCGGGAGTGTGCACCGATGGCGGCGCCCCGGCGGGACTCTCGCCCGGGGCGCAACAGCGCCAGGCTTTCTCCGGACGGTGCTCCGCCGACACCGCGAGCCCCTGCACCGCTGTCTTGCCCAGACGCGCACGCAACCGCTCTACCAGTGCCCGCCAGTCGCCGCCGGTAACGCCTTCCTCGCCGTAGAGATCCTGGTTCGAAGGCGCCAGGGGCAGAATGTCGCGCACCCGGATCCCCAGATAGACGACCGCTTCGGCGAGGACCACGCGCGCCAGCCGCTCGCGCAGGAGCATCAACAGATGCCCGGCATCACGACTCGGTGTCACGAGCTCGATGACCAGACGGGTGGCGGGGCGGCGCCGGTGGGCGAGATGCCATTCCAGCGCCTGCACGCCGCCGGCCCGGGCCTGCAGATAACCGGCGAGTTCCAGCAACAGCCGCTGGGCGGCGATCAAAAGGGTCCCCGTATCCCTGACTTCGCCGGGCAGGCTCAAGCGGCGCTGGAAGGTGGGCGGTGGTGTATAGGGCAGGCGCGGATCGGCGCGCTTGCCGAGGGCGCGATCCAGATACGCGAGCAAACGGGGATCGGTGCGCCGCGCCACACCGTCCCGGGGCAGGCGGCAGCAATCGCCGAAGCGCTCGATGCCGACACTTCGCAGGCTTTCAACAATCCGTGCCGGCAGATCCAGGCAGTCCAGTGGCACCGCGGCAAGACACGCCGGCAGCCTGTGCATGGCCGTCACCGGTTCTTCCAGAGCAGCCCGGGCCAATAGCCAGGCGCCCAACGGTGTGGGTGCAACACCAAAACGCGCGCTGTAGCCGAGCGCGGCGATAGCATGGCGCACCCGTGCGAGCAGCGTATCCAGGCCGCCGAATAACGCCAGGCTGCCGCCGATTTCCAGCAACAGGCCGTGGGGCGGCACCAGGCTCACGAAGGAAGTGAACTGGCCGGCCCAGGCGGCCAGGCTTTCCAGGGCGGCGGCTTCCGCCGCTTCGTCACGAGGCGTGAGGTCGAGATCCGGCGCTAAGGTGCAGGCGGCGCTCGCCAACATGTGGACATGCACACCGGCGGATTCGGCATGCACACCGGCAGCGACGACGACACTGCCGGCACCGGTCCCGGATATCACCGCCACCGGCAAGGCGGTGGCGCGTTCCGGGCCCAGCACCTCCAACGGAAAACGCGGTAGATAGAGAGCGAGCCACAGACGTGGCGTGACTGTTTTAAAGGGGAGATTAAAGGGGACAGGCTGTTTTAATGGGGACAGATCTATTTTCGGGCGCAAAGGGGACGCTGTTCCCTTTGCGCCCGAAAATAGATCTGTCCCCATTAAAACAGCCTGTCCCCTTTAATCTCCCCTTTAAAACAGTGCGCATTATTATTCATCCAGGATGATCTCCGCCCGCGCGCCCGGTCTCCCCCGGCACTTGAGCACTTCCACCGAAAGACTATTGGCGACGGGGGCGGCGGGCGTGACGCGCAGCCGCAACGACGCGGGCGACCCGTCGCCGGGCGACGTCTCGCGGCGAAACAACAACGCCCAGGCGCCGCCGCTTTCCGCGGCCAGCTGCAGGCGGCGCAAGCGGCGCTGATGCACCCGCGTTGGCCATGTCAGCACCGCCCCGCACGCCCCGGAACGCAGCGCCTGCTCCGCGCTCCAGAGTTGTTGCGCGGTATTGTCACTGCGTACCCACAGGATCCGGGAGAGTGCGATACCCCGGGCTTCGAGGGCCGGTGCGTAGGGCACATAAGGCGGTCCCACCCACACGAGCCAGCGGCCCCTGGTGCTGAGATCGGCGAGCGCGGGCATCACCAGGCGCAACTCTCCCGCACCCGCCCGGGGGACCAGGATCTCGGTGAGCGCGCCCATGGGCCAGCCGGCGCCGGGCAGCATCTCATCCAGAGCCGGAAAGCCCGTTGGCAGGACGCTTGCTGGCGGCAACCGGCGACGCCAGATGGCGGGATGGCGCCGCAGCCGCGCAAGCGCTGCGCTCACAGGTTACGGCGGTTGCGTATGACACCCACGCCGATGCCCTCGATGATCAGGGACTCCCGGCGCAAATTCACGACAATGGGCGAAAAATCGTCATTCTCCGGCATCAGGCGCACCGTGTTCCCGCGGCGCCGGAAGCGCTTCACGGTCACCTCGTCGTCGATGCGGGCGACGACGATCGCGCCGTTGTCGGCGGTGGGCTGACGGTGCACGGCCAGCAGATCGCCGTCGAGAATGCCGGCGTCGCGCATGCTGAGCCCCTGCACACGCAGCAGATAATGGGCGCGCGGGCGAAACAGGCGCTTGTCGATCTGGTAGTGCCGCTGGATGTTCTGCTCGGCGAGAATCGGCTGCCCCGCCGCCACCCGCCCGACCACCGGCAGCCCGGTCTCGGCGACGTCCCCCAGGAGGCGGATCCCCCGCGAGGTGCCGGGCAGGATCTCGATGGCTTCCTTGCGCGCCAGCGCCTTCAAATGATCCTCGGCGGCGTTGACCGAGCGGAAACCGAGCCCTTCGGCAATCTCGGCGCGGGTGGGGGGGAATCCCTGCTCCTCCATGAATTCCTGGATGAACAGGAGAACCTGATTCTGGCGGGCGGTGAGTGGCAGCATGAGGGTGCCCCCGTTCGGAGATCTGTAAATATATACAGTACCCTGTGGAGCTTCGCAAGCTGGAATGTTGGGCCGGCATGTTGGGCGGAGCGAAGCGATGCCCAACCTACGCCCAAGCTAGCGTTTCCGCACCACCATCGGGCCCATGGGGCGGCCGCCCAGGAGGTGCAGGTGCAGATGATTCACCAGCTGACCACCGTCCTGGTTGCAGTTGACGATCAGCCGGTAGCCGCTCTCATGGATCCCCGCCTCCCGGGCCAGCCGCTTGGCCGTCAAGAGCATGTAGCCCGCCAGCGCCTGGTCCTCGTCGGTGAGATCGTTGACGGTGGCGATCTCCTTGTTGGGAACGATGAGGATGTGCACCGGTGCGGCCGGATTGATATCCCGGAAACAAGTGACGCGATCGTCCTGATAGACGATATCCGCATCTGCCTCACCGCGGATTATCTTCGAGAAGATGGTCGACATGACTGGGCTCCCAGGTAAATGCACGCTCCGCATCTTCGGCGAGACCAACGACGAATACCAGGCATCCGTGGGCCACGCAGAGGGCAAAAACCGGCCCAATGGCCGCACAATGGGAATGGAAGTAGGTCCAATACACGACCATTTACGCTATGCTACGCTCCTCGTCGCAGCCCCCGGGGAGTCGCTCCCGCGGGTAAGGAATTCATGCGCCAGGAGGAGGATTCCATGGCCAAGGTAATGGAAACAGGCCATTCGGCGGACAGTGACGCGCCATCGGTTCTCTACCACTTCGTCGACGGTGAACGGGTTCCCGGCGAGAGCAACCGCTTCGGCGATATCTACAATCCCGCCACCGGCCAGGTGATCGCCCACGCGCCCTACGCCAGCGCCCACGAGGTACGCAGAGTGGTGGCATCGGCGAAGGCCGCTTTTCCCGCCTGGGCCGAGACCCCCGCCGCCCAGCGCGCGCGTATTCTTTTCCGCTTCCGCGATCTAGTGGAAACTCACAGTGACGAGCTTGCGGAGCTCCTGTCCCGCGAGCACGGCAAGACCCTGGACGACGCCCGCGGCTCGGTGCAGCGCGGTGCCGAGATCGTCGAATTCGCCTGTGGTATTCCCCAGCTGCTCAAGGGTGAGATCAACGAAAACGTCGCCAGGCAGGTGGACAGCTACAGCATCCGTCAACCGCTGGGTGTGTGCGCAGGCATCACGCCTTTCAACTTTCCCGCCATGGTCCCCATGTGGATGTTTCCCGTCGCCATCGCCTGCGGCAACACCTTCGTGCTGAAGCCCTCCGAGCGCGATCCTTCCTGTGGGCTGCGCCTGGCGGAGCTTGCCTTCGAGGCGGGCCTTCCCAAGGGTGTGCTGAACGTGGTCATCGGCGACAAGGAAGCGGTGAACGCGCTCCTCGAGGACCCGGACGTGGACGCGGTGAGCTTCGTCGGCTCGACACCCATCGCCGAGTATGTGCACAAGACCGCTAACGCCAACGGCAAGCGCGTGCAGGCGCTGGGCGGCGCAAAGAATCATCTGGTGGTCATGCCCGACGCCGACATGGACCAGACCGTGGATGCCCTCATCGGTTCCGCCTACGGATCGGCGGGCGAACGTTGCATGGCCATCTCCGTGGCGGTGGCGGTGGGCGATGAGACCGCCGACGAGCTCGTCGCGCGTCTCAAGCCGCGAGTCGAATCCCTCAAGATTGGTGCCTACGACCAGGAAGGCGTCGAGATGGGACCGCTGGTTACCGGCGCCCACCGGGACAAGGTCAAGGGTTACGTGGATCTCGGTGTCGAGGAAGGGGCAAAACTCGTGGTTGACGGACGGAGTATATCCGTCACCGGTCATGAGGACGGTTATTTTCTTGGTGGCTGTCTGTTCGATAACGTGACGCCGGACATGCGTATATACAAGGAAGAGATCTTCGGCCCGGTGTTGAGCATCGTTCGCGCAAAGGACTACGAGGAGGCGCTGCAGATGGTCAATGACCACGAGTTCGGCAACGGCGCCGCGATCTTCACCCGCGACGGCGATGCCGCGCGAAACTTCACCAGCCGCGTGAACATCGGCATGGTCGGCGTGAACGTGCCGATTCCGGTGCCGACAGCCTATTACAGCTTCGGCGGATGGAAGCGGTCGCTGTTCGGCGACCACCATATGCACGGTCCGGAAGGCGTGCGCTTTTTCACGCGACAGAAGACGATCACCTCGCGCTGGCCTTCGGGCATTCGCGAGGGCGCGGACTTTTCGATTCCGCGAACCCGCTAAACCGTGTTGCCGGAGGGGCGCCGGCGGCATGCAGGGATGAGAGGAGTGCCGCCGATGGTGGCGGCCGTTGCAGCGGCAGAAGCGCTCGCGCACTTTTTGGTGCCGGTCGCAATGGTCGCACGCGAGGTGCAGTTCGACCATGGAAAAGCTCCGCGCTCCGAAAACACGTAGCCGACACTACGGAATTATTACCCTCGCCTTAATCCTCGGCCTGGCACTGGCCGCGGCGACCTGGGACCTGTCGCCTTCTTTCGATTCGTCACTCACCGGTAATGCCACCTTCGATCTCACCAGACGTCCCATCGTCGGACAACGGACGGTGGCGGATCTGAAACAAATCCGGTGGCGGCGCGAGTTGCGCGTGCTGTTGCCAAATATGCGCACCTCTCTCAGCTATCCACCGGATGCCGCATCCTCTCACGAGTACGAGATCGATCTCGTCAAACGCTTTGCCGAAAAGCACTACCTCGAGCTCAAGTGGATTCCTGTGGATCGCTGGGACGATCTGATCCCCAGCCTGCTCGCGGGGAAAGGGGATCTGGTCGCTGCCAATATCACCATTACCGAGAGCCGCCGGAAAAAAATCTCGTTCACGGTCCCCATCGATACGGTGCGCGAGAAGCTGGTGGTGCGTATTGGCGACGAGATCAAGAGCCCCGCGGATCTGATAGGGCGCGAGGTGGCTGTGCGTGAGCGCTCTTCGTTCTGGGATCTGCTGAAGGAATTCCGCACGCAACATGCTGGTATCGAACTACGTCTTCTTCCCGAGCACATTCCTGCTTCCGCGATACTGAGCGGCGTCTCCAGCGGCGACTACGATATTGCGGCGGTGGACATCACGCAGCTCGAGGCGGCGTCGGAACGGTGGCCGGACCTCAAGATCGTCGATGGTCTGACCCGGGACAGCATCATCGCCTGGGGGGTCAATCCGGAGGCGGTGGAGCTTCTCGAGGCGCTCAACAGCTTCCTCAGCAGAGAGCAACTCAAGAAGCAGAGCCAGCTCGTCTACAAGGACGACTTGTCCGGCATCAAGAATCGCCAAGTGCTTCGCGTCCTGACGCGCAACAACGCGGCCACCTACTTCGTGTGGCGAGGTCAGTTCCTGGGGTTCGAGTACGAGCTCATGAAACGCTTCGCCGACAGTCAGGGCCTGCATCTGGAAATGGTCGTGCCGAATCGATGGGGTGATCTCATCCCGACTCTCAAGGCCGGCGGCGGGGATTTGATCGCAGCATCGATGACCGTTACCGAGGAGCGCAAACGACAGGGTGTCGCATTCAGCGATCCCTACAACTTGGTTACCGAGGAGCTCGTCGCACGCGCCAACGAGAAGGCGTTCACGGATGCGAAAGATCTCAGTGGCCGCACGGTGGTCATAAGACGTACCAGTTCTTACTGGGCAACGATGCAGAAGCTGATCGATCAGGGCATCGATTTCAAGCTCCAGGCGGCTCCGGACAATATGGAAACCGAAGAGATCATTTCGCGGGTAGCCTCCGGGGAATACGATCTGACCGTGTCGGACAGCCACATTCTCAGCGTCGAGCTCATCTGGCGCACCGATATCAAGCCGGCCCTCACATTGAACGGTCCGGTTGCTCACGGATGGGCCGTCAGAAAAGAGAACAAGCAACTGCTCGCGGCTCTCAACGATTTTCTCCATAAGGAGTACAAGGGCCGCTTCTACAATCTCGTGTACAACAAGTACTTCGAGAATTCAGATCGAATTCTCGATCAGGTAGCTTCGCATAAGGAGCATTCCGCGAAGGGCAACATCTCGCCCTACGACGCCCAGGTGCAAAAGTACGCCGAGGAGTACGGCTTCGACTGGGCTCTCATCGTCGCGCAGATGTACCAGGAAAGCCGATTCGATCCGAAAGCCGAGTCCTGGGCCGGCGCCCAGGGGCTCATGCAGATTCTGCCCACCACCGGTGAGCTCTTCGGTGTCCAGGATCTGCGCGCCGTCGACACCAGCATTCAGACCGGCGTGCGGTATCTGGCGTGGCTGCAACAACGCTTCGAACCGGAACTCACGGTGCAGGACCGCATGTGGTTCACGCTGGCCTCTTACAACGCTGGCCTCGGGCACGTGCGCGACGCCAGGAGTCTCGCCCGCAAGATGGGATGGAATCCGGATCGTTGGTTCAACAACGTGGACCGCGCCATGCTGCTGCTGTCACGCCGCAGCTTCTATCAGCTGGCGACTCACGGTTACGCCCGCGGCAAGGAAACCGTCGACTACGTGCGCCAGATCCGCGACCGCTACAATGCCTACGTCCGCCTCGCCAGCGCCGAATAAGACGCTCACCGCAGATCTTTGTAGGAGCGAGAACAAGCGCTGGCTATGCGCTGAACGCGATCTCGTAGCCGCCGTACTTGCGCACGTTGAGCACGCCGCTGTCCAGAATCAGGTACTGACCTTTGATGCCCAGCAACGTGCCTTCCAACTGCGGGATCTTGTCCAGGTTGATAGCGGTGACCTTGACCGGATATTCGAGCACCGGATAACGAAACGCCCGGCATTCGGCATCCACGATAAATTCTGGCTCCGCATGATCGTGCTCGTCCGTTAAATGCGAGAGCGCCTCGTCGCACTGGGCGAGCAAGGCATCGCGTCGCGCCTTCAGATCCACCGGCTCGGGCTCGCCCTTCAGCATCCGCCGCCAGTCGGTGCGATCGGAGACATGCTCCTTGAACACCACTTCCATGAGCCCCGATAGCCGGCGGCTCGCCACCCGCGCGACGGGCAAAGCCTCGACCGCGCCCTGATCGATCCAACGGGTCGGCACTTGGGGCTCACGGGTGATCCCCACCTTCACGCCGGAGGAGTTGGCGAGATAGACGATGTGGGGCCGCAGGCAATTGGCCTCCCCCCACTCGGGCTCGCGGCAGGTACCCAGATGGTAGTGGCAGCGCTCCGGGCGCACGATGCAGCCATCGCAGCGGGCCAGGCCCCGGAAACAAGGAAAGCAATGGCCCTGATTAAAACTCTTGGCCGTTTTGCGCCCGCAGGCGACGCAATGAATATTGCCCGTGAACCGAATGCCGATGGCCTTACCCAGGAGCGGGTTCAGCGCCACGGACTCATCACCCACCGGCAGTGTGTAGAGGATCGGATCGCCTTCCTCGACCCGCATCTTGCGCAGGCTTCCGACGATGGTGGTTTCAGGCACGGGCGCGCGGTTGCCAGTCAGCGGCGCGGCTGAAACCGAGCCGTGCCGTCGCGCGCCAGCTGCTCCACCAGGCCAACCTCCCAGGTCAGATACTCGCGCATGGAATCCTCCACGCCCCAGTCTTTCTCGTAGGGCCGCAGCCACACGTCGTTGGCCACGTCGGCCAGGTGCTCGGCTCCGGTGGTCACGGCCAACCCCGCCGCGATCCACGCATCGGTGCCACCCGTCAGCACCTGTACCGGCTCGTCGCTGAGTGCCGCCGCCTCGGCGGCGGCGATACGAGCCAGCACGCCGTCCGAGGATGTCAGGATCAGTCGGCCGCGCTTCGGCACCGCCGGCAGGCATTGTGCCAGGCGTGCACGGGTCATGAACCAGGCACCGGGTATGTGGCCCGCGCGGTATGCGCGACTGAGTCCAAGGTCGATGACACTTCCCTGCTGCTGGCGAAGGATCGTATCCAGCTCTGCTACACCGATCTGGTCGGCGGATACATCGGCCAGGCCAAGCACGTTCACGGGCTCGGGGCCGCGGGCAAGCTCCACACCCTCGAAAGCGTTGTCCAACACCGCCACCTCCGGGCAACCCATCTGGTTGAGCCACGACGCCGTCATGGTTGCGCGCACGCCCGTGTCGTCCACCAGCACGATCCGCGAGCGCAGGGTGGCAACGAAGTGATCGGTCTCTTGAACGAGCTGCCCTCCCGGCGCCGAGCGCGAACCCGGCAGGTGGCCGGCTTCGTACTCGTCCGGGTGGCGCACATCGAAGACGTAGAGCGAACGATCACCCTGCTCCGCCCGCCACCGGGCCAGGCTCCGGTGGTCGATGGTGCGTACCTGGAAGCGCTCCGCGACCCGCGCCGCAACCTCACGCGCCGCCGCCAGACCCCGTTCAGAAGTTTCCCTGGCTTCACGCTTCTCACCGTGCTCGAGGGTGTGGCCGGCGAGATGCCAACCCATGGTGCCGTTGCGCAAAGCGACCACGCGATTTTCGATGCCCGCGTTGATCAACGACTGGGCGCCGATGATGCTGCGCGTGCGCCCGGCGCAATTGACCACCACCAGGGTATCGGCGGATGGTACGAGGTCGTGAACGCGGTAGGCGAGTTCCGCACCGGGCACACAGACTCCGTTGGGGATGTTGCGGGCGTGGTACTCGACCATGGGGCGGCTGTCGAGGATCACCATGTCCTCGCCCTTGTCCATCATCTCTTTCAGCTCATCGGCGGACACCGACGGCGTCTGGTACTCCAGCTCGATGAACTCTCCGAAGGCCTTGCTGGGCACGTTGACACCGCTGAATATTTCCAGCCCCGCCGCCCCCCAGGCGTCGACACCGCCGTCGAGCACACGTACATCAGAATAGCCGAAGAACAGGAGTCGCTTCGCGGCGCGCTGCGCAAACCCTTCGCCGCCGTCGCAAACGACGATCGGCGTCGATCTGCGCGGAACCTTGGCATCGGCGAGCAGCTCCAGGCGGCTGAGCGGTAAACAGCTTGCGTAAAGAATATGTGCCTGACCGAAGCTCAGCTCTTCGCGCGCATCCAGCAACGCGATCTCATCGTCACCCTGAAGCAGCTCGTTGAGCTCGGTTGCGCCGATGCGCCGGCAATTACCAGAGTCGTCCGTCATTGTTTCATCGCTATGTTCTTCGAACACCTGCTACTGCGTGAAACGCAGGGCATAAATCGGCGGTAAGTGGCTGGAGACACATTCCCAGCGATCGCCGCCATTTTCCGATATCCACAGGGAGCCCGTGGTGCTGCCAAGGGCAAGCCGCTCACCGCCCGCGTCCACGTCCAGGGCGTGGCGAAAACAGATGTCGTAAGCATGCTCCTGGGGGCAGCCCATCGGTGAGACGCTGGAAGCTCTTGCCCCCGTCGCGGGTTCGCAGCACCACCACGCGGCCGTCCACGGGAATGCGCTGCTCAGTGCTTCGGCAACGGTGCTGCCGGTGACGCCAACCGGCGGACACGACACATGCCGTTGGAGATTCGGCGTGAAAACCACCTGCACCATGGGTAACTCGCAACGAGCCGTAGCTATTTCCCGACCAAGGGAACCTTGACTAGAAACTCTGCAGCTGCTGACTGGTTGGCTCTGCGCAACAATACCAGGGTTCGGACATGTGCGGAATCTTCTCACCGAAATCGGTGGGAAGCGTTGGTGCCCGATGACCTAGCGCTTCGTGGGCGAGCGCCCAAATATGGGCAAACAGCTCTGTGCGTTCTATATCCCCTTGCTCCGATCTTTCAACCAAAGACTGAATGTCTCTCTGCAGCGCGTCTACCGCAGGATCGGGGTGTCGCCAGGGATAGCCGAGCAACCGCTCATCGTACTCGTCGATCATCTCGACGAAACCGGGGATCTTGAGCAGATAGGAACCCGCGGGGATTAGAAGTCGGATTGCCAGCTGGATGGGAGGCACACTTTCCACCAGCCGAAGAGACAATAGCCGCTCCAGGAGCGCGATATATCCCTCAAGAGTGGTCCATGGTGTAAACGGCACGAATGTCGGTGCGAATGCGATGTCGAGCTCCCTGAGAATCTCTACGGCAATACTGAAATCGTCGCTGGTATGGTTCTTGTCCAGGTATCGCAACACCCTGTCATCAACGGCCTCGACTGCAGATGTAATGAACAAGCAACCCGCCTCCTTCAGTATGGGAAGCAACTCGCGATGGTTGATGAGGTGCTCGATTTTGATGGTGGCGTCGTAGGTGACATCAGGAAACTCCGCATGCAGGGCGCGAACGAGACGCATTGCATGGGTGGGGCCGTTGAAGAAATCCGGATCTCCAAAGGAGATGTGCTCGGCGCCAGCGGCCACCTGCTGACGGATGTCGGCCATCACCACATCCACGGGGACGATTCGAAACTTCCCTTCGTAGACCGGTACAACAGGACAGTGCCGGCACAAGTGTTTGCACCCGCGGCTACCTTCAGCGAATCCCACCGTGCGGGTAACCTCGCCGCCCAATCGCAAGTGTGCGTAACGTGAAAGCTCGGGCAAGATGGAGCGATCAGGTATACGAAACGCGACTTTGGTGAGATTGACAACCGCCCCAGCCTGCACACACTCCCGCCCGTCCCTCAAACTATCGGCTAATGCGACGAGATCCGGTTCAACCTCGCCACCGAATATGGATTTCACGCCCATCGACCTCAAAAGCGCCTCATTCATCGGCGCGTACAGGCCATAGACGCAGATGTGTGCCTCAGGTGCAAGTTTTCGGATTTGCGGTAGTGCTTCGATTGCGATCCGGGTTGCCGTGTGCATGCCGACGTAAATATAAATCAGCGCAGCGTCACGCAGGATGTCCGAATCCAAGCGCTGGAGCGATAAGTCAAGACCGCGAACATGGTGACCGGCTTCACTCAGCCACGCGGCCGGTTCCGCAAGCCCGAAGGGCTGGCGGCCGAGCTCGTAGGGATTGATTAGAACGATATTCATTGGGAAGATCACCATCATACACGGCGAACAGGCACGCCGACACCTGCGAGACAGAAGCTCGCCGGCACGACGATTCCTTAGACTGGCCAACCGAGACGCCCATTAAACGAATGATTGCCGGATAGGCGGGCCCAAAATCTCGGGAGATCATTGTGGACCGGATCGGTCGTATAGATGCTCGGGCTGCCGATGTGCTACGCGCTCGCCTACCTCGGGAAACACGGCATCCCATGGATAGTCGCCAACTTCTCGACCTGATCACGAATGCGTGTATGAACTATTCATACATTCTTGCTATCATTGCCCGACAGCAAAAAACAGGATTTGGGGAATGATCCGAAAGACGATTTCGATGCCCGATGAAATGGGTGCCTGGATTGAGGACCGGATTACTCTCGGGCAGTACAACAATGAGAGCGAATACTTCCGCGATCTGGTGCGGCGCGATCAGGAACAACGACGAGCCATGGATCAGCTGCGCAAGATGCTCGATGAAGCCGAGGCAAGCGGAATCACTGATCGGACAACTCAGGAAATCTGGGACGAGGTGGAAAAGCGGCACGTAGCCCGAGGTGGCTGAATATGGCCTTACCCGGTCTGCCGAACGCGATCTCACGAGCATCGCCGACGACACAATTGGAAGGTTCGGGATCAGCCAGGCGGGGCGCTACCGCGATAGCTTGTTTCGAACCTTTGAGTCCCTCGCCGAACATCCCGAAATGGGTCGAGACTTCGGCCATGTGAAAGAAGGATGCCGGCGGCACGAGCACGGAAGCCACGTCATCTACTACAAAATCACTGTCGCCGGGATCCTGGTGCTTAGACTACTGCATTCACGCCAGGACCCGGAGACGTATCTCTGACGCCGCGATCGCTGCGCAATCCCGAGTAGGCGTCTTCTCTAGAACTCGTATCCGGGCGCCTCGACAACTCCCCCGATTCCCCAGCGTTGGTGGAAACGATACTCGTATTCGAGCCCGACGGCGAAACCGCCATGGCTCGAATGACCCCTCTGCGTTTCAACACCGGCACCGGCAAACAACGCGAGATGATGGTGGGGCAGCGCGCCGTGCTCTTCATCCTCCGCTGACCAGGCCAGGGTTTGCCAGGCGTTTGTGTTAGCCCTGAGCCGACAAGCGAGACGTTCCAAGCCTACATACGGCAAACCCCGCTTTTGATAGCGTGATATGCGCCGAGTGAACTGGAAGTTTGCCAAGACATGTGTGGGTGCCCTCATCATCTCTGCAGCGGTGAAGTTAAAGTAGGTTCGAGGAAATAACTCCGCGGAGTTATTTCCTCGAACCTACTTTAACTTCGCTTCCACCCTGAGGCCCGTTGACCCCGACAGGTGGGAACGATCGATGTGCTCTATGCCCAGCAGTGCATTCGACACGAATTTCTGATGCTCTCGACGAACAGCGACTTCGAGCAGATTGCGGAGCAGTCGCCACTTACTCTGTGGCGCGCTTAGGATCGCTGCTCACGCTTGCGGCACGTCGACTGGTGCCGGTGAGTGGACTCGAACCACCGAGCCAGTCCCGTCGGTAGCTGTCGACTCGGCGCAGCCAGCCTCGCAACCAGCGCTGCTCGCGGCGCCCGGCGGGTGCGTTTGCCACGCGGCGCTCCAACACCCGGGCTGCGGCCTCGGCGAAGTCCACATTGGCCGGCAGCCCGCCGTGCATTTCCTCCAGCGCTTGGGCGAGGCCCCAGCCCTGACCCGCATAGCGTTCTTCGGGCTTGCTGCCCTCGCCCTTGAAGTTCACGTAGTCCACGAGCGCATAGCGGCCCACCGGTGTGGCCGCGAGGGCGCAGAAACGCGACGCGATGACACCGGCCTTTTCAGCAGGCACGACGGCGATGATTTTGTCCAGGGCCGATTCCAGGCGGGCAACCATGAACTCCGCCTGCAGTGCGGTGGTGTCGATGAGAAAATGCCGCAACTCCCTGGCTTCGGAGCCGTTGCGCTGGTGGAGAAATTCCTCTCTCGTTGCCCATGGGCAACTCCGGCTGGGGTCTTCTCTCAGCCACCCCGGCACCGGCACGCTGCGGGACGACAGAAACGCCAGCAGCTCCGGAAAGCTCTCGTGAAACGGCCCCCGGGCACCGGGAGGATACCAGATGAAATGCCCGATGCCTGCGGACACGAAGGCTTCGCCGGGATTCCACCAGAGAATCTTCTCGAGGTCCCCGCCGCTCTCGTTGCGCCAGATCCGGGCGGCCAGGGCGCTCGCTTCTCCGGCGTCGATGGAAACGCTGCAACGGGCTTCGGCCTCGTCTGGGATCCAGGCGAGCGCCGCCAGAAGACACACCAGTGCTCCCCGCACCGTCGCAGCCGAAGGGCAGACATCGATGGCAAGGCGCCCGATCATTTAACGGCCTTTCGCGCCCACGTTTTCGCCATCACTTGTCAACGCCGGCAGGCCCTGTATTCTATGGCGTCCTGGAAAACGACAACCGATAATCGCACTCAAATTGCGCTCAGGGGGAGAGTATCGTGACGACTCATATTCTGATTCACGGTCGGGAAGACACCGTCGGCGTCGCCGTCGTGGAGAACATCGAAGCCGGCATGGAGCTCACCGGCTGGGTGATGGACAGCGACGAAACCATCCGCGTCGAAGCCAGGGATCCAATCCCGCTGGGACACAAGGTCGCGCTACAGGACATTGCCGAAGGCGACACGGTGATCAAGTACGGACACGACATCGGCCGGGCGGTGCAAGCAATCGCCAAGGGCCATCACGTGCACGTGCACAACACCAAGACCAAGAGGTGGTAGATCATGCCCGGCAAAGACATTCCAAAATCCATATGGGGCTATCGCCGGGAGAACGGCCGGGTCGGTATCCGCAATCACGTGATCATTCTGCCTCTGGATGATCTGTCCAACGCCGCCTGTCTGGCGGTTGCCAACAATATCAAAGGCACGCTGGCGTTGCCCCACCACTATGGACGATTGCAGTTCGGCGAGGATCTGGAGCTGCACTTTCGCACGCTGATCGGTACCGGCAGTAACCCGAACGTGGCCGCGGTGGTGGTCATCGGCATCGAACCCGGCTGGACCGGCCGCGTCGTCGACGGCATCGCCGCAACCGGCAAGCCGGTGCAGGGCTTTTCCATCGAGCGCAACGGCGATATCAATACCATCGCGGCTGCCTCGCGGGTGGCGCATCAGTTTCTGCAACAAGCGTCCGAGCTCAAGCGCGAGGAGTGCGGCATCGCCGACTTGTGGGTGTCGACGAAATGCGGAGAGTCCGATACTACTTCCGGGCTCGGTGCCAACCCGACAGTGGGTAATCTCATCGACAAGCTCGACCCCCTGGGCGTGACCTCGTGCTTCGGCGAAACCTCGGAGCTCACCGGTGCCGAGCTGATCTGCAAAGAGCGCGCCGTGTCGCCGGAGATCGGTGAGAAGTTCATGAAGACCTGGACTGCCTACAACGCGTTCATCGAAGAGTGCAAGACCGACGATCTCTCCGAGAGCCAGCCCACCAAAGGCAATATCGAAGGCGGGCTGACCACCATCGAGGAGAAAGCCTTCGGCAACCTGGAGAAGATCGGCAAGAAGACCAAATTCATCGACGTGCTGGAACCCGCCGAAGCACCCAGCCGTGGTAGCGGGCTTTATTTCATGGATACCTCGTCCGCGGCGGCCGAATGCGTGACCCTGCAGGCTGCTGCCGGCTTCGCCGTGCATCTGTTTCCCACCGGTCAGGGCAACGTCATCGGCAATCCCATCGAGCCGGTCATCAAGCTGACCGCTAATCCGCGCACCGCCCGCGAGATGTCGGAGCATGTGGATCTGGACGTGTCGGGGATCCTGCGCCGTGAGATGACTTTCGACGAAGCGGGTGACGCACTCATCGATATCATGATCCGCACCTGCAACGGGCGGCTGACATGCGCCGAGGTGCTGGGGCACCGGGAGTTCGTGATGACGAAGCTATATCGTAGCGCCTGAATCAGCATGTTGGGCACATCTCATCAACCTACGGCTACGGCGCCACGCCTTTAGCCTTCCATGCAGTCGACCGGTGGAGGTCCCTGGCGCTTCAGTTCTTCGATGAGGACACGCACCCGCTGCATGACGTCCTCGTCGGCGGCGGAGGTGCCGTGCACCTCGAGGGCCTTGGCAGGTGGATTCGGTGCCTTCGCCACCTCTGGCCCGTCGGGGTTCCCGGCCGCTGCGGCGCCAGCCATCATGGAAACCAGCCACAGGAACGGAAGCAAGGATCGGCGAATAGTATTCACTTGGGTACCCCTTTGGTTTGACCGGCCAGCCGGCGTGCTTGTTCCCCCGGGACCGGTTCAAATCCGGGCGCTTGCCCAGGTTGCATAGACAATCCGCACGACCATGGCGACGCCAACCACCATCAGCACCAGAGCGACGATGCGTTTCAGCAATTCCGCCGGCAGACGATGGGCAACGCGTGCGCCGGCGACGACTCCCAGCATCAGCAGCACGGCGATGGCAAGGCTCACCGTCAGGTTCACCTGGCCGTGTTGAAAGTTACCGATGGTGGCCAACGCCGCGATGGGCAGCTGGATGACCTGGCTCAGTCCCACCGCGGTCAACAGCGGGAACTTCATCCATACCAGGATGGGGATCAACACCAGCGGTCCGCCGGTGCCGCTGAGGGCCGAGCCGAAGCCGGTGACGCCGCCGACAACGCCCAGACGGGTGGCGCCGGGAAGAACGCCACGGGCTACCTCGGGTGTGCGTTGGCGCAGGGCGTAGATTCCGGAGAGCAGCACCAGCACCGCGATGATGGCCTCCAGCCAGCGTGCCGGCAGCACCGACACCGTGGCCGCGCCCAGATAGGCCCCGGGCATGGCACCCACGCACAACCACAGGGCCATGGACCACTGAATGGAGCCGCGCCGTGCGTACTCGACGGCGCCCACGGCGCCACTGAACAGGTAGCTGAGCATGCAGGTGGCGATGGCGACCTGCACGTCCATGCCCACCAGGTAGACCAAGCCGGGGACCAGCAGGACGCCGCCGATACCGACACAGCCGATGAAGACTCCGACGAGTAGGGCGAGCACCGCGAATGGCAGGAAGGTGACGAGTTCCGTCATCTGGCCCACACCATAGCAGCTGGCCAGGGAAGGATCTCTCTTCGCACTTCCCGCTGGTAGAATCGTCGCGGCGCGGATTCGCGAGCAAGGCCGCTCTCGCACATCTGACCGCCACGGATGGCGGCTCCCGCACAGTCCCTGTGCTATGCGGCACCTGCACATCCATGTGCAATGGCGGGAATGCAGAAGGATTGCAGGAGCCATCCCTGCCATGTGCTTCGCGGCACAAGCACATCCATGTGCAAGCTCGCTACAAGGGACCGGACAGCGTAGTTCATGAGTAAGATCGATCTGGAGAGCCTGGAAGAGTTGGCGATGGGCGCGCTGGTCGCGGCTGATACCTCCGAGGACAATGCGCGCGCGGTGGCCGCCGCCCTGGTGGCGGCGGACGCCGATGGCCTGGCGTCTCACGGCGTCTCCCGGGTGCCCTTCTATGCCGACCAGGTGGCCAGCAAAAAGGTCGACGGTCATGCGACGCCGGTGCTCGAACAGCTTAGGGCGGCAGCCGTTCGCGTCGATGCTGCCGATGGCTTTGCCTATCCGGCCATCCGGTTGGGCCTCGACCGGGCCGTGGAGGTTGCCGCTGAGATCGGCGTCGCCGCGGTCTCCATCGGTAACTCCCACCACTGCGGGGCCTGCGGCTACCACCTGGAAGGCGTTGCCGACAGCGGACTGCTGGCTCTGGGATTCAGCAACACGCCGGCGGCGATGGCGCCCTGGGGCGGCACCCGCGGCAGCTTCGGCACCAATCCCATTGGCTTCGCCTGCCCGCGCCGGGGGCATGCGCCGATCATCGTGGATCTGTCACTGAGCGCCGTGCCCCGGGGCAAGGTCATGCTGGCGGACAAACGCGGTGAGCCTATTCCCGAGGGCTGGGCGCTGGATGCCCAAGGCCGCGCCACCACCGATGCCCGGGCGGCGTTGGCCGGCACCATGGTGCCCATGGGTGAAGCCAAGGGCGCGGCCCTGGCGATGATGGTGGAGCTGTTGACGGCGGCCCTGGCAGGCGCCAACTTCGCGTACGAGGCGAGCTCCTTTTTCACCGCCGACGGGCCGCCGCCGCGCATCGCACAGACCTTCCTGGTCATCGATCCGAAGGCCTTCGGCGGGGAGACTTTCCTGGATCGCGTGGAAGCCCTGGCGGCGGAAGTGCTTTCGCAGCCGGGCACGCGCCTGCCCGGCGAACGGCGCCACACCAACCGCGCCGCGGCGCGCGCCCATGGGGTCGAGATCGGCGAAGATCTGCTGGCGGAGCTGCGCCGGCGCGCGCAAGCATGATCGCGGAACGGGACGGCTGCAACCGCGGTCTAACGACGGGATCAATTCTCGGAACGCACTCATGAGGTGGCTCGGGCGTTTAGCGATGGTCTTGGGTGCGCTGCTGGCGGGCCCGATATTGGCGGTCTCCTGTGGCAACGTGAACATCGATCAGGATTGGCGAACGGCGGATCGATCCAGTGCCGGCATAGCACCGGATCCGCTCGCCACGCCGCAAGCCGTGGTGCAGGTTTACGCGGCGCGCGCCTTCAACTGGCGCGGCGCCCTGGCCGTGCACACCTGGATCGCCACCAAGCCGCGCGGTGCCGCGTACTACACCGTGCACCAGGTGATCGGCTGGAGACGGCACCATGATTTGCCGGTAGTGATCTCGACGCCGGATATCCCGGATCGCCTGTGGTACGGCAGCCGTCCCGAGCTGCTCGTGGATCTACGCGGCCAGCGGGCGGCGGCCGCCATTCCGCGCATCGAAGCGGCGGTGGCAAGCTACCCCTACGATCGCGAGTACGGTTTATGGCCCGGCCCCAACAGCAACACCTTCACCGCCCACGTGGGGCGCGAGGTACCGGAGCTGGTCATGGACCTGCCCTCCACCGCCATCGGCAAGGACTTTCTCACCAACGGCAGTATCGTCGAGAGCGCGCCCAGCGGCACCGGTGGACAGCTCTCACTCTACGGTCTTCTGGGGATCACCATCGCCCGCGAGGAAGGCCTGGAGCTGAACATTCTCGCCTTGAACTTCGGTATCGACCTCCTGCACCCAGCCCTCAAGCTACCCGGCATTGGCCGCATCGGCATGAGCAAGACGCCACGGTCGATTCCACCGGGTGACTGATCACCCGCCACCGGTCAACGAAATGCGTCGGCATGCCCGGCAGCAAACTGCCGGAACGCGATGGGCGGGCGCCCGAGCAATTCCGACACCTGGGCGCTGACCCGCGCCGCACCGCCCCGGGCACTCGATTCGTAAAGCTCCATGACGATGTCCGTAAGCCACGGGGACACCCCCGCGGCGAATAGTGTCGCGCGCGTCTCGCCGGGTGGCGTGTCCAGGTAGTCGACGGAGTGCCCCAGCACACGGCTGAGCACGTCGGCCATGTCATGATTGGAGAGCGCTTTCGGTCCGGTGAGATCGAAGCAACCGGTGCCTGGCGGCGATGCCGTGTATCCTGGGGTTCGAGGGTGTAGTCTTGCAAAAAATCTTCCTGCTTTGCCGGGCAGACCGTCATTTACCATCCGCGCCGCGTTGCCTCGCGCCCGTCGCCGTCGTCGAACAAGAATCTCGCGCCCATGACGAAATCCTCGCAGAAAGCCAAGAGCCGCGCCGCCAGCCCGGGCCTGCTCTCCGAGGGTGAATCCAATCTCTCCCATCGACGCGCGGCGTGGCTGGAGCAACACGTGTCGGCGCAAAGCCGTGCCTGGCTGGACGCGGACGCCGATGTATTCCTGCACCAATCCCTGTCGACCCCGTGCCTGGATGTGCTGGCGCATGCCGAGGGCGCTGAAATTGAAAACCTGGATGGCAGGCGGATTCTGGATTTTCACGGCAACAGCGTGCATCAAGTGGGCTTCGGCCACCCGCGGGTGGTTGAGGCGGTGAAGCGCCAGCTCGACGAGCTACCCTTCTGCACCCGCCGCTATACCAATGTGACCGCCATCAGGCTGGCGCAAAAGCTCGCCGAGCTGGCGCCGGGGGATCTCACCAAGGTTCTGTTCGCACCCAGCGGCAGCAACGCCATCAGCATGGCCCTGAAGGTGGCGCGCGCCGCCACCGGCCGCCACAAGACCGTGTCCATGTGGGATTCCTTTCACGGCGCTTCCCTGGACGCCGTGTCCATCGGCGGCGAATCCCTTTTCCGGCAGAACATCGGTCCGCTGCTGCCCGGCACCGAGCACGTGCCACCGCCGGACCCCATGCACTGCCCCTTCGACTGCGGCGCGCGCTGCAATCTGCAGTGTGCGCGCTACGTGGACTACGTGCTGGAGAAAGAAGGCGATGTGGCGGCGGTGGTCTCGGAAACCGTGCGCTCCACACCCTATGTGCCGCCCCGGGATTACTGGCGCATGGTGCGCGAGGCCTGCGACCGCCATGGCGCCCTGTTGATACTGGACGAAATCCCCACCGCCCTGGGTCGCACCGGCGCGATGTTCGCCTGCGAGCACTATGACATCGTGCCGGACATGCTGGTCATCGGTAAGGGTCTGGGCGGCGGTGTCTACCCCCTGGCCGCGCTCATCGTGCGCGAAGCGTTGGACGTGTCGCCGGATCGCGCTCTCGGCCACTACACCCACGAAAAGAGCCCGGTGGGTTGCGCCGCCGGTCTCGCCACCTTGGGGGTCATCGAAGACGAAGGCCTGCTGGCGCGGGCAAGGGAGCTCGGCCAGTGGGCAGTCACGCGGCTGCGGGAAATCGCCGACGGTGATGCCCGCATTCGCGACGTGCGGGGCATCGGTCTGCTTCTGGGAGTGGAGCTCGCGCCCGAGAGCGGCGCGGGCGCGTCGCCGCTCGCCGAGATGCTCATGTACCGTTGCCTGGCCCGGGGTTTGAGCTTCAAGATATCCATGGGACGCATCCTCACCCTGGCGCCGGCGCTCACCATCGACGAACAAGAGCTGGCGCGAGGTCTGGATATATTGGCGCAAAGCCTGGCCGCGTCCGCCTGAAGGGACCGACGGCAGGTGTATGTTGCAACGCACCATTTTCACCGTATAATGTCACCGGCCAAATCGCATCCACGCTTCATGGAGGGGATCCAACAATGAACGACATCGTCATCGCATCCGCTGCGCGCACCCCCATCGGCGCCTTCAACGGCGCACTGTCGTCGGTGAGCGCTTCCACTCTCGGTGAAGTAGTTATCGTCGAGGCGCTGAAACGCGCCGGCGTCAGTCCCGAGGACGTCAGCGAAGTCATCATGGGCCAGATTCTCACCGCCGGCACGGGCCAGAACCCGGCGCGCCAAGCGGCAGTCGGCGCCGGCATTCCGGTGGAAAAGACCGCCTACAACATCAACCAGCTGTGCGGCTCGGGTCTGCGCGCCGTGGCCCTGGGTTACCAGGCCATCAAGACCGGCGACAGCCAGGTGGTGATTGCCGGCGGCCAGGAAAACATGAGCCAGGCCCCCCATTGCGTGCACTTGAGGAACGGCCAGAAACTGGGCGATACCAAGCTCGTCGACACCATGATCAAGGACGCCCTGTGGGATGCCTTCAACGGCTACCACATGGGCAACACCGCCGAGAACGTGGCCGAGAAGTGGCAGATTACCCGCGAAGAGCAGGACGCCTTCGCCGCCCACTCCCAGCAGAAGACCGAGAAAGCCCAGAAGGCCGGCGAATTCGACGCCGAGCTGACGCCGGTCACCATCAAATCCCGGCGCGGTGAGACGCTGGTCTCCGCCGACGAGTATCCCAAGCACGGCACCACCGTGGAAAGCCTGGCGGGACTGCGCCCGGCCTTCGACAAGGAGGGCACGGTCACCGCCGGCAACGCCTCGGGCATCAACGACGGCGGCGCGGCGCTGGTGCTGATGAGCGCGGCGGAAGCAGACAAGCGTGGCATCACGCCGATGGCGCGCATCGTCGCTTGGGCAACGGCGGGCGTGGACCCGGCGATCATGGGCAGCGGCCCGATCCCCGCCAGCCGTGCCGCCCTGGAGAAGGCTGGCTGGAGTGTCGGTGATCTGGATCTCATCGAGGCCAACGAAGCGTTCGCCGCCCAGGCTTGCGCGGTCAACAAGGACCTCGGCTGGGATACGGAAAAGGTCAATGTCAAAGGCGGCGCCATCGCCCTGGGACACCCGGTGGGTGCTTCCGGAGCGCGGGTGCTCATCACCCTGCTCTACGGCATGCAACAGCGCGATGCCAAGAAGGGTCTCGCCACCCTTTGCATCGGCGGCGGCATGGGTATCGCCATGTGCGTGGAGCGCAATTGAGTGAACAAAGAACAAATCACTCCCAGTGAGTAAGGAGCAACAACCATGTCACGGGTAGTCATTGTGACCGGCGGCACGCGCGGTATCGGCGAAGCCATCTCGGTGGGATTGAAGGATGCCGGCTACGAGGTCGCGGCGACCTATGCCGGTAACGACGAAGCGGCCGAACGCTTCACCGAAAAGACCGGCATCACGGCCTATAAATTCGACGTCTCGGACTACGGGCAATGCGCCGAATCGGTGGAGAAAATCGTCGCCGATCTCGGCCCGGTGGATATTCTGGTCAACAACGCCGGCATCACCCGGGACAGCACCCTGCACCGCATGTCCTTCGAACAGTGGAACAGCGTCATCCAGACCGATCTGAGCTCGTGCTTCAACATGTGCCATTGCGTCATCACCAGCATGCGCGAACGCGGCTTCGGACGCATCGTCAACATCGGCTCGGTGAACGGCCAGGCCGGTCAGTACGGTCAGGTGAACTACGCCGCGGCCAAGTCGGGGATCCACGGATTCACCAAGGCTCTGGCCCAGGAGGGCGCCGCCAAGGGCATTACGGTAAACGCCATCGCCCCCGGCTACATCGACACCGAGATGGTGCGCGCCGTGCCGGAGAAGGTGCTGGAGAAGATCATCTCCGGCATTCCCGTGGGCCGGCTCGGCCATGCCGAGGAGATCGCCCGCGGCGTGCTGTTCCTGGTGGCCGATGAGGCGGGATTTGTTACCGGGTCGACCATGTCGATCAACGGCGGGCAGCATATGTATTGAGGCGGAGGGGACAGAGGGGACGAGGGGACAGATTTTAATCTGTCCCCTTGGGTTCGGAGGACGAAACAATAAAAAAGGCGCCGGTGGCGCCTTTTCAATTTGCCTGAGTTAGAGACGGGGACGTAGCTGGGGATCGTGCCGGTCTGAGACCAAGGGGACAGATTAAAATCTGTCCCCTCGACACTCAAGCAGCCTTCTTGGCGGTCTTGGCGGTCTTGACGACCGTGGGAACGTTGACGGCCTTCAAGCCATCCTCGACCAGGGTCGCGACCTCGTCACGGGCCTGGGCCTGGATGTCCATGGCTTCCTGGGCCACGGCCACCAGCTTCTCACCGAGCTCCACGGCGACTTCGGTTTGACGCGCCATCAGCTCCTTGGGTTCACGGGACTCGCTGACCAGCTGCAGATTCCTGCTGCCGGCGTCGAAAAACCGCTCCATGGCGGCCAGCTGCTGACCGGCCAGCAAACCCTGGGTGCGCACGGCGATTTTGTTGAAACCCATGAGCGCGTCCACCGCCTTCTTGTGGGCCTCGGTGACGTTCTCGAAGACGTTGCTTACTGAGTTGTCCATGTTTCTTACCTCTGTTTCCCACCCTGTGGGCAAATCGTTGAAAATTCGAGCAATTGTGCGATGCACCAATTGGTGCAATGCAACATAACGCGCCCGTATACCGCTGTCAACACATTTTTGTGCTGTGCACCAATTCGGCGGGGGATCAGGCCTTCCAGCGCTCGGCGGCCCGCCCATCGCTGGCGCGGGACTCCACCCATTTTGCCTCTTGGGAATTTTGTTCCTTCTTCCAGAAGGGCGCCCGGGTCTTGAGAAAATCCATGATGAACTCACAAGCCTGGAAAGCGTCGCTGCGGTGGGCGCTGGCCACGGCCACCAGCACGATGGCATCCGTGGGACGCAGCTCGCCGACCCGGTGCACCAGGGCCACATCGATCAGATCCCAGCGCGCGTTCGCCTCGGCGACGATGGCCTGCAACGCCTTCTCCGTCATGCCCGGATAGTGCTCCAGGGTCATGCTGGTCACCGGCACGCCGTCGTTGAGATCACGCACCAGGCCGATGAAGCTCGCAATGGCGCCGACGGCGGGATTACCGGCACCCAGGCCCTGGATGATGGCGGCCACGTCGAAGGCTTCTCGTTGCACGCGGATGCCGGATTGGGTGCTCATGGCTGCGGGTTGCCGGATCAGAAAAGCAGCTCGGCAAAAGAATAATAAGGCACCAGGTCCCCGGGCTCGACCGTTCTGCCTGCCCTGATTTCCACCAGGCCATCGGCCCACACCGTGGAAGTCAGCACATCGGATCCCTGCTTTGCATAGATGTTCACGGCAACCCCGTCGCTGCCCTGCTCCAGGCGCGCGCGCAGAAACTCGCACCGGCGTCCCGGGCGCGGCCAGCGAAACGCCGCCGGCACCGACAGCGCCTTGCCGAGCACCTCGCGCACTCCCTGACGGCGGAGCAGAAACGGGCGCACGAACAGGCAGAATGTCAGCAGCGTCGAAACCGGGTTTCCCGGCAAACCGATGAAGTCCGCCGCACCGATGCGCCCATAAGCCAGCGGCTTGCCGGGCTTGACGGCGACCCGCCACATCTCCAACCCCCCGACCCGCTCCACCGCCTGCTTCACATGGTCCTCGTCACCCACCGACATGCCGCCGCTGGTGACCACCACGTCAGCCTCGCCGGCGGCCTCCAGCAGTGCCGCCTCGGTGGCGGCGAGACTGTCCTCGACGCTGCCCAGATCGATGCTCTCGCAGCCCAGCGCCGACAGCAGCCCGCGCAGGATATAGCGATTGGAGTTGTAGATGGCACCGGCTGCCAGCGGCTCGCCGGGCTGCACCAGCTCGTCGCCGCTGGAGAAAATCGCCACCCGCAGGCGCCGCACGACATTCAATTCCGCCAAACCCACCGACGCTGCCAATCCCAGCTCCTGGGGGCGCAGACGGGTACCCGCCGCCAGTACTTCGTGGCCGGCAACGACGTCGTTGCCCCGCGGGCGGACGTTGTCGCCGGCGGCCACCGGGCCGCGAAAGCGCACCTGGCCGCCAGCCTGCTGGCAGTCTTCCTGAATGACCACCGCGTCGGCACCCGTGGGCAGGGATGCTCCGGTGAATATGCGCGCCGCCTCCCCCGCCGCCAGCGCCACCCCGACTTCACCCGCCGCGATACGCTGGGCGACCCGTAACGACACCGGCCCATCACCGCTCACGTCGGCGGCGCGTACCGCGTAGCCGTCCATGGAACTGTTGGCATGACCGGGCACATGGATGGGTGAAGTCTCAGCACCGGCCAGCACACGTCCCAGGGCTTCGGTCAGGGGCACGCTCTCGGTCTCCTCGAGCATCCGCGCGCGTGCCAGCATGAACGCACGCGCCTGATCGACACTGATTAAACCCCGCGCCCGGGCCGCATCGGAGGTGGCATGTTGACTGCTTCTCATTTTCTTTTCCCGGAGACTATTCTCGGTATGTCGTCGCAAAAATCAGCCGGGCTTGTGTTTGCCGCCGGATTCGGGTCTCGTGTGCCGCTGGGCGGTACCGAGGCCGCAACGGCCACCCACGAGTGACGAGATTCGCCATTGTATACGAAGCCAAGCCCACCGCAGGGAGACCCGCCGGTTGCGCGAGAGGACGCACAACCCGTCGGCGTGCTGATTGCCAATCTGGGCACGCCGGCGGCGCCGACCACCGCAGCCGTGCGCCGTTACCTGGCCGAGTTCCTGTCCGACCCCAGAGTGGTGGAGCTGCCCCGCTGGCTGTGGCTACCGGTTCTGCACGCCGTCATTCTGCGCCTGCGCCCGCGCCGCTCGGCAGCCGCTTACCGGAAAATCTGGTCCGCGCAAGGCTCGCCCCTGCTGATCAACGCCCGGCACCAGGCGCGCGCCCTGGAAAGTGCGCTGACGGAGCGCTGGCAGGGCAGTGTGAAAGTGGCCCTGGGAATGCGCTATGGAAATCCCTCCATTGCCACCGCCCTGAAGAGCTTGCGGGATTGGGGCGCGCACCGCGTGCTGGTGCTGCCTCTCTATCCCCAGTACTCCGCCACTACCACCGGATCCACTTACGACGCCCTGTTCAACGCTCTGACGGCCGAGCGCTGCGTGCCGGAGCTGCGCGTGGTGTCCCGCTACCACGATCATCCCGGATACATCGATGCCCTGGCGCAGAGTGTGCGTGACGCCCGGGACAAGCACGGCCAGGACGGGCGGCTGCTGATGTCCTTCCACGGACTGCCCCAGCGATACTGCGACGCCGGCGATCCTTACTACGAGCAATGTCTGGAAACTGCCCGCCTGCTGGCGGCCCGTCTCCAGGAAGCACCGGAAAACTGGGCCCTGGCCTTTCAGTCCCGGGTCGGACGTGAACGTTGGCTGCAACCCTATACGGAGAGCCTGCTGCGCGAATGGGCGCAGTCCGGCGTACGCACGGTCCAGGTGCTGTGCCCCGGCTTCTCGGCAGACTGCCTGGAGACCCTGGAGGAAATCGGCATTCGCGCCGCCGCCCTGTTTCAACGCTGGGGCGGCGAAAGCCTGCATTACATTCCGGCTCTCAACGACCGTCGCGATCACATCACGGCGCTCACCGATATCGTCACCAATCAGACCCTGGATTGGCAACAGGCAAATCGCCATTGAGCCAGAGTCGAGATTGCCCCGGAAGATTGCCATTGGCCCGGCGGACTTTGAAACAAGCTGTTTCTATGAGATGGTTGACACGCCTCGCTCTCGCCGAGAACACACTTCGTGAATAAGCGGTCGAGACGCTATTTTTCAATTCGCCTGGCCATCACCATCAGCGGTCTGATCGCCCTCCTCTGGCAGCAGCCATCGAACGCCGCCGAATCGGAGTGGGCCCAATGCGGCAGCATCCTGCAACTTCCCCCCCGACCGGTGTTTGCGGCCTCGTCCGCGGACCCGCAAGCCATGGACATTTTCGCCGACGTGGCCAACATGCAGGAGGGTGGCATCTCGAAATTGAGCGGCAATGTGGAGATGCAGCGCGGCACCCGGCAACTGACGGCCGACCATCTCGAGTACAACGAGGCCGAAGAGCTCATCGACGTGCAGGGCAATGTGCGCTTCTGGGACGAAGGCGCCTATGCGTCCGGCGACCAGGCGCATATCGACCTGCAGGCCGACACGACCAAACTCAGCGGCGCGAGCTACATCTTCCTCGACACCCACAGCCGCGGCGAAGCCGGCGAGGTGGTGATCACCGGCGAGAAAATCGTCACCTTCAACGACGCCGACTACACCACCTGTAATCCCGGCTCCAACGCCTGGAAGCTCCATGCGAAGGAGCTCGAGCTCGATTTTAACGAGGACGTGGGCACCGCTTACAACGTGTGGCTGGAGGTCGGTGACGTTCCGATCTTCTACACGCCCTACGCGACCTTTCCTCTGAGCAACAAGCGCAAGTCGGGTTTGCTGGTGCCAGCGGTGCGCGTATCGAACACTACCGGCTTCGATCTGACGATTCCCTATTACTTCAATATCGCACCCAACCACGACGCGACCCTGGCCGGGCGCCTGATGACCAAACGCGGCCTGCAGCTCCAGGGCGAATACCGCTACCTCACCGGCCGCGGTGGCGGCCTTCTGGCCGCAGAGTATCTGCCCGACGACAGGGAGTTCGACGGATACCGTGGCGCCTTCCGCTATCAGCACGGCGGCGCGTTCGCGCGCCGCTGGAGCAGCGACGTCAACTACAACTGGGTCTCCGACTCGGACTACTTCACCGACCTGGGAACCAATCTATCCATTGCAAGCCGGAGCTTCTTGGAGCAAAGGGGGGACGTTACCTACTCGGGCGACGGCTGGAGCGCGGTCGCGCGGGCGCAGGCCTTTCAGACCATCGACACCACCATCGCCCCGGAGGATCGTCCCTACAAGCGCTTGCCCCAGTTTCTCGTTTCAGCTGTCGAGCGACGGCGAAATCGAAAATTCAACCCGGGAGGTCACGGAGAGTTCGTCAACTTCGACCGCGACAATGGCGTTACCGGCCAACGCGCGGATCTGATGCCGACCCTGAGCTATCAGTGGCGCGAGGCCGCCTGGTTCATCGTGCCCAAGGCGAGTGTGCGCTTCACCAACTACGACCTGGAGAACACCGCGCCCGGGCAGTCCAGCAGTCTGACGCGCACCGTTCCCACCGCCAGCCTGGACGCCGGCATGTTCTTCGAGCGCGACTGGTCAACGGCTAAGCGCGGCTTCCTGCAAACCCTGGAGCCACGGATCTTTTATCTTTATGTTCCCTTCAAGAGCCAAGGCGACCTGCCGGTTTTCGACACCGGCACCTTCGACTTCGAATACTCCCAGTTGTTCAGTGAGAACCGCTTCAGCGGGGCCGATCGGGTCGGCGATGCAAATCAGCTGAGCATCGCATTGACATCGCGCTTGCTTGCCAGCGAGACCGGCGAAGAGTATTTGCGTCTCAACGTCGGCCAGATCCGTTACTTTCGTGATCGCGAGGTGACCCTGCCCAACGAGCCCATCGAGACGTCGAATGCCTCTCCCCTGGTCGTGGATCTCACCGCCACGGTGGCTCGCCAATGGCAACTCTTTACCGGCATACAGTGGGATATCGGCGAAGACCAGATAGAAAGGAACAACGCTGGCTTGCGCTTTCAGCCGGACCCCCGGCGGGTCGTCAATCTCTCGTACAGCTTTGCACGCGACAACTTCGAGCAAACCGACATATCGATGGCTTGGCCCATCGTCAGGGACTGGCGTTTTGTCGGCCGCTGGGCATACTCTCTGCAACAGGACAAGACCCTTGAGGCTTTCGGTGGCATAGAATACGAAAGCTGTTGCTGGGCGTTCCGCACCGTGGTACGCCGGTACTTGAGCGGCAGCCAGACAACGAACGCGTTTTTCTTCCAGCTCGAATTCAAAGGATTGACGGGCTTCGGCAGCGCTACCGTCGATTTCCTGGAGCGCAGCATCCCCGGGTACGAGAACGACTTTTGAAGCTATTCGACACATTGCCCGCCGCCGCCCTGATCGCCGGCCTTTCCCTGGCCGCAACCGCCGGCGCGCAATCGCTGGCGGCGCCGGAAATCATCGAACTCGACCGGATCGTGGCGGTGGTCAACGACGACGTCATCGTCTACAGCGAAATGCAGACGCGCCTGCGAACCGTCGTCGAACAGCTGGAAAAGGCCGGCGTGCCCGCGCCACCGAAGGACGTTCTGGAGAAGCAGGTGCTCGAGCAGCTGATTCTCGACCGTCTGCAAATACAAATAGGAGCTGTCACGGGAATTCGTGTCGACGACGAAGCCCTCAATCGGCAGATCGCGGATATCGCCCGGCAAAACAATCTGAGCCTGCGTGAATTCCGTGACATTCTCGCCCGCGACGGCTACAACTTCGCCGCTTTCCGCGAAGAAATTCGCAGCGAGCTCATCAAGGGCCGGGTTCAGCAACGTCAGGTCCAGGACCGCGTTCAGGTCACCGATCGGGACATCGACAATTACCTGGCGACCCGGGAGAAGCAAGGTGGCATCAATCCCGAGTACCGCGTCGGGCACATTCTGATCGCGGTTCCCGACGGTGCCTCGCCGGAGGAGCTGGCCGAGGCCAGGGACGAGGCCGAGGACATCGTCGCCCGGCTGAATGCCGGCGCCAATTTCGGCCGCACCGCGGCCGCCGAGTCCGACGGCAGGCAGGCACTGGAAGGCGGGGATCTGGGCTGGCGCAAGGCCGAGGAGCTGCCGACGCTGTTCGAAGACATCGTGCCGAAGCTGGACAAGGGCGAGCTCTCGGAAATCGTTCGCAGCTCCAGCGGCTTTCACATCATCAAGGTGATGGATATTCGCGGCGCCGAGCGTCTTGTCATCAACCAGACCCACGCCCGCCACATTCTCGTCAAGACCACCGAAATCATCAGCAACAACCAGGCACGCTCCCGGTTGGCCGTGCTTCGCTCCCGAATCGTGAACGGCGCCGATTTCAACGAGCTCGCCCGGGCCAACTCCGACGATGGGGGATCCGCCGTCAAAGGCGGAGATTTGGGCTGGCTGAGTCCGGGTGACACGATACCGCCATTCGAGAAGGCCATGGACGCGCTTGCCGTCGATGAACTCAGCAAGCCCTTCGAAACCCAGTTCGGATGGCACATCGTACAGGTGCTCGGTCGCCGTGATCGCGACAGCACCAAGGAAGTGCAGCGGGCCGAGGCCGGGGAGGCGCTGCGCAAGCGCAAAGTCGACGAGGAGCTGCAAAACTGGTTTCGGCAAATTCGCGACGAGGCGTACATCGAGTACCGTCTCGACGAGTGAGAGCAAGCCCGGTGCGCACCCATCGTCCGCGCAAACGCTTCGGCCAGCACTTCCTCCACGATCAGGCCGTGGCGGCGCGTATCGTGCGCGCCATCGGCGCGAAGCCCGGCGAGCGGGTCGTGGAAATCGGCCCCGGCCTGGGGGCTCTTACGGCTGGGCTGTTGGAATGCTGCCAGAGCCTCGATGTCGTCGAGCTGGACCGGGACCTGGCGGCAGGGTTGAAAGCCGCGTACCAGGGCGACCAGCGACTCAGGGTTCATACTGGTGATGCCCTGCGCTTCGATTTCCAGCAGCTGGTGTCTCCCGGTGAGCAGCTGCGGGTGGTGGGTAATCTCCCCTACAACGTGTCGACGCCCCTGCTGTTTCACCTGCTGGAGCAAGCGCCGATCATTGCCGACATGCATTTTTTGCTGCAGCGGGAGGTGGTGGAGCGGCTGATCGCCCCGCCCGGCGGTGGAGACTACGGCCGGCTCACCGTCATGGTGCGACTGGCGTGCGAGAGTGAGAAGCTCTTCGATGTGGGCGCCGGAGCCTTCCGCCCGGCGCCGCGGGTAACATCGGCGATGGTGCGCCTGCGGGTGCGCCGCAAAACCGCGGTGCAGCTGGCGGATCTGCCCACCTTCCGGCGCCTCGTGTCGCATCTGTTCTCCCGGCGCCGCAAGACCCTGCGCAACAGCTTGCGCGGGCAATTGAGCGAAACCGCGCTGGAGGATCTCGGTATCGACCCCAATGCACGGCCCCAGACCCTGGATGTCGCCGCTTTCGCGGCGCTCGCCAACGCGGTACACAGCGCCGAAATGCGTGACTGAGAGGGGCTGCGGCAGGCGACCACACCGGCACCGACTTGTACACAGTTTCTGTGGATAAGGTTGTGGAAAATTTGCGGGAAATGGCTCTTGGAGCTTATCCACCCAGGCTTTATGACGAATTGGTCACAATTTAGCCGATTCGTCCTATCTGCCAACAAAACAATGAGTTGCACACGTTCCAATGGCCTACGAGCGGGCTGCGCCGGCCCTGGCCGAAGCGCCCTCGGGCCTGGCTCCACTTATGTGCATAAGCTCACAGACTGGATGAAAAGGAAGCGCCTATCTACCTGTCGGATAGACACTTTTGCCGATTCGCTGCGTTCTAGCCTGATGCCGCGAGCTGCTCGCGCAACGCCATGATCACCTCGCGGGTCCGCGGACGCACGCCGCGCCACAGGAAAAACGCCTCGGCGGCCTGCTCGACCAGCATGCCGGTGCCGTCCACATTGCAGTCCCCGGCTGAGCGGCGCGCCCAGCGCATGAAGGGCGTCGGCTCGGCGGCATACATCAAGTCGTAGCAGCATCCGCCTTTCGCCACCGCCGAGACCGGGATGTGGGGAACCTGGTCTTGCAGACTGGCGGACGTCGCGTTGATCAGCACATCGAACTCATGGCCCTCGACCGCGCCTAAGGCGAGCGCCGATACGGGACCGATGGGTTGGAAGCGACGTGCGAGGTCGACGGCACGCTCGTGGGTACGGTTCGCG
>Ga0209980_10000030_pt1 | contig 64837 bp, 56 predicted proteins | sample CR02metaG_FD_183611 | JGI IMG/M metagenome (GOLD analysis project Ga0209980, IMG submission 183611) | Deep subsurface microbial communities from Mariana Trench to uncover new lineages of life (NeLLi) - CR02 metaG (SPAdes) (version 2) | ecosystem: Environmental > Aquatic > Marine > Ocean trench...
GGATGCACGACCACCTCGATCGTGGCGGAGCGCACGACGCGTCCATGCTTGGGCAGCGCATCCAGGGAGTTACGGAATGTGATGGGTACGATCGGAACCCTCGCGGCGAGGGCCAGCCGGAACGCTCCGCGCTTGAAGTCCCCGAGCCGTGTGGCGGGGCTCCGCGTGCCCTCCGGAGCGACCGCGATCGAGAGACCACGCCGCAACGCCTGCAGCGCCGGCTCCAAGCTCGCCGGCTCCTCGCGGTTGAAGCCCTCGATGAAGACGGTCTCCGTCAGGCTGAGCCAGGGCCCGAAGAGCGGGTGCCAGCGAGCCCAGGGGGGCGCGATCCCGACCACGTCTCGTCTGAGCAGCTTGCAGATGAGCAGCGTGTCGATCGCGCTCTGGTGATTGTAGATGAAAACCGCCGGGCGCTGCGACCAGAGATGCTCCTCCCCCGTAACCTGCAGGTTGATCCCACCCAGCGCGGTGCCGAGCTCTCCCCATGTGCTGATGCCGATGTTGACGGCCTGGCGGCGGGTGCGGTTGAGAATAGCTGCGGGAAGCCCCAGCATGAACGACGGCACGACGCTACCGAGTAGAAGCCCCGTCCGAACGATCTCCTCGAGACCGGGAGCTCCCCGACTGGCGAAGCGTTTGACCGACCAACCCCGATCTGCGGCGACTGCGGCCATGCGACGATTCGGGTTGGTGGGCCTCGGATGACCCACGATCTCGAGTAGGGGTAGATCTTCATCGCTGTCGGTATAGAAGTAGCTGCGATCGAGCTCCACGCCGTAGCGCGTGGCGTACTCGCGCGCTGCGATTGCCTTGCCTTTGCCGTGGCAGGTGGGACGGACGACCCTACCGGTGAACACACCGTCGCGGACCTCGAGCTTCGTGCACAGCACGTGAGGGATCCCCAGCTCTCGCGCGAGGGGCTCGATCTGGTAGCGCGTGGCTGTAGACACGATGACCAGCGAATGGCCCATGCGACGGTGTGCCTCGACCAGGCGTCGCGCTTCCGGGTAGATGTCTTGCGCGAGCTGGCGCTCGAAGACGCGCTCCCCCAGTTCCTCCATGGAGACCTCCGAGAGTCCTCGCAGGATCCCGGCGGTAGCGGTCAGCAGACCCGAGAAGCCGATCTGCCCCAGCCCGAAGCTCGCGGCCGCGAAGAGCGCCTCGAGCACGTGCCGCGGTGCCATGCGGCCGCTCAGCACGCGGTCACGGAAAAACGCGAGCGAAGAAAACCCGGAAAGCAGAGTCCGATCGAGGTCGAACAAGGCGCCGACGCTGGGACCCCGGGACCCTTCGTAGATCTCGCGGGTCAGATGGTCGTTCACGGCCATCACTCAGATCATGTCACATCCGCAAGCGGCATTGACGTGCGGAGGGCCCTCACTCGTCTACCTCGGTCTCCTCGAGACATTTTTTGACACTAACCTGAGTTATCCGCGTTCCAGAAACATCCGCTGCACCGATCACGTAACCTGGAACCTTCACCGAGTCACCCTTGCGCGGCGCCCGACCCAGAAGGTTGAAGAGCAGGCCGCTAAGCGTGTCTCCGCGCTCAGCAGGAACCTGCCAGCTGGTCTCTCGATTGAAATCGAGCACCTTAACGCGACCCAGTGCCTGATAACTGCCGTCCGACAAGGGACGGATGGTCAGCAGCTCCTCGCGATCGAACTCGTCTCGAATCTCGCCGACGATCTCCTCGAGGATGTCCTCTTGCGTGACCAGCCCTTCGGTCACGCCGAACTCATCCTTCACGATCGCCAGGTGTACGAAGGCGCGCTGCATGTCGCCGAGCAGGCGCAAAATGGGCTTTCTCTCCGGCACGCGCAGGACCGGCTTGAGGATGTCCTGCAGCTCGGTTCCGTTGCTGCGCACCAGCTTGATCAGATCCTTCAGGTGCACCACACCCAGGATCTGGTCGATCGACTCCTCGTAGATCGGTACCCGGGTATAGCGCTCCTCGAGCACCTGCTCGAGCAGCTTGGCCGGGGGCGTCTCGATCGGGAACGCGGCGATCTCGGTGCGCGGCACCATAATCTCCGAAACCGTCATCTCGGCCGCGCCCGCCGCCGCACCGATGATCCCGAGCGGCGTGCCGTCCGGCTGGTCCACGCGCGCAAGACGTGCCAGGCGCAGGACCTCCTCCGCCGTCTGCGCGCCTTCACCCTCGTCCCCTCCCGAAATTCGCTTCACGGCCGGCTCGATCACGCGGTCGAACAAGACATGGATCGGGCGCAGGATCTGATGCAGCAGGTAGAGCGGGAGCGCCACCGCGTAGGAGACCCGGCGGGGACTGTTTGCAGCGATTGCCTTGGGCAGGATCTCGGAGAAGACCAGGACCAGGACCGTCATCACCGCCGTCGCTACCAGAATACCGTTCTTCACCCCGAGCAACTGGATGGCGAGCGCCGCCGCGACCGAGGAGGCCAGGATGTTCACCAGGTTGTTTCCGAGCAGGATCGTGACCAGAAGCCGAGAGGTCGAGCGCAGCAGCTCGCGAGCCGCGAGGGCGCCGGGCCCGACGGCGGCCTCCACATCGGACTCGAGCTGGTGCGTCCGTAGCCGCAGCAAAGCCACCTCGCTCCCGGAGAAGAACGCTGACACCACCAGGCAGACAGCAATGATGGCGATATACGTAACGGGTTCCATTCAGACTCCTCAGCCAGTTAGCGGTCGAGCTCTCACGCGGCGGCAAAGGCCTCGGGCGCCGCACACCAGCTCTGGACATCGAGCGTTTGCACACGAATCAATGTTGGACGGCCCGAGAGCAACGGGACGTCCCGATACTGGGGATACTTGTGGCGCAGGGCCGCCAGTACCGGGGCGATCTCGGGGTCGGCCTCCGGATCGGCGGGGTTGTGCACTTCAGCCGACCCGTCCACCCGCAGCCACCAGAGCCGCTTCCAGTCGTCTTCGTAGTGATCCAGCAGGAGACTCACCTTGGGATCGCGTCGCACGTTCCGGGTTCGGGCCAAGAGGCCCCCCGCTTTAGGTTTGCCGTCAATCGGGGTCCAGAGCGCCTCGCCGCAGCGGACAAAGACGACCGGGATCTGATGCGGACGGCCATCCTCTGCCAGCGTGCCCAGACGGGCCACGGGCCAATGATCGAGCAGATGTTCGATCGCTTGGGGGGTGAGCTTCATCTCAGATGGGAACTCTCGTTCTCCTCAAGCTGCTGTGCAGGTAGATTAGGCAGCGGCTGGCCGCGCGCAACAGGACTCGAAGCGTAGGACTTTTGCCACATTCCCGCCGTCCTACTCCGGCCCGCTCGCGCGGGTACCCTGGAGGGCCTCAGCTTCAAGGGGCCCTGGGCAGATGTCCTTCACCACCCGACCCACACTCCGCGGCTACGGCGGCGCCGTAAGCGCCGGGCACTATCTCGCGACCCAGGCGGGCGCACGGGTGCTCGCGGAGGGCGGTAACGCGGCTGACGCGGCCTGCGCGATGGGCTTCGCGCTCCAGCTGCTGGAGCCGCACATGAACGGCCCCGCGGGCGAGGTCCCCATCCTGGTGTACCGCGCCGACGAACAGCGCTGCTACACCCTTTCGGGACAGGGGACCGCACCGGCCGCGGCCACGATCGAGCGCATGCGCGCGCTCGGCCTCGACCTCATCCCCTGCGACGGCCTGCTCGCCGCCACCGTGCCGGCGGCACTCGACGCCTGGTGCCTCCTGCTCGAGCGCTTCGGAAGCTGGAGCCTGGAGGCGGTGCTGGCCCCGGCCCGCACGCTGGCGGAGCGCGGCTTCCCCATGTACGCGCCGCTCAGCCACTTCTTGCTGGGTCTCGAATCCCGCTTCCGCGAGGAGTGGCCCACCAGCGCGACGATCTATCTGCCGCTACGAGCTATCGGGGAGTCGCAGACCAACCCAGCCTACGCGCAGCTGCTGGCTGAGCTCGTATCCACGGAGCGAGCCGGCCCGGGCACGCGCGAGCAGCGAATTCGCGCCGCGCGCGACTCTTTTTACAAGGGACGGCCAGCCGAACAGATCGAGAAATTCCTCGAGCAGGAATTCCGCGACGTCAGCGGGCGGGCGCACGCGGGACTGCTCACGGCGCAGGATCTGGCCAGCTACGATGGATCGATCGAGGAGCCGCTCGCAGTAGGCTACCGCGGCGCACGTATCTTCAAGTGCCCGCCCTGGAGCCAGGGTCCGGTCTTCCTGCAGCAGCTACGGCTGCTGGAGGGATTCGAGCTGAGCGCGATGGGATTCCAGACAGTCGACGCGCTGCATACCTGGATCGAGTGTGCGAAGCTCGCCTTCGCGGACCGCGAGGCGTGCTACGGGGATCCGCGCTTCGCGCAGGTCCCACTCAGCGAGCTGCTTTCGGAGAGTTACGCCGCAACACGTCGCAAGCTTGTGGATTCCGAACGCGCGTCCCTCGAGCTGCGGCCGGGCCTGGGTCAGCTTCCCGCCGGTTGGCCGCTCCTGGGCTCAGCGCCGGCCGAGCCGATCGAGCCGGAGGCGCTCGCCGCCGTCCAGGGCCGCAGCGATACCACCCACCTGGACGCGGTCGACCGTGAGGGAAACCTCGTCAGCGCCACCCCGAGCGGGGGCTGGATCCCCTCCTCCCCCGTCATCCCGGAGCTCGGCTTCCCCGTCGGCACGCGCGGCCAGATGTTCGTGCTGGACCCGGAGCACCCCAACGCCCTGGCGCCGGGCAAGCGCCCCCGCACGACCTTGACCCCCTCGCTGGCCGAGCTCCCGGACGGAAGGAGGATCGCCTTCGGCACACCGGGTGGCGACCAGCAGGACCAGTGGAGCGTGCACCTCTTCCTCAACCTGGTGGACTTCGGCCTGACGGACCTGCAACAGGCGATCGACGCGCCCACGCTTCACAGCCTGCACATGCCGAGCTCCTTCTACCCCCGCCAGGCACAGCTCGGGGTCGTCGCGGCCGAGACGCGCATTCCAGCGGACGTGATCGCGGGGCTGGTGAAGCGGGGTCACCGCGTCCAGGACAGTGGACCCTGGGCCCATGGGCGCGTGATGGCCGTCACCCATGACCCGGCGCGGGGGCTCGTCGAAGCGGCTGCGTCCCCGCGCGGTGGGACCGCGTACGCGCTGGCCCTGCCCTGAAGACCCCTAGGGGCGGCAGCGGACGTCACTGTCGCAGCCCACTCCGACCCGCCCCCGCTGCGCCTCAAGCGGGCTCAGAAGCCGGACGATTGCTTGCGCAGTACCACGCAGAGAAGAGCTCAGCATGCCAGGGGATTGCGGTCAGGCCGACGAGCTGGAGCGGCTCCAGCAGCGGAATCGCGAGCTGGAGGTGGTCTTCGACACCATCCGCGACCTGGTCTCCACGCTTTCGGTCCAGGAAGTCATGCAGCGGCTACTGGACCGCATGCTCGTGCACCTGGACTCGGAGATCGGCTCCGTGCTGGTGGTCGAGCCGGACGAGACCCTGCGCATCCTGCTGGCCCGCGGACTGCCCGATCAGGTGGTTCGCGATACCCACGTCAAGTTCGGAGAGAGCATCTCGGGCTGGGTCGCCCAGCAGGGCGAATCGCTGCTGGTCGAGGACGTCGAAAGCGATCCCCGCTTCCAACGGCTCAACCGCGAGCGCTACTACACCAACTCCTTCATCAGCACCCCTCTCTTCTTCCAGGGGTCCGTCCGAGGCGTAATCAACGTCAACAATAAGCGCAACCGGCAGAGCTTCACGGCCGAGGACCTGAAGCTGCTCGAGGCCATTGCCGGACACGCGGCGGTGGCCCTCGCCAACGCACACCGTTACGAGGAGGTTCTGGGCCGCGCCCAGCACGATGCACTCACCGGGCTCGCCAACCACGGCCACTTCTGGTCGAGCCTGAGCGCCGAGCTCAATCGCTCGGATCGTTACTCGCACGCGTTCAGCCTGATCATGATCGACGTGGACCACTTCAAGCAATACAACGATCGCCACGGCCATATCAGCGGGGACGATGTCCTGCGCAGCGTCGCCAACGTCATCAACGAACAACGCCGCTCTTGCGATCACGCGGCCCGCTACGGCGGTGATGAGTTCTGCGTTCTGCTTCCCGAGACGTCACTCGAGGGCGCAAGGATCTTCGCGGTGAAGATCCGCGAGGCCGTCGAAGAGAGCTGCCACACACCCAAGGGCGATGGCCCGATCACGGTCAGCCTGGGCGTCGCGAGCTACCCGGACGACGGCCGCACCGCGATCGAGCTGGTCAAGGCCGCCGATGAGCAGCTCTACCACGCGAAGGATCAGGGCCGAAACCGAGTCTGCACTGCGCCCTCCTGACATCTGATATCCTCGCCCTATGCATACGAGCACGCGAGGTATCAGCGTGAGGCTGCGACGATGACGCGGGCGGCTCGGTTCGGTGTGACCCTGCCGCAGATCAAGCGTTCGTGGGAGGAGACTCGTGCGGCGGCGATCGAGTTCGACGCGCTGGGCTTCGACTCCGTCTGGGTCTGCGACCACCTGTACGGCGTGCCTCTCCCAACGTTACCCATTCTCGAGGCCTGGAGCCTGCTGGCGGCCTTGGCCGCAGTGACCAAGCGCGTGGAGCTCGGTACTCTGGTGACGCCCCCGTTCTTCCGAAACCCGGCGGTTCTGGCCAAGCAGATCGCGACCATCGACCAGATCTCCAACGGGCGCTGCATCGTGGGGCTCGGTGCGGGCTGGTTCAGCGCGGAGTTCGAGGGCCACGGCTGCGAGTTCCCATCGCTGCGCGAGCGCATGCGTGCCTTGGAGGAAACCGCCGAGATCTTGAAGCGCATGTGGAGCGAGGAACGCGCCAGCTACCAGGGCTCGTACGCGTCGATCCACGAAGTCATCTGCGAGCCCAAGCCGGTTCGCCGTCCGCCGATCCTGATCGGAGGCGGGGGTGAGCGCGTGCTGATGGGCATCGCGGCACGCCACGCGGACATCTGGAACAACATGGCGGTCTTTCAATCTCAGCTGGCCTCCAAGGTGGACGCACTGCGCAGAAGCTGCGAACGGGAGCAGCGCGACTTCGACTCGATCGAGATCTCGCAGCAGTGCATCGTCGTCATCGCGGAGGACGACGCGGCGGCGCAGCGTGCGCTCGAGAAGGCCAAGAAGATCTACGGCGGCCACATGGGCGCAGGCCTGGAGGAGCACGGAATCTGGGGCGCACCCGACCGCGTGATCGAGTGCATCGAACGCCACCGCGCACACGGCTGCAGCCTGTTCGTGATCGAGTTCTTCGGGCGTGATACCAGGCTGCCGGCGCGCCTCTTTGCGGAGAAGGTGCTACCCGCCTTTCGAGGCTGACGGCGTCGGGGCGCTCTTTACTTTCGCCCTGTTTTCGACCATACTTTCGGCATCGCCCGCCGGACAGCCCCTCCTCGCGGCGGTTCTCGCCCCGCTCGCGTGCGCGTTACACGTGAGTGGGCGCAGCGGAGGAGAACGTGCGGGAACTTGAGCTGAACCGGAAGCCCGACCTGGCTTCCGGCTGGGACCGAAACTCCGGCCTCACGCACGCGGGAGAGGAGCTGGAGCTCGCGCTCAGGATCACCGACCCGGAGCTGCTAGCGGAGCTTTCCGCCTATCCCGAGGGTCGTGCACGCGCGGAATTTGCGCTGAGCGCGCTCCGGATCGGAGTGCTGGCGCTCAGGCAGGTACGAGGACGGATCGACGCGGACGTAATTCGCAGCGAGAGCGAGCGGCTCATAGCCGAGTTCCGCAAGGGACTGACCGAGCACCAGCAGGCCGTCACGCTTCAGCTGACCAGCAGCCTCAAGGAGTACTTCGATCCCAGCAGCGGCCGCTTCAACGAACGCGTCGAGCGGCTGGTGCGCAAGGACGGAGAGCTCGAGGCGCTGATGCAGCGCCAGGTCGGTCTCGAGGACTCAGAGCTGGGGAAGACGCTGAGCGCCCACTTTGGCGAGCAAAGTCCGCTGATGAAGCTACTGAGCCCCGACGAGTCCAGAGGTCTACTGCGGTCCCTGGGGCATACGCTCGAACAGGGGCTCACGGCACAACGCGAACGAATTCTCAAAGAGTTCTCGCTCGATAACAAGGAGGGCGCACTCTCGCGGCTGGTGACAGAGCTTGCGGAGAGCCACGGAAAGCTGAGCAAGGACCTGCAGGGAAGCATCGCGGGAGTGGTGGGTGAGTTCTCACTCGACAACGAGCAATCGGCCCTGAGTCGCCTGGTACGCCGCGTGGAGCAGGCACAGAGTCGCATCAGCCGTGAGTTCTCGCTCGACGAGGAGTCGTCCGCGCTCGCACGCATGAAGCGCGAGCTGCTGGACGTGCTGAACACTCACAAGGAGGCGAGTGCGAAATTCCGGGAGGAGGTAATGACCGTGCTCTCGGCCATGACCGCGCGCAGGGAGGAGGCGCAGCGCTCCACGAGCCACGGGACTGATTTCGAGGCGGAGCTGTTCCGCTTCCTCCAAGCCGAATGCCAGAAGGCGGGCGAGGTTGCCACCCACGTCGGAAACACGACCGGTCGGATCAAGAACTGCAAGGTCGGCGACTGCCTGGTCGAGCTGGGCCCGGAGAGCGCGGCGGCCGGTGCGCGCATCGTGATCGAAGCAAAAGAGAGCAGCGGCTATAACCTGGCGCAGGCGCTGGAGGAGATCGAGCGGGGCCGCAAGAACCGCGACGCCGGCGTGGGTATCTTCGTGTTCTCGATCCATACGGCACCCGAGGGGTTGGAGCCGCTGGCACGCTATGGCAACGACGTGGTGGTGACCTGGGACGCGAACGAGCCGCGCTCGGACGTCTTCTTCACAGCCGCCCTATCGATCGCGCGTGCCCTGAGCACACGCGCGGCGGCACAGCGCGAGGCGAGAGAGGCCGACTTCGAGTCTATCGACCGCGCCGTGCGCGAGGTCGAGAAGCAGACCCGCGCCATCGAAGAGATCACCCGCTTCACCGGCACGATCAAGAGCCATAGCGAGAAGATCCTCGAGCGAGCGCGCATCATGCAGGAGGCGCTGCGCGAGCAGGTGCGCACACTGGACGAGAAGATCGGAGACCTGAAGACGGTTTTGGCGCCGGAGAAACCGGCTACACCCCGTTAAACTTCGCCCGCCGTTTGGCGAAGAAGGCCTCGATTCCCTCCCGAGCGTCCGAGCTGCGGGCCGCGTCGGCGATGGCCCTGGCTTCGTGCTCCATCTGCGTTTCCAGCGACTCGTTAGCGCTGCTCAGCAGAAGCTGCTTCACGCCCCCGAAGGCCAGGGTCGGACCCGTGGCCAGCTGCCGCGCCAGGCTCTCCGACTCCTGCGCGAGCTGATCATCGGCCACTACGCGATTCACGAGCCCCCAGGCGAGGGCCTCCTGCGAGCTAAGCACGCGGTTGGTCAGCATCAGCTCAAGTGCACGGCGTGTTCCGATCAGACGGGGCAGGTAATAGGTGGAGCTCCCATCGGGGGTCAGACCGACCCGGGTATAAGCCAGCGTGAACTTGGCCGACTCAGCGCACACGAGCAGGTCGGATGCGCAGGCGAGGCTGAAGCCCGCCCCCGCGGCCGATCCGTGGACCGCGGCCACAACGGGTGCGCGCATGCGCGCGAAGCGCGAGATGGCGGCGTGGAGGTAGGTCGTCAGCTCCTTGAGCAGCCTGGGCATGCCCTCCCCGGCCGAGGAGAAGCTGCCGAGGTCACCCCCGGCGCAGAAGATCTTGCCCTTCGCCCGAATCAGGACGGCGCGCACGCCCGGATCTTCGTCGCAGCGAAGCGCGGCCAACATGAGGTCGCGACCCATCTGGAGGTTGATGGCGTTTGCCGCAGCCTCCCGGTTGAGGGTAATGTAGGCAACACCATCGCGCGTCTCATAAAGAAGAGTCTCAAAGCTCATCGCACACTCCTGATGCTGCTGGAGCAGGCACTTGGCCCGCGTTCATCCACGTCGCGCCCGGCGCAGCACGGCGCGGGCCGCAGCGCCCGCCCGGCGGGCCCTCTCGCGCACCGGAAGACCCGCGAGGGCATCCGAAAAGACCTCGACCCCGACCGGTGCCGGAGAGTCCACCTCATCCAGAAGCGTCAGGATCTCGACCAGATCGATATCCCCCTCCCCCGGCAGCAGCCGCCGGTGCAGGGTCTCGTCGACCAGATTCTCCTCCGCCTCCCGCGGCGCGTCGTTGATTTGAAGCGCGAGGATGCGCCCGCCCGGAACGCTGCGGATGCGCTCGTTCTTCCCTCGGCTGCGAAAATGGTGCCAGGTGTCGAACATAAGACCCCCATTGGGCCGGTCTGCCAGCTCCACGATCTCGAGCGCAGCGTCAAGATCCGGAATCGAAGTCCAGGGCAGGAACTCGAGGTGCACCAGCAGTCCGTGTACGCCGGCACGGTCACAGAGCGCGGCGAAGGCCTCAGCGACGGCGGACGTCGGCAGGGGCGTGTCGGAGAGGCAGATCGCGTTCAACGAACGCGCACCCAGTACGTCGGCGGCGGCGTAGAAATCCTCTTCGCGCTGACGAAAGAATTCTGCCCCCTGATCGTTCGCGCTCGCCCCAAGCTCGGCGCCTGGTACCCAACTCATCAGAGGATCGAGCTCAGCAACGGCGATGCCATAGTCCGCCAGCAGCTTGCGCATCTCGGGCGCGTCGAGACCTCGCGCGCGTGCCTGCTGATAGTCATCCAGGAAGAGCGAGATGGCCGAGAAGCCGCCCTCCGCCGCGGCCTCCACCCTTTCTCGGAAGGAGGCCCCGGCGAGCGTCCCGGCACAAAGAACGAGGTCCTCCGGGCCCAGCATCAGGTCCGGTTGATGTCGAGCGCGAGCGGGTCGTCCGGACTCTTGATCTCCTGAAGCTCGATTACGTTTCCGTCCGGATCGCGCCCGTAGGTCGTCTTGACGGTACCGTAGTCCACCGGCGGGCAGTGAAAGGACATCCCGGCTGCTTTGAGCCGCTCGTACTCCGCGTCGATGTCGTCCACGTCTATGCAAAAATGCGTAATCCCGTGATCGCAAAGTCTCCGGCTCGCGTCGGCCTGCATGGGTGTCGGCGTCGCGTACTGAAAGAGCTCGATCATGCTGTTACCGGCCTTGAGCAAGACGACCCGTCCCGACGTCTCCTTCAATGCATGTGTCGCGTTCATGTTCTTGGTCCCCTCGGGCCAGCTGAAGTCCATGACCTCTTCGAAGCCCAACAAATCCCGATAGAAGCGGATCGAGCGCTCGAGGTCGACGGTCGAGATCGCCGTGTGGTGGATGCCGCGGATCATCTTCGCACTCCTTGCCCGAATCGAGGATGACCCAGTATGCCAGAAGGCGCGACCTCGAGACGAGCGGCTCAAGCATCAATTCGACCGAGCCGCTCGAGGAAGGGGCGGATCTCGTCCCGAGTATTGACGAAACGTCCGAGTGCGAAGGCAGCGACCGTAACCCCGGCCTGCCGCAGCGCCGGGACAGCCTCCAGCGTGCGCTCGAGATCCACCCGGCCTCTGGCATCGAGCGCGACGGGCACCATGCTGCGAACCCCGATGGAGTCAGGGTCCCGGCCCGCCCCTTCGTACGCGCGCCGCAGCCACTGCGTGCCCCGCTCGAGCTCCTCTAAGGCCAGGCCGAGCGGCATCCAGCCCGCACCGTACTCGACGATACGAGAGACGTTGCGTTCGTCCAGTCGCACACCGAGCCAGATGGGAAGGCCGCCCTCCTGTACCGGCCGGGGCAGGCACCACAGATCCCGAAAGCTCACACTGGGCGACTCGAAGGAGGCGGGCGCCTGGCTCCACAGCACACGACAGGCTCGGAGTGTGTCGTCCATGCGCGCCGCCCGACCCTCGAACGCGACGCCCGAGGCCTCGAACTCCTCGCGCTGCCAGCCCAGCCCCACGCCGAGATCCACCCGGCCACCGGATAGCACGTCGAGTGTCGCCAGGCTCTTCGCGAGCAGCAGGGCGGGTCGGAGCGGCGCGATCAAAACTCCCGTCGCCAGTCGAATCCTGCGGGTGGCCCCAGCGATCGCAGCCAGAGTGGTGACCGGCTCGAGCCAGGGCTCGCTGCTCGGCAAAGGGAACTTCCCATAAGGGTAGGCGTCGGTGTTGGGGCCGATCGCGAGGTGGTCGGGCAACGCAATCTGATGGATGCCGGCGCCTTCGGCGACGCGCGCGGTGTCTACGACCCCGGATAGATCCTTGCCGTAGAGTCGCTCCAGTCCGGAAATCGTGACGGAGACTGCGATCCTTTTCTCCAGCGAGCGCGTCATGCTGCGATTATACTCGCAAGAATCGTCATTCCGCGTGCCTGACCTCTACACCAATCGTCTCCGAGTGATGCGGGTGATATACTGCGACACCTCCCGCGAGAGGCGGAGTACCGCATGCCCGTCAACCCCTCGGCCAAGCGCATCATGGATGGCACCAGCTGGGCCGAGTTCTGCGACAAGCTCAAGAGCGCCGGAAACATCATCCTGCGCGAGGGTTCCCCGAACGATCCCTTCGATCGCGCGGAGGGCTTCCGTTATCTGAGCCGGCTCACGCGCGTCGCGCTCGAGTCCTACATCGAGTTCGCCGATCCGGCCGCGCCCGTGCTGCGGCGCCCGGCTCACGAAACGGTGAAGATCGGAGCCGATAATCCGGACAACTACTACCAGAGTGCCGCGATCAGCGGGAAGTACCAGTATCGCATTCGAGGGAAACGCGGGACCGTTCACTATCTGGGATTGGGGACCTACGTCGGGAACTACGGCTCGGGCGGGCGCATGGGACAGTCCGGCTATCTCGAAGGCAACGACCTCGTGATGGCGCCCGATGGCTCGTTCGAGATCAGCGTGAGCTGCGAAAAGCGATCCGGCAACTGGCTGCCGATGGAGCCAGACACCTCCTCGCTCATCGTGCGTCAGACCTTCAGTGACCGAACCCACGAGACGATTGCGGATCTACGGATCGAACGCGTCGGACGCGAGGGCCCGCCGGATCCGGTCACCCCCGAGCTCATCGACCACGGCCTGGCCGCCGCGAGCGCCTACGTATGCGGCACTGCGGCACTCTTCGCGGATTGGGCCGAAGGGTTCAAGCAAGAGATCAACCGGCTGCCCAAGCTCGACCCCGCCGTGGCCCGCGCCGCCCACGGCGACCCCAACATCTGCTACTTCCACGGCTACTGGGAGCTGGCGCCGGACGAGGCCCTGCTGATCGAGGTCACCCCACCCAGCTGCGAGTACTGGAACTTCCAGCTCAATAACCACTGGATGGAGTCCCTCGACTATCGCTATCACCCGATCTCGGTCAACCACCACACGGCCCGATACCACGAGGACGGCTCGGTCCGGATCGTGATCGCGCACGCCGACCCGGGCAAAGACAACTGGATCGACACCGCCGGGCATGCCCGCGGCACGATGTGCTTGCGCTGGGTGCGGGCCCAGGAGCACCCGGAGCCGATCGCACGGGTGGTCAAAGTCTCCGACCTCTAGCGGGGAGCTTCGCTCGGGATCTCGAAGCGCTCCGTGTAGCGTCGGAAGCGCTCGCTCATCTCGCCATGAGACAGCCCGAACTGCTCGGTCGTGTAGGGATGGCCGCCGTGCTTCCCCTGAGGATTCCGCTCGTGCCAGGCCCTCATCCGACGCCGCGACTCCGCACTCAGCTCGAAGCCGAAGTGTGCATACATCCGCTGGAGCGCCGCCACGGGGTCGCGGACGAGCTCACGGAAGTAGAGATCGAAGAACTGCGCTGGCTCGGCGCTCTCGCGGACCCGCATGGCCTCTTCCATCATCTCGCCTAGAAAATCGAGCTGCCATCTCGCGAGCGCGTGGCTGTCCATCGCTTCCTCGTAGAGGCCGCGCCAGCCCGCGACCAGGCTGCAGATCGAGGGCAGCACACGGGTGGGGTCCCGGTGCGTCTGCACAATGCACGCGTCCGGATAGATCTCCAACAGGACCCGCAGGTTGCGCAGGTGAGCCGGGTACTTGAGTACCCAGCGACGCTCGGGCCCGGGAGACTGAATCAGCTTGAGGATGTCGCGATGGCGGGCGTAGGCGGGGCGCATGTCCTGTGCCTCGAACCATTTCGTGTAGCTGGGGATGGTCGCGTTGTGGTCAAAGGTATGGTCCAGAAAGGACTGCAGGAAGAGGTGGCGACACTCCTCGGGACCCTCCGCCGTCATCAGGTGAATCGCCTTGAGACTCGGATCCAGGTAGTACATCGTCCGCAGCCCGCTTACCGCGTGTTTGTAGCGCGGGTCGCGCTTCCACTCCTCGCGCGGGGGTCGTGGCCCGGGCGCGGCCGCGAGCCAGTACTCAAGCACCTGGTTCTCGGGATCCTGTGCCAGCAGGTGATGCAGCGCGGTAGTCCCGCTGCGGGGCAGTCCGAGAATAAAGATGGGACGTCGCACGGGCGCCTCGAGAGCGCCCGGCTCCCGCTTCCAGCCCTGCTCGACGGAGAGCCGATTCCGCAGGATCCCGGCGAGCTCCTGGCTCACCATCATCCGACCGAAGGGGCTGAGTCGCGCCTCCTGGTCGTACGCCTCCAACAGCACCCGCAGGCCGCTCAGAAAGCCCGCGTCGCCAAAATCGTCGAGCCCCGTGGCCTTTCGCGCTGCCTCCAGGAGTGAGGCCTCCGCACGGGCGAAGCTCGGCAGTTGTCGTCCCAATCGGTGCAGGATGCGATGCGCCCCGTTGAAGAGTCGAACCGGCAGGCGCTGCTTCTTCGATCGTTCCAAGCTCACCCGCTCCACGCCCGGGCTTCGCCTCGGTTCCTCATCGAAGCCCAATCTCAAGCCTCAGCTATTGGATCAGATATCGAGTGCGATGTACAGGCGGAGCGACGCTGGAGCTCTGCGCCGTGGATAATGCGTGTCCCAGTCCGCCATCAGCGTAAAGCAAACGTCCATCTCCTGCCCGCGGGCTGCGACCCCACTGCTGCATAACTGCGGCGACGACTCAACCGTTGGTCAGTCTCTTTCAAGCTCCGCGCACCGACGGTTACTTAGATGTCACCAACTTCAGCTCATGGACTCGTGTGTCCGATAAGTCCGAAGTTGACCGTATCTGTCCGGTCTCGAGTGGAGTCAGTCATGCTAGGCCATTACCGCATCGCACAGCGTTACTTTTTCCTGCTTCTCGCTTCCATCGGCATTGGCTCGGTCACGCTCGGGTCCGCCAACGCTCAAACCCTGCCCGCCTCTGTTCCGGACGAGCTGTTGGTGGGAGTTCGCAGGGGTGTTGCGCACAGCCGAGCTCGAACCGCCTACCTCACCACGGGAGCCACCCTGATCAAGGAGATCCCGCAGATCGGAGTTCATCGGCTGCGCGTCGACCCCTCGAACATCGACGCCATCGAGCGCACGCTCAAGAGCCGACGTGATTTCACTTTTGTGGAGCGGAACCGCGCGTTCCGCCCCACTCGGATACCGAATGATCCGCTGTATCCGTTGCAGTGGCACCTGCAGCAGATCCAGGGTCCCGCAGCCTGGGATCTCGTGCCGTCCGGCGCCGGGGCCGTGATCGCCATCCTGGATAGCGGTGTGGACGCCACGCATCCGGACCTCGCAGGCAAGCTGGTGCCCGGTTTCAACACATTCGACGACGATACCAACACCGCAGACGTCTACGGCCACGGGACGCGTGTTGCCGGGGCGGCGGCCGCGAGCGGCAATAACGGAACAGGGCTGGCCTCGGTGGCCTGGGACAGTCCGATCATGCCGATCCGAGTGACCGATACCGATGGCTTCGCGTACACCTCGACGCTGGTCGAAGGCCTGGTCTGGGCCGCCGACAACGGAGCCTCGGTGATGAACATGAGCTTCGCAGCAGTTGCCGGCAGCCCGGCCCTACGAGCCGCCGCTGAATACGCGATGCAGCAGGGAGCGGTGGTCGTTGCATCCGCGGGAAACTGTGGCTGCCTCGATAGCACCCCCGACACTCCATACCTGATTTCGGTCGGGGCCACCGATCGGAATGACGAGCTCGCCAGCTTCTCCAGCCGGGGCGACTACGTGGATCTGGCAGCGCCGGGGGTGAGCATATACACCACGCGTTCGGGTGGGAGCTATGGCTTCGCCTCGGGCACGTCATTCTCGAGTCCCGTGGTGGCCGGTGTGGTCGCCCTCATGTTCTCTCTCAACCCAGACCTGACGCCGCTGGACGTCAGTGCCGTGCTCGAGTCGACGGCGGACGACCTCGGAGCCGCGGGGTATGACACGTCCTTCGGCCACGGACGCGTCAACGCCTATCAGGCGCTTCTCGCCGTGCTGGGCAGTCCACCGGATCCACCGGAGGACCTTCCGCCCACGGTCACGATTCTAACGCCCGAGGACGGTGAGATGGTTTCGGGAACCGTGGCGGTCGATGTCTCCGCAGCGGACGACATCGGAGTCTCAGCCGTCGAGCTCTACCTGGACGGAGACGCGATCGCGACCGACACCACGGCGCCGTTCAGCTTCAGCTGGAACAGCACGCTCGATAGCGATGGAGCACACGTGCTCGAGGCCGTGGCTTACGACACCGCAGGTAACACCGGCACTTCTCCCGCGTTGGAGGTTCAGGTCGACAACTCCGACACGGGGACAGAGGATCATACGGCACCCATTGTCGTGATCAAATCACCAAAAGACGGTCGCAAGTTCTACCGGGCCGTAAGGGTTCGCGTATTGGTAAAGGACAATGTCCAGGTCGAGCGCATCGAGGTCTATTTCGATGGCCAGCTGATCGGCAGCGAGAGCTGTGACTCGGACTCCTGCAAAGTGCGCGTCGTCCGGAAAACCAAGGACGCCGCCAAAGGAGAACACTCCATCATCGCTTTGGCCTACGACTCCTCGGGTAATATCGGGTCCGCAGCCGTCAGCGTAACCAAGCGGAAGTAGCCGGCTAAACGCGAAACGGCTTGAACTTGATGGGCACCGACTCGAAGCCTTGAACGAACTCCGTGCGCAAGCGCACGAGGCGATCCGTCTCCACCACATAGTCGGGCATGTAGCGAAACAGCAGCTCCATACAGACCTTTCCCTCCAGGCGCGCCACGTTGATGCCCAGGCAGGCGTGGGTGCCGTGCCCAAACGAGAGGATGCGCGGCGGCTGGCGCCGGATATCGATCACGTCGGGGTTCTCGAACTCGCGCTCGTCGCGGTTTCCAGAGGGATACACAAAGAGCACCACCTGACCCTTGCGCATGATCTGGTCGTGGATCTCCACATCCTGCTTGAGCACCCGGCCCAGGAACTGGGTGGGCATGTCGTAGCGCAGCAGCTCGGTGAAGGCGTCCGGAATCAGGCTCTGATCGGCAACCAGCGCGGCGCGCTGATCGGGGTGCTGAAAGAGTCGGTAGGTGGCGTTCGCGAAAACCTTGGGGAAGGTCTCGGCCCCGCCAATCAGCAGCATCGAGAGATGCGTGCCGATCTCGGCGGGCTCCAGGGGCCGTCCATCGAGGTCGGCGGTCACGAACGCGTTCACGACGTCGTCCTGCGCCTGCGCGGCCTTTCGACGCGCCTTGACCAGCTCCTCGAAGTAGGCGCCCATCTCCATCGCAGCCGCGACGCCGTCCTCGGTCATGCCCACGACGCCTTCCTGGCGCGCGAAGAAACGCTGCACGAGCGCGACCAGCAGATCGCCGTCCTCGACGGGAAAACCGTTGATCATGCAGGCTACCTTGACGGCAATCTGGGAAGAGAAGTCACCCATCACATCGCATTCGCCCTTCTCGGAGAAGCTGTGGATGCACTCCATGGCGAACTCCCTGACCCGGGGCTCGAGCTCGGCCACGTTCCGCGGCTGGAAGTAGCCACGAATTCTCGAGCGCAGATACGTGTGGCGCGGAGGATCGATCAGATTCAGCATGGGGGTCACGGGCTGGACCTTGGTCAGGAGCTGGGCGGAGGTCGTCCCCTGCTCGGTGGAGTAGGAGTCCGCATCCATCGATGCCGTCCAGATATCTTCGAAGCGCGAGAGCACCCAGCAGTCGTACTCCTCGATGTAGTAGGCGGGCGCCTCATCGCGTAGACGTCGATAGACCGGGTAGGGATCGGTCATCACTTCTTCCGAGAACGGGTTGTATTCCACCATCTTGGTTCCGCTCCTCTATGCTTTGCTTCCCTGCTGAGCCTCGAGCTGGGCAATGATTCGGTTGGAGAGATCTTCGGCCACGACCTCCATGGCGGGCTTCATCATGGCATTGATCATGGGGGCCATGGGGCCGCCGGGATCGATACGCAGCTTGAACGTGAGCTGGGCCCAGCCCTCACCCGGCCCCGCAGCGGAGGCTGCAGCTCGCTCGGGTCTGCCCCGGAATAGCCTCAAGAAGAAGCGCAAGAGGGACTCGACCACGCGCGTGAAGACGTTCTTCCTCTGCGCGCTCGCAGCGCCCGCAGGCTCCTCCTCGTAGGGCTGCATGATGAATACGCCCTGGCCCTTCAGCAGCTCGTTCACGCCCTCTAGCTCGAAGCTGACGCGTTCGGGGCCGTTCCACTCGGTGATATGAACCTTGAACTTGACGACACGAGCCAGCACACCCACGTCGCCCTTCACGGTCCACAGCGAGTCGGTCTCGCTCTGCTTCTCGTGCGCCTGGTAACCCGTCAAGAGCGGGGCCCAGTTGTCCATCTCCTTCACGAAGTCCCAGATCGTATCCACCGAGAGCCGTGCCATCGTGGAATACTCAGTCTCGGCCACGGTCACTCCCGTTCACGCCTTGCGCCCCAGGTGCTGGCCGGCAAGGTAGCCCCAGGTGATCGCGCGCATGTTCGAAGTGCCGCTCTGATAGCCGCCACCGAGGTCGAGCAGAGCCGCGGAGTTTCCCACGGCGTAGAGTCCCGGAATGGGATTGCTCCGAACATGCATCACCTGGGCGTGAGCGTTCGTTCTCAGGCCATGGGAGTTGATTCCGACACCGACGGGCACCAGGCGCAGGCCGTAGTACGGCGACTTGTTGAGCGGACCCACGCAGGGATTGGGATAGCTCTCGTCACCGGTCAGCCGGACCGACCAGGGGTGTGAGCCGCTGCCGAAATCGGGATCCTCGCCCTTCTCCGCGAACCGGTTGTAACGCTCGAGTGTGGCCTCGAGCTGCTCCCCATCGATGCCGAGCTTCTCCGCGAGCTCACGCGGGGTGTTCGCCTGCTTCACCAGCTCTTCTGGCAGCTCCGTGCCAGGCATGAAGGAGCCGAGCGGATACCGGTCCCGGTAGTTCTGGTCGAAGATCAGGAAGGGTGGGTAATTGGGCATCTCCTGATTCTGACCGTCCCACATCCGCACCCGCGGCTGGTAGTCCTTGTAGAACGCCTCGTCGCAGAATCGCTTTCCCGCGCGATTCACCCAGATCGCATGCGGACAGCCACACTCCCAAGACGTCCGATAGAGCGGCTTGCCATCGTGCTCCTCACCGGGGATGTTGTAGCCGAAGAACATGGCCAGGTTCGTGGGTGGGACGGCGGCGACCGCCGCACCAACCTCGCCTCCCATAACCATGTGGTCGCCATCGAGGTAGGGGGGCGCGGCCGAGTTCCAGTCGGGCATGGCCTCGTACTGCCGCGCCATCTCCTTGTTCATGTCGTAGCCGCCGATCGCCAGCACGACCCCACGACGGGCCCCGACAAAGAAGTCCTGGCCCGCACGTTCCGCGCGCACCCCGATCACTCGGCCGTTCTCCGTGATCAGCTCGCGCACGGGAGTTTCGACGTACGCGGGAATCCCGCGGTCGATCATCGCAGCCTTGATGAAATACCCCATCATGCCGGGACCCGAGCTGCGCTGGTCGTTCGTGATGCGCTCGGCGATGAGCTCGTAATCCCACTCCGTGACCTTGGCCAGGCCGCCCCATGCATAGAGCTCGCGATGCAGGACTCCCAGAGGGATGTGCGGTGTGAGGTAGGTCTTGTGCTGCCACTCGCCGAGCTGGGAGCCCTCGAAGAGATCCACCGACAGATAACGCCCGCCGGGATGCGTGCCGGGCGCCTCGGGATAGTAGTAATCAGGCAGGCCCGCGACGGCGATCCACTTGACGCCCGCCTCCTTCTCGAAGTACTCGACCGCCGGGCGCGCGTTGTCCAGGAGCTTGCCGAGCAGCTTGGGATCCGCAAAGCCGGCGGAGAGAAAATCGAGATACTGCCGGCCCGCTTCGTCGGAGTCCGTGGCCCCGATCTCGGCCATCTTGTGGTTGTTGGGAACAAAGACCTCGCCCCCACCGTAAGCACAGAGACCCCCCAGCTTGGGAGCCTTCTCCAGCACGACCACCTGCTGGTCCAGGTCGTGCGCCACGATGGCCGAGCAGATGGCGCCCAGGCCCGACCCGACGGCGACAACGTCGACCTCCAGGTCCCAGCGCGCGGGCTTCGAAGCCATATCTCAGTTTCCCCTACACATCGGATGAGTGTGCACCGCCGCGCCGGACATGCCGCCCCATGATAAGATGAATAAGAACGAGACGTATAGTATCGTAATAGAAAGGGAAGCAGCGGCTTCTGCGCCCAGGACCCTAAGTCTTCGATTCTACAGAGTAATCAGGGCACTGACCCATACCCAGGAGGACATGCATGGAGCTGAGGAACGTGGTGCTCGTGGATGGTGCGCGTTCGCCTTTCGCGCGCGGAGGGCGCGGCAAGCTGGTCGCGACCCGGCTCGACGAGGCCGGGGCTCACATTCTTCGCACCCTGCTCGACCGCAATCCCAGGGTCAGCGACAGCCTGATCGAGGACATCGGCGTGGGCAATGTGGCCGGCCGCGGCGAGTTCGCGTACCTGGGGAACGTGCAACGAATCGCGGGCCTGCCGCTCGAGGTATGCTCCTTCCACTCGAACCGCCAGTGCGGCTCAAGCATGGAAACCCTACACCGGATCGCGATGGCGATCATGGTGGGCAACATCGACTGCGGCGTGGCCATGGGGATCGAGCGCATGGGTCGCGCGCTGATGGGCGGGGGAGCTCCGCCCACGCGTGTCACGCAGCTGACCTCCCGCATCACCGAGCTGAACGAGGTCCAGCGCGCTCCCGCCATAGACCACGATGAGTACTTCTCAGTGCCCTTCCCCGACTACATTCTCAACTCTCCCTGGCTCCAGAGCATGATCCAGACCGGTCAGAACGTCGCCGAGGTATACGGGCTCACGCGGGAAGAGCTCGACCGCTATGCGGTGGAGAGCCACGCCAAGACCCATGCCGCCTACGAGGCCGGGATCTACAAGGAAGAGGTGATCCCGCTCCAGGTGGAGGAGCCCGTTTTCGATGACGACGGCAACTGGGTCGAGGCGGAGCGCGGTGCGAGTATTACCTTTGATCGTGACGAGGGGATCCGGCCCAGCACCACGTTGGAGAAGCTCGCTGGCTTGCAGCCGATCCGCGGAATCAAGAGCTTCGGCGACAAGGAGATCGTGATCACGGCCGGCAACTCCTGTCCCACCAACGACGGCATCTCTGCGGCCCTCCTGATGAGTGAGGAGAAGGCCCGCTCGCTGCGACTCGAGCCGCTGGCGCGCATTACCGGCATGGCCGTCGGCGGCGTAAAGCCCCAGCTCATGGGCATCGGGCCGGTGGTCTCCAGCAAGAAGGCTCTTCGCAACGCGGGCATCACGGCGGACCAGATTGACCGGGTGGAGTTTAACGAGGCATTCGCGGCCCAGGTGATCCCCTCGCTGCGCGAGCTCGGAATCCCGCAGGAGCGGGTCAACGTGAACGGCGGATCGCTTGCGATCGGACACCCGCTCGGCGCCACGGGAACGCGCCTGGTGACGACGGTGGCGATGGAGTTGCGGCGCAGCAACCAGCGTTTCGGGCTCGCCACCCAGTGCATCGGCGCAGGCATGGGCATCTCGACCGTCCTCGAGAGCCTCGCTTGAGCATCGTCACTAGCAATAGCGAGAGCACGGCGAGTGCGGGCCGGCCTCGGAGCGAGGAGGCGCACCAGGCCATTCTGGACGCGACCCTGGCCTTGCTGGTGACGTCCGGCTTCTCCGCGCTCACGGTCGAGGGGGTCGCTACCCGCGCCGGTGTAGGGAAGGCCACGATCTACCGGCGCTGGCCGTCCAAGGTCCACCTGGTGATGGAGGCCTTCAGCCAGCTGCCGGGACTCAAGGAGGTCGACACGGGCAGCCTGGTGGGCGACCTGGGAAAGATGCTCCGCAGCTACGTCGAGATCCTCAACTCGACACCCCTGGCCGCCATTCTGCCGAGCCTGGCCGGCGAGCGGGCCCATAATCCCGAGCTGTCCAAGCTCTTCGACCCCCTGCTCAAGGAGAGACGCCAGCCCGTCATCCACGCACTCGAACGGGCCGTCGAGCGGGGCGAGGTCAGAAGCGATATCGACTATGATCTTACAGCCGACCTGATCTTCGGCCCCATCGTCATGCGCGTCTTCTTCACGGGCTCCCGCATCAACCCGAAGATCCTGGGCCCGGTAATCGACGCCGTACTGCGCGGCATCACGCCGCGTCCTCGAGACCAGCCGGGCTGAGAGGAACGCGATGCGCTTCTCGTTCGCCGAATCGATGTGCGATCCGAGCCACTACCTGCCGCTCGCGATCGCCGCCGATCAATCGGGATGGACCTCGATGGTGGTACCCGACAGCATCTGCTACCCCGAGGTCTCCGACAGCAAGTACCCCTACACCCCCGATGGGAACCGGAATTTTCTCGAGGACAAGCCCTTCATCGAGCCCTTTACGCTGATCCCCGCCATGGGCGCGGTGACAGAGAGGCTGCGCTTCACCACGTTCGTGGTCAAGCTGCCGATCCGACACCCCACGCTGGTCGCCAAGTCTGCCAGCTCCGTCGCGGTCCTGACCGGCAATCGCTTCGGCTTGGGCGTCGGGCTCAGTCCCTGGCCCGAGGACTTCCGAGTCTGTGGACAGGACTGGAGCTCGCGTGGCAAACGCATGGACGAGATGATCGAGATCATCCGCGGGCTCACCGACGGCGGGTTCTACGAGTTTCACGGCGAGCACTACGACATCGAGAGCATCAAGATCTGTCCCACGCCGGACCAGCCGATCCCGATCCTGATCGGCGGCCACGCCGAGCCCGCCCTGCGACGCGCCGCACGGCTGGGCGACGGCTGGATGCACGCGGGCAGTGAGCCAGATACGCTCAAGCTCATGCTGGCGCGATTGTCGGAGCTGCGTCGCGAGTACGGCCGCGAGCGGCTGCCCTTCGAGGTGCACGTGATCTCGCTCGACGCCTACACCCTGGATGGCATCCGCCGGCTCGAAGACCTCGGGGTCACGGACGTCATCGTAGGCTTCCGCAACGCGTACGAGGCAGACACGCATACGCTGGAGCAGAAGACAGACGCCCTGTGCCGTTATGCCGACGACTTGATCGCGAAGGCCTAAGAATTGGCGTACTTCTTCCGCAGCTCGTGCTTCAGGATCTTGCCGGTGGGATTGCGCGGCACCTCCGCGAGGATCTCGAGCTGCTCCGGAATCTTCTGGATCATCAAACCCTGATCCTTCAGGAAGCTCACCATCTCCTCGAACGCGAGCGGCGCGCCGCTGGAGCAGGCCACAACGGCACAGGCGCGTTCACCGGTCCTGGGATCGGGCAGGCCAATGACGGCCACGTCCTTCACCTTGGGGTGCTGGTAGAGGAGGTCCTCCACCTCCTTCGCGCTGATGTTCTCGCCCTTGCGGATGATCACGTCCTTGAGTCGACCCGTGATGACGATATAGCCCTGCTCATCCAGGTAGCCGAGGTCGCCCGTCCGAAAGTAGCCCTCGTCATCGAAGGCAGCCGCGTTGAGCGACTCATCCAGATAGCCCTTGCAGAGCTGAGGCCCGTGCGCGCGAATCTCGCCCTCCTCGCCCGGCCCGGCCGGGTTCCCGTCGAGCTTCACCACCCTGATCCGCATCTCCGGTGGATTGGCCCGACCCTCGGTGAGCGCGAGCTTCTCATCGGGATTTCCGACCGCGTTCATCGTCGTCACCGGACACTCTGTCAGTCCGTAGCCCGAGATAATCCCCGCTCCCCCCATCTCGCGCTTGATGTCGTAGTGAAGCTGCGGCGGCTTGGGCGCACCGCCCCCGGGGAAGCTACGAACGCGGGGAAAGAGTGCACCCGTCCCAGCTTCACGCTGCGCGGACAGATAGGCCTGGTGAAAGGCGGTGCCAGCGCCGGCCTGCGTCACGCCGTGCCGAACCAGGACGTCGATGCTGGTCTTGGGATCGAAGGCCGCAATCACGATGTGTGAGAAGCCGATGAGAAGAGCGTTCATCAACCACAGCACCCCCCCGATGTGCGTGAACGGGAAGACCAGTGCGACTCGATCGTCGGGAGCCAGATCGAGACAGCGGCACATGCCCACGGCGGCCGCCATGATCGCGCGGTCCGTATGCAATGCGCCCTTGGGAGCGGCGGTCGTGCCCGAGCTGTAGAAGAGCCAGCGGATGGGGTCCAGGTCCGTCGGCGGAGGCGCAGGCAAATGCGTTGGATCGGCGTCGGGCAGCGCGCGATCGACGGCCAGCACCTCTAGCCCCGTCTGATCCCGGGCGATTTCTCGAGCCATGGATTCGTAATCGAAGTTTCGCCACTGCGAGGGGACGATGAGCAGCCGCGCGCCCGACTGGCGCGTGATGAAGCTGGCCTCGCGCTGGCGGTAGATCGGGAGTACCGGATTCTGGCGGGCGGCCAGGCGCGTCAGTCCGCCCACGAGAACCAGCGACTCGAGCCAGGTAGGAAGCATCCAGGACACGGGCGTACCCTCCCCCACCCCCAGCTCCGAAAGACCGGCCGCGCAGCGTTCGGCGGCCACCTTGTACTCGGCAAAGCTCAGGCGCCGGTCCTCTTCGTCGACGGCCAGGAGCGCATCGGGCGTGTGCGCGGCCCGTCGCTCGATCAGCTGCCAGAGGTTTCGGGCTTCAATCACCCCCGGGCCCTCTCGCGCAACATGAACTTCATCACCTTTCCGGAGGCGTTCATGGGCAGCTCGTCCACGATCTCCACGGCCCTGGGCACCTTGTAGTTCGCCATATTCGCGCGGCACCAGGAGATCACGGACTCGGGTGTGACGTCCTTGCCCGACGCGGGGACAACAAAGGCCATGCCCACCTCGCCCATGCGCTCATCGGGAATGCCGATCACCGCGACCTGGGCGAACGCTCCGCTCGTGTACATCAGGTTCTCGATCTCGGCCGGATAGCAGTTGAAGCCACCCATGATGTACATGTCCTTGCTGCGGTCGGTGATGCGCAGGTAGCCCCGCTCGTCCATCACCGCGATATCCCCGGTGTGGAGCCAACCCTCCGCATCGATCGCTGCGGCCGTCTCCGAGGGGTCGTCAAAGTAGCCCTGCATCACGTTATAGCCGCGCACCACGACCTCGCCCGGCTCACCCCGGGGTAGCTCTTTCCCATCCGCGTCGATGCATCGCACCTCGACATCCGGAATCGCACGCCCGGAGGTGGTTGCGATGGTCTCGGCAGCATCGCCTTCGCGGCACATACTGACCACGCCACAGCTCTCGGTGAGGCCGTAGGCGGTAAGCACGGTCTCGAAGCCGAGCTCGCGCCCCATACGATGGACGAGCTCCACCGGGATCGCCGCGGCGCCCGTCACCGCCAGTCGCAGCGAAGAGAGGTCGTACTTGCCGCGCTCGGGATAGGCAAGCATCGACTGGTAGAGCGTGGGAGGCCCCGGCAGCATGCTCACGCGGTCCTGCGCGATCCGCTCCAGCACGGCCGGCACGTCGAAGACCGCGTGAGGCAGGCTCGTAGCCCCCCGCATCAGCGCCGAGACCCAGCCCGCCTTGTACCCAAACGAGTGAAAGAAGGGGTTGATGATGAGGTAGCGGTCCCCTGCGCGCAGGCCGACCAGCCCGCTCCACACCTCGAAGACCTTCAGATTCTGCCCGTGCGTGGTCATGACCCCCTTCGGGCTGCCGGTCGTTCCTGACGTGAAGAGCAGGTCGGAGAGGTCGTCGGGCGAGACCGCAGCGGCGCGCTGGCGGGCCTCCGCCGCGGGGAAGGCGTTCCCCTGCGCCAGGAACTCGGACCACCGAAGTGCCCCTTCCGCCTCGTCTCTCAACACCACGATGCGCTCGAGCTCGGGTAGATGCTCGTGTTCCAGCAGGCCGATGTAGTCGGTTCCGAGGAACTCGCCCATCGTACACAGAATGCGGGCACCGCTCTTGCGCAGGACGTAGCCGGCCTCCGCCCCTTTGAAACGCGTATTGAGTGTGACCAGGACAGCGCCCGCGGATTGCAGACCGATCGCGGCCACGATCCACTCGTGGATGTTGGGAGCCCAGATCGCCACGCGATCGCCGGGCCGAATCCCAGCCGCGCAGAAGGCCCGCGTGGCCTGGAGACCCGCTTCCGCCAGGCCGGCGAAGCTCAGACTCACGGCGCCGTCCTCGAGCGCGCTACGATCTCCGAAGCTCTCGGCCGCTCTCCGCACGAGCTGCGGAATGGTTCGGGCTGTGGTCGGAGAGGATTCCACTCGCTGCGCCTTCTTTGCGGTCGCCGTATCGTATCCTAGATGAGGGGAGCGCAGGAGTGAAGTTCATGTACCCTGGCTCCGGATCCCGCACACAGGGGTCGAGTAGCACGTGAACATACGCTTCAGCGAGGAAGACGAGGCCTTCCGCCGAGAGATCGCGGGCTGGCTCGACGACGAGCTGGTGGGCGAGTTCGCCGAGCTGCGCGGTCGGGGCGGTCCCGGCGATGACAACGCCTTGCTCGACGAGAGACGCGCCTGGGAACGCAAGCTCGGCGAGGCCGGCTGGACCTGCGTCGGCTGGCCTCAGGAGCATGGCGGTCGAGGCGCAAGCCTGACGCAGCAGGTGATCTTCTACGAGGAGTACGCGCGCGCCGCCGCGCCCGGTCGCCTCGGCCACATCGGGGAGGGGCTCATCGGGCCGACCCTGATCGCCTTCGGCAGCAGCGCCCAGAAGCAGCGCTTCCTGCCGGCGATCCGCAGGGGAGAAGAGCTCTGGTGCCAGGGCTACTCGGAACCCAACGCCGGCTCCGATCTCGCCAACGTACAGACGAAGGCGGAGCGGGTCGGCAACGAGTGGGTCATCAACGGTCAGAAGGTCTGGACGTCCGGAGCGGCCTGGTCCGACTGGTGCTTCATCCTGTGCCGGACCGACCCCAACGCCCAGCCCAAGCACAGGGGCATCTCCTACCTACTCGTGCCCATGCGCCAGCCCGGTATCGAGGTTCGGCCCATCGTGCAGCTGACCGGCGACTCCGAGTTCAGCGAGGTCTTCTATAACGGCGCCCGCACAGCGGCCGAGAACATCGTGGGCGAGGTCAACCAGGGCTGGACCGTCGCCATGGGCACGCTGGCGTTCGAGCGGGGAGCATCGACGTTGGGCCAGCAGATGCTCTTCCAGAACGAGCTCGAGCAGATCATCGACATCGCGCGGGCCAACGGCCGCGCAAGCGATCCGGTCATGCGCCAGCGCCTGGCCGACGCCTGGATCGGGCTGCGCATCCAACGCTACCACGCGCTGCGTACGCTGAGCCAGGCTGACCGGGCGGAGCTCAGCCGTGAGGCCATGATCAGCAAGATCTTCTGGGCCACCTGGCACCGCGGTCTGGGCAAGCTGGCCATGGACGTGCTCGGCGCGCAGTCCGAGCTCCTCGAGGCTGAGCCTTACCAGCTGACGCCGCTGCAACGCATGTACCTCTTCACCCGCTCCGATACGATCTACGCTGGCTCGAACGAGATCCAACGCAACATCATCAGCGAGCGAGCGCTGGGTCTACCACGCGAGCCACGGCCCGGAGCGAGCTGAGCCATGAGTCAGACGGGACCGCCGTATCCTGAGGGACGTAACCTGCTCGCGGGCAAGACGGTTCTCGTGACCGCCGCCGCGGGCAGCGGTATCGGCTTCGCCACCGCCAGACGCTGCCTCGAGGAAGGCGCGAGCGTAATGATCAGCGATAGCCACGAGCGCCGCCTGGGCGAGGCCGCGGATGAGCTGATGAAGATCGACGGTAAGCGTCCGGCGAGCCGTCTGTGCAACGTCACCGTGGAGGCGGACGTACGGGCGCTGGTAAAGGCCGCGCTCGACCAGCTGGGCCGCATCGATGTGCTGATCAACAATGCCGGCCTGGGCGGCACCGTGAATGTGGTCGACATGACCGACGAGCAATGGCACACGGTGCTCGACGTCACCCTGACCGGCACCTTTCGTATGACCCGAGCCGTGCTGCCCCATATGCTGGAGCGGCGGGCGGGCGTGATCGTGAACAACGCGTCGGTGCTCGGCTGGCGCGCCCAGGCCGGACAGGCCCACTACGCGGCCGCCAAGGCGGGCGTGATGGCACTCACCCGCTGCTCGGCGCTCGAGGCGGCCGACTCGGGTGTGCGCATCAACGCCGTGGCGCCCAGCCTCGCGACCCATGAGTTCCTCACCAAGGTGATGCCCCAGGAGCTGCTGGACAAGCTCACCCAGAGGGAGGCGTTCGGGCGCGGGGCGGAGCCCTGGGAGGTAGCGAACGTCATCGTCTTCCTGGCCAGCGACTACTCCTCCTACATGACGGGGGAGTGCGTCGCCGTCAGCAGCCAGCACGCCTAGCGCGTTACTAGCGCGTTATCGGCGAGCGCAGCTCGCCTGCGCGCACTTCGCTCGGCTTCGCCTCGCTGCGCGGCCCTACGGGCCTTGCAGGACTCGCAATCAGGCTTCCGGATAGTACCGGGAGATTGTCTCGACGACACAGGCGGGGCGGTCCTGGCCTTCCACCTCAACGGTCACGCGGATCGTGGCCTGCACGCCGCCCTTCACCTCTTCCACCTGGATCAACTCACCGCCCCCGCGGATTCTCGAGCCCACCGGCACGGGCGCGGGGAAGCGCAGCCGATCGGAGCCATAGTTCACCCCCATCGAGATGCCTCGAACCTGGAGGATCTGGGGGAGGAACAGGTTGACCAGCGCGAGCGTCAGGTAGCCGTGCGCGATGCAGGCCCCGAAGGGTCCCTGCTTCGCGCGCTCGGGATCGACGTGGATCCACTGCTGGTCGCCCGTGGCATCGGCGAACTTGTCGATGCGATCCTGCGTCATCTCCAGCCACTCGCTGTAGCCAAGATGCTCGCCCAGCGCGCTCTTCAGGTCTGCAGGCGTCTTAAAGATCCTCGGCATGGCTCTCTCCGTGTGGTCTCCGGCATGATATCGCGCCGGCTTTCTGGTTGCATAATCGGGGCCCTTCCGAGGATAATGCGCCGAGTACACGCTCCCGCCGGCCACCCACCCCCTACTCACGCCCGAGGAAGGTGCGAAATGCAGTCCCGGTTCAGCCCGACTCGCAAGCTGGCGAGATCTCTGGCGGTTCTGGTCCTGCTGCTGCCGCTTCACGTCGCCAGCGCGGAGGGGCCGGACGGCGCGCGCATCGTGAACGGGCTCACTACGCACGACCTACCGACGACCGCAGTCCTGCTGTATGACTTCTCCGGAGACGCGGACGACGCCATCGGCTACTGCTCCGGCACCCTGATCGGCTGCGAGACCGTCCTCACGGCCGCCCACTGCGTGGAGGACGACCTGACCGCGAGCCGCAACTTCGTCTTCCTGCAGAACGTGGGCACGGTCAGCGTGACCTCGATCACGATGCACCCGAGCTACATGGACGCCAACTTCCCGATCGCCGACGTGGCCGTGCTCAAGCTCGGCTCGCTGGTGACCGGCGTCGACCCGACGGAGATCAACCAGATCGATCCGAGCTCCGTGATCCCGGGGGCGTCGGGAACCATCGCAGGCTACGGAATCACCCTCGGGAGCCAAAACGACTTCGGCATCAAGCGCTTCGGCCGCGTCGAAACCGTCAACTGCAACGGCTCCGTCCCTGCGGGAGCAGGCAACGAGGAGGTCATCTGCTGGAACTACGAGACCCCCGTCGGCCCGCCGGGCGACGACTCGAACACCTGCAACGGCGATTCCGGCGGTCCACTCTTCATGGACCTGGGCGCGGGTCAGGTCGTGGCGGGCACCACCTCCGGCGGCTTCGTGGATGACTGCGACACGGACGACCACAGCTACAACACCAACGTCTACACCTACCGCAGCTTCATCCTGAGCGAGCTCGGAGCCGACTCCACCGCGACCTGTGGCTCCCTCGCTCCCGTGGGCGACCCCAATACGATCGTGATCGCCAAAGATGGAAGCCTCGGCGGCGGCAACCCCGATGACAGCTTCGATTTCGCGGTCAACCCGAACACCGACGAGCTGCGCGTGACGCTCAACACCGATGACACTTTTAGCTTCGATGCAGACGTCTACGTCAAATTCGGCGCTCCGCCTACCACCTCGACCTTCGACTGCGCCATCGACATCAACAGCCCCTACGGAGCCTGCAGCTTCCCCTCACCATCCGCCGGCACATGGCACGTTCTCATCGATCGCGACTCGGGATCGGGCGACTATCAGGTCACGACCACGATCTTCGGTGGTGATCCCTCGCTCTGTGGCAACTTCATCATCGAGGCCGGTGAGGAGTGCGATGACGGGAACAGCAACGATGGCGACGGCTGCTCTTCGGATTGCCAGCTCCAGCCCGTCGTGGTACCGATTTTCCCGCAGGGTGGGAAGGGCCTCTTCGGCGCGTTGCTGCTCGGAGTAGGCCTGCTGAGCCTGCGACGGAGGCTCCTCCACACGGCCTGAGCCCGTGCGTAACGCTGCTTTCAGGCCGGTCGAGCGCCGATGATGGTGACGCGTTCCATCACGCGCTGCTGCGGCCAGTAGTCGGAGGCCGCGTAGTGCTGCAGCGAGCGGTTGTCCCAGAACGCGATGCTGTTCTTCTGCCAGCGAAAGCGGCACTGGTACTCGGGCACGGCCGCCTGGCTATACAGGAGGAGGAGCAGGCGGTCGCCCTCTTCGCGCTCCATGCCCACGATGTGGCTGGTGAAGACGGCGTTCACGTAGATCGCCTTCTTGCCCGTCACCGGATGCGTGCGCACGACGGGGTGCTCGATGGCCGGAAACTCCTTCTGTTTCTCCGCCAGGGCCTCGGGATCGAGCAAGAGCCCAAAGGTGCGGGTAAAATCGTGCACGGCGCGTAGGCCCTCGAGCTTCGCCTTCAGCTCGTCATCGAGACCCTGGTAGGCCGCCACCATGTCGCTGAAGAGAGTGTCGCCTCCCACGCTCGGAACCTCGTGCGCCCGCAGCACGGAGCCCAGCGACGGCTGCTCGCGCCAGCTGACGTCACTGTGCCAGACATTCTCTACCCCCTTGACGTCCTCGTCCTTTGCGAAGCGAATGATCTTCGCGTAGCCCTCCTTGGACGGTAAGAAGGGATGCTCCTCGAGCTCGCCGAAGCGTCGTGCAAACGCCAGGTGCTGCTCGGTCGTGATGTCCTGATCGCGGAAGAAGATGACCTTGTAGTCGAGATGGGCGCGCTCGATCTCCGCGAAGGTCTCGCCATCGAGATCGCCCAGATCGACCCCGCCGATCTCGGCGCCGATCGTGGGGCTGAGCGGTCGCAGCGTGATGCGCTTGCAGGGCGCTCGCTCCAGCTCCTCGCGCATCTCATGCAGAAAAGGTCGCGGCCCGTAGTGGAGCATCGGATGTCCTCCCGGTCTGCCGTCGTGGCCCGGTCAGAATGCCACGTGACCCCCATGGCGGTCTAGCTCGAGCATAGTCTTGCTGCCGTTCGGCCGGAACAGCATGGCGCCCTCGACCTGGTCGTACTGGTAACGCCCGATGACGCGATAGCCGAAGTGCTCGTAAAGCGGGACGTTCTGCGGATTCTCCGTCTCGAGACACACCCCGTCTGAACCCAAGTGCTTCTCCGAGAGCGCGTGGGTTCGCTCGAGGAGTGCGCGCCCATAGCCGCGTCCCTGGAAATCGGGATGAACCGCAAGCGTGCTCAGATACAGGTGGGGCTGCGCGGGACGCTGCTTCATCGCCTCGCGCCCGTTCTGTAGCAGGCGCTCGAGCACCTCGGAGCCGGCCGCACGACGAATCTCCTCGGCCCAGCGAGTGCGCACGGGCGGGGGGAACTGCACCTCCGGCTCATTCAGCAGCGCTACGCCCGCCAGCCGCGCCCCTGAAAGAACCCCGAGCGAAGGTTGGCGAAAACCGCGATAGAGCGCCCAGGCGGCCCGGTACGCAACATTCAGGCAGCGGCGATGCTCGTCGCCCACGGCACCGCTGACGTGGCGCCAGCCGGGATCGTTCTCGAAGGCCGCCGTCAAGAGCTCCACGGCGGAGTCCGCGTGAGAATCGTCGAGCTCAATCACTTCGTCTGCGACTGGCTGCGAGGGCTTCAAGCCTGCCGCTCTTGCGGCGGGCTCTCCGAGTCGAGCCTCGCCTGGGAGCCGCTTCGGACGTATTCGAGGAAGCGGGCGGTGGCATTCACCGCGTGGCGACTGCGCGGTGAGTGAAAGATGTCGAACGCGTGCTGCGCGCCCGGAAGCTCCGCATACACCACAGGCTTTCGCGACACATCCCGCAAGGCGCGCACGAACTCGCGCGCGTCCTCGACGAAGGCGAGGCAGTCATGCGTTCCGTGGATCACAAGGAAGGGCGGCGCATCGGCATGCACGCGTGAGGTCGGCGACGCACGCTCCCAGCGCTCGCGCTGCTCCTCTGGCGAGCACTTCATGAGAACGCGCTCGAAGAAGGGCAGCGGCGACTGGAAGCCCCGGAAACCATGACGGTCGAGCAGATCGTAGACCCCATAAAAAGGAACGCAGGCAGAGACGGAGGTGTCCACCTCCTCAAAGCCCGGCTGATACTCCGGGTCGTTGGCGGTGAGAGCCACCAGGGAGGCCAGGTGTCCACCCGCCGAGCCACCGGTCACAGCCACAAAGCGCGGGTCGCCCCCGTAAGCAGCCGCGTGCTCGCGAATCCAGGCCAGCGCCCGCTTCACGTCGATCAGATGATCCGGGAAAGTGGCCTGCGGGCTCAAGCGGTAGTTGGGCGCGACGCAGAGCCAGCCGCGTAAGGCCAGCTCGTTCATCAGCGGCTGGCCCTGGTGCTCCTTGCGACTGATCACCCACGCTCCCCCATGGATCTGGAGAAGGATGGGACGACCTTCCGACGGGACGCGGCTGCGAATGACGTCCAGCAGGTTCCGCTCCCCACCGTCGGCGTACGCAAGGTCCGCGATCCGCTCCACCCCGGCCTGGCGCAGCCTGAAGGGTCGCACCCATTGGTGCAGCGGGGCCTGCTCCGGCAACGGTTCGACGTCCTGATACGCCTCCCCCAGCCCGTCGCGCAGCGAGCGCTCGAAGCTCGCCACCGCGCCCATTCCCCTGCGGTGCAGGGCCAAGAGCCCCACCCAGGAAGCGAGCGTGATGGCCAGCCCCAAGAGGCCGGGCCAGGACTGGAGCGCTCCCAATGCCATGAAGACGATGCTGGCCACGACCTGCCACGCCAGGTGGTGAAGCGCCAGCTCCCCCGTCAGCCAGGCTCCGAAGAAATAGGGCACGATGAAGACGAAGAGCTTGCGTGCACGCAGCAGCGCGCTCAGCGTGAACGTCGCACCCACCAGGCTAACGGCCAGGAAGATCCAGGGGATCGCTTGAGCAGAGAGGATGCGTTCCACGAGCTAGTGTCCTGATCCGGAAGTTCGCTCGCATTCTAGGCGGCCGCTGCATCCACACTCGCGGCATTGCACTCGCTCGCCGAATCCACGGATTCGCCTCGCTCGCACGCCTTGCGAGCGCGGCGCCTCGGCCGCGAGAACTGCCTCGGAACGCCCGGAACAGAACACTAGACTTCCGGGGCGAAGACGCCGGACTCCTGGGGCAGGCCACGCAGCCCCGCGCTCTCGCTGAGTGCGGCAAACGAGTTCTCGATCGCCTTGATGAACACCGGGAGGTCCGGAACCAGATTGTAGTCCGCGTTGAACCCCCAGCAGAGCTTGCCGTCATAGCTGAAGAGCGCGATGCCGAGCCCGGTGTTCTCGAGCAGCGGCACCTGCGGGAAACAGGCTTCGAGCTTGGCGCCGAGCATGTAGAGGGGGATCTGGGGGCCTGGCACGTTCGTCACGATCATGTTGATGGGCCCCGACGCCGCCTGCGCCCCCAGCGAGAGCAGAGCGGGGGGCGTCCACTCGGCTGCCGCCATCATCATCTCGACTCCCAGGGCCTGCTTCGACTCCTTCAGGTTTCGGGTCAGCTCGTGGATGGCGTCGAGCTGCGCTCGCGGATCCGCCTCCTTCAGGGGCAGTCGAATGATCCAGGAAGAGACCCGGTTCCCCAGCTTGCCCCGGTCCTCTTCCCGCCGCACGCTGACGGGCGCGGATACGCGGAAGTCGAGCTCGGCCGGATTCACGCGTCGGTGAATCATGTATTCTCGCACCGCGCCCGCCACCGTCGCGAGCACCACGTCGTTGACCGTGCAGCCGAGCGCCTTGCGCACCGCCTTGACCTCCTCGAGCGGCATCGTGAGCCAGTCAAACCTGCGATGCGGACCCAGGCGTCCGTTGATGGGCGTCGGCGAGGCTCCGCGCACCGCCCAGCCAACTAACGCCGCGAGAGCGCGGATTCGAGTCCGGATCTCCAGTCGTAGATCGTCCGTCTGTCGCGCGAACTCGCGAAAGTTGCGGGCCGCCTGTAGCGGCAGGCTCAGGCGCCGAGCGAATTCATCGCGCCAGAGGTCCACGCGCGAGGGGGCCGGTCGAGGAACGAACGCACGCACTTCCTGAAGCGGGTGTTCCGCGAGCGGCGACATCAGAATCTGGCTGAGATCCACCCCAGACGCCCCGTCGATCATGCAGTGGTGCATCTTGTTGATCATCGCGAAGCGGTCCCGCTCGAGTCCCTCCACCACCCAGATCTCCCACAGCGGCCGCGAGCGGTCGAGCTGCTGCGCCATGATCCGCCCGGCCAAGCGCTTGAGCTGCTCGTTGGTACCGGGTCGGGGCAGGCTCGTGTGGCGGATGTGATAGTCGATGTTGAAATGCCGGTCATCGATCCAGACCGCGTGGCTCTCGAACGGAATCCACTTGAGCTTCTGACAGTAGCGCGGGATCAGGTGGAGCACGGCCTCGGTGGCGCGTTTGATCGAGTCGACATCGATTCCCCCGTCGGCGGTCTTGAGCGGGGTCGCATCGAAGACCGTGGTCGCCGCCACGTGCATATGGACGTTCGGCCTCTCCAGCAGCAGGAAAGAGTTATCCTGCGCGGATAATCGCTCGTAGGTATAACGAGCCATGGGCTCCTCATGCCCCAGGCGGGGCGCCGTTCGATTCTACTTGGAACGCGGGGGCGACAGCAACAACCGAGGCGCCCCGGCCGCAGTAGGCCACCGGGCGAGATGTCCAGGCTAGCTAGCTGGAGGTGTTCTTGGCCGCGTCCAGGAAGGCCGGCTTCTCACCGCCTCCATGCATCAGGATGTTGGATCCGCTGATATAGCTCGAGAGGGGCGAGGCCAGGAAGAGACAGACATCACCCACATCGCGGGGCTCGCCCAGCCGCCCCAGGGGCACGGTGGCGGAGATCCGGGCGATGCTCGCCTCATCGCCGTAGTGGAGGTGGGCCAGCTCGGTGCGGATCATGCCCGCGGTGATGGCATTCACCCGGACCCGGGGCGCCCACTCGAGCGCCAGCGTCTGCGTCAAGCTCACGAGTCCCGCCTTGGCCGCGCCGTAGGCGGCGGTGCCGGGGGAGGGTCGGATCCCGCTCACGCTGGAGATATTGATGATGATCCCGCCCTCTTCCTGAGCCTGCATGACCGCGTTGGCACGCTGCGCGAAGTTCAAAGGCGCGGTCAGATTGAGCCGGATGACCGACTCGGAGAAACGGGGCGACACCGTCGCGGCCTCGGCCTCGGGCGCACCGCCGGCGTTGTTCACCAGCACGTCGATCCGGCCGCAGCGCTCGAGCGTGAAGGCAACCACACCATCGATCTGCTCGATCTCACGCACGTCGGCGGGCGTAAAGAGCGCTTCCCTTCCGCCGCCACTCGGCAGCTCCTCGGGGTCCTTGCGGCCGCAGATTACAACGCTGGCGCCAGCTTCCAGGAAACGCGTGCTGATCCCGCGCCCCACTCCACGACCCCCACCCGTGACGATGACGACCTTTCCCGACATATCCAACGAATCGGGCATCAGAGACCGATCCCACGCGCAACCTGCTCGCGGTGGTAGGCGCCGTCGCCGAGGAAACTCTCCGAGGACTTGGCACGCTTGAAGTAGAGATGCACGTCGTACTCCCAGGTGAACCCGACGCCACCGTGGATCTGAATCGCGTTGGCCGCGCAGTCGAAGTACGCGTCCGAGCAGTAGGCTTTGGCCAGCGATGCGAGCAGCGGGAGCTCCACACCATCTTCCGCGGCAACACAGCCCGCGTAGTAGCTGGCGGAGCGAGCCGACTCGACCTGCACCAGCATGTCCGCACACTTGTGCTTGATAGCTTGAAAGGATCCGATGGGACGCCCGAACTGAACACGCTGCTTCGCGTACTCCACCGACATGTCGAGACAGCGTTGCGCGCCCCCCACCTGCTCGGCGGAGAGCGCGATGGCCGCCAGCGAGAGCGTCTTGCTGAGCGCACCCCAGCCCTCCCCCTCCTGGCCCATCAAGGCCGAGCCGGGCACGCGCACGTCCCGTAGCTCGATCTCGGCCAGGCGGCGGGTCTGATCCATGGTCGGCAGCGCGCGCCGCTCGACACCTCGCGCCGCAGCGGGCAGCGCAAAGAGACTGATGCCCGCCTCGCCCGTCGTGCCCTCGCGGCGCGCTGCGACCACCAGCAGGTCGGCGCAGTGCCCATCCAATACGAAGCTCTTCTTCCCGCTCAGAACGTAGTCGCCGCCCTCACGTCGCGCGCTGGCCTCGATGCCCGACGCGTCCCAGCGCCCGTTGGCCTCGGTGAAGGCCAGCGTGGCGCGCGTCTGCCCCTCCGCGATGCCCGGCAGGTACTCCTTCTTCTGCTCCTCGCTCCCCCCTACAAGCAGCGCGTTTGCAGCGAGGCAGACGCTGGAAAAGAAGGGCGCACACAGCAGCGCGCTCCCCATCAGCTCCAACAGCGCGATCAGCTCGACGTAGCCCAGGCCCAGCCCCCCGAACTCCTCGGGGATGATCACCGACGGCCAGCCGAGCTCTGCGCCGATCTGCTTCCAGACCTGGGGATCGTATCCGAGCTCGCTCTGCATGGCCGTGCGCACCTGCTCCGAGCTCGAGTGGGCGACCAGAAAGTCACGGGCGGTAGCGCGGAGCTCCTCCTGCTCCTCGGTGAAGGCGAAGTCCATTCCGACCCGAGCTCCCTTCCGCCGCCTCCCTAGGCGAGGCGCTCGATGATGGTGACGTTGGCCTGTCCGCCCCCTTCGCACATCGTCTGCAGGCCGTAGCGTCCCTGTCGGCGCTCGAGCTCGTTCAGGAGCGTGGACATGAGGCGGGCGCCCGTCGCACCGATGGGATGTCCGAGCGAGATGGCCCCGCCGTTCACGTTGACCTTCTGCATGTCGGCGCCCGTTTCCTTCTCCCAGGCCAGCACGACCGACGCAAAGGCCTCGTTGATCTCCACCAGGTCGATGTCGTCGAGCGTGAGTCCCGTCTTCTCCAGCGCGTGGGCCGTAGCGGGGATGGGCGCCGTGAGCATCCACACCGGGTCCGCGCCACGCACGCTCAGGTGATGAACGCGCGCTCGCGGTCGCAGGTTGTGCTCCTTCAACGCGCGCTCCGACACCACCAGCAGGGCCGCCGCCGCATCGCTGATCTGGCTCGAGACGGCGGCCGTGAGTCGCCCCCCCTCGGAGAGAGGCTGCAACGTCGCCATCTTCTCGAGCGAGGTGTTCCGGCGCGGCCCCTCGTCGGTCGTCACCTCGCCATAGGGGACGATCTCGTCCTTGAAGGCGTCCGCGTCGATGGCGCGCACCGCACGCTGGTGGCTCTCGAGGGCGAAGCGCTCCATGTCCTCGCGCGAGATGTCCCACTTCTCCGCGATCATCTCCGCCCCCCGGAACTGGGAAATCTCCTGCGTGCCGTAGCGGTCTACCCAGCCCTTCGAGCCCGAGAACGGGTCCGAAAAACCGAGGGGCTCCGCCAGCGTCATGGCCGAGGAGATGGGAATCAGACTCATGTTCTGCACGCCCCCGGCCACGATCACGTCACTGGTCCCGCTCATCACGGCCTGGGCGGCGAAGTGAATCGCCTGCTGCGATGATCCGCACTGCCGATCGATCGTCGTGCCGGGCACCTGGTCGGGTAGACCCGCCGCCAGCCAGCAGGTGCGAGCGATGTCACCCGCCTGGGGCCCGATGGTATCGATACAGCCGAAGATCACGTCTTCGACGACCGCTGGGTCGATGCGCGTACGCTCCATCAGCGCGTTCAGCACGTGAGCGCCCAGATCGGCGGGGTGCTCCTGGCTCAGGCCTCCTCCTCGCTTGCCGACCGGTGTTCGAACTGCATCGACGATGTATGCCTCTGCCATCTTCCTTCTCCGCAGCTATTTGCGAACGATCACGGCGGAGCCGTGTCCGAAGAGTCCTTGGTTCACACTCAAGCCCACGCGAGCTCCCTCCACCTGTCGTTCGCCCGCGTGGCCGCGCAGCTGCCAGGTGAGCTCGCACACCTGTGCGATCGCCTGGGCGGGCACCGCCTCGCCGAAGCAGGCCAGGCCGCCGCTCGGGTTGACCGGGATCCGGCCTCCGATCGTCGTGTCGCCATCGTTCAGTAGCCGCTCCGCCTCGCCCGGCTTGCACAGCCCGATGTGCTCGCACCAATCGAGCTCGAGCGCCGATGAGAGGTCGTACACCTCCGCCAGGTCGAGCTCCTCCGGACCGATTCCCGCCTCCTCGTAGGCGGCGGCCGCGATCGAGTCCCGGAAGGGAGCGTTGGGCAGCGGAACCGAAGACGCCGAGTCGGTCGCGAAGTTCGGCATCTCGATGACCGTGTTCGGATACTTCGGTGTCACCGTCGAGATCGCAACCACCCGCACCGGATCCAGCGCGCGTTTGCGCGCGAACTCCATACTTGACAGCACCACCGCCGCCGCACCATCGCTGGTGGCGCAGATCTCGAGCAGGCGCAGGGGATCCGCCACCATCGGCGACGCCAGCACCTGCTCCTCGCTGAACGCCTTGCGGTAGCGGGCGTTCGGATTGCTGAGACCATGGCGGCTGTTCTTGACCTTGACCTTAGCGAAGTCCTTGTCGGTGGCACCGTAGAGCTCCATGCGCCTACGCGCATACAGCGCGAAGTAAGTCGGGTTGGTCGCGCCGAGCAGCCGGAAGCGCAGCCAGTCGGGATCATCGGGCCGGTCGCCGGACGTAGGCGCCAGAAAACCCTTGGGCGTGGTGTCGGCGCCCACCACGAGCGCGACGTCACACAGGCCCGCCAGGATCTGGGCGCGGGCGGCGTTCATGCTCGTCGCCCCCGAAGCGCAAGCCGCGTACGAGCTGGCTACGCGGGCGCCGGACCAGCCCAGCGCCTGCGCGAAGGTCGCGCCGGATACAAACCCGGGGTACCCGTTGCGCACGGTCTCGGCCCCGGATACGAACTGTACGTCCGTCCACTCGATGCCGGCATCTTTCAACGCATCCTGACAGGCCGGGATGCCGTACTCCACGAAGTTCCGGCCCCACTTCCCCCAGGGGTGCATGCCGACCCCGAGAATCGCGACTTCCTTAGACATGGCTGCGCTCCTCCGCTTGCGAGACGGGCTTCCATTTCCAGACGAGGTACTCGCACTCCTCGTCCTCGAAGAGCTTCTCCAGCACCAGCTCCACGGGCATCCCCACCTTGAGCTCACTGGCATCCGTCCCGGCCGCCACCTGACCCAGCACCACCATCTTCTCGTCTTCCAGCTCCACCGCGGCAATGGCGTAGGGCACGAAGGGGTCGGGCGACACGTAGGGCGGAGGCGGCTGGTAGCAGTTGTTGGTGAAGGACCAGACCTTGCCACTGCGGCTCAGAGGCACCTCCTCGAACTCCCGACCCGCACAGCCAGGATTGCGGCAGAACAAGGTCTCCTTGGGGAAGAAGTAGCTCTTGCAGCTCGTGCACCGACTGCCCAGGAGATGGGGCTTCTCGGTGTCGAGGCTGAACCAGCCCTCGATCGCTGGAACTCGCTTTTTCATCTCTTCCTTTCCTCCCATCTCATGCGGCTAGCGCGCTGTAGCCAAAGCTCTCCGCTGGCGTGAGCCCGTCGAGCACCGCGTCCGCCACCCGCGCCCGGTGCCAGGCTCCGCTGCCCCACGCCAGCTCGAGCGACCAGACCCGTCTCATCCAGACGTGCAGATCCTGCTCCCAGGTATACCCGATGGCACCGTGAACCTGAAGCGCCACCCGCGCGGCCATCAGCGCGGCCTCGCCTGCGGCCGCCTTGGCCATAGATACGTCCGTCGCCCGGCATCTCGCCTCGCAAGCCACCGAGTGGGCCGCGCGGTAGACGACTGGCCGGGCGTATTCGAGCTTGACCTTGAGATCGGCCAGCATGTGCTTGATGGCCTGAAACGAGCCGATGGGCACGCCAAACTGCTTGCGCTGGGTCGCGTACTTCACTGCCATGTCGATCAGCTGCTGCGTGACCCCGAGCGCCTGCGCCGCGCAGGCCAGGGCACCACGATCGAGCGCGGCGGCCAGCAGCGTGCGCCCCTCCTCGCCACCGCACACGCGTGTGTCCGACGAAGGGGCCCACTCCACGCTGAAGATGCGCCGCGAGGGATCGTTCGACGCCTGTCGCTCGAGCGTGACCGCCGTGGGCGCGAGTGCGTGGATCTCGTCCCCGTGCGGCAGCAGCAGCAGGTCGGCTACATGAGCGTCGCTCAGGAAGGGATTGATCCCATTCCCGACCGCCAGCACCGCCTCGCCGGCCGCCACCCGCGGCAGCCAGCGCTCCCCCAGCGCGTTCTCCTCCAGCTCCCGTAGCAGCGGCACGCCCACGGCCGCACTCGAGATCACGGGCTCCGCCAGCGCCGCTCGACCCGTCTCCTCAAGCAGCAGCACGAGATCGATCTCGTTCATGCCCATCCCGCCCTGGGCCTCGGGCGTCAGCAGTCCGAGCAGGCCGACCTCGGCCAGCTGGCTCCAGAGCTCGGGGGAGCGACCCGTCTCGGTCTGCCACAGCGCGCGCAACCTCTCCACCGGGCACTCTCCCTCGAGGAAGTCGCGCACGGTTGTCTGCAGCAGCAGCTGATCTTCTGTGAAGCTGAAGCGCATCGTCACTTCCGGGGCAGCTTGAGAATGCGCTCGGCGATCACGTTGCGCTGGATCTCATTGGTGCCCGCATAGATGGGACCTGCGAGCGCGAACAGATAGCCGTCCAGCCAGCCGCCCACTCCCTTCGCGGCCGGCGCCTCGGGTAACAGCTCGGCCCGCGCGCCCAGCAGGCGCAGGGCCGTCTCGTGCATCTCCAGGTCCAGCTCCGACCAGAAGATCTTGTTGAGACTGGCCTCGGAACCGATCTTCCCGCCCTCGAGCAGGCGCGATACCGTCTGGTAGGTGTTCAAGGTGTAGGCCTCGGCATCCATCCAGCAGCGCACGACGCGCTCGCGCAGCACGGGATCGACCGCACCGCGGGCCACCGTCTCGCGGTATAGCTCGACCAGCTTGCGCGCCGTGTTCTGGAAGCGGGCGGGGCTGCGCAGCATGAGGCCGCGCTCGAAGCCCGCCGTCGCCATCGCGACCTCCCAGCCCTTCCCCGCCTCACCGAGGCGGTTCTCGAGCGGCACGCGCACGTTGTCCAGGAATACCTCGGCGAAGCCGGCCTCGCCATCGAGCTGCTCGATGGGCCGCACGCTCACACCCTCGGCATCGAGCGGCACCAGGATGAAGCTGAGGCCGCGGTGCCGCTCCGAGTCGGGGTCGGTGCGAAACATCCCGAAGAGCCAGTCGGCGTAGGCGCCGCGCGAGGCCCAGGTCTTCTGACCGTTGATCACGTAATGGTCCCCATCGACCACCGCCGTGGCCTGAATCGCGGCCATGTCACTGCCCGCGTTGGGCTCGGACCAGCCCTGTGCCCACACCTCCTCGCTCGAGGCTATCTTGGGCAGGTAACGGGTCTTCTGCTCGGCGGTGCCGTACTCCATGATGGTGGGGCCGAGCAGGAAGATGCCGTTCTGGTTCACACGCCCGGGCGCGCCCGCGCGGTAGTACTCCTCCTCAAAGATCAGCCACTGGAGCAGGTCCGCGCCGCGCCCGCCGTACTCGACCGGCCAGGGCACCATGGCCCAGCCAGCCCGGTTGAGCTCATGCTCCCATGCGCGATGCCGCTCGCAACCCTGGCGCGTGTCCAGCGACGGCAGCGGCTCGGCGGGCACGTGGGCCTCTAGCCAGGCGCGGGCCTCTTTGCGGAAGGCATCCTGCTCGGGGGTGAAGCGGAGATCCATGCCGCGCTAGCCCTTGTCTTTGAAGCTCACGTCCCGCTTCTCGACGAAGGCGTCGCGCGCCTCCTGCGAATCAGGGGAGGTGTAGAGCTCGAGCGTGAAGCCCTGCTCGAAGCGGTAGGCGTGTTTCACGTCGAAGGGCTCGATCCCGTTCAGCGACTCCTTGGCCAGACGCACCGCCTTTGGGCTCTTGGACGCGATCGACTGCGCGATCTCGCGCGCCTTCGGCATGAGCTCGTCGCTCGCAACCACCGCCTCCAGCGCGCCCAACCGATAGGCTTCGGCCGCCGTGATGGGCTCGCCGGTGTAGAGCATCTTGCGCACCTTCTGGATCGGGAACATGCGCAGCAGGTGCGACGCCGCACCCAGCGCGCCGCGATCGATCTCAGGCAGGCCGAAGGTCGCATCGTCCGAAGACACGATCAGGTCGCACGAGCCCACCAGACCGATGCCGCCGCCCAGCACGAACCCATGGCAGGCGGCAATCACCGGCACCGCACAGTCATGGATCGCGGCGAAGGCGTCGTAGCAGCCCTTGTTCACTTTGGTGATGAGGCTGGCATCGCGCGCAAGCTCCTTGATGTCCACGCCGGCGCAGAAACCACGCCCTTTGGCGGCCAGAATGACGACGCGCACCTGCTCGTTCCGCCCGAGCGAGCTGATCGTCTCTGCCAGCTGGGTCCAGCCGTCGCTGTCAAGCGCGTTGACCGGGGGATGATCCAAGTAGACCTCCGCAATGCCTTGCTCGATGCTCACCTTGACTGACATGTCCTCGTCCTCAGTGCGCTAGGGCTTTCAGGGTTTGCTCGGCCTCTTCAACAATACGCTCAATCAGCTCGGCGACACTCGGAATATCACCGATTACTCCCGCCACCGAGCCGCTGGGCAGGACGCCCTCGACCGGGTCGCCTTCGAGCATCGCCTTTCTCACCAGCACGGGTGCGTTGGCCGCCATCAGGGTCTGCGAGCGGGTCAGCTTCTCGCTGCGGCGCATGGCCATGGCCGAGCTCAAGAGCTCCCGAATGGATGCGCCGCTGAGCTTGCGGTAGGCGAGCCCGCTGCGCAGGGCACGAACGATACGGCTCAGCGCGTTGCCCGACTCGAGCCGCGTCACCAGCTCGTTGCGCACCACCCGCTGCGGCATGCCGTCGACCTCCTTCGTGACCAGGACATCGTCGATGGCCGCGCTCAGGTAGCGCTTGGCGGTCTCGGGCGGTATTGGGCTCTCGCGCGTGAGCAGGAAGCGCGTTCCCATGGCGATTCCCACCGCGCCGAAGGCCAACGCCGCCACCAGACCGCGCCCGTCCCGGAAGCCGCCGGCCGCCACCACCGGGGCGTCGATCAGGTCCACGACCTGAGAGACCAGGAGCGAGGTAGGGACGGTGCCCGTGTGGCCTCCTCCCTCCCCTCCCTGCACCACCACGATGTCGGCGCCGAGCTGCACCGCCTTCTGCGCATGGCGCGCGGCGCCACAGGTCGGGATGCACAGGATGCCCGCGTCCTTGAAGCGCTTGATGAACTCGGGCTTGGGGGAGCGGCTATAGCTCGCGGCCTTCACCCGCTGGCGAACCAGCGCATCCACAATCAGCGCGGCGCCGGGCGCCTCCATCAGGAAGTTGACGCCGAAGGGCCGGTCCGTGAGCTGCTGCGTCTTCCGGATCTCGGCCTCGACGTCTTCGGGCCGGATCGTGGCGGCCGCGAGAAAGCCCATGGCGCCCGCGTTGCAGGACGCGGCCACCAGCTCCGGTGTCGCCACCCAGCCCATGGCCGTCTGGATGATCGGGTAGCGGATCCCGAGCATCTGACAGAGCCTGGTGTGGAGTGCTGACGACAAGGGGGAACCTCCTGGACGTCCGACGCGGGGGTCAGACCCTCACTTCCTTGCTACCGATCCCGTCGGGGTCGATCACCTCGCGCATGAGCTTGAGCTCTTCGTCTGTGGGCGCCCGCGTCTCACTGAGGTCATCGGGAATCACGAGCTCGAAGCCCGTGGCATCAACCACGTCCTCCACACGCACACCGCGGTGCAACGAGACCACCCGCATGGCGTGATCGGGCGTGTCGAAGTCGAACACACCCAGGTTGGAGACCACGCGCCGAATCTCGTGGAAGCGCGACGCGATCGGCCCCAGCGCGGCGGCGCGGTCGTAGCCGACGCCTGTGACCACATCCACCTGCGGCACGAAAGAGCGGCGGCTGTGGTTGGGGACCCAGTAGCTGGTGGGATGGTTCAAGGTGTTGCCCGGTCCACCGCGCATGCCAAGCAGCTGGGCCTTGGGCTGCTTGGGGTCACCGATGCAGGCGATGTTCTGATTGCCAAAGCGATCGATCTGGGTAGCACCCATCATCACGTGGCGCCGCCCCGCCCAGAGCATGTCGAACACCGTGCGATAGGGCATCCAGCCCTCGACGATCGGCTCCGGCCCCTTGGCTCCGCCCACGGGCAGCACGTTGGCCAACAGGTACGCCACCCCGTCGGTCAGCAGCAGGTCGGGCTCGAACGTGAGCTTGGCCAGGCGCGCACCGATCGACGGCAGCGTGCCGATCGGGCTCACCAGCAGCTCGCCATCGCCGCGAAAGGTCTCGGCGATGGCCACGGCACAGGCCTCGGCGCGCGTGAACTCACTCATCGCCGCTTCACCGCCTCCTGGTAATCTTTCTCGCTCGCGAGCTCGAGGTAGCGGGACTTGAAGGCGTTCCAGGAATCGGGGTCTCCGGCGCTGGCCGCATACTCGCGCTGGAACTCCTCGTCGCGGCCGTAGTCGGGCGGGCACTCCGTAAAGTGCGCGCCGCCGGGGGCCTCGATCACGCCGTCGACCCCCATGCGGTTGATCTTCAAGCTGTGCACAGACCCCTCCCGCAGCAACTCCCGGGTGGGAACGATCTGCTCGCACGACATGAAGCGGCGCCGGGCCGCCATGCAGAAGAGGTCGTCGAAGAAAGGGTCGGGCCCCAGGCACTGCCCGTTGCCGCCCTCGTCGGCGCGGTTCATGTGGATCAGCGCCACGTCGAGTGTGAGGGCGGGCATGGCGACCAGCTCCTCGCCGTCCTCGTAGGGCGACCTCACGAGCTTGAGCCCGGGGTTGAGCTTCATCACGTCCGAGCCCAGCCCCGCACGCGTGGGCAGAAACGGCAGGCGGCTGGCGGCGGCGTAGAGTCCCCACTGCAGCATGCCCTCGTCGAACTCGACGGCCTCGATCGCGCCGGCCTGGCGGGCGTTGCGGAAGTGGGGCTCGAGGGGAATGGAGTCGAGCGAGACGAAGCCGTAGACGACTTTTCTGACCTTGCCAAAGGCGCACAGAAGGCCCACGTCCGGCCCGCCGTAGGAGACCAGCGTCAGGTCCTTCACAGGGGAACGCAGGATCTCGCGCACTAACGACATGGGCTTGCGGCGCGAGCCCCAGCCGCCGATGCCCAGGGTCATGCCGTCGCGCAGCTCCGCCACCACCTCGCGCTCGCTCATGCGCTTGTCCAAGCATCCTCCTTCGCCCGGGGGACGTACCCGTCCCTTTCTAACATCCCGGTGCGGGCCTCGAGCGCTGCGCGCGGCCCCGAATATAGTAACGATACGTATCGTTTCTGTAAAGAAACGGCGCCCCGACCGAAAAGGAGCCTGAAGGGAGGCACCATGCACAGAACGCTGGGGTCCGCCGTGCTCGCGCTGCTGCTGGCGGGCGCGCTGCTCGCCGCTGAGCCAGAGCCAACGCCGCTGAACATCGAGCTGTCCGTCGAGTCCCCAAGGGTCGTGCAGGCCGGTCAGGACTTCGAGATCCACGCCCGCGTGCGTAACACCGCGCCCGAGACCCAGAAGCTGATCGACCTCGCATTCCCCCAGGAGTACCTCAAAGGGGTCACCATCCAGGCCAGCCAGCCCGGCTTCAGCGAGAGCGCCGCTCACCCCGAGCAGCAGCTCCTCCGCTACACCTTCAACCTGCCCATCGAGCCCGGTGCCGAGCTCGAGCTGCTGCTGCACGCCTACGCCGTAGCCCCCGGCGACTACTCGGGCGAGCTCCACTTCTCCATCAACTCCGAGACGAGCACCCTCTCCTATCCCATCCGCACCATCGTCAAGTAGGGCACGCCCCCAGGGCAGGTTCCCGTGCTTGCCCTGGGCCCCGGAGCTTCGACCTGCCGGCCAGATCGTCCTTCAGCAGCAGCAGCGTCGGAAGAGCGCGTAGAACACGTACCGGCCGCTTCGGTATGCTCCGCTGCATGCCGAGGATGTCTTACGGACGCGCCATGGCCTGGCTCGCGGAGCGGGATCCGGACGGGGTCGCCATCATCCACGAAGACGAGTCCGCGACGCGCATTGCGCTCGAGCAACGCTCCAACCGCCTGGCCCGCGCCTACGCCGAGCTGGGCGTGCGCGAGGGCGATCTCGTGACCCTCGCGCTGCCCAACAGCATCGAGTTCTTCGCGGCCTGTCTCGCCAGCTGGAAGCTCGGCGCCACGCCGCAGCCGATCTCGGCCCGTCTGCCGGAGCTCGAGCGGCGCGCCATCATCGAACTCGTCGACCCCGCGCTGCTCGTGGGCGCAGAGGTGGGCGCCTACGGCGACCGTCCCACGCTAGCGGCTGGCTACTCACCGCCTAACGCACTCTCCGACGCGCCGCTGCCGGACCGCGTCTCTAGCAACGTGCGCGCCATGACCTCCGGCGGCAGCACCGGACGTCCCAAGGTGATCGTCGACATCACGCCGGCACTGTGCGATCCGGAGGTCGCGGAGAACGACATGCGCCCGGGAGGCACGACACTCGTGCCCGGCCCGCTCTACCACTCGGGCCCTTTCATCACCGCCTGGCAGGCGCTGCTCAGCGGGGGCCACATCGTCGTGCTTAGCCGCTTCGACGCCGCGCTCTGTTTGCAGCTGATCGAACGTCATCGGGTCGACTGGGTGCTCTTCGTCCCCACCATGATGCAACGCATCTGGCGCTTGCCCGCGGAGGAGCGCGAGTGCTGGGACCTCTCCTCGCTGCGCGTCGTCATGTGTAGCGGCGCGGCCAGCCCGGTCTGGCTGAAGCGCGCCTGGATCGACTGGCTCGGCCCCGAGCGCATCCACGAGGCCTACGGCGGCTCGGAGCGCATCGCGGGCACGCGCATCTCGGGCAGCGAGTGGCTCGAGCACCCGGGCTCTGTCGGGAAGCCCAGCGACAGTCGCAAGATCAGGATTCTCGATTCAGACGGAAACGAATGTCCGCCCGGCCAGATCGGGGAACTCTACATGATGCCGGCCGACGGCCCCGGCTCGACCTACCGCTACATCGGCGCGGAGCCCACGGTTAGCGCCGATGGCTGGGAGTCGCTGGGCGACATGGGCTACCTGGACAAGGAGGGGTACCTGTATCTCGTCGATCGCAAGACGGACATGATCGTGAGCGGCGGCGCCAACGTGTACCCCGCCGAGATCGAGGCCGCACTCGACGCACATCCCGCGGTGCAGTCAAGTGCCGTGATCGGTCTGCCCGACGACGACCTGGGCCAGCGCATCCACGCCATCGTCGAAGCTCAGACTGCGCTCAGTGATGAGGAGCTGCGGGCCCACCTGGAGCAGCACCTGGTGCGCTACAAGATCCCGCGTAGCTTCGAGTACGTGAAGCAGCCCCTGCGCGATGACGCCGGTAAGGTGCGCCGCTCGGCCCTGCGCGAGGCTCGACTCCCGAGCACGCGCGACTGACCGCGCCACAACTCCCCCGGGGGGAGTTGCGACTACGGCTACTCCTTCCAGAAGCGCTGCCAGCTCTCCCAGCTCTCGGGCAGTGTGCCCTTGCCCGTGTTGTGCTCGGGCCAGTTGGCCGGTGGCAGGCCGAGCGGGCTCTGGCCAAGCTCGCTGCCGTACCAGAGCAGGTGCTTGCGACGCACGAAGTACCAGCGGCTGTTGCGCCGCTGGTAGCGGTCGCGGTACTGGATGGCCTGCGTGATCCAGCGCTCGCCATCCTGAAGCTCGCCCTTGCAGTACACCACCCCGTGCGCGTGGTCGTCGTCGTCGAGGTCGATGACGTGGTTACCTACGAAGAGGATCGTGATCCCCACCTCGCGCAGCTGGCGCGCGAAGTCCTCGCGCAGCGCGTCCCGCCCGAAGCGATCGCCCCCGACCTGCACGTCATCTACGAAGAGCTCCACCAGCGCATCCAGATCGCGCGAATCCACAGCCAGCGCGTAGCGATAGGCAAGCTGACGGATTTGCTCGTAGGCGAGAAGACGCTCGGTGTCGTTCATCCGTCGCCTTCCTCTGGCAGGCCCGGGTCCCAGGGCACGCCGTTGATGTGACCCCCGCCGTCGGCGTGGAGCGTGTTCCCTGTGACGTAGCGCCCATCATCGGAGGCCAGGAACAGGGCCACGGGAGCGATGTCCTGCTCGGGATCCCCCAGCCGTCCGAGCGGGATCAGCTCAAGCATCCGCGCGGCCAGCTCGGGGTTGGCCTGGTTGAAGGCGACGGCGGCCGGCGTGGCCGCCGCCGGACAAATGACGTTCACCTGGATGTTGTGGCGCCCCCACTCGGCCGCGGCCGTGCGGCTCAGCGCGCGAATGGCCTCCTTGGCCGCGTTGTAGTCCACCGAGTACTTGTGCGCGTTGACGCCGTTCAGCGACGCCAGGTTGATGATGCGACCGCCGCCCTGAGCGCGCATGACGGGATATACGGCCTGCATCGCCCACAGCGTGCCGTAGAGACCCGTACCGAGCGAGCGCGCGAACTGATCGTCCGTCTTGTGCTCGAGTCGGGCGAGCCCGGTGAGACCCTGGGCGTTGTTCACCAGCACGTCGACTCGTCCGTACTCCTTCAGGCTCGACTCGACCATGCGCGTGACGCTGGCCTTGTTGCCCACGTCAGTGTGAATGAAGAGCGCCGACGCACCCTGGGCCTGGAGCTCGCCAGTCGTCGCAGAGCCGGCCGCCTTATCGATCTCGGCCACCACAACCCGTGCTCCCTCCTTAGCGAAGCAGCGGGCGATGCCCTGGCCGATGCCCTGCCCCGCGCCGGTGACGATGGCCACCCTGTTCTCGAGCCGGCCCATATCCAACGTGCTCAGGCGCGAGGCTTCTGGGCGCGCATCTTGGCGCTCTCGGCCTCCTCGTTACGCATGGCCTGCTCCATCGTGGCGGCGGCCCCGAAGTGCAGCGCCCGCTTCGCCGCGGCCAGGATCTCGGGCTTGCAGGCGGCCATCATCCCGGCCATCTCGCGCGCCTCCTTCATCAACTGGTCCGCAGGAACCACCTTGTTCACGAGACCGATCTCCGCCGCCTCCGTCGCCAGAATCACGCGCGCCGTCAGAACCAGCTCCTTAGCCTTCGCCAATCCCACCAGGCGTGGCAGCCAGTGCGTGCTGCCCAGGCCGGGCAGCAGGCCGAGCTTGGTGAACGTCAGCCCCAGCTTGGCTCCCTCAGCGGCGATCCGAACGTCGCACGGCAAGGCCATCGTTACACCCACGCCGATGGCCGCACCATTGATGGCGACGATGACCGGCTTGGGAAACTCGGCCAGCTCGAGAGGAAAGCTGCGTACGAACGCTTCTTCGCCCAAGCGGGGGCCCTGTCGGGTCGAAGCCTTCGCCTGATGCGCTTTCAAAGCATCGAGGTCCACACCGGCGCAGAAGCCCCGTCCCGCCCCGGTCAGGATGACCACACGCACCGCGTCGTCCGCGCGGCTGCGCGCAAAGGCGTCGACTACCTCGTTTCCCATCTCGGGGATGTACGCGTTCAGCTTGTCCGGCCGATTCAGCGTGACGGTCGCGATGGCATCGCTCACCTCGTAGAGGATGTACTCGTACACGGTCTAGAGACTCCGCTCGACCAGCTCAGCGCAGCGGTCCGCGTGCTCCTCGATCGTGCCGAAGACGGACTCGAGCACCCAGGTGCGCTTCATGTAGAAGTGGGCGGGAATCTCCCAGGTGAAGCCCATGCCGCCGTGAATCTGAATACAGCTGCGCGCGTTCTTCATGGCGCCCTCGCCGGCCATGATCTTCGCCGTCGAGACAGCGCGCACCACATCTCCCACCCCGGGATCGTCGAGTGTAGCCCCCGCCGCATACACGGCCGCACGCGCGACCTCCTGCCGCACGAACATATCCGCCAGCATGTGCTTGATCGCCTGAAAGGATCCGATCGCACGCCCGAACTGATGCCGCTCCTTGGCGTAGGCGGCCGCAAGCTCGAGCGTGGACTCGGCGATGCCCAAGAGCTGCCCTGAGACCAGGGCCGCGCCCTCGAGCCGCAGGCGCTCAGCCTCAGCGGGCCCCAAGACGAGCTCGCCCTCGGGCAACCGCTCCACATGGTGCAGGGGTGTGAACGGATCGAGAGGCGCGGCGATGGGTCGACCGCTCAGGCTCCTAGGATCGACGCGATACACGCCCTGGGGACGCAGGATCAGCAAGGCATCGAGCTGATCGAGGTGCTCGACGAGCAGTGGCCCGGACTCCGGGCCCATGAGGTCAAGTCCGCCCACCACCACCTCACCACTGGCAGCGCCTTTGATCAGGCCCGCGGCCAGGTGGGTCCAGACCAGCGGTCCGGCGAGCAGTCTACGTCCCAGCTCCGCGAAGACGATCACGGCGTCGGCGTTGCCGAGTCCGACTCCACCGTCGCTCTCGGGTAGGCGCAGGCCGAAGACGTCCATCTCGGCCAGCTCGGCCCATAATCCCGCGTCGAAGCCGTTCTTGTGCTCGATCTCGGCCAGCTTCCCCTTTGGCATGCGGCTCTCACAGAAGGACCGAATCCCCGCCTGCAACGCCTTCTGGTCTTCGCTCAGCTGAAAGTCCAACTGTTCTCCCGCTCGCTCAGCGCGGCTCCTTGGGCATCCCCAGGATGCGCTCCGCAATGATGTTGCGCTGAATCTGGGAGGTGCCCGCCGCGATCGCGAGTGAGATGGAGTTGAGCTCCTTGCCCAGGACCATCTCGTTCGGCAGGCCGGCGACGTCTTCGCGGCTCAGATTGGCGCGTCCCAGCACGCGCATGCCGAGCTCGCTCACACGCTGGTACAGCTCCGTGTAGTAGAGCTTAATCGCCGAGCCCCCCAGGCCGGGAACTCCGGTCTTCGTCGACTCGCAGACCGAGAGCTTGACCATCGCCCACAACGCATCCAGCTCCGCCGCCACGTGCCCCAGCGCGCGCCGCAGCGCAACGTCATCCCATGCTCTGGCGTCGTAGCGCGTCACCTTCTTGGCCAGCGCCACCAGCTCGGCCACGAACTGCTGCAGCTGGACCATCTCGCTGGCGAAGGCGGTGCCGCGCTCGAAGCGTAGGGTCACGTTGGTCACGCGCCAGCCATCGTTCTCCTTACCCACACGGTTCTCGACCGGAACCGGCACGTGATCCAGAAAAACCTCGCTGAACTCGCCCTCGCCGGCCAGCGTACGCAGCGGGCGAATCTCGATGCCAGGCGCATCCATGGGCAGGATCAGCCAGCTGATCCCCTTGTGCTTGGGCACGAGCGGGTCCGTGCGTACCAGTAGCTCACCATAGTCGGCCAGCTGAGCGAAGCTGCACCAGATCTTGGAGCCGGTAACCAGGTAGTGGTCCCCGTCCCGCTCCGCGCGCGTAGAGATGGACGCCAGATCGGAGCCAGCGCCCGGCTCCGAAAAGCCCTGGCACCAGACCTGCTCCCCCTTGAGGATGTACGGCAGGTGGCGCGCTTTCTGCTCGACCGTCCCCTCGGTCATCAGCGTTGGGCCGCCGTGCAACATGCCCACGAAGTTGACGCCGATATAGGGCGCCCCCGAGCGCGCGATCTCCTCGTAGTAGACGAGCTGCTCGGTCAGGGACGCATCACGGCCGCCGTACTCCTTGGGCCAGTTGATGCCAGCGTAACCCGCATCGTAGAGCTTGCGCTGCCAGGCGGTGTCGTAATCCCGCCGCTCGTACCAATCGTTGCCCGCCGGCGGTTCCCCGTGGGCGGGGACTGCAGCCTCCAGCCAGGCATGCAGCTCCGTGCGAAATTTCTCGTCCGATTCCGAGTAGCGCAGATCCAAAGGGACAAACCTCCTGAACAGCCGCACTTAGCATACGGAGCCGGCGCACCCCTGCCAAGTCGGCCCTGCTATGCTGCAGCTTCATGCGCTTCTCCGTACAGCTACCTACAGAGAAGGTTGAGCCCGATCACGAGTTCCTGAGCGCGGCCGCCGTTGCGGAGATGGCACAGGCCGCCGAGGCCGCCGGCTTCGACGCCTGCTTCGTAACGGATCACCCCATGCCCGACGACCGCTTCCTCGGCTCGGGCGGGCATCACTCGCTGGATCCGTTCGTCGCGCTCTCGTTTGCGGCGGCGGTCACGACCCGCTTGCGTCTGCTGACCTACGTCCTCGTACTTCCCTATCGCAACCCCTTCCTCACCGCCAAGGCCGCGTCCAGCCTCGACGTGCTCTCGGGCGGGCGCCTGCTGCTGGGCGTGGCGGCGGGCTACCTCGAAGGGGAGTTCGCAGCGCTCGGGGCCGACTTCGACGAGCGCAACGAGCGAACCGACGAAGCAATCGGCGCGATCAGGCGCGCATGGACCGAAGACGGAGTCCGTCTCGAGGGGAAGCACTTCAAGGCCGTGGGCAACACGATGCGTCCCCGTCCCTTACAGCGACCTCATCCGCCCATCTGGGTCGGGGGCAACAGCAAGCGAGCCATTCGACGCGCCGTCGAGCTGGGCGACGGCTGGCTTCCCTTCCCCGCGCCCCGCCAGCTGGCCCGGTACATCCGCACGGCATCGATGGAGACGCTGAGCGACCTCGAGAAGGGCATCGCCTACGCGCGCGAGCATGCTGAAGCGATCGGGCGCAGCTCTCCCCTCGACATCTCCTTCGTGCCGTTTGGCCTCGAGATGTTTGGTGAGGGTACACTCGAGCCCGACCGCTTCCTGGAACAGGTAGCGGAGCTGGAGCGGATGGGGGTGACCTGGCTCGCCGTCACGCTCTCGTGCGAGTCGCGTGCGGAGTACTGCGAGCGGGTCAGCGCCTTCGGCGAGCAGATCCTGTCGAAGCTACAACGCTCATAGGTACTGCACGTAGTCGTCGAGTACGGGCAGAACCACGTCACGGGGAGCGGACGGCAGCCGCAGGATGCACTCGGTCACGCCGATCGACTCGTAGTACTCGAGCTTGGCCCGCTCCGGGAGCACGCCCATCGGCACGATGCGCAGCCCGCCGGGATCGCGTCCCCACTCCTCCAGCGTGCGGCGCAGCTCCGGGATCGCCGCGCGCAAGCCTGCACCGCCAATGGGAATCCAGCCGTCGGCGTACTCGGCCACGTGCGCGAAGAGCGTGGGCCCCGCCCCGCCGCCGATCAGGATGGGCGGGCGCGGCTTTTGAACGGGCTTCGGCCATTGCCAGCTGGGCTCGAAGTTCACGAACTCGCCGTGGAACTCCGCCACGTCGTGGCTCCAGAGCGCCTGCATCGCCAGAACCTGCTCGCGCACCAGAGCCCGGCGACGCTTCACGTCAATGCCGTGGTTCTCCATCTCCTCCCGGTTCCAGCCGTAGCCGATGCCGAGCACCAGGCGACCCTGCGAGAGGAGGTCCAGCGTGGCGAGCTCCTTGGCCAGCGTGATCGGATCGTGCTGGGCCACGAGCGCGATGCCCGTGCCGAGCCGGATGCGCTCGGTCACCGCCGCCGCCGCGCCCAGGGCAACATAGGGGTCGAGGCTTCGCAGGTACTCCTCGCCCAGCACCTCGTCCCCCGTGGGGGCGGGCGTGCGCCGGCTGATAGGGATGTGCGTGTGCTCCGGGATGTAGAGCGAGTAGAAGCCGCGCCCCTCCGCCTCCCGGGCCAGCTCGACCGGGCTCATGGCCAGGTCGGTAGCGTGGATCGTGAGCCCGAGCTTCATGCAATCTCCCTCGAGTTCGCCAGGGTACCCCTATTCAAGCACGCCGCCGATCGATCCGATTCAAGCTCCGATGAGCCACCTCGGAGACCACGCGCAGGGGCCGCCGTCAGCCCCCCGTTTTTCCTTGGGGATCCCCGCGCGCTACCAGGTGCGCGGTGAGGACCTGACCGCCACCGGCCGGATCGAGAACATCTCCAAGTCGGGTGCGCTGGTGGAGGACCAGAGCTACGAGGTGCCCGTCGGCAGTCGGGTCCGTCTGAGCTTCTCGCTCTACCCGGACTCGCGACCGCTTCAGCTCTCAGCCGAGGTGGTCCGCATCGCTGCCAGCAGCTTCGCGGTTCGCTTTACAGACGCGGATCCGCGCAACCGCAAGCTGCTGGAGGCGGCCCTGCCCAGGTTGGACGCGATCAAGAGGGGCAAGCCACGACACAGGTTTTAGCCTCCCCAGCCCTCCCCAGCTTAAGCACGCAACTCAGCCGCAGCTTCCGCCCCTTGGCTCAGCCCCCGAAGTCCACGTAGATGGGTGAGGACCAGGCGCGCTCCTCATTGGGCGCGAGACAGTCATCGGCAGGATCCATGCGATAGTCGCCCCAGCAGGGGTCGATCTGCACACACTTGCCCTGCTGATCGTAGCTACAACGCAGGTTGGCCGCGTTAACCGCCGGGCTCTCCTGCTGGATGGCGCGCACGTAATAGACCGTGTCTCGCCCCGCGCTCACAAACTCGGGGTCCTCGAAAGTGACGACGCAACCGCTCGGGTGGGGTCGACAGGGCAGCAGCTTCCACGGGTCCTGGATCAGGGGCGAGATCGGCTGGCCCGGCCGAGCCTGGGGCCGGATCCGGATGACCTCGATGCGCGTGATGAGCTTGCGCTCGTCTGAGGGGTTGTAGCACTCGCCCCGACACAGATGTTCCAGCCGCTCCGGGGAGAGGGCGCCGATGCTGTAGTCCGGACAGCCCGGGTCCTGCTTGAAGGCCCCGACGGCTCGAACCTGGAAGCGCGGGGTCGAGCTCAGCTTCACCTCCGACCCCATGGGAACCACACCGCCCACGGCTCCGCTCACGAGATCGAACCAGAGCAGGATCCGCTCGCCGCTCGTGCCGTAGACCTCCTTACGCTTGAACGCATTCCAGATCGCGCCGCGTGCGCGGCCCTTGGAGTGCACCGCCACCAGGCCTCCCGTGAGGAAGAACGAGCTCTGTCGTTCGAACTCCACCAGCTGAAAAGCCCGGACACGAGAGGTGGCGAGGTCGAACGGAACGGAGCGGGGCTCCGGCTCCCCCGTGTCGAAAGCGATGCGCCGCCGCCAGGCTTCATCGCGCGCCCCGCGGAAGTCCGACATCGAGCCGCGTGCGAACTCCTTGTAGCCGGTGCCGGGCCGAGCCGTATGAATATCGCTGGACGCTATGAAGCCGAAGCGGAAACGCTTGGGATCGTTCGGCTCATCGAAGTTCGTGAGCGCCGCCATGTACTGCGCCGATCCACCTGGCCTGTAGTTGAACGCGGGCAAAAAGCAGTCCTGGCACTGACCGGAATCGAGCCAGTCCTCGATCTTGACGCCCGGCACCGTATGCCAGCCTGCGGCTCCGGCCTCGGCGTAGTTCTGGCGCGCCTCGGCCGCGCGGCGCTCGCACTCCACCTCGCCCAGCTGCGCCGCCAGGCAGCGCTGCTGGATGATCTCCCCCGCGCGCCAGCAAGACGGAAGATATCCGTCACTCGGCGCCGGACAGCTCACAGAGCCATCCTCATCGATGAGAATGGCGCGCCAGGCTCGATGCTCCTCCGAGTTGCCGTGGCCGGAGAAGACCTCGATCAGGATCTGCTTCTCGGGATCGTTCTGGATCGCAGTCAGCTGCTTCTCCCAGCTCGACCCCGGCGGCGTGTACAGACCCCAGGTCGTCCCGTGCGGAATCACGATTGAATCGAAGCCCCACTCGCTCAGCTTGTCGAAGAGCTCCCGCGCGGTGTCGGCGGACTCCAGACAATCCTCGGGCAGCTCCCGCGTGTGAACTCCGTCCGCACACGGTGGAACCGCCACGATCTCACGCACGAAACGGTCCAGGTCGAAGTAGCGCTGCCGATTCGGGAGGTCGAGCAGCGGCGGAAGCACGCGCACGATCAGCGGCAAGGTCCCGAGCGCCTGTCTGACCCTTCCCCCCGCTCCGATGGGGCGTCGCGGAACCTGATCCTCTCCCAGGTCACGGAAGATGATGTTCTTGTGCCCGTAGTGATCCTCCGGAGTCGTGCCCACCTGCGTCCACTCCCATCCCAGGAAGGCAACCACGTCCGGGTTCTTCGCATCTTGGGCAACCGCATTGCACTGACGGATCGCCTCCTTCGTCTCTTTCCAGCGCCTCGGCGTCAGGCCCTCGGCGTGGTCGTTGATGGACCAGAAGTCGAGCGCCGAGCAGTAGCGCGCGAAGTCACAGGCGTCGGCGGGGGGATGCGCGCCCTCGCCCTGCATCATGGGCAGGCTTCCGCGAAAGGCGTCGGTCGAGAAGGTGGTGTGCACATGCAGGTCCCCGAAGAGGATCTGGCTTTGAGCGGGCGCTCCGCGCGCGAGTGCGGCGCTCTTCTGAGCCCGCGCCCGGGCCGCGACCGTGCCTGCAGGTATGGGCGTGGGGGTGATCACGCCCGGGCCCTCGTGTCTGCCGTAGAGACCGAGCACCATCCCGACAACGTAGGTGACCGGGACCGCAAGCACGAGCAGGAGGATGATGCCGGTCCGCTTCATCATGCGGCGAAGCCCACTGCCATGACGGCGGCTATTGGTCCGCTTCGAGCGCTTCCAGCACCCTGGCCGGGTGGTCGGCTGCCTTGGGCACGCGCGCCCAGTGCTTCTTCACCTTTCCGCCGGGGTCCACCCAGACGCTGGACCGAATCACACCCGTCGTCTTCTTGCCGTACATCATCTTCTCGCCGAAGGCACCGTACCTTGTCATCACCTTGCGGTCGGGATCGGAGAGCAGGGTAAAAGGGAGCTTGTACTTGGTGGCGAACCGCTCATGCGAGGCGGCAGCGTCAGGGGAGATCCCGAGCACTACCGTGTTCCGCTGCTTGATCTTGTTGTAGAGATCGCGGAATCCGCAGGCCTCCTTGGTGCAGCCCGGTGTGTCGTCTCTGGGGTAGAAATAGATGATCACGTTCTTACCCCGGAGATCGCGCAGCGCCACCTTCTTGCCGCGGGCATCCTCGAGTGTGAACGCTGGAGCGGCCTTCCCTTCCTCGATCGCCATTCCGCAGGTCCTCCTTCGGCTGGATACTGGCGAGCATACCTGGCCCGGCTGCGCATTTGCACCCCCAGAGCCGACGCGCGCACTCGCTGCCCGAGCAGGCCCGATGGCGTACAATGGCAGCTTCTCTATGGGCCACTCGCAGGGGCAGGATGACGCTCGAGTCCGCACGTTTCGACGAGAACTACGCTCTTAGCGACAGGTATACGCTCGAGTCGGGGCGAGTTTACCTCAATGGGATCCAGGCCCTCGTGCGGCTTCCGATGCTGCAGCGCCAGCGCGATCTTGCCGCGGGCCTGAACACCGCCGGCTTCATCTCAGGCTATCGTGGCTCACCGCTCGGGACCTACGATATGGCCCTCTGGCAAGCCAAATCGTTGCTCGAGCAGCACCAAATCCGCTTCGAGCCCGGGATCAACGAGGACCTGGCGGCTACCGCGGTCTGGGGCTCGCAGCAGGTCAACCTGCTCGAAGGCGGCCGTTACGACGGCGTGTTCGGCATCTGGTACGGCAAGGGGCCAGGGGTCGACCGCTCCTGCGATGCGCTCAAGCACGGCAACTACGCCGGAACCTCGCCTCACGGGGGCGTGCTTGTGCTCACGGGCGACGACCCCAGCGCGAGGTCCTCCTCGATCGCGCACCAGAGTGAGCACGCGCTCATCCACTGCGGTATTCCGATCCTGAACCCGTCCACCATCCAGGAGTATCTCGACCTCGGTCTCTACGGCTGGGCGCTCTCCCGCTTCTCGGGCTGCTGGATCGGTTTCAAGTGTCTCACGGATACGGTCGACAGCTCGCGCTCGGTGGCGCTGGGTCCGGAGCGCGTTCGGGTGGTGATTCCGGACGACTTCGAGCCGCCCGAGGGCGGCCTGAACATCGGCTGGGCCAACCTTCCGCTGGCGGTTGAACGCCGGCTCTTCCAGCACCGACTCAAGGCGGTCGAGGCCTTCGTCCGCGCCAACGGTCTCGATCGGGTCGTGCTCGACAGCCCCAAACGCCGACTCGGAATCGTAACGACCGGCAAGGCCTACCTCGACGTACGCCAGGCGCTCGACGAGCTTGGCCTGGACGAGTCAGCCGCAGCGGACCTCGGTCTCTCGCTTTACAAAGTCGCCATGACCTGGCCGCTAGAGCCCGAAGGCGCCCGTCGCTTCGCCGCGGGACTCGAGGACCTGCTCGTGATCGAGGAGAAACGGCCGATCATCGAGGAGCAGCTCGCCAGGCTGCTCTACAACCTGGAGGATCGACCGCGGCTCGCGGGCAAGATCGATGAGCAGGGCAACTTCCTCGTGCCCGCCGAGGGGGAGCTTACGCCGTCGGAGGTGGCGGAAGCTCTGCGTACCTGGCTCGAGCGGCGCGCACCCGAGCTGGCCGGGCGCCTGCGCTCGCGCGTCTACAGCCAGGCTCCCGCCTCGCCTGCCACCTCGCTCATGCGCCTACCCGCGTTCTGCTCGGGCTGCCCGCACAACTCCTCGACGGTGGTGCCGGAGGGCAGCATCGCCATGGGCGGCATCGGCTGCCACGGGATGGCGGTCTGGCTGCCCGAGCGCCGCACCCTGGCCGTCACGCAGATGGGCGGCGAGGGAGCCAACTGGATCGGACAGGCGCCCTTCACCGACACCCCGCACATCTTCCAGAACATGGGCGACGGAACCTACTTTCACTCGGGCCTCCTGGCCATCCGCGCCGCGGTCACGGCCAAGGTCAACATCACCTACAAGGTGCTCGCGAACGGCTCGGTCGCCATGACCGGCGGCCAGCCCATCGAGGGTGTGTCCATGGAGGGCGAGGTCACCGTGCCCGAGATCGCGCGCCAGCTCGACGCCGAGGGCGTCGGACGCATCGCCGTGGTGAGCAACGAGCCCGACAAGTATCCACGCAATGCAGGCTTCCCCAAGGGCGTCACTTTTCACCACCGCGATGAGCTCGACCGAGTTCAGGTAGAGCTGCGCTCGCTACCGGGGGTGACGGCCATCGTATACGACCAGATCTGCGCAGCCGAGGCGCGTCGTCTGCGCAAGCGCGGCGAGTTCCCGGACCCCGATCGTCGCATCGTGATCAACGAGCTGGTGTGCGAGGGTTGCGGCGATTGCAACGTGCAGTCCAATTGCATCTCGGTCGAGCCCGTGGAGACCGAGTTCGGCCGCAAGCGCAGGATCAACCAGTCCAGCTGCAACAAGGACTATTCCTGCCTTAAGGGCTACTGCCCCAGCTTCGTGAGCGTGCTCGGTGGCCGAGTGCGGAAGACCGGGGGCGAGGCCATCGACACGGGAGACGACGCGCTCTTCGCGCGGCTGCCCCCGCCGCAGCCCGCCGCTACTCCGAAGCCCTACGACGTGCTGGTCACGGGTATCGGGGGGAGCGGGGTGGTGACGATCGGCGCGCTGCTCGGCATGGCTGCGCACCTCGAGGGCAAGGGTTGCTCCGTGCTCGACGTAACGGGCCTGGCTCAGAAGAACGGACCGGTGACGAGTCACGTGCGCATCGCCGACGATCCCGACGCACTCCACGCGACCCGCATCGGCGCGGGCTCCGCCGATCTCGTGCTGGGCTGCGACATCGTAGTCGCGACGAGCGCCGAGAACCTCTCCAAGATGACGGCGGGACGTACCACGGCGGTGATCAATTGCCACGTCTCACCCACGTCCGAGTTCGCCAGCCACCCGGACCTGGACCTCTCCTCCGAGAGCATGGAGAACACTATCCGTACGCTCGTGGGCGAAGAGGACGCTCACCTCATCGAGGGCACCGAGCTGGCCACAGCCCTGATGGGGGACAGCATCGCGACCAACTTGTTCCTCGTTGGATACGCCCTGCAGAAGGGTCGCCTGCCCGTCGGTCTCGGCGCCCTCGAGCGGGCGATCGAGCTCAACGGGCGCGAGGTCGAGATGAACAAGCGGGCCCTCGCCTGGGGTCGCCTGGCCGCGCACGACATGGCAGCGGTGCGCGAGGCTGCCCAGCCGGCTCTGCGCTCGCTGGATTCGTCGGAACGCTCCACCACGCTGGACGAGACCATCGCGCGGCGAGTGGATTTCCTGACCGCCTACCAGAACGCGGCTTACGCCAGGCGCTACACCGGTCTGGTCGAGCGGGTCGCCGCCCGTGAGCGGGAACTGGGAGACAGCCCTACCCGCCTGACCGAGGCGGTGGCGCGCTACTACTTTAAGCTGCTGGCCTACAAGGATGAGTACGAGGTGGCGCGGCTCTATACCGATGGCGAGTTCATGCGCACGATCAACGAGCAGTTCGAGGGCGACTTCAAGCTGCAGATCCACCTGGCCCCGCAGATCCTCAACCGGCGCGACCCCGACACGGGACGTGCGCGGAAATATACGCTGGGTGCGTGGATGTTCGTGGTTCTGAAACTCATGGCGAAGCTCAAGTTTCTGCGGGGAACGTGGCTCGACGTTCCGGGCTGGGCCGCTCATCGCAGGCGGGAGCGCCAGCTCATCCGGGAGTACGAGGACACGCTCGCGGAGCTGCTCGAGGGGCTCAAGCCCGATAACTACGACCTCGCGGTCGAGATCGCAAGCGTACCGGAGCACATCCGCGGCTTCGACCTGGTGAAGGAGCAGCACCTCCGGGACGCGAAGGCCAAGGAGGTCGAGCTGCTCGCCGCCTTCCGACTGCGCACAGCCTCGCTTAATAGGTAGGGGCCTGGCCGAGCGCGGCTTGAAGCTCCCTCAGTTTTCTCAGCGCTATCGAATGGTCCGGTCGGATCCGCAGCACGCGCTCGAAGTGGGGCACGGCGTCCTCGGGCCGCCCCTGCTCGATGCGCACGTTGCCGAGGTTGAGGCTGGCCGTCACGTAGTCCGGGTTGAGGATCAATGCCTGCTCCAGCTGCAACGCGGCGTCATCGAACCTGCCTTGCAGAAAGTAGATCGCACCCAGGTTGCTACGGGCCATGGCGAAGTCGGGCTGAAATCCGAGGGCGCGCTCGACCTGCTCGGCGGCCTCGAGCAGCTTCCGCTGCTGGAACAGAGCTGCACCGAGGTTGTTCTGAACGATCGCGGAATCGGGCTCGATCTCGAGCGCGCGCCGGTGCAGGGCCTCCGCTTGGGCGAAGCGGCCCTGCCGTGAGTGCAGAGTTCCCAGCCCGGTCAGGGCCGTGGGGTGGTCAGCCTTGATGCTCAATGCGCCCTCGTAGTGGACCGCCGCCTGCTGCAGCTTGCCCCGCGCCATCAGAGCGCTCGCGAGGTTGGTGTGCGCAAAGTAGTTGTCCTGCGTGACCACGAGCGCATGCCTGAATAGCGTCACCGTGTTCCGCCAGGTAGCGACCTGAGTCCAGCTGAGGACCGCACAGGCCAGCAACGAGCCCAGAGCCCCGAGCAGCAGGATCGTCCGGCTGCGCGGCCGCTGCGCGACCAGCTCGCGTCCTCCCCACACCACCGCGATATAGATGCCCACCAAGGGCAGGTAGGCGTAGCGGTCCGCCATCGCCTGTACCCCCACCTGGAGGATTCCAATCACGGGAAAGAGCGTGATCAGAAACCAGGCCCAGCCCACGGCAAAGTAGGGCCGACGCCTGATTGTGTACGCAGCCAGCCCGGAGACAACCAGCAGCAGCAGGCCAGCGCCAACGGCAGGCCCCAGCAGAGCAGACGCTGCGTCGTCCGAGATGAGTGCGGGATGAGGATAGAAGGCCGCCAGGCTCGTCGGCCAGAGTGTCTTTCCCAGGTAGCTGACGTAGGCCACCAGCGCGTTGGCGACCCGCAGCCCGAACGGAATGTCTGCAAGCGTCCCGATCGCGCCCGTGCGCTGCTGCGCGACGAGCGTGAGCGCGCTGGAGACCAGCGCAAGACCCAGGAGCGGCAGCTTCTCCGCGACCAGTCGGCCGGCACTCGAGCGCTGCCAACGGTCCAGCGGCCAGAGGTCCAAAAGCAGGAGCACCAGGGGCAGGCTCACCAGCATGGGCTTGGCCATCAGCCCCAGAGCCAGTGCGGTAAACACGAGCAGGTAGCGGCGCATTCCGGGTGCTCGCACGTAGCTCAGGTAGGCCAGCAAAGTCAGCATCCAGAAGAAGCCGCTCAGAACATCCTTCCGCTCGGACACCCAGGCGACCGATTCGACGCGCAGCGGATGTAGAGCAAAGAACGCCGCCACCAGCGCAGACGGGCCGCGCGAGCCCGTCATGAGGCTAAGGGCCAGAAACAGGAGCACGGCGTTGGTGGCGTGGAGGACCCCATTGACGCTGTGAGGTCCACCCGCCCACAGCCCGAAGAGCTCAAAATCCGCCATGTGACTGAGCCAGGTGACGGGGTGCCAGTTGGATCGGTGGAAGGTGGTAAAGGCCCAGCGAACGCCATCCCAGCTGAGTCCGCTCTGGACGTGGGAGTTGTCGAATACGTAGCCGGGATCATCCAGACTGACGAAGTCGTGATACCCCACCTGCCCGTAGACCAGAACGACCGCGAGCACCAACGCCAAACTGACCCAGAGCGTCGCCGCCCGCTGGCTCATGCTCCGCATCGGTGGAGGGACCTCGTGCGAATCAGCGGCACCAGAGCTCGAGCAGCTCCGCGCTGGAGACCAGCGTGGCCACGGCCCCGAGCGTGTGCTCGAACACGGCCTCGGCGTACTCGCGCGGGAAGCCGGCTACGGCATCACGCGGAATCACCACCTGATAGGAGGCGTTCACGGCGTCGAAGGTGAAGTTGGTAATGGCCACGTTCACCGAGACGCCCACGCCCACGATCGTGCGCGTCCCGAGGTTGCGCAGGATGAAGTCGAGCTCGGTGCCCTGGAAGGGCGACAGCCCGTGCAAGCGAGGCAAGATCAGATCGGAGTCGGCCAGCTTGATCTCGGGCACGATCTCCGCGGCGGGTGACCCAGGCGTGAGTGCGGTCGGAGCGCGCGCCATCGCCTGAAACAGCCGAGCGTTACGGTTCGCACCCAGACCGTCGGCTCGACGCTCGGCCGTGCAGTGGATCACCTTCACACCTGCGTTTCGAGCCGCCTCCACCAGCTGCGCAATGTTGGAGATCATGGGGCCGCGGGCGACCTCGGCCAGCGCCGGCAACACGGACAGGTCACCGATCACGCCGCGCTGGACCTCCTGTGTGACCAGGGCGGTGTGCGCGGGATCGACGAGCTGCTTCAGATCGAGGGCCATAGGCCGGGCCACGCTATCACATCGCCCGCGACCACGACCAGCTGGTCGGTGTCGCCAAGGTCGACGGGTACGCGAATGATACGCACTCCGTCCTCGCTCAGAGCCTTTCGCAGGAGCGAGACGTGTTCATCGACGCTCGTGACAGCGATCGCGCCCGGGAGCGCTGCGTCCGTCCACACCTCCAGCACGAGCGGCGCTCGCAGACGGCGCGCCGTCTCCAGCACTCCCTCGGTCGTGGGATCCAGTGGACCCGTCGTGACGGCTATAGCTCGGCGTCGTGGCTCGCGCAGGCCGGCTGCGAGCGCGGCGGCCGCGGCGAAACCAGGTGCAACCTGAGCGGGGACCACGACGCTGCCGGGCTCCGTGGTCGGGAAGGCTCGTGCCAGCCACAGCCCGGCGGGACCGGGATCGGCAATGACGAGGTCATCACCTGCAAGCACAGCGCGAAGATCGCCGATCACTCGGCCGGGCGAGAGCGGGAACTTTTCGGCCGTCTGCAGCGGCATACACACGGCGGACATCTGCTGCATGAAGTCGTTGGGCTCGATCCGGGCGCGCGGGCGTGACCACGACGCCGCCAGCGGCGCCAGCTGGGCGGGGTCCACCCACACCACGTCCGCCCCCAGCGACCAGTGCTTCTCGCGCGCCTCCTCGGGATCGAGGCCGGTGGCGATAACGAGGTCGGCGCCGCCAAAGCCGAGCAGCTCGAAGTCACGTGCCTGCAACCCGGCGGTCCCCATGTGGTGCGCGCTCTGCCAGTTGAAGACTCCCTTGGCGCCCCAGCTGTTGGTGACGCCAAAGCCTCCGGCGGCCGCAAAGGCCCGCAGACCCTCCACCGCTCCCGCCCGCACCACGCCGGGTCCGGCCAGCACCAGGGTCCGCGCGGCCTCGGGAATTTCGGGCGCGGGCATCGACGCGGGGCGCGTGCGGGGAAGCGGAGCGAGCCCGGAGGGTACGGGCGCGTCCAGCTCCGGCTTCAGCTCCAGGGTCACCGTGCCCACCACCGGTGCCGCTGCCACCGCCGCGGCCGCCTGCACGGCGGCAGGAATTTCCTCGATGCTGCGTACGACCCGCGGCGCGGCGCGGCCCCCGGGGCACGAAGACAGGCGCAGCGTCCCGGAGTCCAGCAGGGCCGCCCCCGGCCCGGGTCCGATGCGACCGTCGGCATCGGCCAGAAGCATCGCCATAGCGGGAGAATCCACGGCCTCCAGCGTCAAGCCGGAAAGCCGCTCGGCTCGTGCGGCCGAGGTGAAGACACGTCCGACCCCCGCCGCGCTGAGACAGCGTGCGATCAGCTCTCTGACGCTTGAGGCCGTCATGCGCGCACGCGCTGGATCAGCTCACTCTGAGGAGAACATGCTCTTGGTGATCTTCAGGCTCGGAGTCTCGGCGCGATCCTGCACCTCCTCGAAAGTCCGCTCGTAGCCCGTGGACTTGAGCTTCCACGCCCCACCCTCCTTCACGTACTCGTCGTGATAGAAGGAGGCTCCGCGGAGCGTGGTGTTCGAGCGCGTGTCGATCACCATGTCTTCCAGATACCAGGTACCCGTGGCCGTGGTCGCACTGGTGAGCTCGATCTCGGGGTGATGAACCTGATGCAGCGTGATCATGCTGGGGGGACCCAGAGCCTTCTCCAGAAAACCG
>Ga0209980_10000031_pt1 | contig 64211 bp, 56 predicted proteins | sample CR02metaG_FD_183611 | JGI IMG/M metagenome (GOLD analysis project Ga0209980, IMG submission 183611) | Deep subsurface microbial communities from Mariana Trench to uncover new lineages of life (NeLLi) - CR02 metaG (SPAdes) (version 2) | ecosystem: Environmental > Aquatic > Marine > Ocean trench...
TCCGCGCACCGGATCATTCAGTACACTTCCTCTGGGGTATCGGTCAGAGAGTGGGGCAGCTTCGGTTCAGGACAGGCCCAGTTTAACAGCCCCCACGGCGTAAGCGTCGACTCGGTCACTGGCAACGTCTACGTAGCTGACACAGGGAACGGGCGCATACAAGTCTTCGGCTCGGACGGGGCATTCGTGCGCCAAGTCGGCTCTCCCGGTAACGGCGACGGCACCTTCAGCGGCTTACCAAGCCCGGCCGGCATCGCATTCGATCCGGCTGCCCGGGTGCTCTACGCCACAGACCCTCCTCGCCAGGAACTGCAGAGTTTCGATGAGTCTGGAACGTTTCTGCGGCGATGGGGCGGCTTGGGTGTCCTCCCGGGCCAGTTCCGGTGGCCTCGGTCAGTCGCCGTTGATTCCGAAGGCCGCGTCTATGTCACAGACACTGATTCCGAACGGATTCAGTATTTCACCCCCGACGGGATATTCATCGGCAGCTTCCAGGGTCCCCACACCCGAGCGCAAGGGCCGTTTCATCCACGAGATATCGCGATCAACTTGAACACCGATGAAAAATACGTAAACGCCGCATATGCCTTCCGAGAGGACAAGTTCGATGCCTCCAACAACTACGTCCTCTCATGGGGTGGGCGGGTTCTCAACGGTTCATACCTCTACGCGCCAAGAGGGATCGCAACATCGCCAAAGACCGGAGACGTGTACGTTTTCGATTCTGGACACTTTCTGGTGAAGCGATTCTCAGCTGGTGGCGCGTTCTTGAGCCAATGGGGGGGATCGCTTCGACTCGGCTTCACGCAGCCCGGCCTCTTCGGCTTCGTTGTCGAGAGCGCGCTTACAGTGGATCCCGATGGGAGCGTCTGGACCGGCCTCATTGGGACTCAGTACGCCACTGACCCCGACATGATGTTCGTTCAGAAATTCGATCCCGACGGGGAACACCTCCTGTCCTTCTTCCGTCCGGCTCTGCCTTTTACCCATGCTGAGGAGATCCGCGATCTAGCCATTGATCCCATCAGTCGCGATATCTGGGTCTCGGACTCATTCCTCAATAAGCTTTGGAAGTTCGATCTGGTCGGAAACCCCCTACTCGAGATCGACGATGTTGGCGTACCCGCTGGAATCGCATTCCACTCCGGCAACATCTATCTGGTTGATCGCGAGTCGAGCGAGGTACGGAAATACGATACCAATGGAAGACTCCACGTCAGATGGGGTGGACTGGGATCGGGTGATGGAAACTTCCACTTCGGGGGATCATTTCTTGGTGGGTCCAGTGGGATCGATACCGACTCGAGCGGTAATGTCTACGTCGCGGACACGAGCAACTATCGGATTCAGCAGTTCGACCCTAACGGTGTCTTCATGGGTAAGCGCGGTGCGCTAGGATCCGGCCCTGCCCAGTTCAACCTGCCAATGGATGTTGCCCTTAGCCCTGCTGACGACATCCTCTACATCGCGGATACCTACAACCACCGCGTGCAGGCCATTTGCCTAACCCAAGTAAATCTCTGCATATCGTTGATGGATTTTGACGCTGATGGCCACATCGACGCTCAGGACAATTGCCCGTTTACTTCCAATGCGACTCAGGACGATAGCGGAGGCCTCGACTCACCCGACATGGATGGGATCGGGGACCAGTGCCAGTGCGGGGATTCTAATCGGGATGGCAGGGTCGCAGGTTCTGATTTAACGCTCATTCGTCAGCATATCTCGAGCTTCAAGAGTCTGATCGATCCAGAGCTTTGTAGCGTCGCAGGCGCGACAGAGTGCAATATTCTGGACGCGGTGATCCTTCAACGTGCACTCGCCGCACTCGAGCCAGGAATCAGCCAGGTCTGCACAGCTGCCGTTCGCGCTCCCGCGATGCTGCCTTAGCAGTTTTTGCGAGGCGCGCTCGCAAGTTCGCACCCGCCGAAAGCCTCCCAGAGCGCCCTGCTGGCCGACTCCCACGTGTAGGATCGCAGAATCAGCACGCGCCCAGCCTCTGCCATCTCACGCCGCCGAGTTCGATCTTGCAGCAACTCGGTCACCGCCTCCGCAAACTGACCGGGCTCATCGGCTACTATCGCATGCCGACCGGGCTCGAGATCATCGAATCCTTCGACTGTGACTGTGCTCACCACCATTGCCTTGCGCATCGCAAGCCCCGCCTGCAATTTGTTCTTCATACCTGCCCCAAAACGAAGCGGAGAGGCCACAACCGCACATCGCTTTAGATAGGGCCGGAGATCATCGACAAATCCCGTTACGATCACGCGTTGGCCATCGTGCAAGCGTCGCAGGCTTTCCGGTGGATCGGGCCCGATCAGGATCGCTCTCGCATTTTTACACCGGCTCCAGACCAGTGGCATGATGTGCTCAACGAGTTGATGCGCTGCATCGAGATTCGGTGCAAATGTCATGTCGCCAAAGAAGAGGATGTCCTCATCGCCCTCTTCAACCTCCGGACTAGCCTCGGGAGAAAAGTAGCTTGCATCCACGCCATCGATCACACGTCGGATTGGAGCTCCAGGACAGAGCCGCCGCATGTACTCGACATCGAGGCTCGAGTTGTAGACGACCGCCCCGAGGCGTGCGAGTACCGTGCCCTCGTAGCGTTGCTGTGCGGGCAGAGCCAGTCGGAGGCCAAGCTTCGCAATGGGTGAGATTTGTTGATCGGCCTTGATCCGGCGCGCTGTCGCCATGGACATGGCGTCGATCGCATCCAGGAGCGTAGCCTGCCAGTACTGCTCCGGTATCCATTGGAGTGACGGCAGTCCAAGGCAATAAAAGACGAGAGGACCCTCGTCCCTCACCAGATCATGCATGCGTTTATGAACGGAAGCGAGCGTATCCGGGTCCTTGTAGCGAAGATCGAAAGGTGGCCGTCCCGCAAGAAGGGTCCGGACGTGCGCCAGCGCGGAAGAGGACGTCCGGCGATGAAACAACCAGCTCCGATCGAAGAGCGCCGCGATCTCGGGTCGCTCGATGAAGCGCTGGCAGGCAGGCTCTAGGTCTGCCACGACTGCCACACCGAGCAGCCGCGCCCGATCACGCAGACGGGTCAGCAGGTGGAAGGGGCGGGGGGTCCCGGCCTCGGGAGGGACTGAAAACAGTCGACCGATGACCACCACGACGGTCTCGGGTTCCTTGGGTCCGCTGGAATGCACTAGAGGGTCCGCTTTAGATGAAGCCATCGCAACCTCTGCTTCTACGCGCCGTTGCTCCTTGTCGGGCTTTGTCATGGAACTGCGCTCCCGCAGTGGCTAGCTGCAGAAGAGAATTTCGCACCCCCCCGCCGCGGGGGCAAATGCCGCCGTCCCCGCGAAGGCACTGACAGCTGCTGGCCGATGGGTCATCATACGCAACGACTGGGTCGGGATCTCAGGAAGGAAGTCCAATGCGGATCGGGGTTCGCGTAACCCAGTTCGTGCGGCAATTGCTCCGAACGACCCTGTACGAGGCCCGCCGGACCAAGCGCATTGTCGTTGCTTCCGAAACCAGGCCCCGGACCGAGAATCCTATTTTCATCATTGGCGTTCACCGCTCGGGGACGACGCTGGTGCGACTGATCCTGGACAGCCATTCCAGGATCGCATGCCCTCCCGAATCGTTCTTCCTCCTCTCGTTGCAACACTTTCTCGGCAACGAGAAGACAACGGAGGGGCTAAGGGCCATGGGTTTCCCACGCGAACAGGTGGTGGAGAGACTACGTGAGTTCACCTCTCAGTTTTTCGAGGAATACGTCGCGTCCCGGGGAAAATCGCGCTGGGCTGACAAGACTCCAGCATATATCAACTGCCTGGACCTGATCGACACGCTTTACGGATCCTCCGCTCGCTACGTCTTGATCTTTCGGCATGGTCTGGACTCCGCCTGCTCGATCGCCCAGATCCCGGACATCGAGGAAGCAGAACCCCACATAAGTGCATGCGAGGGTGATCGGTATGCCGGCGCCGCACGCTACTGGGCCGCCCAGTGCCGCAAGCTGCTGAAGTTCAAACGCGAACATCCCGCGCAGTGCCTCTCAGTATTCTATGAGAAGCTCGTCCAGGCTCCGGAGGAGCAGGCGCGACGACTCCTCGACTTTCTCGATGAGCCTTGGGAATCGGATGTTCTCCTCTTCCACAAACATCCGCACGATACATGGGGCGGCTTAGAGGATATCAAAGCGTTGCGATCTCGAGGCTTCGAGCCCAACATTGGCTCGTACCGAACGCAGCCGTCGGAGGTAATCGCCAGAATGCTCGAGCAAGCGGCTCCGGTGCTCGATGAACTCGGCTACGATGTCCGAGCCTTCCCCGAAGAGGACTCTTCCAGAGAACCCTGAGAGAAAGTCTGTAGTCTTGCGCGCATGAGCTTCGTACGGAACGCGCTCTCAGTGATGTTCACATCTGCGGTCATCGTCCCGTTGGGCCTGGTGACCAGCATCGTTCTCGCCCGCTGGCTCAGTGTGCCCGACCGAGCGCTGCTTGCAGTCGCCCTTGCCCTTACCGCGATCACGGTAGAGGCGTCAAGCCTGGGCCTCCCGAGCGCCTCGGTCTATCGCCTCCGACGGGCCCAGTCCCACCCGTCAAGAGTCGTCTCTGCCGAGATGCTCCTTGCCCTCACCTTCTCCGCCCTCGCGGTCGCGGTCTGCTTGTTGATCAAACCGATGATCATGGACAATTTCCTGCAAGGGGCTGCGCCTTTGGTTTTCTTGCTCGCAGTTGCGATGGTACCGTTTCAACAGTTAAGCGCCGTTCTCAACGGGATCGCGCGGGGTATCGACCGCTTCGATCTGCAGAACGCGTATCGGTTTCTGATTCAGATCGGAACGCTGAGTGGGCTCTTGGCTGCCCTCGTGGTTTGGAAGGGAGGTTTGCTGCACGCCCTGGCGGCGTTTCTCATCGTTCGGATCACGTTTTCACTGCTCTTGGCCGCCGCGGTAATTCGTACCACCGGAATAGCCCCAACGATTGAGCGCAACGAGATTACCCAGAGCCTGTCATTCGGGTTCAAGAGCTATGCTCAGAACCTCGCTGGCCAGCTTCACGAACGCGTTGACGTATTCATGCTCGCTTACCTGCTCGATGACCCCTCGCAGGTTGCCTTCTACGCCATCGCGATTAGCGTAGCTGAGCAGCTCAAACTGATTCCGGAAGGGATCGGCACGGCCCTCTTTCCACAGCTAGCGGGAATGAGCGAACCCAGCGCGGGAAGCTTGACGGCGGCGGTTTCACGACACTCTCTCATCTGGACCGTGGCGTGCGTTCTGCTGCTGGCACCGGCGGCCCCTTTCTTGATCCCGTTCCTCTACGGTGCAGCATACGAAGCTTCCGTACTGCCCTTCCTCATCTTGCTCCCAGCTGTAGCGTTGCTGACGGTCTTCCGAGTTCCAACACGCTACTTCGCAGCATCTGCGAAGCAAGGCATCACGATCTCTGTCTTCGCAACCTCGGCGGCTGTGAACATCGCCCTTAATCTTCTGCTGATCCCGCAATACGGTGTCTTAGGAGCGGCAATGGCGACCCTGGCCTCATACGTGCTGGAGTCGATCTTGATCACTTTCCTGTTTCTCAAGGCTTCAGGACAAAAAGTCAGCGCTGTGCTGATTTTCCGTCGCGATGACCTCGAACCGTACCGCCGCAGGCTCACTGCGATGGTGCAGCGGAAAGGGTTGGGGCACTAATACCCAACTGGATGGTCCGCGCTGCTACAACCAGGGGCGGGCAGCCGGGCAGACCTGCTCGAGCGCGGGTTCACGACCTGCCAACACGCGACGCATGACGACCAGGTCCGCCACGCCGCAGCCCACCGCTCCGGCCAGGACACCGCATTTCTCGGGCGCGGGCACGGCCGCGATCAGATTCGCCAGCTGAGCCCGCAAGGTGCTCACATCGCTGGACCGCACCTGGCCATCATCGTCGACGTCGCCACACTGGCATGCATCCCCAATTTGATCCGGCTCAGGCACACCGAGCCCCCCTCCATCTTCCTGCAATGCGTTCGGTTCCAGCGGGCAGTTGTCGGAGGCATTGGGAACTCCATCGCTGTCGGCATCCCCCGTGGGCGTCGCGATGAAGATCTCGCGATCCCACTCAGCGGAGATCGCACCGGGATACTCGTCCAATCCCCACCACACGATCCGACCGTCCCCAGTGACGGTCGGCCAGACGTCGACCGTGTCGTCATCCGTGAGCTGGATCACCGTACCGACCTGCGGATCGTAGACGAAGATCTCCCGATCCGCAGGGCTCGAGAGACTGCCCGGGAGACCGCCATAGCCCTCGAATGCGATAACTCCGGCCGCGTTGAGATCGGCGCGGCCAACCCAGGAGTCGGGGCTACTGTAGATCACATGCATCTGCACACCATCCCAGAAGAGGATGTCGCGGGGTCCCAAAAAGTCCGGGGATAACCAAGTTGCGCGATCTGCCTCAAGGGCAAGCTGGTCGAGATCATTGATTTCGCTGCGTCGGTAGCCAGAATAGCCCAGGCTCCCCGGCGAAGGAATGGGCCCGATCAGGTTACCTGCCGTATCCACAACTCCGTCCTCCGTCGCCATGATGTGATCCAATGCGCTGATATGAGGACGGTAACCATCTCCGACCACATCCACTCCAAGCCCATCGCGAGCATCGAACACCGTCAGGCGAAACCTTCCGGCAAGCTGACGCCCCCAAACGACGTTGAGATTATTGCTGATGTCGGGATACCGATCCTTCACCCCAGGCTCGTCGTTCGTCACCTGCGTGACTTCATCATTGATGCGTACGAAGATTTCGGCCTCCTCTTCGTTGCCGAACCTCTGCCACGCCAGATCTCCGAAGTCGTTCACCACGGAGCGTGAGTCGTTCACATTATTATCGGTGATCTGCTGTACCGAGTTTCCGTCCCACAGGAAGATCTCGAGGTCTGAAGAACTCGCGGACTGTGCCCCTGGGAGATGGTACGCTCCAGCCCACGTGATTATCCCGTTTTGCGAGACCCGACAATCGCGGTCTCTTGAGTCGTTATCGGTAAGCTGAGAAAACGTATAGCCAGGTACGTCGACCCGCTTCATTGCCATGCTGGCTTCGGTGAGTAGCAAAAAAACAGTCGCGAAGGTGAAATGGCGCACGCCCCTCACGTTCTAGAATCACTTCGTCCAACAATATACCCCAGCAAAGGGCAGATCGTTTACATGCAATGGTTCCCCCCCATACAATCGGCGGCGCTGAGATCGAGGATGGCCGAGGGGTAGTGGTAGGCCTATAGGGCGAGTCGGAGGCTCGGGGCGATCGCCTTACCGTCCTGCAACACAATCGTCCAGTGTTGAAAGCACGTGCTCCCAACGGAAATCCCGCTCGATATAGCTTCGCCCCGCGCGGGCTCGAGACGACCGCAGCTGCCCATCCTCGATAATCTCGAGCGCCCGGTCAGCAAGCGCGTGTGCCCCCTCTCCTACACTCAAGTACCGAGGATCGAGGCCTTCGGCACCGAGGGGCGTTGTAACGACGGGCGTCCCGAGCGCCAGGGATTCAAGGATCTTGTTCTGAACTCCTGCGCCGACTCGCATGGGGGCCAGAAGAATCGCCGAGCCATGCACGTAGGGTACGACTGTTTCCACAAAGCCGGTTACCCGAATGGAACTAGCGTCGGCCAGCTGCTGGATACTCTTCGGCGGATTGGCCCCCACCACAACCAGGTGCGCGCCGGGCCGCGCGGCGCGGATGCGCGGAAACACATCATTCGCCAGGTAAAGGGCCGCGTCCACGTTGGGGAAGTATCGCATGTTCCCAACGAAGCAGATCTGATCGGGGTCGTGTCGGCCCTCGGCAAAGGGAAAGCGGTCGAGAGCGACACCATTTCGTACGATCCGGATGCTTTCGGGATTCCCATCGCCGGAGAGATAGGCTGCGTCCACCTCGGAGATCAGGAGCGTAGAATCGGCACGACGGATCGTGTCGATCTCATAGCGGCGAACGCGTCCCGCCTCAATCCGATTGATCAGCCTAAAGGCTCCCCGCCGATAGCGCCGCGCCCGCTCATAGTTTAGCGAGATCGCGTCGGTCAGATCGACGATCTTCCGGATGCCAGGGCTGCTCGGCAAGTACTGTGCCATCCGAATGAGATGACATACGATCACGTCATAACCGGACTGGAGTTCATCAACCACAGCCTTCCTCATCCGGCGAGAGCGATAGTAGTGGATCTGGAGGGGATCCCCCGAGAACAAACCGCGGATACAATTTCCGTAGGAGACAGCGCGCGACAGCGGAATCGGAACCAGCCGTTTGAGCCCCGGCAGCTGATCCGTCGCAGTCCTGAGTTCGTCGCTGCTCTCCACAAAGGAGATCAGGGTCACCGAGTGCCCCTGCGTCAGGTACTCCAGGAGCTGGTAGGCCCGGAGCCGGTCCCCGCCGACCGGTGGGAACGGGAGTCTCGAGGTTAGGAAGAGGATCCGCACGCTAGTGCACGGCTCCGCCCTGGACGCTCGCGTAGAACATCCAGCGCCGTTCCCAGAAGCGCTGCAGCTTGATGACCAGCAGGTTGTCTCCGGCCTTCAACGCCACATCCACGACCGCCTCGTCCCGCATCACGCCCTTCACATTCGGAAGGTAGGTGACCTCGACCCCGTTCACATAGGCAACCGCCGAGCTGCTCGCGCCCAGGCTGAGCCGCACGGTCGTCGGGCCTGGACTCGGAAGCACCGCTGCGACATAGACCACGTCGCCGACCTCCCCATCCTGCGCCGTACCCAGGTCGACGAGGGGCAGCCCTTTGGGAGCGGCCAACAGCGCGGTCCAGCTCTCCAGGGGGGGATGCGCCAGGTCCGTCTCAGGGTCGCCGCGCACCTGTTCGATCGGGTACCAGTCGGGGTTGGGATAGCGTGGGCTGGCCCTCCAGGACCGGATGCCCCCAATGATGAGAGGATCCGGCTCGTCCGACTCCCCAGACTCCGGATAGACGGCGAGCCCCGCAACGCCCCAACCCGTCGGGCCACCGAAGGTGAGCTCCAGCGACCCGCCCTGGACGGTCGTCATGAATGAGCGGTCGATCCAATCCCCCTCGTCCAACGGCACGTCGAAGAGCACCGGCCGACCGTTGGCGAAGGTCATCCCCGAAACTCGGAAGTTAGTGTTCGACCACGACCCGTTCGCCCGGATCAAGCGCACGCGGTAAGGACCGTCCGTCAGATCGATTCGGAATCGATGCGCCCGGCCACTGAAGGCCACCCGCGCCACGGGTCGGGGCCGGCCGATCGGAAAGGGCCAGTGCGGCAGAGGGCTCGATTGGACTACATCCGGGTCGCCCCCCCACTTGCGGGCCAGCCTGTAATGAGACTCCTCGGGTGTAGGCAACGAGCGATCCCGACTCGGAAGCCAGCCGTACCCCCGGCGGGGATCGTACATCTGATCGTCCGAAACGGCCTTCCAATCGCCCAAGGTGGAATCGCTGCCGAAGTCGAGAGCCAGCACAGCGCCGCTCGCATCGCTGAGCTCGCGCAGAATCCTCTCCCGGAACACCCGCTCCCGAGCCTGCGTAACCCTCAGCAGAAAGTCGCGGGCGGCCCGGTCATAAGCCGCGGCGTTCGTATCTCGCTTCGCCTCCACGTCCGCTATTCCGTCGAGCGGCTCCCCCAGGGTGCGTGCCCGCAGCAGATAGCGATCGCCCCGGCGGAGGTGGCTCGGTTTTCTGTCGAGCCCTCTCGGACCGATCACGAGCACCCCGTAGACCTGGACAGCGGGGATGGTCACGACGCCGGCCCCCTGGATGGCTTGGACCTCGAGCGCCTTCGGCGGCGCCCCCGGCACGAGCCACGCGGCTTCCTCGGCGGGTACACCCGGCGGGAGCTTCAGCGCCAGGCGCGAGGGAGCCGTCGGGGTAAGAGTCGCCAGCGCGGGGTCCGTCTTCGGATCGTACGTGATGTCGTAGTTCACGAAATGAGCGGAGACGAAACCATCCACGTGCTGCCAGCTCTTGACCCAGAGCTTACGCAGCCTCCCGGGCTCATCAAAGGTGACGAGCGGCTGGCCAACCAGCTTGCGCACGCGGTCGAAGAACTCGGTGCGCTTTTTCAGACGCATACCGCCCACTTCTGGGAGGCGCGAGTGCGGGAAGTAGTCGGGGGCGAAACGGGTAATGGAGCCGGCAACGTCCGGTTCTCCTAGGAGCTCATCCAGAACGCTTGGCGTTCTTTGGCGATTCCGCTCGTTTCGCTCACCGAGCTCTCCCAGCACCACGAGCCGCCCGCCCGCCCTAAGGTACGCCCGCAGGATCTCTGCATGCGGCCCGGAGAGGTTGCGCACCGAGGGAGCCACCAGGACCCGATAGCGGAGTAGCCCTTTGAGAGTGACCCGAGCGGGCCGGAGGTCCGGATGATCGAGGATCACCACTTCAAAAGGGACGTGCCCCTCCTCGAGCGAGCGTGCCGCTCCCGCAAGGTCGTTCATGAACGGAGCAGAGAATGTCGAGTCGGGCATATACGTTCCGTACAGGAATGTGGGGACCGAGTAGAGGATCGCGACCTGCGCGTGACGTTTCCGTCCGCGACGTTCGAAGATCGCGCGGTGATCATCGCGTAGCTCCAGATAAGCCCTTCCTACGGGCAGAAGGTCGGGCCGGAATCTCTCGAGCTCGACGTGCCTGAACAGTGCAATCGCGCCGCCCGCGCTCACCTCGGCCCAGGCGTGGTCGAAGAGTACGGCCGGTGCTCCATATGGAACCTCTGGCATCGGTGCACCCTTTGGCTTGGGCGTGATCGTCATGAACATCGCAGGCTTCCGTCCCCGGGCCATTGCCTCGCCCATTTGGATCCCGAACGCCCCCCAAGCATTGTTCCAGTGCTTCTCGAATATGTCGTAATGTGAACCTCTTTTCTCGAACCAGATCTCATCGAGGAAGTCCGCAACGACAACGTGGTAAGGGATCGACCCGATGAACGGGTTGCCAGACTGGTTGCCGTGAACATCGAACCCGTTCCGCCCTGAGCGCTCCGCCACGAGTTTGACGCCACGGTAGTAGCGCACGAGGTTGTGCAGGTGCGAGAGGTGCTGAAAGAGCTGGTACTCGGCCAAGATCGGATCGTCCGTGATGCTTAGCGCAGAATCGAGGTCCCCGGGAGCGGTCACGCCCGAACATGACGGTTGGAGGTGGGGAAGCCGGTCGAAGAGGCCTGGAGCCTTCCGGTCACAGCTATTCCGGAGCTTTGGATTGCCGTTGATGTAGCTCCGAACCGTACCGTAGACCTTACAGAAGCCAGGCAGTCGGCCCGATGTCTGGAGATGGTGGCAGAACTTCAGACTATCGTAGTCGTCATAGCGGCCGCGGGTTCCGATGCCGATCGACCCGGTCGGCGATCCGATGTTGTCCTGCGAGATTCCATCTCCAAGCAGTGGACTCGTAAGCCAATCGTATTCAATTACCGCCGACCAGCGCGGGGCGTTGTTGTTGACCACGTAGACATTAGGAAACAACCGGCTCTTGACGTACCGATGCTCAAGGTCCCGCGCCAGACCGTTGCGGCCGAACCATTGCTCGGGATCGATGAAGTGAAGGGCTTCGTTGTACTCGTTCGTTTCCGTAACGTCGTGGAAGATCCCGCGCCTCTTGAGCCAACCCTGGCCCCGGTGATCCGCGCTGCGATCAAAGGCGTCGAAGAGCAACCAGTTGCGGGGATCCGCGATCCAGCCATCCCGGCGCTCGGGGCCACCCCGCCCGCCGCCCCAGCCCATATTGACGATGCCCTCGTTCCACGCGGGAGGCGAGGCCTCGAAAGCCTGGACTACAGCCATGTAGTCGGGAAGGACGATCTCGACAGGGGGGCCGACGGGTAGCGCAGGACGGTCGGGCCCCGGAGCAACCTCCTGCGCCGCCAGCAAGGCCATCAGCACGGTCGCTGCGATCACGCCGCCAAGCCGCACTCGAAAGCCGCTCGTCGGCAGCAGGTTCCGAAGGACGGTACCTCCCGCCCTGGTAGGTGCGTCCACTTAGGTCCCCGTGCTAAAGGCAGGTTCCGCAGTGTAATCCTAGCTGATGATTTCGGAGCTAATGCCGCTTTACAAGCTCCCCGAAGCCCGATCCTGATCTGAGTGGGCCGCAATGGCGAGCAAGAGCCAGAAGTAGGCTGAAACCTGGTGTGTGTGCATGAACTCGGTGGTGAAAAGGTTGGCGATCAGGAGCGTGGCCCCGGCTCCCAGCAAGAGCGGCCCAAACCTCCGCTCATCCGAGCGAGCCCACCATAGGCGCCGGCCGGTCTGAAGGACCATAAGGCTGAGCCAGATAAATACGCCCAAACCAAGAGTACCCATTTCCGCGCCCAGCTTCAGTGGGAGGCTGTGCGGATCCTTGTGTCGAAGCATCCCGTAACGGGCGCCGTATTTCGGTGTCAGCAACTTGAACGATCCAAGCCCGTGCCCCCAGACCGGACTGTCGAGGAACATCCCGGCACCGATCCGGTAGAAGACCACGCGCGAGGCAGCGGAGCTCTCAAGCTGCGAGCTGCCCGCAAACACGACGTTCCCGCTGCGAAAGGTCTCCTCGACTCGATCTCGAACCAGGCCCGGGAGAAACGGAAAGCCGACCGTCACTGCGAGCACGAGCGTCGCCGCCCCGGCCAGCAGCAGCTTCCGGTTGACGTACATAAGGTAGACACCGTGGCCAAGCACCAGGGCCAGCCATGCGCTGCGGGAGAGGCTCAGGACGACCGCCAGTAAAACCAGCGTGTAGAGCCCGAGGTGCAGCCAACGCCGGATGGGCGAGAGGTCCAACGAGCTGAAGAGATGAAGCTGGATCAGCGAGAAGGCCGCTAGGTACTGCGCCATAGCGTTCGGATCGGACAGCAGACCCACCGGGCGCCCCATGCGGGCGCTTTCCGTGATCTGCAACGCACCGTCTGCGAGCGTGGCGCAAGCGGCCAGCGCCAGCCCCAAGGACATCCCCTCCAGCAAGCGTCGCCGGTCTCTCGCGTTGGAGAACCAGAGGTACGTCGGGAAGAAGAGCAGAGCCGTGAAGACCTGACTCTTTGCGACCTTGAACAGGCCGAACGAGCTGAACTGCGCGATCTCGCGCGGGGCCCACGACGTGGTCACGAGGAATCCCACGAAGAGCACGCCGATATAGGCGATGACCGGTCCCGAGAAACGCAGCGGGGGGATCCGGAAACCAAAACGCAGAAGGGTGAGACCAATGGCGATCCCGATGAAGACGGTTTCGAAGTTGAGCCCTGGCAGGGGCAGCCGGATGACATACGCGTTCAAGGGGAAGAACGCCGCAAGCGCAACGATCCCCAGCTGCGGACGCGCGAAGAGGAGGCCCAGCACGATCAACGCCCCCGCCGAGGCGAGCCCGCTCAAGAGCATCCGACTATCCCGTCGCCTGCCGTCGCCGCGCCTTGGGACTCGCCAGCCCCACGACGACCGCTCGATCGCGCTCGTGCTCTCTGCGTACCACGACGCGCTCGACCAGACGGAGCGCGACGAGCCCCGAGACGAGCAGCGAGAGCCAGACGGCCCAACGCAGGTCCGAGCTCGCGTCGCGGGTCCACAGCCCCAGCAAACCCAGGCCCGCGGAAACAACGTAGAGCGAGAAGAGAACACGGCGTACGCTCCAGCCCAAGCGCACCAGCAGATGGTGAATGTGGCCGTGGTCCGCGCGGAACACCGCGCGTGTCACGCGGATGGGGTGGAACCCGCGTCGTCCCTCTTCGTGGAGTTGCCCCCCGGCGCGCCTCACGATGGCTACGATCGTGTCGACTAGCGGAAGCCCCAGCGCCAGGAGCGGAACGATCAGGACCACCGCGGTCGGCCCTTTTTGATAGGACGCCAGCGATAGCACCGCCGTGGTATAGCCAATGCCCATGGCGCCGGAATCGCCCAGAAAGATGCGGGCCGGAGGAATGTTGTAGCGGAGAAACCCCGATAGGGCACCCGCGAGCGCGAGCGCGCCAACGATCGGGACGGTCGCCTCGTTGCCAGCCGCCAGCACGAAGATGGTGAGCGTGGCCAGAATACCAACGCCCGCGGCCAGGCCGTCCAGGCCGTCGATCAGATTAAAAGCGTTGGTGACCACCACGATCCAGCAGACGGTCACGATGAAGGAGGGTACGGCGCTTGCGCTAACCATCCAGCCGAAGGGAAGCTCGACCGCGCCACAGCGAAAACCCAGGAACCACGTCCCGGAGGCGATCACGAGCTGCGCTGCAAGCTTCAGCGATGCCGGCAGATCCTTGCGGTCATCGTAGACCCCGAGCGTGAGGATCGCCATCACGCCCGCGGCAAGCCCCAGCAGAGAGCCCGATCCGTACAGATCTGCACGTATCAAAGGGGAAAACAAGGCGACCGAGAGGAGTCCGAGCAGCATCGTACCGAAAACGGCCACGCCCCCGAGCATGGGCATCGGTTGGGCGTGGTTCTTCCGGCCCCGGGGGTGATCGAGCCAGCCATGCGCCCGGGACCAACGCTCTACCAGCGGGGTCAGACCGAGCGCGAGAAGCCAGGGCAGTACGAGCAGGGCCACGTAGGTCGACACCGTATCCTACCTCAGCGCCGCAACCACGAGCGCGCCCACCACACCAATGAGCGCCGATCGCGCGAGCAAGGAGAGCGCTTCGCTACGCAGCAGGTGCGCACGATGCACTCCGAAGACGATCACCAGAGACAGGGTCACCTCGACCAAGACGCGGAAGGCGGCCTCCTGACCCGAGCTCCACAGCTTCGCCATCAAGCCCACCGCTATCATAAACCCCACGAGCGTGGCGAGCTCGGCCACGCGCATCCACCCGCGCTCGGGCAAGCGGCCCCGCAGCAGCGCCACCAGCAGCACCAGGGCGAGCGCGAGACGAATCACACGGGTCAGCTCGAAGCCGGGCAGCCCCGTGCCGACGGAGGCGAGCTCGAGCTGCGGGAGCAAGAGACAGAGCATCACGAGCAGGACCGCGATACCCGCAGCTCGATGGCCATCGCGTGCAGCCGGGGTCAGGGGGACCCGGTTTCCGACCCAGAGCAGAACGCCAACGCCGGCCAGGGCGAACGCGTCGCCACCGTCAAGCATAAGCCCCACCAGCGGGAAGAGCGCGAAGACCCCGGCCAGGATCCAGTCCTCAGGCCGCGTACGCAGGACGTCAGTGCGTACGGGCGCTGCCGGCTGCGGCGCCCGAGTGCTCATCAGTCCTTCCTCCGGCCATACGGGCTGTAGCCTTTGGGGGCTTCCCGGCTGCGATTGAAGACGCATCCGATGGCCTTGCTCGCATCGATCTGAGTCAGCGCTGCTTCGAGGTCCGCGCGGGATGCCGCGCCTGACCCGATCACGAAGAGCACGGCGTCGCACAGATCGACCAGCGTCGTGGTGTCGGGAAGCCCCAGGACCGGGGGTGAGTCGATCAGCACCGTATCGAAACGGCTCTGCAACTCCTCCATGAGCGCCACCATACGGCGTGACGCCAAGAGCTCGGAGGGGTGTGTGGGGAGCGCTCGGACCGTAAGGACCGAGAGGCGCGTGTCCGGAACGTGCACGAGTGCGTCTTCGAGCTTCACATCCAGCTCCAGCAGCTCGGCCAGACCCGCCTCCGGGCTTTCGATGAACACATGATGCACCCCGGGCGTACGCAGATCGGCGTCCACCAGACAGGTCGCGCCCTCGAGCTCGAGGCCGAAGCAGAGGGCCAAGTTGACCGCAGTCGTGGTTTTACCCTCGCCGGGAAGCGCACTCGTGACCAAGATGCTGCGGAGGGGTCGAGTACGACGGATCGATTGAATGCGCGCACGCAGCGTCCGGTACTCCTCCGTGACGCTCGAGTCTGCATCCGCCAGCATGATGCGGGAGCGCCGAGCATTTCGTAGTCGCTCGGCGCGCTCGCTGCTTCGCCGCCGAGGACCGGTCAACATGCGCGGCTCTAGCTCGAGGTGCGCGGCCGTTGTGCTCGCAGCGGCGCCGGCCTGTGTGCGTTCCTGCTCAGCCCGTTGCAGCGCGTCGTGGATCTTACCCATCCTGTGGCTCTCCTTCGCTACGCACCGAGCTCATCCTGAGCCCGTCGCCCCGACCAGAGGCGTCGGATCCAACCGTCTCGCGCTGAGGGCGTTGCTGCGGGCTGTTCCGGCAACACCTCTTCGCGCAACAGGTCCAGGTCCTTCGCCGTTTCATCGATCATGCGAGCGGAGACTCGAAGCGACTTGCGAACGTAAGCGCTGAGCAAGGCATTGTCGCACAACACGTTCACGACCCGCGGGATCCCCGCTGCATAGCGGTAGACCGTGCGCAGGGCAGATGTGGTGAAGATCTCGCCGTTGTCATGGCCCGCGATCAGCAGGCGCTCGCGCACGTACTCCATGGTCTCTCGAAGGCTGAGCGGGCTGATCGTATGCCGCAGCTCGATCCGCTGACGCAGCTGCCGCAGGTTCGGCTGGGCCAGCTTCTCATCCAGCTCTGGTTGTCCCACCAGCATGATCTGCAGCAGCTTGGATTGGGGCGTTTCCAGGTTCGAGAGCATCCGAATCTCTTCGAGCAGCTCGTCCGACAGGTTTTGCGCCTCGTCGATCACCAGCAGCGTCTGCTGACCCTTGCGAAGCCGTTCGATCAGGTAGTGGTTGAGGCGGTGCAGTACGGCGCTCTTCCGGAAAGGCTCGACCGGCTCGATCTCGAGCTCGTCGAAGAGATAGGAGAAGAAGTCCTCCAGCGAGAGCTTGGTGTTGAACAGGTACGCGCCCTGGACCCCGGGATCCAGCTTCTGAAGCAGCGCGTTCAGGAGCGTGGTCTTGCCGGTGCCGACCTCGCCCGTGAGCACGATGAAGCCCTTGCGCTGGTGCAGCGCATAGACGAGCGTCGCCAGCGCCTCGCGGTGACTCTCCGAGAAATACAGGAAACGCGGATCGGGGTTGACCCGAAACGGCTCTGCATCAAATCCGAAGAAGGCGTTATACATCTGCCCTCTGATCCACAGCGACGCCGGGGAAGACCTGTGCGGTCGTGATCCCGTTGCTGCGGCCATAGAGGTAGAACGCGAGGGTCCCACCCACGATCAGAAGCAAAATGACGGCGCTCGAGATGCCCAGGCGGCGTCGGCGCACATGTCGCGACGCGAGCTCGCTCGGCAAGCGAATCTCGGGCACGGCCGCAAGCACCGGGAGCGTGACTACCCGCTGAAGCTCCACCACCGAATGGAAGCTTTCATCCATCGTCTCGCGCAGCACCAAGCAAGCCAGCCCGGCCAGGAGTCCGAGCGTGGAGCCTACGACGAACCAGAGTGGACGATTGGGGCTGATTGGGGAGTCGGGCCGAACTGCCCACTCGACCACCCTGAACCTCTCGCCCTTCTGCGCCAGCTCGATGGTGTGTCCCATCTTCGCGTCCATGAGCTTGAGCTGAAGCTCGCGGATCGCGTCACTCATGTTCTTGCCCGTCGCCTCCAGCCAGCCGAGGTCAGCCGCGCGTTTGGGAGTGCTTTCAATGCGCGTCTCGTAATCCGCAATCTCCGCTTTGAGCCGCGTGAATTCCCCCTGGACCACATCGGCGGTCACTTTGTTGTTGCGGAGCTCCCGCTGCAGCGCATGTACGACCGGGGAGATTCCTTCGCCGGCTGCGGCCTTCCGCTCGATCAGCCGCTCGAGGGCGGCGATCTCGGCGGTGGCCTGTATCACATCAGGGTGCCTTTCGGTCTTGCCCTGTGCGCGAAACCCGTTCAGCGCGATCTCGAGGAGCTGCTTGCGCTTGGTCGGATCGGTATCACTCATCGAACCCGAGAGCTTCGCCTGCTCCATCTGCTCCCGGATGGCCACGATCTGACCCTGCGCCGCGCTCAGGCTCGTACTCATGGTCATGAGGCTGTTCCGGAGGCGCTCGAGATGTTGGGTGTTCATGGAAAGCTGCTCGGGCAGCTCGCCATGGTGCTCCTCCTTGAACGCAGTGATCTGCTGGCGCACTCGCTGGAGCTCGCCCCGGCTCTTGGCCAGCTCGTTCTCGATGAACTCGCTGGCGCCCTTGGCCTGCAGCTCGCGATCGGCCAGGTGGGCCGCGATGAAATCCCGTGTGAGACGGTTGGTGACATCCGCCACGATTCTCGGGTTGTTACTGCGGAAGGCGATGCGGAAGGACTCCAGCGTAGGCGGCTTGCGCGGATCGATGATCGCGGGCGGCAGGGGCTCGATGCTCACGGCCTCCCGCAGTTGCTCCACCAGCTGCTCGCGCGGCACGGACTCGCCGGGATAGAGCTGGAACTCATCGATGATGGCGCTCAGGTTGTCGCGCGCCAGAATCTGCAGCTTGAGCTGTCCGTAGCGGGACTCCGTCTTCGCCACTACGGTGGTCTTCACCAGCGTGTCCGGAATCCCCTGAGGCTCAACCAGCACGATGGAGGCCGCCTCATAGCTCGGCTCCAGGCCCAGAGCCAGCACCAGCGCCCCCACGATTCCGATCAGCGTGGGCGCCAAGAACCAGCCCATCCGGCGCCGCAGGATCCGCTTCAAATCCCCGAGGCTGAAGCTGATCTCGTTGGTGTTGTCGCGTATCGGCATGGTGTTCTCTCAACCCCGAGCTGGGCTCAGGCCGAGCCGCTCTGGCAGCTATGCCACAAGCATGCCAAGGCTGGGGGGCTGGGATGATGGGAACCCGTACAGCCGTGTGTAGTCAACTACATATTACGGGAAACAGGTGACCACCATGCGGCACTCGCTCGAGAGCCCCAGCCACAGGCCAGGGCCGCGCTCATCCTCATCGCTCGAACCGGTGTAAGGGGTTGAAAAGGCGTGGATTTCGGCGCCCGCGGGCAGGCGAGCTCTGCTCGCCGATAACCCGCTACCAGGGCGCCGACGAAGTCCGGCGCCCGTGCGCAGGCGAGCTTTGCTTGCCGATAACCCGCTAGCTAGTTAATCAGCCAGACCGCACTCCTTGATCTTCTGGAGCAGGGTCTTGTAGCTGACCTCGAGGATCTTGGCCGCCTTCTTGCGGTTCCAGTTGGTCTGGTAGAGCACGCGCCGGAGCGCCTCCCGCTCTGCCTCGCGCGCGGCGCGGCGCCCGATCTCGCGCAGCGCGATGGTCTCACCGGCCTCTTCCAGCTCCTGATCGACCATCCTCTCCGCCGAGCTCTCCGATCCCTTCGCCGAAGCACCGGAGGCCAGCGGCCCGGGAGAGCCAAAGATCTCCTCCGCGATCGCGCCTTCGTTCTGCAACACGACGATCCGCTTCACCATGTTCTCGAGCTCACGCACGTTCCCGGGCCAGGCGTAGGCCAAAAAGCCCTGCATCAGCCGGCTCGAGATCGCCGGAACTTCACGCCGATACTTCCGGCTGTAGTGCCGCAGGAAGTAGTCCGCGAGCACGGGGATCTCCTCCACGCGCTCACGCAGGGGCGGCACCAGGATATTGACCACGTTCAGGCGGTAGAAGAGGTCTTCCCGAAAGCCGCCGCTGGACACCATCTCCTCCAGGTTCCGGTTTGTGGCAGCCACCATGCGCACGTCGACGTGCACGTCCTCGTGACCCCCGAGCCGTGAGAACTCCCCGTCCTGAAGCACCTGCAGCAGCTTGGCCTGCAGCGGCGGGCTCATCTCCCCGATCTCATCCAGAAACATGGTGCCCTGGTGAGCGATCTCGAATTTTCCCGCCTTGCGCGCGGATGCGCCCGTGAAGGCCCCGCGTTCGTAGCCAAAGAGCTCGCTCTCCAGGAGCTGTTCCGGCAGCGCGGCACAGTTGACCTTGACGAAACGACGGTGCCTGCGGTTCGACAGATCGTGCAAGGTGCGAGCGACCACCTCCTTGCCCACGCCGCTATCGCCGTTGATCAGGACCGTGACATCCGCGTCCGCGATCTGCTCCAGGATCTCGTGAATGTTGGTCATCTTTTCCGAGGCCCAGAGGAAGCTCGAGCGCTCCCGATCTTCATGCTCCCGCAGGCGCTCGCGCAGTTCCTCGCGCTCGGCCTTGAGGTTCTCGGTCTCGAGCACCTTCTTGAGGGCGATCTCCAGCTCCTCTTCTTCGAAGGGCTTGTTGATGTAGTCGGCCGCGCCCAGGTTGATGGCGTCGACAATGGTGCTCGCCTTGCCCACCACCGACAGCATGATCACCGGAATCTTCGCGTGCGCCCCCTTGATCTTGCGCAGGGTCTCGATGCCGTCCATCCCCGGCATCATGACGTCGAGCACGATCACATCGACTGCGGCGCCGCCATCGAGCAGCTCGAGCGCTTTGGCACCGTCCTCCGCCAGCAACACGCCGTAGCCTTTGAGCAGCAGCAGGTTTTTCAGGTAGGTGCGGATCACCTCGGCGTCATCGACGACGAGCACCGTGCGGCGTTGCGGCACGCTGGCCTTGGCTACAAGCTTCGTCACCCTACCGTCCCCCTAGGCTCCCTGCGGCAGCAGCACGCGGAACAGGCCCTGGCCCGGCGCAGGCACGGCCTCGATCGTACCACCGTGCGCTTCTACGATCTTGCGACAGATCGCGAGACCCAGACCGACCCCGTCGGCGTTGGCCTCCGACGCGGCCTGCCCCCGCATGAAAGGCTGAAAGATCTGCTCCTTCTCGGCGTCCTCCACACCCGGCCCCTCATCTTGCGTGGAGAGACACAGCCAGCGGCCGCCATCGAGCTCGATCTCGTGCGTGGCGACCCGCACCGGGCTGCCCTGGGGGCCAAACTTGGCCGCGTTGCCCAGCAGGTTGAGCACCACCTGCTCCAGCCGGCCCGCGTCCGCACTGAGCTGATCGTCCTTTGCGTCGAGCTCGAGCTGAACGTCTATGTTCCGCTCCTCGAGCAGCGGCCGCATGGTCTCCACGGCCGCCGAGACGATCGCGTTGAGGCGCGTGGGTTTGCGGACCACGCACAGCGCGCCGGGAGCATCGGGTGTCGCCAGCTCGAGCAGGTTGTCGACCAGGGACGAGATGCGTCCGCTCGCGCGCTGGGCCTCCTCCAGGAAGCGGCGTTGGGTGGGACTGAGCTCGCCGGCGCGCTTATCCAGCAGCAGCTGCAGGTAGCCGTGGACCGCGGTGGATGCCGTACGGATCTCGTGCTCGATCATGCCGGAGATCTCGGCACCCAGCGGGCCCTGCCACTGGCACCCCTCGCGAACCTGGCGCAGTTCCTGAGTGAGCCGCCAGATCTCGCCCTCCAGGCGGCGCTCCCGGGAGCGGTCCAGCACCAAGAAGGTGTTGTCGTCCCCAAACGGCCGCAGGGTGGCGGCGACCAGGTCCCCCTGGGCAGCTCGCAGACAGACGGCGTCCGAGCCCGTCAGCTCGGTCAGCGAACGCCCATCTGCATCGCAGAAGAGCTCGGAGATGCGGCGGCCCTCCAGCCCCCCGGGCGCGGACCCGAGCATGTGCTCCAAGGCGGAGTTCGCGCGCACCAGCCTATCCCCCTCCCGGACGAGCAAGCCATCCTCGAGCGCGTCCATCAGACGCCAGATCTGGGAGGTCTCCATGGGGGAGTTTGTCCCCGGACCCGCTGGAGGTGCCCCCTTTTTCCTGCCCATCAGTTGTCATTATCGGCTTCTCGTTCCCTGGACTTACCTAAAAGTGTACCTTTAATTCTCTCTGGCGTGGGGAGGGCCCACCGGCCGGCCGGCCTGCTCTGCCCGTTAGTATTGCCCTGCGGGCCCTTTGTGGGCCGAATCCAGCCAGAAGGGAGCAGGAACGACCCGATGGGTTCAGAGCAGCAACGCTTGGCAGAGCTGCGCAGCCTGATCGCGCACCACAACAACCGCTACCACGTACGCGACGAGCCCGAGATCTCGGATGCGGAGTTCGATCGCCTGTTTCGAGAGCTCCAGGAGCTCGAGCAGCAGCATCCGGAGTGGGTCACGCCCGATTCGCCGACCCAGCGCGTGGGCGCCCAGCCGCGCGAGGGCTTCCCGACCGTCGAGCACACGATCCCCATGCTCTCGCTCGATAACGCCTCCAACCTGGAGGAGCTGCGCGCCTTCGACGCCCGCCTGCGCCGCTTCCTGAAGCGCGAGGAGATCATCCACTACACGGCCGAGCCCAAGTACGACGGCGTGGCCGTAGAGCTGCGCTACGACGAGGGCCGCTTCACACTCGGCTCGACCCGCGGCGACGGCCGCACAGGCGAGGACGTAACCCACAACCTGAAGACGATCCGCTCGCTGCCCCTGCGGCTCCAAGGCCGGCCCGCGCCCAAGCTGCTCGAGGTGCGCGGGGAGGTCTTCATGCCGCTCGAGCACTTCGACCGCTTGAACCGCGGGCGCCTCGCTGAGGGTCTCGAGCCGTTCGCCAACCCGCGCAACGCCACGGCCGGCACCCTGCGCCAGCTCGACCCGCGCGTGAGCGCCTCCCGTCCGCTCGACCTCTTCGTGTACGGGCTGGGACGGGGGAAGGAATCGCTTGAGCTGGGCTACCAGAGCGAGCTCATGACCCGCCTGGCCGAGCTGGGGTTTAAGGTGAACCCACGCTGCGTTAGTGGCGTGGACATCGAGGGGGTTGCGGCCTTCCACGCCGAGCTGGAGCGGGATCGCGATGGACTGCCCTACGAAGCGGACGGCACGGTAGTGAAGGTCGAGGAGTTCGCGCTGCGCGAACGGCTGGGCGAGCTCGAGCGCTCGCCGCGTTGGGCGATCGCCTACAAGTTTCCCGCGCGTCAAGAGACCACACAGGTGAAGAAGATCCGCTGCTACGTCGGCCGCACGGGAGTACTCACCCCGGTGGCGGTGCTGGAGCCGGTCCGCATCGGCGGGGTCACGGTGGTTCACGCCTCGCTTCACAACCAGGACGAGGTCGACCGGCTCGATGTGCGAGTACGCGATACCGTGCTCGTGGAACGCGCTGGCGACGTGATTCCGAAGCTGGTCAAGGTGGTGGGGGAGAAGCGTCCGTCGCGCACCCGCAGGTATCGCCTGCCGTCCAGCTGTCCCATCTGCGGCTCGCCAACGGTGCGGCTGGAGGACGAGGTCGCCGTGCGCTGTCCGAACCTGGCGTGCCCCGCGCAGGTGAAAGAACGGATACATCACTTTGGCAGCCGCCGTGCGCTCGACATCGATGGTCTAGGCGAGAAGCTGATCGACCAGCTCGTGGAGCGCGGCTTGGTGCGGCGGCCATCCGACCTCTTCGCGCTCGATCAGGAGACGCTGGCCGGGCTGGAGCACATGGCTGCGAAGTCTGCCGACAATCTGCTCGTGGCCATCGAGCGCTCGCGCGACGCGGCGCTCGACCGCTTTCTGTTTGCGCTCGGAATCCGACACGTGGGGGAACGCCTGGCCGGGGTTCTGGCCCAGCACCTCGGTAGCCTGGAAGCGCTGCTCAAGACGAATCACGAGCAACTGGAGGCGATCCCGGAGGTCGGGCCGATCATCGCCGAGAGCGTGCGCGCGTTCCTCGACGACCCGGCCAACCGCGAGGAGATCACGCGTCTGCGCAGCGTGCTGCGACTCGCAGGCGTTCCCGCCGCCGCCCGCGCCAAATCTGCCGCCCTGAAGGGCAAGAGCTTCGTGCTGACGGGTACCCTGAGCGAGCCGCGCGCGACGGTGCAGGAGCGAATCGAAGCCGCCGGGGGCAAGGTGACGAGCAGCGTCTCGAGCCGCACGAACTACGTGGTGACGGGAGAGAGCCCGGGCACGAAGCTGCGCAAGGCCGAGAGTCTCGGGTTGACGACGATCGACGAGGCAGAGCTCCGACAGCTACTCGAATCGGAGCGCTGAGCGCGTGGGCTCGGGCAGCGCCACCCGCTGCCACCCGGGCACAACGTCTGCGTCGTTCGTGAAGTCGTTGCCCGCGTAGAGGCTGAGGATCACGAGCTCGTAGCGCTCCGCACCAGGCCACGAGGCAGTTCGGACCTGCGCAAGGGTTTGCGCCGGCCCGTACCCATCCACGCCGGCCACATGCACACAAGCGCCGCTGTCGAGCGCGATCCGAGTGTAGGAGCTCTCGGGCCAACCCAGGACTCACCGCCAGAGTTTCTTCATCACCTTTCTCTAGCTCCGGAATCCTGGGCGGCGGCTTTGCGGTATGCGAGTACCCGCCGGTAGGCATGGCTGCGCGAGATTCCCAGTCTCTGGGCCAGCTCGCGCGAGATGTCGCGCGTGGTACCGCCCGCCGCGATGCGCTGCCCGAGCCAATCGTCCTCCCCTGCCGCCGCGTCTGCCTGCCGCGAACGCGTGAACGCAGCCGCATTCCCTGCTACGACCAAGGTGACCTCGCCGCGTAGCGCGGGCAGCTCGAGCTCGCCGAGTCGGCCACGCACGATCTCTTCGAAGCGCTTGGTCAGCTCACGCGCCAGCGTGACGCGACGAGGCCCAAGAGCCTGGTAAAGGTCTCGCAACGTTGTTCGCACACGATTCGGTGCCTCGAACAGCACCAGCGTGCCCGGCGATTCACGCAAGCGCTCCAGCCATTCCGCGCGCTCGCGCCCCTTGCGCGGCAGGAACCCGACGAAGGTGAACGGACGCGTGGGGAGCCCGCTCGCTACCAGAGCCGCCAGCACCGCCGAGGGACCGGGCACGGGCACCACACGCAGGCCCTGCTCGAGCGCCGCGTGGACGAAGCGGGCCCCGGGATCGGACAGCAGCGGCGTGCCCGCGTCCGAGACCAGTGCCAGGGTCTCGCCGCGCTCGAGCCGGCGCAGCAGCTCAGGCGTACGGCGCGTCTCGTTGTGTGCGTGAAGCGAGATGCGACGGGTCGTGATGCCGAACCGGGCGCAGAGACGAGCGGTACGTCGGGTGTCCTCGCACACCACCAGAGACGCCTCGCGCAGGCTGCGCAGCGCGCGGGGACTCAGATCCTCCAGGTTCCCGATGGGCGTCGAGACCACGTAGACGCAACCGGCAGGCTCAGGTACCGTCACGTGCGCTCACCCCCAACAGGCAAGGGGCTACCATGCCCGGTGAATCCTCAGGGGGACCTCCACGGCGAAATCTCCGCAGCGTGGGCCGTTACGGAGAGAAACTTGCGGAGAGCCACTTACGACGTCAGGGCTTCCGCATCCTAGCTCGCAACCTGCACCTGCGCCATGCAGAGCTGGATCTCATCGCACTCGAGGGCCGGACCCTCTGCTTCGTCGAGGTACGTCTGCGCTCAAGCACGCGCTTCGGATCCGCCGCAGAGTCGGTCGATCGACGCAAGCAGCGGCGGCTCACACGGGCGGCGGCGGAGGTCCTCGCCACGCGGCGACTTCCCGGTCACGACGCCCTGCGCTTCGACGTGGTCAGCGTGGATGCCAGCCACGAACCGCCGCAGGTGACGCTGATCCGAGACGCCTTCCGCGCTAACTAGGAGCAGGACACTAGCTAGGAACAGGATACTAGCCCCAGGGCCAGTAACTTCCGTTCACACGACCGTTGTCGATGGAGCTCGTTAGGAGTGGAAGCGGAGGGCAGTCCGTCGGAGGGGGAGCACAGCCGAGAAAACGTGCCGGGATCACATCACGTGGCTGCGGTCGGCGTGCTCGAGCCAGGGGCCACCGCCCACGGCGATGTGGATCACCTGCACGGCGGAGCTCAGCCGGTGCAGCGCGCGCGCCATAGCGACCCGTGCCTCTCCCTGCTCCACGGGCAGCGTGGGACCCAGGATCAGCGGCACGCTCAGTGCTGGAGCCATGATTTCCAGCAGCGCCAGGCGGAAACCCAGCTCGACCGAGAAGCGTTGAGCGTCGGACAGACCCTCGTAGCGGACGGTCTCCCCAGCGGCTTGGGCGCGCAGCAGCCAGCCTTCGAACTCACGCCGTTCCAGCTGCGTGAACTGCCCCACACTGAGCGCGCGCACGTAGACCGGAACGATGGACGCGAGCCGCGTGAAGACTTCCGCTTCGGAAAGTCCGCTGGCGAGTGTGGCCGCGTGGACCATGCGATCGAGCGCGTTCAGCCGGCCACGGACCTGCGGCGCTGGCGCCTGCCGCGGGACCACGTCGGCCACGGGCAAGGCCGCCTCCAGCTTCGACAGCTGGGCCAGGTTCTCGCGGATCTCGGCCGGGTCCGGAAGGTCCACGGGAGCCGCAAGCAAGGCCTCGAGCTGGCGCAGCTCCTCCTCCACCTTGGGAAGCGCGTTCCGCGTTTCGGCCAGCTCGCGCTCGACCTCGTGCGCGCGCCCGACGAGCTTGTGATAGTCCGATGAGCGCTGGGCCAGCTCCTCCAGCGTGCCGACACCCGCGCTCCCCATCAGCTCGCGCAGCGGCGCGCTGTGCAGCTCAAAGTTCCGTTCCATCCCCCGCTCCCGCACGCGTAGAGCGGCCAGACGGGCCTCGATCGTCCCCATGCGTCGGCGAGCCTTGCGCGAGATCAAGAGCGCCCCCAGCACGGTTGCGGCGCCGAGTGGCCCGAAGACGTAGAAGAGCGGGTGGCCCGCGAAGCCGGCCAGGCTACCCAGAACGGCCAGGATCAGGCCGATCCAGAGCGGCAGGGCCTGGCGCGCCGGGATCCGTCGCAGCGCGGTGCGCTCGTCGAGCAGTTCGCGACGCGAGTGTTCACTGTTCGCGCGTTCACGCCCGAGCTGAGCCTCCTCATCCCGCCAGCCGTTCAGTCGCCCATTCAGCTCCTCGATCTCGCTCCCGAACTCGGCGCGGCGCTGGACCTCCGCGGTCAGCGCCTGGTGCTCATGCTCGAGCACTGCCAGGCGATCACGCAGCTGGCGTAGCTCGCCCACGCGGCGCTCCGCCGCTGCGCGCTCGCTTTGGGCGCTCTTCGCCTGCGAGAGCTCCTGCTGCAGCCGCTCCCGCTCGGCAGGGAGCTCGGCGTGCGGAAAGCGCGGAGGGCGGGGCGACAACTCCGGGGGCGGTGTCGGCTCGGTCTCAGCCTCAGCCAGCCCCTGACAGAGCTGGAGCGTCATGAACTCCTCGCGGCTCGGTAGGCCCGCTGCGCGCAAACGGGCTTCGATCTCGCCCAGATCGGTGCACACACGCTGGTATTCGTTGGACTCGGAGTCGTGGCGTCCGAGCACCAGACGCTGCTTGTCCAGATCCATGATCAGCCGAAACACGTCGGGTTCACTGGCGAAGGCCAGACCCGCACGCGAGGGCAGCCCGGCAGCCGGATCACGCCAGAGCTCCAAGTTCCCGAGATCTGTACGCGGATAGAGGAACGCACACAGCAGGGCCGCCAGCCCCGCGCCACCCTGCTCATCACGTGTCAGCAGCACGTTGTAGCCCGGATCCAGGCGGAGACGATGCTGGCCCGTCGGAGCCCTCAGTCCCTGCACGTGGATCCCATGGATCCGCATTGCGCGTTACGAGCTGGGCTTTCGCATTTGGTCGAGGCGATTGCGGATTCGTGCAGCCTTCCCGCTGAGGTGGCGCAGGTAGAAGAGGCGCGAGCGCCGCACGCGTCCCTGCGCTTTCACCTCGATTTTCGCGATCAACGGGGAGTGCAGTGGCAAGATCCGCTCGACCCCTACCCCGTAGGAGATCTTGCGCACGGTGAAGGTCGAGTGGATGCCGCCGCGCTTGCGAGCGATCACGATTCCCTCGAAGACCTGGATGCGCTCCTTGTCGCCCTCCTTGATGCGCACGTGTACACGTACCGTATCGCCCGGTCGGAAATCCGGATGGTCGGTTCTCAGCGCCTCAGCCCCGATTTTTTCAATCTCTCTCATGCTTCAGCTCCTGCAAGACCCTGCGGTCCTCCTCACCCAGCTCCGCGCACTCGAGCAGGTCGGGCCTTCTCTCGAAGGTCAGCCGCAGCGACTCCCTCCGACGATAGCGCTCGATTTCCGCGTGATTCCCCGAGAGCAGTACCGCGGGCGCTCTACGCCCGCGAAAGACCCTGGGGCGAGTGTATTGCGGGTGTTCCAAAAGGCCCTCCGAGAAGGAGTCACGCTCGGGCGAACTGGGGTTTCCCAGCACGCCGGGAATCAGGCGGGTCACAACCTCCGTCACCACCAGCGCCGCGGCCTCCCCACCCGAGAGCACATAATCCCCAATCGAGAGTTCCTCCGCACCCGTCTCCTCGAGAATCCGCTCATCCAGCCCCGCGTAGCGACCGCAGACCAGGACGAGCTGGCGCTCCAGCGCCAGCTCGCGCGCCAGGTCCTGATCCAAGAGCCGGCCCCGGGGGCTGAGCACCAATACGCGCCCCTGCGGCTGCCGCACGGCTTCGATGGCCGCAACCGTGGGCTCGCACTTGAGCACCATCCCGTCCCCCCCTCCCAGGGGGGTGTCATCCACGGTCCGATGCCGGTCGGTCGCATAGGCCCGCAGATCTGTCACACGGACCTGCACGCGCCCATCGCGCAGCGCCGCACCCAGCACCGCGCCCTTGATGAAGGGCTCCAGCAGCTCTGGGAAGAGCGTGACGATATCGATCTCGGGCCCTCGGGCCACGCTCACTCCTCCTCGAGCAGGCCGGCGGGCGGATCGATCCAGAGCTCGCCCGCGGCGCGGTCCAGGCGCACCAGCAGCTGGCGCAGGGCCGGCACAAGTCGGGTGACGCTGCCGGCGCGCACCACCAGCACGTCGTTCTGGGCGCCGGGCCAGATCTCCTGGATCACCCCGAGATCCCGGCCATCGAGCAGTCGGCAGCGCAGGCCGATGAGCTCGCGCCAGTAGAACTCCCCCTCCGGCAGGGACCGCAAGGCCTGCTCAGGGATCGAGAGCCGCGCACCGCTCCAGACCTCCGCCCGCTCACGGGAGTCGAGCCCGCTCAGCGCCATACGAACCCGGGCATGCCCCTGAGAGGACCCCGCTTCGCGCGCGCAGCGAACCCGAAACGGGATCGTGCCGGGCTCAGCGCTGAGGGTGACGACCTCAGCGGCCAGCAGGTTGGCGGGATCGTCCCCGTAGAGCTCGATCAGGAGCGTACCGTCGAAGCCGTGGGGGCGAACCACCCGGCCCAGATCGACGAACGCCTCTCCTCCATCTCCAGCCGCTCTCCGGACCCCGCTCGCGCTTGAGGTACCCATGCAGCCTCACTCCGCGCCGCTCTCCGATGGGCCCACGATATCCAACGAGCATCCACCCCCGCGCCCGCCTTCGGCCACCTTCAGCAGGGTGCGCATCGCCTGCGCCGTCTTCCCCTTGCGTCCGATGATCCGACCCAGGTCGTCCTCGGCGACCCTAAGCTGCAGGCCCCGCCCGGCCTCCACCTCATGCACCTCGATCTCGGCCGGATGCTCGACTAGAGCCTGAGCAATGAAATGGATCAGGTCTTTCATGTTGCGATCGCCTGCCGGCTACGACGCGGGCGCCGACTCCGCAGCGGGCGCCTCGTCGGTCGGGACCTCGGCCTCGGCCGCTGGCACCTGCTTGCGATGCTTCCTCACCAGGGAGCGGACCGTGTCCGAGAGCTGGGCACCCTGGGCCACCCAGCGGTCGAGGGCCGCGTCATCCAGGGTGACTGCCCCGTCGGCACGAGGCTGATAGGTCCCCAGGATCTCGAGGACCCGGCCCTGGCGCTGGCGGCGCGAGTCGATCGCCACGATCCGATACATCGGTCGCTTGGTCGTCCCGGTCCTAAACAGACGGATCTTAACCATGCAGGCAGCTCCAGGCGGCCCGTCCGGTGCGGGCCCCGTTCGCAAGGACGCCCAAGCTATAAGGGCTTGGGCGAGGCGTCAACCGGGTGCACGCGCTCCGCCTCTTTGCTACGCGAGCAGGCGTCACAGGCGTACCGCACCGCATGCCGCTGCCCCAGACGATCGTAGCCCCGGTCGAGCGCGATCCGGCGGACCCGCGGGACCTCGCGGCCACAGAAATCACACTTGAAGAGCCGGGCCTGCGTCACGCCGAGCCAACTTAGCAAATGCTAGGGTACGGGCGTGCCGCGCAGCGAGCGACCCAACCCGCGTCCCGGAGAGCCGCAGCGAGTAGGTGAGCTGGTTCCCCTGGTGCTCGACGAGATCGGTCTCGGCGCCGCCTCCAGCGCCGTGCGCCTGCTGCGGGTGTGGGACGCTGCACTGGGGGAGGGCTTCGCGCGCCACTGCCGACCCGACGGGATCCGGAACGGAGTGCTGTATGCGCGGGTTCGGGACTCGGGCTGGATGCAGCGCATCCAGCTGGAGAAGCCGCGCATCCTGGCGCGCATCGAGGAAGCCGTCGGGGAGCCGCTCGTCCGAGACCTGCGCCTGCGCGTGGGTCCGCTGGAGCAGGCCTAGCCTGGATAGCTCAGCGGGTGGCCGTACTGGCCGGTTATCGGCGGGCAAGCCCGCCTGCCGGCACGGCACACGGCTGCGCGTGTGCCTCGGTATGGCGTGCAATTGGCATCCGCAGTAGGCCACCGGGTGAGAAATCCGGGCTAAAGCTCGCGGATCACCAGACCACTCGGGACCTTGGGACTGAAAAAAGTCGACTTCTCGGGCAGGACCTTGCCCCTTTGAACCACGTGGAAGAGCGCGTCGGCGTCGAGCGGGTTCATCAGGATCCCGAGCGAGACCTCGGAGCGACGCACGCGCTCGAGCAGGCGCGCCGGTTGGGCATCGAAGCTGAGCTCACCTCCGAGGCTCGGCAGCAGCTCGCTGTGCAGCACCTCGACGTCGAGCTCCGCGCCGCGCGGCCGCGAAGCCAGCAGGCAGGGCCCGTCGGGACGCGCGAGCACCAGCGCATGAGCCCGCTCCCGCTGCTGCTCCAGCAGCTCGAGCAGCGCCCCGGCGCTCGTCTCGGATCGCCGCTCGAGCCGAAAACCCGCGCGCTTCAGCACGGGCGCAGGGTCCGCGATCTCTCCTTCGAGCACACGGTGGATGGCAAAGATCTGGGAGCCCGGGTCGAACGCGTTCACGAGATAGGCCAGAACGAACTCGTGGGGAGCATCCGGGTCCGCAGCGCGCTCGCGGCACTCGTTGCGATAGGCCAGCATGGTTTCGTAGCGATGGTGACCATCGGCAATGATCAGCGGGCGGTCCGCCAGCACGGTCCTCACCGCGGCCACACCCTCACTCGTCGGGCCCGCGTACAGCGCGAGCTTGCGACCGTCGGAGTCGCTGCAGGCTGTGAGCGCACGCCCCCGCGTGGCTGCCTCCAGCAGCAGCGCGAGCTTGGCGTCGCGATCCTCGTACATGAAGAGCAACGGCTCCAGATTCGCCCGCACCGCGCGCGTGAGCAGCAGTCGATCCCGCTTGGGACCCGCCATGGTGCGCTCGTGGGGCAGGACCACACGCTCCTCGTAGTCGGCCAGGCGCAGCAGCCCGAGGAACCCCCTGCGTACGCGCCCGTCCGCGATGCGCTCCTCCAGCACATACAGACACTCCTCGGGCTCACGCGTGAGCACTCCCTCGCGCAGCCAGCGGGCCAGCGTCTGTGTGGCCGCAGCGTAGTCCCGCTCGCCCTGGGGCCCGGGGGGCAAGGTGAGGTGAACAATGTTCTCCGGCTCGGCCGCCAGCAGCTCGCGCTCGGACTGGCTGATGACGTCGTAGGGCGGAGCGATGCGGGGCCCCGGATCGCGGACGTAGCGCAGCGCTCGAAAGGGCCGCACGTCACTCACGCCGCAAGCTCCTCCAGCAGGCGCGTGTACGGGATGGAGCCCTCACGTAGGAGCAGAGTGCGTCCGCTGGACGCGACCGCCACCACGGTCGAAGGCTCGAGGCCTCCGGCGGGCTCACCGCTAACGATCGGCAGCTCGCTGCCGAAGGCCTGCTGGATCTGCTCCGGGTTACGACAGGGTGCAGCTCCGCTGCGATTGCAGCTGGTCGCTATCACCGGACGCTCGCTGGCCCGTGCCAGGGCCTGAGCGGTGGGGTGAGCGGAGCAGCGGAAGCCCACTCCATACGCGCTCGACACCAGCGAGAACTCCTCGCCCGCCACCGCAACTACCAGCGTGAGCGGACCCGGCCAGAAACAGCGGCCGAGCTTCTTTGCGACGTCGGGAAGCTGGGGGACGAGCCGCTCCAGGCCCGCCAGATCGGGCACCAGAACGGAGAGAGCGCGCGCGGGCTCGCGGCCCTTGAGCTGGTAGAGACGGGCCAGGGCGGCGTTCGAGCCAGCATCCACACCCAGCCCGTACACAGTCTCGGTCGGATATGCCACCACCTCCCCTGCGGCGAGGCGCTGCGCCGCGGCCTCCACATCGAGGATCACGCGTCCGACCCCTGTGCGCGCCGTGCGATGTCCGTGCGCACGTGCACGCCCTTGAAGCGGATCGACCGAGTGACCTCGTAGGCACGCTGGCGCGCAGCAGCGAGGGTCGAGCCACGCGCGGTGACGCCCAGCACGCGCCCACCGGCGGTGCGCCAGCTACCGCTCTCGAAGCGCGTGCCCGCGTGGAAGATCTTCACGTCCGGAGCCGACGCATGGGCCTCGAGTCCCTCGATCACAAAGCCGGTGGCAAAGCCGCGCGGGTAGCCTGCGCTGGTCAGCACCACACACACGGCCGGGTCGCCGAAGCGCAGCTGTGCCTCCCCCTCGGAGCCCAGGCTTGCACGCGCCGCGGCCTCGAGCAGAGGCACCAGATCCGATTCGAGGCGAAACAGCAGCGGCTGTGTCTCGGGATCGCCGAAGCGGACGTTGAACTCGATCACGTAGGGGTCTCCGTCCACGATCATGAGGCCCACGTAAAGCACGCCTCGATAGGGTCGCCCCTCGCTGCGCATGCCGGTCAGCGTGGGGCGCACAATGCGTTCGACGATCTTGCGCTCGAGCGCTGCGTCGACGACCGGCGTGGGCGAATAGGCGCCCATGCCGCCCGTGTTCTCGCCCTCATCTCCATCCAGCGCCCGCTTGTGATCCTGCGCCGCGGCCAGACACACGAAGTGCCGCCCGTCCGAGATAGCGTAGTACGAGGCCTCCTCACCCTCGAGCCGCTCCTCGATCACGACCTGCTTGCCGGCCTGGCCGAAGCGCTGCTCGCGCATGGCCTCGTGGATAGCCCGCTTGGCCTCGTCCACGTCGCGGCAAACGCTGACCCCCTTGCCCCCCGCCAGCCCGTCGGCCTTGACCACGAGCGGGCCGTTCCGCTCCTCCACGTAGCGCTCGGCTGCCTCGGGAGCATCGAACACCCGATGCGCGGCGGTCGGGATCCGGTGCCGGTTCATGAAGCTCTTGGCGAAGGCCTTGCTGCCCTCCAGGCGCGCCGCCTCTGCCGAGGGCCCGAAGACGGGAACGCCCGCGGCCTCGAGTCGGTCCGCCACGCCTTGCACCAGCGGTGCCTCGGGGCCCACCACTACCAGCTCCACGCTCTCGCGGCGCGCCAGCGCGACCACGGCGTCAGCATCGCCCGGATCCACCGGCAGCACGCGCGCGTCGGCACGAATACCATCGCTGCCCGGTGCACACAGCACCTCTTCCACGCGCGGGCTGCGGCCGATCGCCCAGGCCAGGGCGTGCTCGCGACCCCCCGAGCCAAGGACTAAAACGCGCATCGGCGCGGGGTATACAGCCGCGCTCAGTTCAGGTCAACCGCCGCTTGCCGACGGAGGTGGATGAAGCCTCCCCAGCTCTCCCAGACCAAGTCTCGCACCCGGCGGACCTCGCGCAGCCCGAACAGGAGCGAGCTGCGTCGCTCTCCATCCTGCCAACGTGCACCGTAGAGCTCGAAGAGCTTGTTGTAGTGCCGGTCCCAGCCGTCGGGCTCGAGTCCACGCATCGGCAGGAGGTAGGGCCAGCGCACGAAGCCGATCTCACTGCCGTCCTCTCGCTGAATGTGCAAGGAGCGGTAGAAGGGCCAGAGGTTGGCGTAGCGCGTCTCCACGCCTGACTCCTTGCGCGTACCCCAGCGATTCACCCAGAAGGCATGGCTCTGGCGCTCCTCGACCGTGTCCGAGTGCGACTCGGAGCGCCCTGCGAGCCCGAGCAGCACGCTGGTCTTACGCGCCTGCTTGCTACGGCTCTGGGCGTAGAACGGCTGCAGCGACCAGTATTCTCGGCCGTCGGCCTCGCGTCCGCGGTTGTAGATGGGCCAGAAAAGGCTGAGCCGTTGGATCTCGGGATTCCGCCGATCCCATTGCTTCATGTAGAGCGGCAGCAGGTAGAAGCGAGATGCGAACGGTCCCGCGTCACGCCGCCCGTAGAACGGAAGGATGAAGAGCGAGTGACGCGGGTAGCGCCCATCGAGCCGTTCATGCGCGCGGAAGATGAAGGGCCAGAGAAAGAAGTACCTCTTGTAGACACCCTCACGTATCTTGAGACCGAAGAGCGGCCATACGCTCAGCTTCCAGCGCCCCTCGCCCCTCCCGAACTTGAAGATCGGCCACAGGATCTGCGTCTCGGTGTAGCCTCCCCGTGTCGCTCGCGCGAAGAGCGGCCACAAGAAAAACTGGATACGATCGAAGCCGAAGCGCTCCAGGAAGTGGCCCATGAGCGGGAACACCCCGCCGTAACGCTTGCCCTGCTGCGTGCGGCCGCTGAATCCCAGGCCGATGTTCGTCTGCCTCGTTTCCCGCAGCAGGTCCGCGCGGCTCCGCGCCAGCAGCAAGAGCCAGGTCTGCCGGACATCGGGCTGCACCCGGTGCGCGGCGATGGGATAGAGGAGGTCCCAACGCCAGTCGCGTTCGGCCCGGATCGAGGAGTACACGGGCCGCGCCTCGAAGAAGCGCTGATCCGCCTGGTCCTCCCAGTGCAGGAACGGCCCCAGGGTCCGCGTCTCCCGCACACCGGCCCAGGTACGCGCATCGGAGGTGTAGAGCGGCCAGAGCCCGAGGCGGAAGGGATTCTCCTCCGCTGGCCCCGCGATCCCCACACACCCCGTGAGCGCAGCGCAAACGAGCACGAAAGCGGACCGAAGTCGCGCGTCCAGCGGCCTCACCCTCAGAAGAGCGACCCGAAGATCGTGGTCAGAATGGTCGCCGGGATCTGCTCCTGTGCCTCCTCGGCGGCGCGCCGCACCTCGCGCAGGGTCGCGCGCGCATCCGTCAGCGTCGCATCCAGCTCCTGGTAGATAGCGTCATCGGTCAGGAGCTTGCCCACGGTGCCCTCGCCGCGTTCCACCTTGCCCGAGAGGTTCGCCAGACTGTCCAGTGCACGGTTCAGCTTGCGCGACGCCGTGCGCAGACCCTGCACCAGCTCGTCGATCCCCTCGCGGTTGTTCCGGGTGAGCCCAGCCACGTCGCTGGAGAACGCATCCAGGTTCTTCACGATGCGCTCGACCCCCGCCTCGTTGGTCTCGACGACGCGGCGCAGGTCCCAGCTCACCGAACGAATGTTCGAGAGCACCTCCTGCAGGGCCTCCTCACCATCGGGGCCACCGAGCACGTTGCGGAAGGTGGCCGAGATCTCCTGGATGTCCCCGGCCACCTGGGTCGCTCGCTCGATCAGGAGGTCGATGTCCGCGGCAGCCTGGGTGCGGGTGAAGGCACCTCCAGAGACCAGCCTCTGCTCCGAATCGCCGAGAAGAATCTCGAGCACGCGCTCGCCGAGCAGCCCGCGCGAGCGGATGGCGACGACCGAATCGATCGGGATCTGGAGCTGAGGATCCTCGATCCGTAGGGTCACGCGGGCGTCGTGACCCACGAGCTCGATCTTCGCCACCTTTCCGACGGGAACGCCCGCGACCAGCACGTCGGTCTCGAGGTCGAGACCGCCCACGTTGTCGAAACGCGCCAGGAACATGCGCCCCTCCTTCGCGAAGAGCCCCGGCAGAGCCCCGATCCGCATCGTGCTCCACATCAGCAGCGCCAAGGCGGAGAGGACGAACAGGCCGACGAACAAATCCAGGTGACTTCGCTTCATGGCACCGACTCCCTCATGCTTCCTCCCCCCCGATACTCATGGGCCCGAGTGCCCGGCCCTCGATGAACTGCCGCACGATCGGATCGGAGCTGGTTCGAATCTCCTCGGGTGTGCCGCATGCGAGGATGCGCCCCTCGTAGAGCATGCCGATCCGATCACCAATCTTGTACGCGGAGGTCATGTCATGCGTGATCGTCAAAGTGGTGACACCAAGCCGTTCCTTCATCTGAAGGATCAGCTCGCTGATGGTGTCGGACATGACCGGGTCCAGGCCGCTGGTGGGCTCGTCACAGATCAAGATGTCGGGCTCGTAGGCGATGGCGCGGGCCAGCCCCACGCGCTTGCGCATTCCGCCCGAGAGCTGGCTGGGAAGCCTGTCCTCCACACCCCGTAACCCCACCATCTTGAGCTTCTCGGTGGCGATGCGGCGCAGCTCCCGGTCCGACAGTCCTCGATCCTGGAGTCCGAACGTGACGTTCTCCCAGATCGTGAGGGAATCGAATAGCGCTCCGAATTGGAACAGCACCCCAATGTGCTTCATGGTGCGATAGAGATCGCCCTTGGTCGCGTGCGGGATGTCGATGCCGTCCACGATGACGTTGCCGCGCTCCGGCGCCAGCAGCCCGATCAGAAGCTTGACGAGCACCGATTTTCCCGCGCCGCTGCCGCCGATGATCACGAAGCTCTCGCCCACACGGACGTCGAATGAGAGACCACGATGGATCCAGGACTCCTCCCCGCCGAAGCGCGTCCATACGTTGTCCAAGCGTATGGTTCCGCTGCCATTGATGATTTCCGCTCGTGCTGCGTCCGCCATCAGAAAAAGTACGCCGTCACCAGGTAGTTGATGACAAAGATCATCCCGATCGAAGAGACGACCGCGCGGTTTACCGCGAAGCCAACCTCGCGTGCGCCTCCGCGAACCGAGTACCCCTGATAGCAGCCAATCAGCGCGAGGCTCAGACCGAAGAGCGCGGCTTTGATGAGACCGATTTGGATATCCTCGAAGTCCAGGAACTGGACCGTCCGCTTGTAGTACGCCACCGGGCTGTTCCCCAGCACATCGACCATGATGAAGCGGCCCGCCATGATGCCGAGCAGGTCGGAGAAGATGACGAGGCACGGCAGCATTACGGTTGCCGCCCAAACGCGCGGCACGATGAGATACTTCACGGGGTTCGTAGCCAGGGTGTGGAGCGCATCGATCTGCTCCGTTACGCGCATGGTGCCGAGCTCGGCGGCCATGGCGCTGCCGACCCGTCCCGCCACCATGATCCCGGTGAGAACCGGGCCGAGCTCACGGGTCATGGAGAGGGCCACCACGGTGGCCACCAGGTTCTCGGCGCCGAAGAGGCGAAAGGCGCTGGCGGTCTGCAGCGCCAGAACCGCGCCGGTGAAAGCGCCCGTGACCAGCACGACGGGCACGGAATAGACGCCCACATGGAGACATTGGTGGAGGAAGAGGTGAAAGCGAAGCGGCCGCTGCGGTGTGCAGCGCACGGTGTCCACCAACATGAGCAGCACGCGCCCGTAGCGGGCGACGCTATCTACGCCGTAGCGGCCAATCGAGCTAATCCACGCCATACGAACCCACATAGATCCGAGGAACTCGGGGCCCGACTCCAACCAGTATCTCGTACGGAATCGTGCCCACGGCTGAAGCCAGCTCCTCCACCGGGATCACGAGTTCCTTTCTTCGGCCAAAAACGAGGATTTCTTCCCCGACTTCTACATCGCAGGCCGGTCCCACATCGACCGCTGCGAGGTCCATCGAAACGCGACCCACGAGTGGCACACGCCGACCACGAACACCCACCGAGAAGCGGCCGCCGGCGGCGCGCGGGAGTCCATCCGCGTAGCCGATTGGCAGCGTCAAGATGCGGGTGGGCTCGGATGCCTCGAAGCAGCCGCCATATCCCACGCGCGTTCCCTTGGGAACGTTCTTGGCGTGCAAGACGCGCGTATAGAGGTTCATGACGGGGTCGAGACCAAACCCGCCTTCGAGGGTTGGATCCGCGCCGTAGAGCAGCAGCCCGACCCGAACCGCGGTCGTCTCCGACGTTGGCCCATGGGCCAGGCCGGCGGAGTTATCCAGGTGAATCCACGCCGGCGCGAAGCCCGCAGCGCGAACCTGCGCCAGCACCGCCGAGAAGCGCGCTCGTTGGGCGGAGGGCGTGCCGGAGGCGAGGTCGTCCGCATCCGCCAGATGGCTCATCAGCCCCACGAGCTCGAGCCGGTCACTCTTTGTGAGACGCTCGAGCGCGGGGGTCACCTGATCGAGCGCGAGCCCCAGGCGCGCCATGCCCGTATCGACCTTGAGCTGCAGCGCGAAGCAGCGCCCGGCGCGCTCTGCCGCCGCCTCCAGTGAATCCAGCGCATCCAGTCGGCCGACAGCCGGAACGAGGTCGAGACGAAGCGCCTCGTCCGCCTCCTCGGGGGCATGCAGCCCCTGGAGCAGGAGCAGCGGCACGTCGAGGCCCGCCCCGCGCAGCGGCCTCGCCTCCTCCACGCTGGTAACGGCAAGCGCTTCGCAGCCGGCCGCCACCAGCGCGCGGGACACCGCCACCGCGCCGTGACCGTACGCGTCGGCCTTGACCACGGCGAGCACGCGCCGCTCGCCCGCGTGCCGCCGAACCCAGGCAAGGTTGCTGTGCAACGCGCGCAGATCGATCTCGGCCCAGGTGGGCCTGCCGGCGACACCCGCCCCCACAGCCATCATCTTAGCTCGCTTTCCTACGCCTCTACCCACCTATCGGCAAGCGGCGTCGCCGAAATCGCCGCCGGCCTCGCCGCGTTGCAGCCGGCGAGCCCGTACCCTACCGTCACAAAAGTATGCAGTTCGAGCTAAACGGTGAGGTCACACGGGTTCAGGGTCCGCTCAACCTGAGCACCTTGCTGGAGCGCTTCGAGCTTCAAAAGCGCCGTGTAGCCGTCGCTGTCAACGAAATGGTAGTGCCGAGGTCTCGGTTTGAGCTGTACGAGATCCACGAGGGCGATCGTATCGAGGTCATCCAGGCCGTCGGAGGGGGTTGATGTCCGGAAGCTATCGGCTCGGCGACATCGAGCTCGAGTCTCGACTCATCATCGGGACGGGAAAGTACAGCTCGTTCGAAGAGAACCGCCGCGCCCTCGACGCCAGCGGGGCCGAGATGGTCACGATAGCGGTGCGGCGCGTCAACCTGCGGGAGCGCGGCGCCGGCTCCCTGCTGGATCATATCCCGCCGGATCGCTTCCGGCTCCTGCCCAACACCGCAGGGTGTTTTACCGTCAAGGAAGCCGTGACCACGGCGCAGCTGGGACGCGAGCTTCTGGGAACGCCGCTGGTGAAGCTCGAGGTCATCGGCGATAAGCAAACGCTCTTCCCCGACACCACTGCGACGCTGGAAGCGGCTCGCATCCTGGTCGAGGAGGAGTTCTGCGTGCTGCCCTATATCAGCGACGATCCAGTGGCGTGCCAGCAGCTTGAGCAGATCGGCTGCGCGGCGGTGATGCCCCTGGCCGCCCCCATCGGGTCGGGGCTGGGAATTCGTAACCCCATCAACATCCGCATCATCCTCGAGAGCGTCGAGGTGCCGGTCATCGTCGACGCCGGGGTCGGTACCGCCTCGGATGCAGCCATCGCCATGGAGCTCGGTTGCACGGCGGTGCTCATGAACACAGGCATCGCAGCGGCCAAGGACCCGATCAAAATGGCCCACGCGATGCGCCTGGCGGTGGAGGCGGGGCGCCTGGCCTACGAGGCGGGGCGCATGCCACGCCGTCTCTACGCACAGGCGTCGAGCCCGGAGGAGAGCCTGATCGAGGTCCGGTGACTCCGCGTCTTTGCTTCATCACGGACACGCGCCGCGGAACGGCGGGGCGCCCGCTGGCGGAGGTCGTGCGGCGCGCACGTCAGGGCGGGGTCGAGCTCGTCATCCTGCGCGAGAGGACGCTGCCGAAAAAGGCCCTCGGGGCGCTGCTGGAGACGCTGCTCCCCCTGCGAGAGCAAGGCTTGAAGCTGGTGATCGGCCGCCGACTGGACCTGGCCCGCGCCTATGCGCTCGATGGGGTGCAGCTGGCGGCCGATGCCATTCCCGTGCGCGAGGCGCGTGCCTGGCTGGGTCCCGACGCGCTGATCGGCTACTCGGCCCACTCGGGGCCCGAGGCTCGCCGCGCCGAGAAAGAGGGGGCAAGCTATGTCACGCTCTCGCCGATCTATCCCACGAGCTCCAAGCCCGGGGCCCCGGGACGGGGCCTGGTCTGGCTGGCGCAGGCGGTCCGGGGGCTCGGCGTGCCCGTCCTCGCCCTGGGGGGTCTGACGCCAGCCCGGACCCGTGAGGTGCTGGAGGCCGGCGCCTGGGGAGTCGCGGCGGTGACGGCCATCGGGGCCGCCGCCGACGTGGAGCTGGCAGCGACGGAGTTCCGAAACGCAATCTTGGAGAACAGCCAATGACCCGATTCCTGCTGACCCTTCCGCTTCACCTCGCTCTGGTGGGCTGTACGCTGATGCCTGCCGCCCAGGCAAAAGATGCGCTGGACGAGCTCCAGGCCCGCATCATTCGGGTGAGCGAGCGCGTCACGCCCTCCGTGGTTCACATCGAGGCGGCCGTCAAGCTCAATAACCGGCGCAACCTGGTGACCGGCTCGGGGCTTCTGATGGACCCCAACGGGGTGGTGGTCACGAACGAGCACGTGGTCGAGCGCGCCGAGAAGGTCAGCGTCATCGTGCCCGGGCGGCCAGGTCGCTACCTGGCGAAGGTGGTCGGAATGGACAAGCAGACGGACCTGGCCGTTCTGAAAATCTCGCGCCGCGAGGGAGAAAAGCCCTTCCCGGTCACCCCGCTCGGTGACTCGGATCGGATCCGGGTGGGGGAGTGGGTGATCGCGATCGGAAACCCCTACGGGCTGGACGGCACCGTGTCGCTCGGGATCATCTCGGGCAAGGGGCGAGACCTCAGAACCGACAATCTGCTCAACGACTTCATCCAGACCGACGCCATGATCGACCGTGGCTCCTCGGGCGGTCCACTGATCAACCTTCAGGGCGAGGTTCTGGGCATCAACTCGCGCGGCCAGGGACGGGGCATCGGCTTTACCATTCCCATTAACACCGCCAAGCGTGTGGTAGCGGACCTGCTGGGGGAGGGCCACATCGCGCGCGGCTACCTCGGCGTGGCCATTCAGCCCCTCGACCGAGAGCTGGCCACCTACTGGGACCTCGGGGAGGTCCACGGCGTAATCGTCAACGGAGTCCTGGACGACTCCCCCGCTGCCGAGGCCGGGCTCGAGATCGGCGACATCCTGCTGCGCTTCGATGGGCACGAGCTCCGGGCTGAGAAGGACGAGGATATCGGCGCGTTCCAGCGCCTGGTCGCGCGCACAAAGGTGGGGACGGAGGTCAGGCTCGACGTCCTGCGCGAGGGCAGCCGCGAGACCCTGAAGGCCCGGCTCGGGGTGCAGCCCAAGGTGGTCCCCGACGAGGCGGAAACCCACTTCGGATTCACGGTGCAGGAGGTGACGGCCAAGCTGTTCCGTCTGCACCGGCTTGAGACCCGAGACGGCGTGCTGGTGTCGTTCGTGGAGCGGGGCTCCGAGGCCGAGGAGGCGGGCCTGGGACCCGGCGACCTGATTCAACGGATCAACCAGAAGCCGGTCGCCGAGATCGAGAGCTTCCGCGACGCGATGCGTTCGCTGCCTCCGGATACCCCGTTTCTGATCCAGGCGCGGCGCGGCGATAACGTGCGTTTCGTGCTGATCGTGCCGCGCACCTCCGACAAGCATGTCGACTCCGGCAGCGAGCCGAACGCCGGCGGCAGCTGAGGAGAGCGGTGCGGATTTTGGCGGCCCCCATCGAATACCCCGATGCCCGCTCAGGGCGACCGTTGTGTACACTTGCCCAGAGGATCATCCGATGACACGTCGCGCTATCCTGACCTCCGTCTGCGCACTCGCTGCCACCGTACTGCTTCTGTCGCAGACCCTCCACATCGACGTCGGGCTGCGCTCCAACGAAGCCATGGCCGACACTTCGGACAAGGTGTTCTGGAGCGAGAGCGCGGGTCCCGTCACCTCCGGTCGCCCCGACTCGTTCGCGGACCTGGCCGAGCAATTCTCCCCCGCGGTCGTGAATATTCAGACGGAACGCACGGCCGGATCTCGGATGGGCACCCCGGAGGATTTTTTCGAGGAGTTTTTCGGTAAGAAACGACCGCACCGAAGGAAGCGCCGCCGGGCCGAGTCGAGCGGGTCCGGCTTCGTGATCTCGGAAGACGGTTATATCGTGACGAACAACCACGTGGTGGAGGGCGCGGATAAGCTCGTCGCGGTCTTCGAGGACGGTAAGGAGCTCACGGCCGAGATCGTGGGCCTGGACTCGAAGACGGACCTCGCGCTGCTCAAGGTAAGTGGCCACAAGACGCTGCCGACGGCTCCGCTGGGCGACTCCGACACTCTGCGGGTGGGCGACTGGGTGATGGCGATCGGCAACCCCTTCGGGTTGGACCACACCGTGACCGTAGGCATCCTCTCGGCCCGAGGCCGAAATATCAATGCGGGCCCTTACGACGACTTCCTCCAGACCGATGCCAGTATCAACCCTGGAAACTCAGGCGGACCGCTGATCGACATGGGCGGTCGCGTCATCGGAATCAATACGGCTATCAACGCAGCAGCCCAGGGGATCGGGTTTGCGATTCCGATCAACATGGTCAAAGAGCTGCTGCCGCAGCTGCGCGTCTCGGGCTCAGTGACTCGCGGTTGGCTCGGAGTCCAGATCCAGCGTGTCACCCCCGCCCTGGCCGAGTCGTTCGGGCTCGACTCCTCAGAAGGTGCGCTGATCTCCCAGGTCTTCGAGGACAGCCCAGCCGAGAAGGCGAAGCTCGAGCGCGGAGACGTGATCATCGAGTTCAACGGCACGAAAATCGACAGCTATGACGATCTGCCCCGTCGCGTCGCTTCCACACCGCCGGGAACCAAGGCGGAGCTGGTGGTCATGCGCGAGGGAAAGCGCAAGAAGCTCACGACGGTTCTCGAGAAGATGGATCAAGCTGAGGAGATCGCCCTCACCTCACACGAGCGCCATAGCTTGGACTGGGGCTTCGAGGTGAGCAACCTCACACCCCAAATCGCGGAGCAGCTCGGGCTCTCCGGCAAAACCCGGGGCGTGGTCATTCAGAACGTCGATCCCGACGGGCCTGCGGCCAACGCGGGTCTGCGCCGGGGCGACATCGTGCTCGAAGCGAACCAGCGGGAGATAGACAGGATCGAGGTTCTGGAGCAGGCGATCGATGATGACGACACCAACGTGGTCCTACTGATCCGGCGCGGTGACAGTACGCTCTACGTTGCGATCGAGCGGGAGTAGCGCGGGATCGGCGAGCGGAGCTCGCCTGCGCGCGGGCGCCGGACTTCGTCGGCGCCCTACTAGCGCTCGCTCGATCAGTAGATCCCCGGGATAATACGAGAGGGTACTTGCTCCTTGTAGCGGTCCCAGTCGGCACCGTACTTCTTCGCGCACCACCTGGCGTCGCGCTGCTCGCGGGTGATCAGCAAGAGTGCGAACCAGAGCGGATAGAAGTACGGGATGATGGAGCCGAATCCGGCGCAGAGGCCAAACGCAAGCGCGATCACCCAGTCGCCCAGGTAGTTCACATGACGGGCCATGCCCCAATAGCCCGAGAGCAGGAGCGGACTGCCTCGTTGGGTCTCCATGTACCGAGCCGGCTGCCCCCAGATGCGGCAACTCTCGGGATCTCGACGGAAACGTGCCTTCTGTAGGTTCGAGTCAATGAAGACGACGAAGCCGGCGATCCCGAGCAGCAGCACCGCTCCAATGTAGAGGGGGGACGGATCGCGGAAGTGATCCACCAGCCAGAAGGCCTGGAGGCAATAGGTCATCGGTACGAGCACGAGGTCACCGAAGACCAGCATCCAGCCGAACCGTTCCTGCTTGATGTCGATCGTCGTCAAGAGCCAGGACTCGTTCCAGAAATTGTTGAAGACGTAGCCGGTCTGCAGTGCGATGACCGCCCACATGGCCAGGGATACCTCTCCATAGGTCTCGTACTGGGCCGCGGCGAACCCGAAATCGAGGACGATCCAGAAGATCAGCCCCGGCCGACACTCGCAGAAAAACTTCCAGTCGAGTCCTGTGACGGGCGGTGTCCGGGGATTCAGTGCCGTCCCATAGAAGTAGTCACGCACGAAGTTGCCAGAGACCTTGGCCGGACCACCCGGCCGGGTCTTGCCCCACCACCAGATGAACAGGGAGAGCGCAAACGAGAATATCGTCATCACACTGAGCAGGGCGCCGAAGTCGTAATAAACGCGCGCGAGGTCGAGCCAACCCGCAGCGTAGCCAGCGACCACGACGAACAGGCTCAGCAGCAGCGCGCGCAGGCCATTGATGCGATAGCTAAGCGTCGATCCGTCGGGAAGCGCCGTTCCCTGAACAATGCGTGCCGGCAAGAAGCGCTCGAGCGCTACCTGGACAACGAACCAGCCCAGATACACGAGCATGGCCGATGCGGTCGGGACGATCGCGGCTAGAAATCCGCTCCAATCCGAGTCGGACCGCGGGATGATTCCACCGGCGTTGAAGGCGATCCCGAAGTAGAGGTAGAAGACGATCGCCGTCATCACGACAAGATTGATCTGAGCGATCGGAAGCCGGCGGCTCTTGGTTTCGGACATGCTGGCCTACCTCAGCTCCAGATCAGGTCGAACCGGTTATCGAGGATCAGGCGCAAACAGACGTACAGGCCGTCACTCATCGCCTCAGTGCGCAATGAGCAGGCGGATGCGGTTGCCGACCTTCTCGGCGTGATCGGCGAGATTTCCGATCCACTCGATCATGCGGTACCAGAGCATCACGCTGACGGGCGAGAGCGTGTCCTCGAGCCGGAAGAGCTCGCGCAGCAGCTCACTCTGAAGACGATCGGTCTCGCTTTCGAGGCCACCCAGCTCCTCGATCATGTGCTCGACGCGATCCGCGTCGCGTCCCCGGAACCCGATCTCGACCAGCTCGTCAAGGGTGTCGATCACCTCGCCCGCCCGTTTGCAGGTGCGCTCCACCGCGAGGCCGAGCTCGAGCAAGGGTCGCCGCATCGTCTCCGGTACGGGCATGGGGCGCTGCACCAGCAGACCCGCGATGTCCTGGGCCCGATCCGCGATCGTGTCCTGGAGGTCGAGGATCTCCAGCAGGTCGCGCCGATCCACCGGCAGCAGCAGCCGGCGCGGCAGGTGGGCCCGCAGGTCGTTCTTGAGCCGGTCGGCCTTCGACTCCAGATCGTCGATCACGCGCTCCGCTCGCCTAACACCATCGGCGTCGTCACTGCAGGCCGCCTCGAGGAGCGGCGTCATCTGGCGCACACACTCCAGCACGGCGTGCATGTGCTCTTGCATCGGCTTGAACGGCGACTTGGCGAAGAGATCGAGAATGGACACTTCACGCTCCTCCGAGCGGGGCCAATAGTCCCTTGTAGAAGTAGTAGAAGAAGATGGCAAGCCCGGCGCCCACGGGGATGGTGACGATCCAGCTCAGCACGATCGTGCCCACGACGCGGTAATCCAGGGCCCCGATGCCGCGGGCCAGACCCACGCCCAGCACCGCGCCCACCAGCACGTGGGTGGTCGAGATCGGGATCCCGAGTCGGCTGGCGAGCACGATGGTGACCGCGGCCGCGAACTGGGCCGCGTACCCGCGTGTGGGAGTGAGCTCGGTGATCTTCTCGCCCACTGTCACCATCACCCGGTAGCCGAGCGTCGCCAGTCCGGCCACCATCCCGATCGCCCCGACCAGGAGCAACCCCGGGGGGACCGGTGCAGCCGCCTCGACCAGCCCGGTGCGGGCCACGCTCAGAATGGCGGCCACGGGACCGATCGCGTTGGCCACATCGTTCGAGCCATGGGCAAAGGCCACAGCGCACGCGCTCAGAATCTGGAGCACGCCGAACATCCGCTCCACCGTTGCATAGTGAAACCGGGCCTCGACCTCCGGAGCGACGTGCACCCGCCGCATGAAGAACGCGGTGACGCCCGCCGCCAGCAGCCCGAGCAGGACCGTCCGCACGAGCGCCTGCGTGAAGGTGTAGTCCAGGTCCAGGTTCTTGAGCCCCTTGAACAGCGTTACGAGACCAATCACCGCGACCACGGCGAACACATACAGCGGCCCCCAGCGCCGCACCTGGGCCACCGGGTCGGCGTGATCGAGGATCGTACGGCGGATCAGGACAAAGATCAGGAAGGCAAGCGTACCCGAGAGCAGGGGGGACACGCCCCACGACACCACGATGCGTCCCAGCTCGGCCCACTGCACGGCCTCCGGTCCGAGGGCAACCACTCCGAAGCCCGCGATGGCACCCACGATCGTATGCGTGGTGGAAACAGGCCAGCCCAAGCGTGAGGCCACAAGCAGCCAGGTTCCCGCGGCGGTGAGCGCTGCAAGCATTCCGTACACGACGACGTCGGGCGCGCCCGCCATGATCACAGGGTCCAGGATGCCCCCGCGAATGGTCTTCGTGACATGCCCGCCGACCAGGAAGGCGCCCAGGAACTCGAACACCGCGGCCACCAGCACCGCCTGCAACACCGTCAACGAACGCGAGCCCACGGAGGTGCCCATGGCGTTCGCCACGTCGTTGGCCCCGATCGAGAACGCCATGTACAGGCCCAGCACCATGGCCAAGCCGACTACGAGCTCACCCCCCAAACTCGTTCTCCCGCCGCGTCAGCGCTCGCCTTCGCGCCTCAGGCGTATTTTCTCAGCTCGCGCCGCGCGATCACCATCTTGTGTACCTCGTCGGGCCCATCCGCGATGCGCAGCATGCGTCCCTGCCGCCACATGGCGGCAATCGGCGTGTCGTCCGAGACCCCGAGCGCGCCCAGAACCTGGATGGCGCGGTCCAGCACGTTCATGAACATGTTGGGCGCCACGACCTTGATCATCGAGATCTCCTGCCGCGCCGCCTTCTTGCCGAGGGCGTCCATCTTCCAGGCCGCATACAGCGTGAGCAAGCGAGCCTGCTCGATCTCCATCATGGAGGTGGCAATGAACTCCTGCACGAACTGCTTCTCGCCCAGCGTGCTTCCGAACGCCCGCCGATGGGCCGCGTGATGCACCATGATCTCGTAGGCGCGCTGCGCGGCACCGATGGCGCGCATACAGTGATGAATACGCCCCGGTCCCAGGCGGGCCTGGGCGATCGCGAAGCCGCTTCCCTCCTCGCCCAGCCGGTTCGCCACGGGGACCCGGCAATCCTCGTAGCGGATCTCGCAGTGGCCACCGTCTCCGACGTGCCCCATGACCGACACCGCGCGCACGATGTTGAAACCGGGAGTGTCCGTAGGAACCAGGATCTGGCTGGTGCGCGCATGCGACTCGGCCTCCGGGTTGGTGACCGCCATGAGGATGGCGAACTTGGCCCCGATCGCGCCGGACGTGAACCACTTGTGGCCGTTGATCACGTACTCGTCACCATCCCGCTTGGCGAGGGTCTGCAGACCCGTAGGATCGGCACCCGAGACCTCGGGCTCCGTCATGGAGAAGCAGCTGCGAATCTCAGCGTTGAGCAGCGGCTCGAGGTACTCCTTCTTCTGCTCGTCGCTGCCGAACTCCGCCAGAATCTCCATGTTCCCGGTATCGGGCGCCGCACAATTGAAGACGCGCGAGGCGATCGCACTCCGCCCCATGATCTCGCACAGCGGCGCATACTCCAGATTCGCCAGGCCCGCACCATAGCGCTCGTCTGGCATGAACAGATTCCAGAGCCCCAGCCCACGCGCCTTCTGTTGCAGCTCGCGCACGATCTCCGGCATGTGATGGGGATCACCCGAGGCCTCGATCTGCTCCGCCGCCACCGGCTCGGCTGGCTCGATCAGCTCGCGCATGAAGCGCTCGACCGACTGCTGCAGGGCCTTGACCCTGTCACTGGGCTCGAAATCCATGGGCTCTCCTCAGCTCACTCCGGCGGGCTGGCCGACTCTACCCGATCCGCGTCCTCCAGCCTACGTCCCCGAGGGGTCGATCAGCACGCCCGGGTTCAGGATCCCGGCCGGGTCGAGCGCCTGCTTGGCGCCCGCCAGCGCGCGCGCGAAGCCCTCGGGGCGCTGGCGGTCATACCATTCGCGATGGTCTCGCCCCACCGCGTGGTGATGCGTGATGGTACCGCCGAGTCGCAGCACGGCGTCTGAGGCGGCCCTCTTGATCTCCTGCCACTGCTCGAGCTCCCGGCCCTTGCAGGCCGGCGCCAGCATCGTGTAGTAGGGCGCTGGACCGTCGGGATATACGTGGGTGAAGCGGCAGCTGACGGTCCCTTGACCGAAGACCTGCTTCAAGGCGTCGTTCACGGCCGCCAGCACGCCCGCGTGGAAGTCCTCGAAGCGGTCCCAGGTGATCGCCGACTCGAAGGTCTCCGAGAACACGCCCATCGCCACCATCGCGTCGCGCAGGTAAGGGGCGCCGATGAAGGCGCTGCGCCAGGCGCCGGCGCTACCCTCGCGGGACGCGCCGGCGTCCGTGCGCGTGCGCAATGCGCCCTCGGGCAGGACGCCGCCATGGTCCTGACATAGCTCCGCAGCCCGCTCGATCCAGGCATCGAGCGGATGGTCCGCGGACTCAAACGCCAGCAGCAGGATGGTCGCGTCGCCTGACGCCCCGGCCTGGGTCCTGGCCTCGAGGGCGTCCAGCAGGCGACAGTTGGCCGGCTCGAGCCCGGACTGTGAGAGTGCGCGCGTTGCGGCCACGCCCGCCTCGAAGCTCGCGAAGCTCACGCTGGCGTTGGCACGATAACGGGGCCGGTCCTGCAGGCGCATCCAGGCTTCGGTGATGATCCCCAGGATTCCCTCGGACCCGATAAACAGTCGATCGGGGCTCGGACCCGCCCCCGAGCCCGGCAGGCGGCGAGACTCCACGACCCCAGTCGGTGTCACCACACGCAGCGACTCCACGAAGTCGTCGATATGCGTATAGCGGGTCGCGAAGTGGCCGCCGGAGCGCGTGGCGATCCAGCCGCCGAGCGATGAGAACTCGAAGGACTGGGGAAAGTGTCTCAACGTGAGCCCGTGCGGCCGTAGCTGGTCCTCGAGCGCGGGGCCAAGCACACCCGCCTGGATGCGCGCGGCCCGCGAGCTGCGGTCGATCTCGAGCACGCGGTCCAGCCGCGCCAGATCGATCGAGATCGTGCCTGCGTAGCCTTCACGCGGCGCGCACTCCACGCCTCCCACCACGCTCGAACCGCCGCCGAAGGGCACGGCAGCCAGCCGCGCGGAGCTGCACCAGTCGAGCAGCCGGGCCACGTCCTCCTCGCCACGCGGAAGCGCCACCCAGTCGGGAGGATGCGGGAAGCTGCGGCGGAAAGCGCGCACCACGTCTCGGTAGGAGCGGCCGTAGCTGTGGCGCGCACGCTCATAGGTAGCGTCCGTCAGGATCTCCCTCAAAGCCGTTGGCGCAGGCACACGGGGCGCCGGCAGCTCCAGCTCCTCGACTCGGGGGGCGCGATCGACCTCGAGCCCCTCCAGCCCGAAGCGGGAGGCCAGCGCGGCCGCGAGGTGTTGCATGCCCTCCTCGCTGGGTCCGCCGTCCTCGTAGCCCCAGCCCCAGAATTTGAGCGGTCGGCTGCCCAAGGCCTCTATCGCCCTGAGGACGCGGGTGTTCTGCAGAGCACTAGGCGCCCTCGCGGGTGCGAGTGCGGCTGGCGTCGTACTCGGGAGGCAGGTTCATCACGTCGCGCGGGAAGAACTCCACCAGAAACGCCACCACGTCGCGAACCGAAACCAGCAGGACCGGGTGATCCTTCTCATCCACCACCGGAACGTGTCGGAAACCCCCGATCGCCATCTTGTTGAGAACCCAGGCGACGCTGGCCTCGGCCGGCAAACGCTCGGGGTCGGCCGTCATCACCTCGCTCAGGGGGAGAGTGGCCGGGTTCTGCCCCCGATCAACGACGCGGAACAGCACATCGCGCTCGGTGAAGATCCCTTTAAGAGGCGTGTCCGGGGTGCCATCCTCTGTGATCAGCGCACAGCCCGTTCGCTCCGCCTGCATGCCGCGCATGGCCTCGGTCACCGAGGCCTGTGGCGAGAGGATGAGCAGACGCTTGGTGGGAAGGACGCTCAGTGGCTCCTCGAGCAGGCTGGCGTCGAACACTCGCCTCGGGCCCTTCGAATCGGGATCGAAATAGCTCTCGTCGCCCTCGGGTCGCTCGCGGTCGCTCGCCATCCCCCTATTTATACCCCCCCGCCGGGTCGCGAGGACAGCTTCCGGGGGAGCTGCGTGGGAAATTTACCACGCGAGGGCGCTGAGACGCGGTAGGATCGCACTAGAGGCCGTGTCGGCCCTCGGATTGATCTTTCCGATTCACCCGGGAGAGGCTGTCGGGTAGAGTCAGGCTACGCGCGGAGCCCGGATGGCTAAAATTCTGATTGTCGACGACGACGTGGACCTGAGCCAGTTCCTCGAGCTCGCCGTGCGCCGTCGCGGTCACGAAGTGAGGGTCGCCACCAGCCGTTTCGAGGCCTACACCGTGGGCGTGGAGTTCCGGCCCGACGTACTGGTCGTGGACTGGTACATCACGGTCGACGTCGACGGGTTCGAGCTGGCACAGGTGCTGCGGGCCGGCCTGCCCCAGCTTCAGGTCATCCTCATCACGGGCTATCCATCGGAAACGCTGAAGCGGAACGCCGCTGCCGCAGAGATCTGGCCCGTGCTGGCCAAGCCGTTCGAGCTGGCCGAGCTCACCGGGGCGATCGACGACGCCATCGCGCGAGGCTCGGGTTCGCCGCGCGCGGAAGGTTGAGCTCTCGGCTGGCTGCGGCCTCCGAGGACGTGGACTGCGGCGGCGGCGTTTACTCCGCTCGTAAGTGAGCGGATGGCTCGGCCGCACGAGGGGCCAGCTCTCCCTGCAGCTTGATGCGCTCGTACAGCCGCTGCACCTCGGGCTCGCCGTTGGCCCAGAAGCGCAGCTTGAGCGCGGAGCGATCCACCAGGCAATCCTCCACATAGGCGCACGAGAGCACGTCGAGAAAGGCCCGTTCGAAGGCGGCTCGTTGGCAGAAGCGAAACTCGTAGCTGGTCATGCACAGCCCCACTTTCGGTCCCATGGAGAGCAAGCTCGATGCCAGGCTCACGGGACCCACCCCTCAAGGGAGGCGCAATATCCTGCTCCCAATTTGTCTCGAATTGGTCGCGGTTTGCTCAAAAAATGGCCCCGGCGCAGGCGGCCCGTGGGGGTCGCCTGACAGCGGCAGGGCTAAGGCATCCGCTGGGGCGCGGCGTACGCGCCCCGCGAGGGAAGCCAGCTACGCTGGCCCGCCCTGCTAGGGCTTAGTGCCCGACTTCGGAGCCGGCGCGGGGGCGATCCTGGTGCCGCTCACCGTGGTGCGGGTGGCGGCGTAAGTCTGGCCCTCGGACGGCTCGCTCTCGATCTCGACCGTGAGCAGGCCGTCCTCGCCCAGCCGCGCGACAGTGCTGGAGACAAGACGCGGCCCCACGAAGCGAGGGATGAACGCGAACTTCGCATCCACGCCCGGCACCTGGGCCATGATGATCTGGGTGATCGCCGACCCCCGCAGGCTTCTTCCCTCAATCGTTCCTTCCCCCCTGCCAATAACGTCGCTCTTCAAGGGGCCATCAGGCGTGGGGAAGAGAGTCGTGAGATTGAAGGTCGAGATGTAGCGATCCCCGTCCTGGCGCAGGATGACGGTGCCCGCTATCTCGCGCTGGCTGCCGCTCTCTTTCTCGACGGTAAAGCCGGTGACCCGGTAGGTGCCCTCGAGCGAGACGATCGCCTGCTTTGCCGCCGCGGGGGGAGGCGCGGCCACGTCGGGCTCCGACCCGCAAGCCATGAGAAGCAGGCTCGGGAAACCAAGGAATAGGAGTGCTCGTACCATCATCATCCAACCCTCCTGCTTGGGCTTAGAGGAAGTATAAGCCACCCGTGGGAGAAGGGGGCACGCACGTCGGAGCCACACTCGAGACATAACTCCTTGGAATCCAGAGGGAATCCGACCAGGGTGCTAAACTCATCAGGCGAGGATATGGCGGCTTCAAACCAGGGTGGGGCCACCCACATGAGCGTCAGCGGTGCCGATGGGCTCTCGCTGCAGCTGCGGCAGTGGAGCCTCGACGGTCCATGTCTGCTCTTTCTACACGGCTTCGACAACGATTCGCATGTGTGGGACGAGTTCGCACCCGCTCTGGCGCCCTATTACCGCACCCTCGCCATCGATCAGCGCGGGCACGGTGAGTCCAGCTGGGATCCCGAAGGTCGCTACGACAACGAGACCATGGCGCGTGACGTCGAGACGGTGTTGGATGGACTCGGGATCAAACGGGTGGCCCTGGTGGGTCACTCCCTCGGGGGTCGGGTGGCGATGCGCTTCGCCGGCCGCAGCCCCGAGCGGATGGCGGGACTCGTGATCGTGGACGCCGGTCCGGAGCTCGACGCGCGGGGGGTAACGCGCATCCAGCTGGAAACCCAGACCGCCGAGCCCGCTTATCCCTCGTTGGAGGCGTTCGAAGACGTGCTCGCTCAACGCTATCCCGAGGCAGACCGCGCGACCCTCTCGCGGCTGGCTAAGCACTGGCTGCGCCGCCGCTCCGATGGACGCTTCGAGCCCAAGACCGACCCGAGCTTCGGCCGCGCGCGCGGCGCAATGTCCGCCGAGCAGATGCAGGCATGGTCGCGCAAGGAGGCCTCCGCGCTATGGAGCGCCCTCGAACGGACGCCCTGCCCCGCCCTTCTCATCCGCGGCGCGGCTTCAGACGTCCTCGACCCTGACACGGCGGAGCGTATGGTCGAAGAGGTGCTGCCCAACGGACGGCTGGAGCTGATTCCGCGCGCGGGTCACTCTGTGATGCTGGACAACCCCAAGGCCTTCCAGCAGGCGCTGCTCCGCTTCGCGCTGGGAGAAGGCTAGGACGCCGACGAAGTCCGGCGCCCGCGCGCAGACGAGCTTCGCTCGCCGATAACGCGCTAAGGCACCTAGGACCGCGAGAGAACCAGGTCCCGTAGCTGCGGCAGGACCTGCTCCACGGGCTCGTTCAGCTTGAAGGTCACCTGAGCGTCGAAGGGCGTGGCGGAGGCCGTCAGAATGGCCGTGGCGGCGCCGGGACGCTTCGCCTCCACAAACATCTGGTTGATGGGACCGACCACCAGCGAGGTGCCGGCCGCCACGAAGAGATCGCAGGCCGCGGCGGCGCGCAGGGATCGCTCCAGGTCCTCCGCAATCAGGCTCTGGCCGAACGAGATGGTCGCCGGCTTCCACGCGCCTCCGCAGAAGCAGCGTGGTACGCGGGCCCCGCTCTCCCACGCGCTCTGGGCCCGCGCGCGCGGCTCTTCACGCCCGCAGCTCATGCACAGGACCTTCGCATCGGTGCCATGGATCGTCACCAGTCGCTCGCCCGGAAATTCACTGCGCTCGTGCAAACCGTCCACGTTCTGCGTAACGAGCAGCTCGATACGGCCGGCTCGTGCCAGCTCGGCCAGCGCGAGGTGGGCCGGGTTGGGCTCGGCCTTCGAGATCAGCTGCCAGGTCTCGCCCTTGTAGCGCCAGTAGTCCGCGCGCGCCGCCTCGCTCGCCAGAAAGTCCTGGATCGGCGTGGGCTGGTAGCGCTCCCAGCGGCCGCCCGGGGAACGGAAGTCCGGGATGCCGGAAGCGGTGGAGAGACCCGCGCCGGTGAGGACCACCACCTGGCGAGCGCCCCGCCAGCGCGCGCCCAGCTCCGTGAGGCGGGACACCGCTCGCTTAGCCGGCGGCGGGCGCCAGGTCGCGTGCGGCCTGGCGCGGGTCGCAGCCGAACGGAAGCAGGGCCAGCGCAGGAGTGGTGACGCCGTTCTCCACGTAGCGCTGAATGTGGGCCCGACACTGTGCGGGGGAGCCGTGCACCAGGATCTCGTCCACGACCTCGTCCGGGATCGCCGCGGCCGCCGCCCTGCGGTCACCCTGCTTCCATAGCCTCCACATGGGCTCCAGCTGCTCGCCGCGGCCCAGCCACTCGTGGAAAGCCGCGTAGACGGGCACGTTCATATAGGCGGCGATGGCGAAGCGCCCGAGCCGGCGCACCAGCTCCGTATCCTCGGAGGGACAGACGAAGATACGCGCCACGATCTCCTTGTCGGGACCGCCCTCGTGCACATAGGGCACGACCCGCTTCACGTCGTCGGCCGAGAGCCAGTTGATGATCGCCCCGTCGCTCTCGCGGCCCGCCAGGCGCAGCATGCCCGGGCGCAAGGCCGCGACCATGATGGAAGGCGCGGGCTCGGGGATGCGCCCCAGACGAAACCCCTTCACCGAGAACGTCTCGAACTCCTCGGTGACCTTCTCGCCGCGCAGCGCTCTGCGCAGGAAGCGAAGCATGTCGCGCGTGCGCTGATAGGGCTTCTCGAAAGGGACCCCGTTCCAGTCCTCGACGATGATGTTCGACGAGGTTCCGATGCCGAACACGAAGCGGCCCGGTGCAGCCTCCGCCATAGAGGCGACGCTCATGGCCATGAGTCCGGGCCCGCGCGTGAAGGCCGGCACGATGGCAGTCCCCAGCCGCGCCGAGGGAGCCCAGACAGCCGCCAGGGCCAGGGGCGTGAAGCCATCGGTGCCGCCGGCCTCGCTTGACCAGAGATCGGTGTAGCCGAGCTCCACCAGCTCCTCGATCCATTCCCGTTGCTCATGCAGTGGGGTCCCTTCGAACGGGATCGTCATGCCGTAACGTTTGCTGGGACTCATCGCCGATCTCCTTCTCCTGGCATGCTGGGCCACGCGCACGACGGGACCCCCGCCGCGCTCCATTCTACGGCAGGCAGCTAGTGTCCTGTTTCTAAAGTTCGCTCGCATTCTCGGCGACCGATGCAGCCACGCTCGCGGCGTTGCACTCGCTCGCCGAAGCTACGGATTCGCCTCGCTCGCGCGCCTTGCGAGCGCGGCGCCTCGGCCGCGAGAACCGCGTCGGAACTTCAGAAACAGAACACTGGCCCGGCGCGGCCCGCTCTGCGAGCCTGTGGGCGTGCCCTACCTGACGCGCGCGTTCTTCGCCCGCTCCTGCCTCGAGGTAGCGCCCGCCCTCCTGGGCTGCCGCCTCGTGCATCGGATCGATGGCAGATGCCTGGCTGGACGCATCGTCGAGGTCGAGGCCTACCTCGGGGGCGGCCAGGATCCCGGCTCACACTCGCACCGGGGCCCAACGCCACGCAACCGGGCCATGTTCGGACCCCCGGGGCGCTTCTACGTGTATCGCAGCATGGGGCTCCACATTTGCACGAACGTGGTCTGCGAGCCGCGGGACCATGGAGCGGCGGTGCTGCTGCGCGCCGTGGAGCCGCTTCACGGGGAGGCGCGCCTGCGGCGGGCGCGCGGCGGCCGGGACGGGTTTGAGCTGACAAACGGGCCGGGCAAGCTCTCGCAGGCTTTCGGGATCACCCTTGAGCACAACGGCCGCTCCGCACTACGTGGCACGCTGCGGATCGAGGCAGACCCGAGCGAGCCCCAGCTCCGCATCCTCACCAGCCCGCGCATCGGTCTCAGCCGCGGAACGGAGCTGCGCTACCGCTTCTTCGTCGACGGAAACCCCTATGTGACGCGATCCTCACGCAACCGTTCGGCAGAACACCTCCTTTGAGCTTATGCTTGAGCCCGTCGTGGGAACGGAGCCAGCCAGGGCGGGCCTGCCGCCTGAGATGACGCGCCTGGAGCGCATGCTGTGTGCATGCCGCGGGGAGCCGACGGATCGTCCGCCGGTGTGGCTGATGCGGCAGGCGGGTCGCTATCTGCCGGAGTATCGTGAGCTGCGCGCACGGACCGCCTTTCTCGAGCTGTGCCGTGATCCGGAGCTCGCGCTGGAGGTCTCGCTCCAGCCCTACCGGCGCTTCGGCATGGACGCGGTGATCGTCTTCTCGGACATCCTGCTGCCATTCCACGGGCTGGGCCTCAAGCTCGACTTCAGCCCTGGGCCCCGGGTCGAGAATCCACTCCGCAGCGAGCGCGACCTGGCGCGTCTCGAGGGCAGCGTGGCCGAGGCCATGGCACCGACCTGCGAGACGATCCGGGCTCTGAAAGCGGTCCTGGGGGACGAGACCGCGGTGATCGGATTCGCCGGTGCCCCCTGGACGCTCGCGGCTTACGCCTGCGAGACGACGCTCTCGCGGGATCTTGCCGTGCTCAACGCACTCTCGTATCGCGAGCCCGCGCTGCTGGACCGCATGCTCGAACGCATGGCGGAGATCACGACCGAGAGCCTGCGGCTCCAGATCGAGGCGGGCGCCGACGTGCTGCAGATCTTCGACACCTGGGCCGGCACGCTCTCCTCGCAGCGCTACCGTCGTTTCGCGGGACGGGCCCTGGGTCAGGTGCTGGCGGCGCTGCCATCCCCGCGCCCCCCGCTGATTCTTTTCGCGCGCGCGGCCACCCATCTCATCGAAGAGCTCGCTGCTCTCGGGCCGGACGTGGTGTCGCTGGACTGGCGTGTCGACCTGCAGGAGGCCGCCGCGCGCATCGGTGGGCGCGTCGCGCTCCAGGGCAATCTCGATCCGGCCGCTTTGCTGGCACCCGCGCCCGAGATCCGAAAAGAGGTTGAGCGCTTGATCCGTGCGGGCCGCAAGGCGTGCGGTCACGTTCTCAACCTGGGCCACGGCGTGCTGCCCACAACGCCGGTGGAGAGTGTGGCCGCGTTCGTGGAAGCGGCCAAGCACGGGACCCCGTGACGCTCGCCTTCGATGATTTGCTGCGGCTGCCCGATCTCGACGACGTGCGTCGTTACATCCCGAAGTATGACCAGCCCGGCCCGCGTTACACCAGTTACCCCACAGCGCCCGTCTGGACCGAGGACTTTGACGAGTCCGAGTTCCGCGAGGCCCTGGCGCGCGCGCGCAACCGCAAGCTCTCGCTCTACATCCACATCCCCTTCTGCGAGCGATTGTGCAGCTTCTGTGCCTGCAATAAGACCATCACACAGGACCATGCCGTGGGGGGCCCCTACCTCGACGGGCTCGAGCGCGAAGCCGAGATGCTGGCCTCGGCCATCGGAGGGGAGCGGCGCTGCGTGCAGCTAGCCGTCGGTGGCGGGACACCCACTTTTCTCTCGCCGCAGGAGCTGGCACGCATGTGTCGGGTGGTCGACTCACACTTCCCGCCCGACGCCAACGCAGAGCGCAGCGTCGAGGTCGACCCGCGTGTCACTTCGCGCGCGCAGCTCGAGGTGCTGTCTGAGCACGGCTTCAACCGCATCAGCTTGGGTGTCCAGGACTTTGCGCCCCGGGTGCAGCGCGCCATCAATCGGGTCCAGTCACGCGAGCAGACCGAGCGGATCACGCTCGATGCGCGCGCGCTGGGATACGCGAGTGTCAACTTCGACCTGATCTACGGTCTCCCCTTTCAAACCGTGGCATCCTTCGGCGAGACGCTGGACCAGGTAATCGCACTCCGGCCCGATCGCATCGCGCTCTACAGCTACGCCCACGTGACCTGGATCGTGAAGGCCCAGCGCGGATTCGAGAAGAAGGACCTACCCTCGGCCGAACGCAAGCTGGCCATCATGCTTCTGGCCAGCCAGCGTCTGGGCGAGGCTGGCTATCGCTTTCTGGGCTTGGATCACTTCGCGCTGCCGCAGGACGAGCTCTGCGTTGCGGCGGCCTCGGGCGATCTCAGACGTAATTTCAACGGCTACACCATCCGCGCCGGCGTCGACCTCATCGCCCTGGGCGCGAGTGGGATCTCTGAGCTGGCCGACGCCTACGCGCAGTCCGTACGTGCGCCCGAGCCGTGGCGCGAACAGGTGATGAAGGGACATCTCGCCACCCTGCGCGGCTGGCGCCTCACGCCCGATGACGTGCGCCGCAAGTGGCTCATCCAGCGTCTCATGTGCCAGGGCGAGGTGAGCGAGCGCGCCTACGCCAACGCCTTCGGCGAGGCGCTGACAGAGCGGATCCCGGATCTGCGTCCGCGGCTGGCCCCCTTTGTCGAGGACGGGCTGCTCGTGCCAGACGGAGAAGACTATCGCGTGACCCCGCTGGGACGACTTTTCCTGCGCGTGATCGCGATGAGCTTCGACGCCTACCTGCCCGAGCCCGATCTCGAGCGTCCCATGTTTTCGAGGACGGTGTGATAGGTGCCGATGTCGTGGTCGTGGGCGCGGGGATCGCCGGCCTCGCCTGCGCCACGGAGCTCGCCGACCGCGGAGTCGACGTCCTCGTACTGGAGGCAGAAGCTCGCGTAGGAGGTCCCGTCGAGACGCGGCGCGTAGGCGAGTTCTTGCTCGAGCGCGGCCCGAACACGGTGCGGACCACGCCGGAGCTCGAGTCCCTCATCCTGCGTAGCGGCCTCGAGCTGCTCCGGGCCCGGCGCGGCGCCCCCTACCTGGTGACGAACGGGCGGCTGATCCGTCTGCCCCCCGGGCCGCGCAGCCTGCTGCGGGGGGAGCCGATCCCGCTGCGGGGCTGGCTCGAGCTCCTGGGCGAGCCGTTCCGCCGTCATCCAGCCGGACCCCGCAGCGTGCGGGAGTTCGTGCGGCAACGCCTGGGGCCCACCCTGGCCGAGCGGCTGTCCGACGTGATGACATTGGGCATCTTCGGCGCTAGCGCAGAGCGTGTGGGCTTCGAGTCCGCCTTTCCGGACCTGTCCGATCGCATGCAGCGCTCGCGCAGTCTCACGCGCCTGCTGGCGAGCGGACTTCTGCGGCGTCGCGACAAGGCGACGACAGGGCGGGAGCTGATCTCGACTCACGAGGGGTTGGCGGCCATCCCCGAACGGCTGGCCGCGCGGCTCGGCGAGCGCGTGAAGCTCGAGACACCCGTGCGACGGGTCGTGCAGCGGGACCAGGGGTTCGAGCTCTTCGTCGGGTCCGCCGGCGAGACAAAGCTCGCAAGCCGCCAGCTGATTCTGGCCGTGCCTCCCGAGAGCGCCGGGGCGCTGCTCGAGCTTCCCGCGGCTCGACGCCTGCTGCGAGCCTACCGCTCCACGCCGCAGGCGCTCGCCAACTTCGCGCTCGAGGACGCGGCGTGCGCCGAACGCTTCAATGGGTTCGGAGTTCTCGTCCCCTCATGCGAGAGGCTTCCGCTGCTGGGGTGTCTTGTCCCCAGCGTGCTCTTCCCGGGACGCGCACCGGACGGCACTTTGCTGCTGACCGTCTTCGTGGGTCCCGCCCTGCGCGAGGCCCCGGAGGCCAGCATCAGCAGCGAGCTGGCCCCGGTCCTGCGGCGGCTGCTCGGCGCCACCGCGCTGCCTCGCCTGCTGGACCTTGCGCGCTACCCGCTCGGGATTCCGCTCTACGATCGACGCCACCGCGATCGCACTCGCCTGCTGCGCCAGCGCCTCGAGCATGCAGACGGGCCGTTCCTGGCCGGCGCCGGCTATGATGGGGTGGGCTTCGGAGCGGCGGCCGCTTCAGGCATGCGCGCCGCGCAGGAAGTCCTACACAGCTCCTAAGCGGCCTCGGGGTCTTCGCTGGCGACCGAGATCAGACGGGAGCGATTGAGCGGCTTGCTCACAAAGTCATCGCAGCCCGCAGCCAGACACCTCTCGCGGTCGCCCTTCATGGCGTTGGCTGTGACCGCGACGATTCGGCCCCGGTAGCCCTGCTGGCGCAGGCCCCGGGTCGCAGCGTAGCCGTCCATGACGGGCATCTGCATGTCCATCAGGATCAGATCGAAGGGCTCGCCCGCGGAAGCGGCGGCCAGCGCGCGCTCGCTCGCGAGCGCGCCGTTCTCTACCACCTCAACCTTGGCTCCAGCCGCACTCAGGATCCGTGTGATCAGCCTCTGGTTATCGGCGCCGTCCTCGGCGAGCAGGATGCGGATGCCCTCGAGCGGGGTGCCCTCGGGCGCGACGGAGCGCGGCTCGACGCTGGGCCGGGGCACGCTCGGATGATCCAGCAGCTCGACCCCCTGCAAAGGACCTGTCTTGATGGTGAAGCTGAACCGAGTTCCGCGGCCTTCCTCGCTCGTCGCCCGCAGCTTGCCCCCAAGCAGCTCGACCAGGCTCCTGGAGATCGAGAGTCCCAGACCCGTACCGCCGAAGCGGCGGGTGGTCGAAATGTCGGCCTGGGCGAAGGGCCTGAACATGACCTCCAGATCCTCCTGGCTCATTCCGTTGCCGCTGTCCTCGACCGCAAAACCCAGGCACGGACGGTTGGACTCGGTGGGCGTCTTCAGTCCGGCCGTCACCTTCACGTAACCGCGCTGGGTGAACTTGATCGCATTGCCGATCAGGTTGACGAGCACCTGGTGCAGACGCGTAGGATCGGTGACGACTCTGGCGGGAACCCGACCATCGTAGCTCACCTTCAGCTCCAGCCCCTTCTCCCGGGCTTGCGGCTCGAGCAGCCGTACGACGCTCTGCAGGATCTCGGCCGGAGAACACTCGATGTGCTCCAGTTCGAGCCGACCGGCTTCGACTTTGGATACGTCCAGGATGTCATTGATGAGCTGAAGCAGCAGCTTCCCGTTGCGCAATATGGCGTCGGTGTATTCCTGCGCCTCCTTCTCGCCTTTCGCACCCGGAAGCAGCTCGGAATAGCCGACGATGGCCGTCAGCGGAGTCCGCATCTCATGGCTCATGTTCGCCAGAAAGGCACTCTTCGCTTGCGTGGCACTGACCGCGTCCTGCATGGCCTCGACCAGCTCGCGGTTACGACGTACCAGGAGCTCATGCTGCTGGCCGCGCTGAAGAACCTGGCCCATCGTCAGGCCGATGTTGTGCATGAGGGCGGTGCGCGACGACTCCCGCTCTCGGGGGCGCAGGTCGAAGAGCTCGAGCACCGCGATCACGTCTCGAGCCAGGAAGATCGGAAAGCCGACTGCGGCTCGTACCACGCCATCGCCCGGGCGTGAGCGCGTAAACCAGTCCTCCTCCCAGCAGTCCCCGACCCAGATAGGCTCCTTGCACTCGAGCACCCGCCCCGGCAGCTCCTCACCCTCTCTGAAGGAGAGCACGGACGTCTCTTCGACGAAATCGGGCGCCAGCTCCGGAGAGGACAAATGCCAGATCCCGCTGGACTGGAGCAGGCTGCGATCGTGCTCGTCCACGAGGTATATGTGTCCGATCGGCCAACATAAGAAGCGACAGATCTGGGCGCAGCACTCGCGCAACACATCGTCCAGATCCTCGATACGGTCAGCAATACGCGTGACCCGACCGAGCAGGCGCAGCTCGGCCTCGGAGCGTTGCAAATCGCTGTGTGCCAGGTTCTGATCGCGGACCATCTCATCGAACATACGTCCGAACTCGGAGAACTCCTGCGTTGCGAACTCCAACGGCGCTTGAGCTCCGTCGCCCCCGGAAGCCCGGCGGGCGACCGCGCTACGGATCGCGATCAGCGGGTTGACCGTATGCCGCTGGACCACACGGAGCGTGACCAGCGCGAGCGCAGCCAGCAGCCCCAGCGCAAAGACGCCCCTGCTGGCCGAGCGCGTCCAGAGCTCTCGCTGAAGCACGCTCGAGTCGAGCTGAACCAGGGCGAAACGGGGCGTCTCCCCCAAAATCCTGTGTCCCGAGCTTCCCGCAGGGTAAACGTAGACATGGCGGTCGAAGCTCCGATCGCGGATCGGTGCATCGCGGGGCGCCAATAGCCACTCCTGCAATCGACCCGTAGCATCGAGCTCTGCCAGTGCCAGCGCTTCTTGTCCGGCCCAGGCCGCCTGGGTTCCCGCGAGCACCCGCACGGGATCGCCACCCAGAAGCGCGATTCCGACCGCGTCCCCATCGCTGGCCAGCGCCCGGAACAGCCGCACCCTCTCGGTTTCGTCCGAGGCGCTCTCGCCGATATAGACCGCAGCCGCCGCCAGGGACTTCGCGCGGGCTGACTCCATCCGCTCGAGCACACGTTGATACCCGACGTGCCCGATGGCGCCGCCAATGAGGACGAGGACCAACCCCACCGCCAGCAGCGAGCCGAGCAACACCCCGCGCAGCGTCGGTTTCTTCATGCTCCTCCCTCGAACCTCATATCGACGCCGCTGAAGGAGGGCCTGAGTACGAGGCGGGCGGGTCGGGCTCGGCGAGGTCGGGCTAGAACCCGCGCAGGCGTGCGAAGCGGTCGCGGTGGTAGGCCGCGTCACCCAGCGTCATCTGCGCCACACGCGCCCGCTTGAGGAAGAATCCGATTTCCGATTCATCGGTTACACCGATGCCTCCGTGCATCTGGATCGCTTCGTTCCCGACCAGGAAGTAGGTATCCGCGCAGCGAGCTTTGGCCAGGCTGGCCAGCTCAGGAGCATCCGCTCGCTCCTCATCCAGCGCGCGCAGCGCCTCCAGCACCACGGACCGCGCCAGCTCGATCTGGCAGAACATCTCCGCGGCACGATGCTTGAGGGCCTGAAAGGATCCGATCGGCACCCCAAACTGCTCGCGCTCTTTCAGGAACGCGAGCGTACGCTTGAAGGCCTCCTGAATCCCGCCCAGCATCTCCGCACACAGCCCGACCGTCGCTCGATCGAGCACGCGATCGAGCACGGCCGCGGCTCGGCCGACCTCGCCCAGGAGCGCGCTGCGATCCAGCTCGAGTCCCTCGAAGCGAATACGTGCCGCGTTGCGGCTATCAACCATATGCATGGGCGTCCTAATCACGCCCTTCGCATCCGCGTCTACCAGGAAGAGCGAGAGGCCCTCACGTGATTGCACCTGCTCCGAGGTACGCGCAACAACCACGAGCTGGTCGGCAACATGGCCATCCAGTACGAACGCCTTTTCCCCGGAGAGGCGATACCCCCCGCCACTGGCTTCGGCGCGCAGCGTTACGCGATACGGATCGTGGCGGTGGGTCTCCTGATGCGCCAGTGCGAGAATCCGTTCCCCGCCACAGACCGCGGGAAGTACGTCCTTACGCTGGGTCTCGTTCCCCGCCAGGAGCACCGCGTTCCCGCCAAGCAGAACCGTCGAGAGAAAGGGCTCCGCGACGAGCTGACCGCCACACTCCTCGAGCACAAGGCCCAGCTCCGCGTAGCCGAGGCCCGCCCCCCCGTACTCCTCGGGGAAGACGATTCCTACCCAGCCCAGCTCCGCCATCTCCTTCCAGAGCTCGCGCGAGAACCCTACGGGGTCCTGCGTATCGCGCAGCTCCCGCAGCTTCGCAAGCGGCGAACGCTGCTTCACGAACTCCCGCGCGGTCTCTTGTAGAAGCTCCTGCTCTTCGGTCAGCACGAGGGACATAGGTCCGGCCTAGTCCGGCAGGCCGAGCACGCGCTTGGCGATGATATTGAGCTGGATCTCGGAGGTGCCGCCCTCGATCGAATTCCCTTTCGAGCGTAGCCACTCGCGCGTGATCACGAGCTCTTCGGGCTCGAAGCCTTCGCCCTCCCAGCCCAGGCCTTGCATCCCGAGCAGCGAAAGCATGAGCTCGTATTTCTGTTTATTCAGCTCCGTGCCGTAATACTTGAACATCGAGGATGCTGGGCCCGGTCCCTGGCCCGCTTTCGTCTCCTCCGCCGAACGTTTCAGGGTCAGCCTGAAGCACTCGTCTTCCATGATCTGCTGGGCCACACGACTCCGCAGCAGCGAGTCGGGCAGCGTGCCCGAGGGACAGTCCAGGTAGCGGCGCGCCAGCTCCTCCAGAGAGCGCTTGCGGGGGCTGACTCCGAAGCCCTCCGAGATCACCGAGCGTTCGAACTGGAGCAAGCGTTTGGCGATCGTCCAGCCACCGTTCAGCGGCCCCACCAGGTTCTGCTTGGGGACGCGCACGTCCTCGAGAAAGGTCTGGCAGAAGGGTGAGTAGCCGCTGATCAGCCGGATCGGCGTCGTCGAGACTCCCGGGGAAGCCATGTCGATCAGGAGAAAGCTGATGCCGTCGTGCTTGGGAGTATCGGGACCGGTCCGAACCAGACAGAAAATCCAGTCGGACTTGTCCGCGTAGGAGGTCCAGATCTTCTGGCCGTTAACGACGTACTCGTCCCCATCCAGCACGGCCCGCATCTGCAGGCTGGCAAGATCAGATCCCGCTCCCGGCTCGCTGTAACCCTGACACCAGCGAGTTTCACCCCGCACGATCTTGGGTAGATACTCGCGTTTCTGCTCCTCGTTGCCAAACTCGAGCAGCACAGGGCCCAGCATCGAGATCCCGAAGCTTATCAGCGGTAACCGGCAGCGCAGACGCTGCATCTCCTGCTGCAGGATCTTGGCCTCATCCTGGGAGAGCCCGCCTCCAGCGTACTCCTTGGGCCAGGTCGGAGCGGTCCAACCCCGGGCGGACATGCGCTCCAACCAGAGCTTCGAGTCCGGGTTCTTGTAGCTGACTCGACGGCCGCCCCAGACCTCCTCCGTATCGGCCTGAGGGCCGCGCTTCGAGGCCGGACAGTTCTCCTCGAGCCATTTTCGGGTCTCTTCGCGGAATCCCTCCAGATCGGCCACCGGTTCTCCTCCTGACGGGCGCGCAGCGTGAGCGGCGCCGCGGCCCATATCCTGCCAGCCCCCTGCGGCGGTGTCGAGCGGGCGCCCGGCGGTCGCGCGCTCGGGAGCGGTTTACAGCGCGCGCCGGTTCGGTTCTCATAACGCCCCATGAGATCCCTGCTGCGGCTGCTGGGTTTGAGCGATGCGGAACAACCGGAGAGCCGGGACACCGCGACCGTGCGCCGTATCGCGGCCGAGCTCGATAAGCTGGACCCTGAGGAGGCGCGCTTTCTGGCGGCCTTTGCCTACGTCCTGACACGTGTCGCGCATGCCGACTACGAGGTCTCCGAGGATGAGATTCGGGAGATGGAACGGCGGGTGAGAGCGCTCAGCGACCTGGGCGAGTCGCAGGCCGCATTGGTCGTGCAGATCGCGAAGACCCAGGCGGTCACACTCGGCGCCACCG
>Ga0209980_10000033_pt1 | contig 62147 bp, 64 predicted proteins | sample CR02metaG_FD_183611 | JGI IMG/M metagenome (GOLD analysis project Ga0209980, IMG submission 183611) | Deep subsurface microbial communities from Mariana Trench to uncover new lineages of life (NeLLi) - CR02 metaG (SPAdes) (version 2) | ecosystem: Environmental > Aquatic > Marine > Ocean trench...
TCCCACCAACCGGTTATGGCATCCATTGCCGCTAAGTGCTACAGGATTTCAAAACGTGAGTCAGCAATGCGCTACATATCCTGGGATTACGGAACCCTAAAAAAAATCAGGAAAGAGTGCGGCGAGGGCCGATACGGCACCCCCACCGCTCCATGGAATTGTGACCGCTTAGTGGATCGCGAAGGGAAAATATTTCAGCGCATACGACTCAAGGTAACCATGATCAGCCAGGGTTCTTATGGCTTTATTCATACGGACTTTCAACGCGTCGTTGCCCTGGCGAAGTCCAATGCCGACTCCAGTGCCGAAGTATTTTTTCTCGTCGATCTGCGGGCTGACAAATTCAAAGCCCGCGCCGTCTTCCTTGCTCAGAAACTTGAGGTAGGCTTTCATCGGATTGGTCATGATCATATCGGTTCGTCCATTCACCAGATCGAGATAAAGCGCCGGATTGGTATCGTATAAAACCACGGTAGCCTGGGGAAGTTCATTTTCGAACCAGTCGGAATAAGTCGTCGCCCGCTCCAGACCGACTTTGAGACCGGCGAAGTTGGCGGGAATCGGCTTACCCGCATCATCGAAAAGATTCCAGCCGGAATTCTTTTTGCCGACCAGGCGGCCGACCGAAATGCGGTAAGTTTCGGAAAAATCCATTTTCTCCAGTCGTTTATTCGTAATCGACATGGACGCCACGACAATATCAAACTTGTTGGCCAGTAGCGCCGGGATCATGCCGTCCCATTTCTGGCAGACAAATTTCAGATTGGCGCCGATAAGACCGGCGACACCCTTGGCGACATCGACGTCATAGCCCATTAGTTCGCCTTCGGGGCTCTTGAAATTAAAAGGCGCATAGGTGCACTCCATTCCAACACGAAGTGTTTCTGCGTACGCAGTCACTGTGAACGCAGTCGAGACGGCGACAAGCAGTAACGCACCGGCCGCTTTAACCAACATTTGCTTTGCTTTCATAGTTAATCTCCATCGCTTCAAATTACAACGCAAGCATGCCTGCAACAGACATGCACCACTTCAAAAAAAGCACCGGCACAACTACAAACCAAGGTGCACCTTCTCCCAGTTGTCCCCTCCATTTGTTAACCAGACGGTATGGCTGTCTGGCTGGTTCTAAACGCTAGCTACGCTTTTAGATGTTGCTACCTTCTCGTCGATGATGCCATCCAAATGAGTCAACAACCGGTCAACGTCATCGCGAGTGTTGTAATGAACCATAGATGCCCGGACAACACCGTTTTGGGATCGGGCTCCCAACGCATCGATACAGCGAGCGGCGTAGAAGTCGTCCGCCCCTACTGCAATTTTGTGGCGCAGTAGTTTTTCCGGAATCTCTCGCGAGTCACGGTGGTTCACGAGAAACGAAAACACAGCCACTCGTTCACGTTTGGCAGTTTCTCCGTTTCCGAACAACCGAACGCGGGGATTGGAACGAAGGTAGTCGTTGACCCGCTGGGCCATCGAATCTTCGTGGGCGGAGAATAAGTCATAGACTTGCTGCAAACGTTCGGACTGCCCGATATTGGCACCGGGAAAATGGTGCGCATAAACCTCGTCAAAATACTCACCGATGCCGGCCGCGGCGGCGGTGAGCTCGAAGTTGGGACCGCCAGGACAAAGCTTGCGCTTGAAGTCGTCGTCGCCAATAAAGTAGTGGTTTTGACTCACCGCCTTCAGGAGAAGATCGCGCTTACCATACAGCACACCTAGATGAGGCCCAAATATTTTGTAGGGACTGTAGAGATAGAAATCGACATCGAGCTCTTTGACATCGACACGACGGTGGGGTGTATAGGCAACACCGTCGACGCAAGCCAGCGCACCAGCGTCATGTATCTTCTTTACGATCGCCTTGACGTCGTGGATTAAGGCAATGATGTTGGAGCAGTGCGTGAAACAAACGAGTCGCGTCTTGTCTGTGAGCAATGCTTCCAGATCCTCGATCTCGAGATCATCGGTATCGCCGTTCATCCGCCATTCCTTGATGACGATCCCGGTATCTTCCAATCGGCGCCAGGCACCATTATTCGCTTCGTGATCTTGGTTGGTGACGATAATCTCGTCACCTGCCGCCAGAAGCGGGCGCAAGGCGTGTGACAGTACATATACGTTGCTCGTCGTCGATGGTCCGACAACAATCTCGTTGGCATCCGCATTTATCAGGTCGGCTAACACCTTGGCGCCGGCATCGATGTGCTCGGTGGCCGACTCGGAAGCAGGGTAAGCAGCGCCGGGCTGAACCTGGCAGTTCGTGATGTAGTGCTGGGTCCTTTCTATTACTTGTTTGGGGACGAATGTGCCGCCAGCGTTCTCCATGAACACCCAATCCCCATCGATGGCTGGGAAATGACGCCGGCAGAACGCGACATCAAGGGTTGCTTTGGGTGCCATACTACGCTCCAACTTCCTCTGTGACCGCAGGCGGTTACTGCGGCCGCTAGTTTTTCTTCTAGGGCAACAGCATAAGATGATCGGCAAGATTTGTATATCCCCAGGAGTGTGAGGATGGACTAGCCGTGTGACAGTTTGATGAAACCAGCTGTAATCTAAGGGTTTTTCGATGCCGTTTGTTCTGCCCGAATGTTGATTCAGTTTCCCACCAGCATCACAACGGCGCCACCGAGGACGAACCGATCCGACGCTTCGCCATAGAAAAGGAAGTCTGACCTAGATGCGATAGCTATGTGGCACAATACTGGTTAGCTTGATCTCCCTGTAGACCACCATTGATTAAGACCGGGGCAAGTATGAGTATGGCCAAGATTCATGGCTTTCATGCGCATGTATATTTCAGCGAGGCAACATTGGATCAGGCTCGTCGGCTATGTGAAACAGCGCGCGATCGCTTCTCGATCACGATGGGGCGCGTGCACAAACAGCCAGTGGGGCCGCATCCTTGCTGGAGTTGCCAGTTGGCCTTCCCACCGGAGAAGTTCGGCGACGTCATCCCCTGGTTAGCCCTCAATCGAGAGGAACTAACGATTTTTGTCCATACTGAAACAGGTGATGATATAAAAGATCACACGAAACACGCGATGTGGATGGGACAAATATTGCCACTCGATCTGTCCAAGTTGGTGAGGTCCGAAGGCTGATAAGGCACGACGTGTCGAGTATAGTAGCTTCCCTGGAGTAGCACATGGACGAAGATCGACATCATTCGCACGACCACACGGAGCCGCCCTCCGATCTCGAGCTGCGCGTCAGGTCGCTCGAGTCATTGATGGTCGAGAAAGGGCTCGTCGACCCTGAGGCGCTCGATGCGCTCATCGATATCTACGAGCACAAAGTCGGGCCGCGAAATGGCGCCAAGGTGGTAGCCAAGGCGTGGGCCGATCCCGAATTCAAGCAGTGGTTACTCGATGAGCCGACGGCCGCCATCGTGTCACTTGGATATACCGGTCGCCAGGGCGAACACATGAAGGTGGTCGAGAACACACCCAAAGTGCACAACTTGGTCGTCTGTACCCTCTGCTCCTGTTATCCGTGGACCGTGCTCGGCTTACCGCCAGTTTGGTATAAGTCAGCCCCCTATCGCTCGCGTGCGGTAATTGATCCGCGAGGCATGCTTGAAGAATTCGGAACTGAGGTATCAAAAGACATCGAACTGCGAGTGTGGGATTCGACCTCCGAGATGCGCTATCTGGTACTTCCCGAGCGCCCGCCCGGCGCGGAGGGTTGGAGCCAGGAGCAACTCGAGCAATTGGTCACACGAAACTCCATGATCGGTGTCGAAAGGGCTAGGTCGCCATCGGAGCTGGAGGGGTAATGAACGGCGGTCACGATCTCGGGGGGATGCATGGCCTCGGACCCACCCACCCAGAGCCGGAAACCGAAGAACCCGTGTTTCATGCGGAATGGGAGCGGCGCGTGTTTGCACTGACAGTTGCCGCGGGTTTCCTCGGTAAGTGGACCATCGACCAGTCACGCCACGCTCGCGAGCGCCAGCACCCGGCCGATTACCTTAAGCACACCTATTACGAGAACTGGCTGGCTGGACTCGAGACGCTGCTTGTTGAAACCGGATTAATCGACGAAGACGAATTACACAGTGGTCAGACCACGCGTCGCTTCCGGGAAGAGGATGACATCCGAGTGCTCAAGGCCGAAGCAGTGGCGGTCACGTTGGCCAAGGGCGGACCGGTTACCATGGACCTACCGCTCGAGCCCAAGTTTGCAGCCGGCGACGGCGTTCGTGTGTGCAACCTCAACCCTACCGGTCACACGCGCGCGCCGCGTTACGCTCGCGGCAAACTCGGGGTGGTCGAGATAGATCATGGCGTGCACGTCTTCGCCGACAAGAACGCGCACGGCACTAGAGAAGGGCAACACCTTTATGGTGTTCGTTTTACCGCGCGCGAACTTTGGGGTGGAGAAGCTTGCAAGCGAGACGTCGTGCACATCGATCTCTGGGACGATCATCTGGAGCCGGCGTGATGGCAGTTGCGCGCCCAACCATCGAGGCGCTACCTGCCATTCCACGCGATGGCGAAGGCCCGGTTTTTGCAGCGCCCTGGGAGGCGCACGCATTCGCCATAGCGGTGAAGCTCTCCGAACAAGGACTTTTTACCTGGTCGGAGTGGACGGACGCGCTTAGCGCTGAAGTCGAGGTCGCGCGACAAACGGGTGATGCCGATCTCGGCGACACCTACTATCACCACTGGCTGAAGGCGCTGGAAAAGTTGGTCGAACAAAAAGGTATTGTGGACAAGACGGCGCTATCGAAGCGCAAGGACCAGTGGCGCCGCGCCTACCTGAACACGCCACACGGAAAGCCCATCGACTTAAAGGCGGCAAAGCAGTAGGTCCGAGCTGCTAATGTAAATGGACTGCACGGAAGGAACAGTTAGACGCTTGGCGATCGTTTCGATCAGCCGCAAATAATCGATGGCGATGCCCATGCACCAACCCCCTACCCTCGTAAGCGTTTGCGATAGGGTCTGGCTACAACCAATCCATCTCTAGCGGATACGAAGACAACTGCTCTATCCCGTCCCTGGTGATCAGCACTTGCTCTTCGAGTTTTACGCCTTCCTTACCGCCTTCGACCCCAATGAATGACTCAACGCATAGCGTCATGCCCTCTTCCAGTACGCCGTCGTATCCCTTCGCTGGGTAGTCTATCCAATGCTGAAATGAAGGATATTCGTCCGCAAGGCCTACACCATGCATCAAACTAGTGTAACGGTTGGACAAAAACTCCTCCGGAATGGGCCAGGTCTGCTCTGACACCTCGCGAAAAGACATGCCAGGCTTAAGGATCGACTTGTTCTTCTCAATCTGCTCTACCGCTTTGGCGTAGAGTCGGCGCTGTTCGTCACTAGGCTTACCATCTCCGCACAACCATGAGCGCGAGATGTCCGCACAGTAACCATAAGGACCGATAAGATCAGTATCGAAACTCACCATGTCACCGTCCTCGATGACTCGCATCGAGCATTCTCGGAACCACGGGTTAGTACGGGGACCGGATGATAGCAGTCTTGTCTCGATCCACTCGCCACCAAGCCTGATATTAGTCTCGTGCAACTTTGCCCATAGCGCGTTTTCGGTGATGCCCGGTCGTAAGGCATCACGCATGGCTGCCATTGCCGTTTCGCAGACCTCGATCGATTTGCGCATGAGTATCAGTTCTTCGGGTGATTTGATGGCGCGCGCCTGCTCGGCGACCTCCAGACCTTCCATGACCTCGATGCCATGCGAACGGATGGCATCAACGCCGAGATGCGATAATTCATCTAACGCCAGCCTTTTGTTTCCACCACCGTGCTTCGCAATCAGATCAGCGATTTGATCGCCAAACTGTTTTGCGCGTTCGTAGACGTGTGGGCCAGCGCTGAAATAATAGAACGACGGTATTGCGCGATATTCGTCGACGGTCGGCAATCCGTCGGCAAGATGCGGATGGTAAGCATAGTCGAACAGTACAGTCGGCCCCTCGGTGGCAATAAAGACGCAGCGGGTCTCGTAGTGTGAACACCAGATCTGCATATTGGTCGCATCCGTTGCGTACCGCGTATTAATCTGATTGAAAAACAAAGCCCCAGCGTAGTCACGTTTTTTCAGCTCCTCGCGGATGCGACCGAGACGGTAGAGTCGTACTTTGTCGAGATCGACCGGTGCTTCACTGTACTCCATCGCACCATGCTGGCGTGGCGTGTTGCCACGATGCACAGCATCAGCAGCTTTGGTGACCATGTATAAATCTCATACGACTACGTTCTCATGCGTTCATTTTTTGGATCAAACAATGTCTCGGTGATCCGTGTCGCCTTGTACATTTCGCCTAGTATTTCTATTTCAACTTGCACGCCGTCTTCGATCATTTCTACCGGCAAGAAACCGATGGCCACACTCTTCTCAGCGAAATGCGCATAGCCCCCTGAGGTAACGAAGCCGACTACTTGGCCATCTTTCCAAATCGGCTCATCGGCCCACACATCGACATCATCGGTATCGACGACAAAGGTACACAACCTTCGCTTCACGCCTTGAGTCTTTTCCGCTAGGGCAGCGGCCCTGCCGATGAAATCCGCCGGTTTCTTGTAAGAGACAAACCGATCGAGACCTGTTTCTAAAGGTGTGTAATCGGGCTTAAACTCTCGCAGCCAAGAGCCAAAAGATTTCTCCAGGCGCAGGCTCAGCATCGCGCGCATACCGAATGGTCTAAGACCTAAGTCTTCACCCGCTTGCGTGAGCGTTTCATAGAGCGCCACTTGTTGAGGCACCGGCACATAGATTTCGTAGCCTAAATCACCCGTGTAGGTGACACGTTGTACCAGCGCTTCGCACGGCCCGACATCCATCTCGTGTACTGACATGAAAGGCACGGCTTCGTGGGACACGTCGGCCCGGGTAACCCGCTGCAACAGCTCGCGCGACTTGGGGCCGGCGATTTGGAAGCCGATTCGTTCCTTTGAAATGTTGCGGACCTGCACACCCTCATCGGGCAGATGCTGTTGAAACCAACGCAGATGGTAGGCCTGGGCCGCATAGGAAGCGGTCAGCTGAAAACAACTCGGGCCCAGGTGAGAGATCGTGAAATCACCGATAAGCCGGCCCTTGGGACTCAGCATGGGACTTAGACCCAAACGGCCCACCTTAGGAATGCGCCCGGCCATGATCCGATCCAAGAATGCTTCGGCGCCTTCACCTGTCACTAGGAACTTGCTGAAGTTGTGTACCTCGTTGATGCCGACCGCGTTGCGCACGGCACGACATTCTTCGCCCACTGCGTCGAATGCGTTGGAGCGACGGAACGTCGGATTCTCGAAGGGTATTTCCCCCGGTGGGGCAAAATAATTGACGTGCTCCATACCGTAACCAACGCCGAAGACTGCGTTTTGCCGCTTCCACAAACCATAGGCCGGCGTCGTGTGTTGCAGTCGACCGGCCGGTAACTCTTCATTGGGATAAGACACCGCGAAACGCCGTTGGTAATTCTCGCGCACCTTGGCCCGCGTGAAGCCGCGCGTGCAATAATCCCCAAAACGCGAGACGTCCATGGCAAAAACGTCGCGCGAGGGTTCTCCCTCCACCATCCACTCGGCCATCGTAAGCCCAACGCCGCCGCCCTGACTGAACCCGGCCATGACCCCGCACGCCGACCAAAAGTTTCGTAGACCCGGAATCGGACCTACTAGTGGGTTGCCATCGGGGGCAAACGTAAACGGACCATTGATCACGCGCTTGACACCGGCCTTCTCAAGAACCGGATAGCGCCGGTAGGCAACTTTTAGAGACTCCCCAATGCGATCCAACTTATCGGGCAACAGCTCGTGACCGAAATCCCAACGCGTGCCATCCACCGCCCACGGTTCACAGGCCTGTTCATAAAAACCAATGACCAGACCCCGACCTTCCTGGCGAAGGTAACTCTCCCCTTCCGGGTCTATCACATGCGGTAACTCTTTATCCGCTTCGTATACTTCGGGGATGTCGTCGGTGGCGAGATACTGATGCTCCATGGGATGCAAGGGCAAGTAGACACCGGCCATGGCCCCCACTTCGCGTGCCCACAGCCCGGCCGCATTCACCACATGTTCAGCCATCAACGTGCCCTGCTCGGTCACAACTTCCCACTCACCGTTGCTGCGCGGATTGAGCACCGTCACTCGGTTGCGGAGATAGATCTCGGCCCCCTGCAGGCGTGCCGCTTTGGCGTAGGCATGCGTCGTGCCCGAGGGATCGAGATGACCGTCGAGTGGATCATAGAGCGCACCGAGTACACCGTCGGTATTGGTGATGGGTGAATGCTCGCGGATCTCTTGTGGGCCAATAACCTCAGTTTCGAGGCCCATGTGACGGTGCTTGGCGCGCTCCGCCTTCAGAAAATCCATGCGGTCTGGGGTACCGGCGAGGGTGAGGCCGCCCACGTGATGCAGGCTGCAGGACTGTCCGGAAATCTCTTCCAGTTCCTTATAGAGACGTATCGTGTAGCCCTGCAAGGCGGCCATGTTGGTATCGGCGTTGAGGGTGTGAAAACCACCGGCCGCATGCCAGGTGGAACCGGAAGTGAGCTCCGAGCGCTCAATGAGCACCACATCCTTCCAGCCAAACTTAGTGAGATGATAAAGAACGCTGCAGCCAACAACACCGCCGCCAATGACCGCCACTTGCACGTGCGATTTCATCGACTGTATTTACACTCTGGACTTCCCAGCGAAACGGCGAGTTTATACAACTGTGCCAGTTTTCGTAACTAGGGCTCGGCGGCGTTTACACGCCCATAAGGTGCGAAGGCGGGGAGTAGGCGCTTGGCGCCCTAGGCTATTTTCATTCCCCGCGTTTGCACACCTTCCTCCAAGACCCATTCTTCTTCTAAGAAGGGGATGATGTCTTGATCCGGTAGGGGTGGTGTCACCAAATATCCCTGCATTTCATCACAGCGTTGGGCCCGCAAGAATTCCATTTGCTCTCGCGTTTCCACACCTTCAGCCACGACTTGGAGTTTTAAGCCACGTGCCATACCAATAATGGCAGTTACAATGGCTTCGTCATCAGGGTCATTGGTGATGTGTTTCACAAACGAACGATCAATCTTGATAGTATGTATGGGGAATCGCTTTAGATGACTCAACGACGAGTAGCCGGTACCGAAGTCATCTATCGCAACTCGCACGCCCAGCGCTTCGAGTTCCCTCAATTTCGCAGCCGCTGCGGATGCGTCTTCCATAAGCAAATTCTCGGTAATGTCCAGCTCCAAGACATTGGACAAATGCCCGAGCTGGGCTTCCCACAGTGCACTGCGAATAGTATCCACGAGGTTCTTTTGTTTAAACTGATGTATCGAGAGGTTTACGGCTACACAAACGAGTGGTAGTCCCATCTCACGCCAAGCCCTAACTTGCGCGCAAGCTCTGCGTAATACCCAATCACCCGCCTGATTAATTAGGCCAGTTTCTTCTAGCACGGGTATAAATTCACCCGGCGATACTATGCCTAGACTGGATGTTGCCATCGCAACAGCGCTTCCACGCCTACCAGGCGACCGCTGCGTAAATCTACTTTTGGGTGGTAGTAAAGTAGAAATTCGTCGCGCTCCAGCGCTTAGTGTAACCTCGATTCCATGGTCAGACGCTCAAGTGATTTGACATTCATTTCCCTTGCGTAATAACGGTAGTGGTTATTCCCATCTTGCTTCGCTCGATTTACAGCAGTAGCTGCGTTCTTTAACAGTCCATCGACAGTGTCGTCATCCGCTGGGTACAGGCTTATTCCAATACTCGCGGTGGCAAACACCTCCTGGTCATCCAACCTAAACGGGCCAGACAGTGAATTTAGTATTCGCGTAGCAATCGCTTCCAGACCCTCTTCTGAATCGAGATTTGTCAGCAGAAAAGCAAATTCGTCTGCACCGATTCTGGCCACTGTGTCGCCCTCGCGTACGCACGCGACGAGTCTTTGTGTTGCCGCCTGCAACAGCCGATCACCCATCGCGTACCCCAATGTGTTGTTGACGAAATTAAATCTGTCTAAGTTCAGAAACATAACGCCAACCAAATCTTCAGTGCGACGAGCCTGCCCAAGCGCCTGAGTAAGTCGCTCGCTGAATAGTAGCCGATTTGGTAATCCTGTTACGGCGTCATAATTGGTCAATCGGCTGAGCTCTCGAGTTTTCTGCTCAACACGGCGCTCCAGTTTCACATTCAATGATTTCAGTTCTTCGTTCGTGCATGTGAGATCCTGCAGACGCCGTTTGTTCTCTCGTACCAATTCGTAGTGCTCGTAGGCTTCATGCACGACCGACCGTAGATCTTCCTCCTGCCAAGGTTTTTCGAGGAGCCTGGAGACAGCACCGTCATTGACCGCCTCTATGGTAGCCTGAACATCGTTGGCATCAGTCATCAGAATACGTACTGTATCCGGGCAGATTTCTTTCGCCTGGGCAAAGAATTCAACACCAGTCATTCCAGGTATTAAATGATTGGAGACAATAACGCCAATTTCGTTATCGCGCAGGATGGCGAGCGCGTTAGTTGCGCTCTCGACGGTGATTGTGCGGTAGCAGTCTTGGCGCAGCAGGCGTGACAATGCATTCAACATGTTCTGATCATCGTCAACGAGCAGGACTATTCGTGGCATCTTGATACTCGCTTCGCTACTGCTAGGTAAATTTTCGCTATAGGTCCTTGTTACCCATGATGCGGGGACCGTCCAAACCCTGGCCGATAGACCATGGCTTCAATAATCGATTTCAGTGCACCGTCAAAATCCGCTTGAGCACCCGGACCTGGTAGACGTTTATCGGCGGGTCTCCATGTTTTCTTGAGAAGCCAGTGTCGCCGAAGGCGTCTTTGGGATAACACCTTGACTTTCAAAGAGATAAAGCGTGACTGGCTGACTGCGACAGCCTCACTGTCGTGGACGTCGGGAGCACCCCGAGGTAGTTTCAAATGGGGGGTTTGACCCCTTCTCCTCCCTATTTGACTCTCATCGGCGAGGATATTCCCCAATTTGGCCCAAACATTGCTTGATATTTGTCTTGGATCAGCAAACAGGACCGGTCGTGCAGATTTCAAGTGAAAAACCCGCCGAAGCAACAGCAACTCACAGGAAACCCCATATCCTGCTGGTGGACGATTCGCGCGTGGTGCGTTACACGCTTGTCAAATGTTTGTCGCCCTATTTCCACACCATTGAGGCAGAAAACGGGGTGGCCGGGTGGCGAGTCATCAATCAAAACAGCCGCATTGAGCTCGTCATCAGCGACATCCAGATGCCGGAGATGGACGGCTATACATTCATCTGCAAGATTCGCGCGGCTGATGATCCCGGGCTTCGCGAGATCCCGGTCGTCGTCATCACGAGCGCAGAAGACGATATCACTCGTCAGCGCGCCTTCGCCTGTGGCGCCAACGATTTCGTACTAAAGCCATTCAACACCAAGCAGCTCCTGGGTTGCATTAATTCGCAATTAGCCGATCACCACGATGCCACGGCGCAAGTGGAAGAAGAGGCACTTGCCGCAACGACTGACGATGGCGAGATGGTTTTGCCGAACGCAGAGGCGGGGAGTCTAAATAGCGCCATGGCCTACATCGATGCCGGCATGAAGATGTTGATGCGTCTGAACAGCGCAGTCGTTTCGCCCCATGCCCTTACGCTGGTGTTGCGATTCATGCCACTACTCAAATTCTGCAACATTAAATTCAAATTAGGCATGGATCACGAAATCGGCGTGTTTCACCAACGTGTCAAAAAAGCACACGACACACACAAGGCGTCTCACGACAACAGATAGTGCTATCCTCCCCGCTGTTGTACGAATGTAGCAATGTGAGAATGGGTCCCGCGATCTCTTGATACCCCTCGTGAACTGGCCGCCAGCTGAATCAAGGAGAACATGTCCATGACGGTCAACCCGCCGACGATTTCCGAGGGCGAGACCATTCTTCACCTCGACGCCTGGTCCAAGCTTCAGGCGCCCCCTGATCCACAACGTCCTAGATCACTGCGGGCACTGAACGCCGGAGTCGTTTGAATGCGGCTCGCCGGAGGAGTTTGTTCGGCCGCGGACACACGAATAGAATAAAGGAAATCAAACCTTCTGCCTCCTTTTGCGATGCATACTCATTCGCTTGACCCCGAGTTCGTAGGCTATGAGTCGGCCTGATACCAAACTGCGCATCTTTTTCATCGAGATGCTGGGCGAGCCAGGTACCTATGACGCGTCTGTGTACGATAGTTTCGTAGACAAGGATCAGGAAGGCCTGTGGTTCAAACGTCGTTACGACTACTTGAGCGATGTTAGATTCGCAATCCGTAGCCTACCCCGTGGTGACAGTTTACCTGACCCATCAGAGGCGGATGGGTTTATTCTCGGCGGCAGCTACAACTCGGTACACGACAACTACCCATGGCAACGCGCCGTGTTGTCGTGGTTGCCGGCGGTGCGCCAGCGGTGCCTGCCTTTGCTTGCAATCTGCGGCGCGCACCAGTTGTTAGGTAAGCATTACGGCGCACCGGTTACTCGTGTAGATAACGCGCCTTGCGCCGGAACATTGCCAGTCTCGCTGACCGCCGCCGGAATAGAATCGCCGTTACTAAAATCGGTCGCACCAGAACCACGTTTTCATTTCGGCAATGAAGAGCAAGTCGCTAACGTGCCCCGCGCAGCGTCGCTACTGGTAACTTCGGATAGGGTGCCGGTCGCAGCACTCGCGTACGGTGATCATTGGTATTCCACCCAGTTTCATCCGGAAGGAAGCGCGGAAACGATGGGTATCTCTTGGGCCCATTCCAAGCCAGCGCTTTGCCACGCTTATGATAACAGTGATGCTGGCGATCAGGTCATCGAGAATTTTGTCGATATCGTAAGGCAATCGGTTAACGGTCAGTCGTGATCATCATGTAGCCAGATCACTTATTTGCTCGGCCTTTCAGAGAATCAGCGTGTTCCACCAATTTTCGGTAACTGCGCCAGCGACACCTGGCGCTGGCATAAGCAAAGACCTCGACTTATTGCCATACTAGGCAGCGAACACGCACGATCGTGCGCTCAAGAAGCCTCGGAGGAGCAAACAATGAACGAGTCCAACTCAAGCAGCGTTTTCGAACCACTTGAGCATCGGCACTGCCGGCTGGGCCCTTGAGGGCATTGGGCTCGCCAGCATTCTAGGGGTGATTGCCAATCTCGTTTTGCCAGCTCGGGCTGGCGACGCAGCCACGCCGAAGAGTTAACCTGGCTTTCGCGCAAACTAGGGCCTACACAAGAGTCGAGGCCCATGAAGACGGAGGAGTCTCATGCCACTTGGCAACGCAACCGATAACGATCACAAATTCATGGCGCTAGCGCTGGAGGAGGCAAAAATGGGGTACGACGAAGGCGGCGTCCCTGTGGGCGCCGTCATGGTCGAAGATGATAAGGTCATCGGCCGTGGTCGCAACCGCCGCGTGCAAGAAGGCAATCCGGTATCCCACGGTGAAACGGATTGCATGAAGAACACCGGGCGGCGCTCGGATTATTCGCGGGTAACCATGTATACAACGCTAAGCCCGTGCATGATGTGCACCGGCACCATACTCCAGTTTGGTATCCAGCGCGTGGTGATCGGAGAGGACCAAAATTTCTCGGGCAACATCGATTTTTTGAGCGAACGCGGGGTAAAAGTCGTATTGCTCAACGACCGGGACTGTATCGAGCTCATGTCCAAGTTTATCGCCGAGCAACCAGGGCTTTGGTACGAAGACATCTCCGGCAATGAATAAATAACTGGGAGCTATTTCGTCCCGTATAGCCTATCGCCCGCATCGCCGAGCCCCGGTAAAATATAGCCGTGGTCGTTTAGACGATCATCGATAGCAGCAGTGAAGATAGGAACATCAGGGTGTACTTCGTGAAACTGTTTGACACCTTCTGGCGCTGCCAACAGACACACAAACTTGATATGTTTTCCGCCGGCCTCTTTGATGCGCTGTACGGCGGCGATCGACGAATTGCCGGTAGCAAGCATGGGGTCGACGACAATGATAGGCCTTTCAGAGAGTCCTTCGGGAACTTTAAAGTAGTACTCCACTGCCACCAGCGTGTGCGGATCGCGGTACAGTCCCACATGTCCTACCCGAGCCGAAGGAACCAGGTCGAGCATACCTTCGAGTAGACCATTGCCCGCCCGCAACACCGATATGAGCACCAACTTCTTGCCAGTCAGCACCGTCGCATCCATGGATGCAAGTGGCGTTTCTATTTTTTTCGTCCCGGTAGGCAGGTCGCCCGTAACCTCGTAGCCAAGCAACAAAGAAATTTCACGCAACAATTGCCGAAAACTGGCGGTTGGGGTTTCCTTGCGACGCATCAGTGAAAGTTTGTGTTGCACCAGGGGATGATCGATAACGGTTACTTGGGCCATGGCTCTTCAGTCCTGAGTCGTAGGTTTTCGGGATCAACACGGCTGAGACGTGCCGGTTCTTATTGCAACGAGCGCCAATGGTAGCACCCGTTCGTTCTAGTTATTCAATTGTGTATGCGCTTCAAAACACCGTCCCATCGCTGGTAACCCGAATGGGTGGTGTGCCGCCCGGCCTGCGCTCGAAAGCGAGTCGGCGCCCTGCGCTCCAGGTACCTCCCTCGAGTACCTTCGCCAGCGGTAGAGCATTTGCATCCATGCCAAACTCGCTGCGTACCAAGGATGCGAGCCGATCCAACAAGCCAATGGTAAGGGCACGCCATTCCACCACCAGTTCCGAGGCCACATCGTGGGATTCTGCTTGAGCGCGGGGGTCTCTGAGCACCAGCACATCGAGGTCTATAAATAGTCCGCCGTTGCGATACTCGGCCAGACCGGTGAGTTCTTGCAACCCACTGACCCGCGTACCCGCGTCCTCGAGAGGCTCAACGAGTGAATAGGTGAGCCACTGCGATAGCTTATGGAACGGCACTAACCCATCGGTTTCGTCGTCTCTCCGCACCATTGGGTGTCGCCAGACATCCCCCAGATTGACGCCGCCCAGCTCGACACGCCCCGGCCATATCGCGCCGAGACCGACAAGCACGGCATCCAGTATGCGTCTCGCCGGCAGCACACCACCGACGCTCTGCCCTTTCAAATAATCATACAAGTTACCGATACGCGGCGACTTTGAACCAAAGAGCGCCGGGTTTTGCCGCAAGCACCGGCCAAGAGACTTAATAAGAGTGACACGACCATCGATACCAACTAAGGGATTGTCGGCTGAGACTTGGAACGCTTGCACAAGCGTAGTCCGCTCGAAATCCTCCAGCGCCGCCGCGTCTGCACGCAGTGGTGATTGCGATTGACTCGAAAACGCACCACTCGCAAACAAATCGAGGCTCGCAATCGCCAGTCCTTCTGAGCGACTGAATACTTTAGTCGTATTGGGTTCAATGTATCGCCAAGCATCGCCAGCCCCAGCGTCTAGCAATACGCTGGTCACCGCGAGATCTATGCGGATACGTGCAAGTTTGTCTTCATCGATCGGACCGGCGCTGTTTGCCAACGTCTGCCAACGGTCCAATCCACCAGCACTGAAATGACGCCAGCGGCTATGAAAGGGGATGTTGAGGTCGGGATAGTTATCTCGAATCGTGCCACAAACGAAACGCGAAACATCCTTTAGGCGCTTCGACTTCACCAAAAAGTGTCGAAGATTTCCGTCTTCCGCCAGGCCGAGTAGCTCTGTGCAGCGCTCGCGCACGGCCTGTGGTGTTCGCAACGCGGCAACTGCTTTAGCAGCGTGGCTCATGGCAGCTTCAATGCTAGTCGTGCAGTTTGCGTCCCTTGGTGACCTTCAGCTCTTCGTCGCTTGGCAGCGGTTCCTCAGTAAAGTAACCGGCCGCCCTCTTGGCTTCCATTTCAACGCTGGCGTCATCGGAAATGAGCTCTTTTGGGATTGGGATTCGCTCTGCGATTTCGATGCCTTGCCGCACGATGGCCTCGTGTTTCATGTTGCTCATAGACACGAAGCGGTCGATGCGGCTGACGCCCAACCAAAGGAGTGCGTCTGGCATTAGTTCCTGAACGCGCATATCTTGAACACCGGCTACACACTCTGTTCGTTCGAAATAAGTCTCCGCCCGATCGCCACCTTGCTGGCGCTTACGCGCGTTGTAAACTAGGAACTTGGTAACCTCTCCCAACGCTCGGCCTTCTTTGCGGTTATATATAATAAGTCCCACTCCATTTTTCTGCGCGGTCTCTATACACACCTCGATACCGTGAGCGAGATAGGGCCGACAGGTGCAGATGTTCGAACCAAATACATCGGACCCATTGCACTCATCGTGGACTCGGCAGGCTACGGCGCGTTCCGGATCAGTGATTGCCGCCAGGTCACCGAATATGTAAATACTGATGCCACCGATCGGCGGCAGGAAAAGTTTGAAATCGTTGCGCGTGATGAGCTCGGTGTACATGCCACCGGAATGTTCGAAAAGTGCGTGACGCAATGTACTCTCAGACAAGCCGAAACGCGCTGCGATCCCTGGCAGATACCACACCGGCTCAATGGCCGCCTTAGTCACTCGCACATCACCGTTTTCCGTGAGCACCCTGCCATCGGGCCGCAAACGTCCGCTAGCAATGGCGTCCTTGATCTCGGGCATATTAACCCGCGCCTCGGTCACCGCAATCGTGGGGCGAATGTCCCAGCCGTCTGCCAACTCCCGCTCGAAGACCTCACTAACCAAATGGCCGTAGGGATCAAGCGATACGATGCGGTCTGCATCGCCCCACTGTGGAAATGGCCCAATGTGCTCGGTTGGCGCGGTGTCGGTGAGATCGGGTTTGTGAACCGGATCAAGCGTGCCGGCGGCTATCGCCAGCGCTCGATACAGCGCATAGGATCCGGAATGGGCGCCGATGGCATTTCGTCGCGCCGGATCTGTCAGCGTACCTATAATCGGCCCGCGTTCGGCGGGGGTCTTCGCACCCCAAGTTATCGGCACCACCTCTTGAGTAGCGCTGGGATGAGACGTGAGCTTAATGTGCTTAGGGGGCTGTTTTTTACCGCTCACAGAAAAAAGTCTCCGCATGATGCTGAGACAAGCGTGCTCGCATCGCCTTAGCTCGTTGTATCCCTTGAACGTTAGACTGGAAGGGCCTGAAAAAGACCGCAAAATATACACCAATATTAGTCTGCGTCCAGCGATTTCTCACGCCTCAGCGCTCCTCCTTGCGGTAGGGGATCAGTAGCGCGAAGGTCGAGACATGACGCGTTGACATGGTGATAAACCCCTCAAACTGGCCGCGAAAGGTGCGATCACAATATACGGAAAGACCCTTGGCCGATCCAATTCCCCGAGGCGTGGCCCGAGGTCTCCGAAATCTTTCAGCCTTTTAGTTGTTTACGGGTTGAGAAAACCGGCAATCGTCACTTTACGGATCATTTCCTTGTCCGTAAACGGGATATCTACCAGCCCATCTAAACTACTGGCTAGCTGCCGCCCATTCAGATACTCGCGATAGAACGCCGATGTTGATTGGACATGCTCTGCCTGTTGTGCCCAGCGGGTATGCTGGAGATTTCTTATTTCCGACAGATCAAGAAAATCCACGCGCGGTACGCCATTGCCAACGTCCATTTTTCCAACCCTCACCTGCTTAATGTCAGGGCTAAGGAAGCCGGTCAAGGGAGAACAACGGGGGCGTCGCCATTGCCTGCTCGAGCTGGGCCATTGTAATGTTGGCACCAGTGAGGATGAGCACGATGCGCTTGCCGCTAATATCTTCTCGGTGGGCGAAGATACCCGCTAGCGCCGCGGCGCCGGCTGGCTCCACCAGGATGTGGGCGCATTCGGCCAGAGTATGAACGCCGGCAAGCAGTTGCTCATCACTAGCAAGCCAGGCATCGTCCAGTAGATCCCAGAGTACGTTCAGCGCCAGCGTGGGCGGTACACGGGTGACCAAACCGTCAGCCAGTGTGTCGATGGGGTGCTCGACGATTTTACGCGCATGAAAACTGTGCGTAACCGCCGGTGAACCTTTTGCCTGCACAGAGACGACTCGTGCGTGGGGTTGAATCGCCTTAAGCGCTGTTGCACAGCCCGCAGTAAGATTGCCACCACCCAAAGGAATCACAAGCAAGTCCACGTCCGAAAGCGTTTCTGCCACTTCTAGTCCCACCGTGCCCGCCCCTTCCATAATGTCTACATCTTCACCATCATCAAGAAACAAGCCGCCATGATCGTCGGTAAACTGACGGGCGGCATCCTTGGCTTCATCGATGTCGTCGCCGATCTCGTGCAATGTACCGCCAAATGTCTTGATCATGGTGGCTTTGACAGAATTAGCAGGACTAGGAAGGAAGATGTCGGCCCGAAGATCAAGCACGCGCGCGGCATAGGCAACGCCTTGGCCGTGATTGCCCGTCGATGAGGTCACGGCCCCACTCGTACCTTTAGACGTTGCCTTAATCAGGGCGTTAAGCGCACCGCGAAACTTAAACGAGGCAATCGGCGTGATGGTTTCGTTTTTCAGCCACACCTCGGCATCTAGTGTCCGCGACAGAATATCCGAGCGCATCAATGGCGTTTCAGGTAAGTACGGTCGCAAACGCGCTTGCGCTTCACGAATGCCAGCTAGTGTTGGTCGTTTCATAACAAGGCTTTTTTGGCTGCGATGATTCTATCACGCAAGTGCTGACTCATGCCCCAACACCCCCAGAAGTACACTCAATGTCCTGTCGATAAACAAAAAATCTGGTGGATTTCGAAATCCATCAGATTCCTTTGGTTTAAGGACACGGACTGTGTTGTAATCACAGATAGGGTAGTCCAACCTGGGATTTGCGTATGAAAAGCGTTCGCTGCAGGGATCTCGGCGTAGATTGTGATTTCGTGGCGTCGGGTGACACCAACGAGGTCGTAATCACCAATATGTTTGCTCATTCGGTCGAACATCATCACGACAAACACGAGCACATGTTCGGTGACAAGGCCGCCGCCCTAGTAGGCGACATGGAAGGAGCGATCAAAGACACATAGCAAACCAAGCGTTTCAGCTCCTATGCCGCTTGTCGCTTAAGCTGGCGCGGCCACAAAAAGCTCGCGCCGCAGGAGACCCTCATTTAAAACTGAAAGCTTCGATCGCCAGTCGGCGACTCGTTCATCAAACTGGGTGGCACCGATCAGCGTTGTTAACGCGTCTTGTCGTTCTTCGTCCGCATGAAGTTGGCGGCGGCATGATGCGACATAGGCCAACGTAATGTCCTGGTAATCGAGAACGGTCCAACCCGTCTGATGGAGCAAGCTTGGATAATCAATGTCTGACTCGATGAACTCGGGACCATTTTCTACCGCCCGTCGGTAGTCTTCACCTGAGAGCCCCGGCATCACCGAGATCACCGTAAACACCATACGCCCGCCGGCACGGATTACTCGTTGGCAGGCTGCTAGCACCACGCGCTTCGGCCTGAGGCAGCAGAGGAGATCACTGTGGCTAACGGCGTCGAAGCTGCCATCGCGGAACGGCAGATATGCCCCATCGGCGAGGGCAACCCAATAAGTGCCTGGGATACGATCCTTGGCGGCTCGTTCGGCCGCGATGCGAAGACCCGTTAGTGGAAGATCCACGAGCACCACATCGCAACCACTGGTCTCGGCCATGTATAGCCCCGGCCAACCGGAGCCCGCCCCCACATCCAGGAGACGTAAGCCCGGTCGCAACCCTAAGCGTGTACTAATTTGTTGTGCTTCATCGCGGGTGGTCCAACTATTGCCGCCGTAGTCGCAACCGCAAACACTGCGCTCGATCGATAACATGACGGGTGATTGAGCTCTTAGATAGGCCGCGTCAAACCGTTCCCGCTGGGCCCGTTCTTCTGGACTGCGTTTCATCGGTTTGCGTTCGATCACTGACACAATTTCCCATCATGCTTTAAGCTCGTGTCTCCACTTCACCGGGGTTTCCCCTCAAAAGCAACAGATAACTACTCGGCGCCAGTGTGATTCGAAGCACGGGCGTACTGCTTGCGCGGCATCCCGGCAGCGCAGGGGTGTATAATCTTGAAAACGCTCGGATCGAATTACGGTGAGTGGTGGAACGAGCACCCAGCGAGCAAGCGAGCGCGCCTCGGACTTGCGATTATTCAGCTTGGCGCCATTGACGCGGGGTCAGCAATGATTGCGTCGAAACCTTCCGCGCACGCCACCGGACAACGCATCGGATCAGGACTGCGTCTTACCGAGACGAATGAATTCTGCGCACCGAATCTTCCTCGACAACTACGTTGGCGGCGATATCTCGATTGCAGAGTTCCGGTGCTGGTTCTCGATGCCCAATTCCGAGTATCTCGCGCTCAGCACGTGCCTACAAGGTTTGCACGAGTAAGCGTCGTGCGTCGTCAAAGAGATCTCGATGATATGCGAGAACTACCATCTTCCCTCCGGACCACCACAAACAATGGGAGGTGTCAATGGTTTGGCTAGAGGCATTGAGTTACGTAATCACGATCCTGGGTTTTCCTGCGGCCATCTGCATATTCGTATATGAACATGGAAGGCGTCTATCCAACGAAGAAAAGGAACTGCATCGGCACCTTTCAGAAGAGTACGACAACTTCTTGAGATTGGTGCTGGATAATGCCGACCTTTTGCTTTTGAGACAACGAAAGAAACCACCATCCCCTTCAGAAGAACAATCGGAGCGGCGAGATATCATCTTTAGGATGTTGGTGTCTCTCTTCGAGAAGGCCTACATCATACTCTATGCTGAGGACATGGGCCGAGACGCAAAACGCCGCTGGCTGTCATGGGAAGACGACATGAGGGAATGGTGCCGAAGAGAGGATTTTCGTGCAGTGTTACCCGAGTTGCTTGAAGGTGAAGACGATGCATTCAGCCGACACATTCTCGCCATAGCGCGGCCAGAAGTTCTAGCCACTTCCACATAGGGTCATTAGACCTAAACCGTGCGCCGTGGAGCGATCAGTGACACACGACGTAGAATTGCTTGTTGATGCCAAGGCCCTCGTCGGTGAGGGGCCGATTTGGAATTCCCGGCAAAACGTCCTCATCTGGCTGGACATCGAAGGCGAGAAAATATTCGTTTACGATCCGGCGACGAAACACAACCGCCTGATTAAGCTTGACCAAAAGATTGGTACCATCGTAGTACGCAAGTCGGGAGGTTGGCTCGTAGCAGGGGAGCGCGGCTTTGCGTTACTCGATCCTGATACGGAACAAGTCGAGCCGTGGTCGGACCCTGAAAGTCATCTGCCCAACAACCGATTTAACGATGGCAAATGTGACCCTGCCGGTCGGTTCTGGGCGGGCACCATGCCTTTCGGTTTCGGTGAACCGAGTGGGGCTCTGTACTGCCTCGATAAGGATCGGTCGGTGCGATGCATGGTGCGTGAGGTCACCTGCTCGAACGGTATTGCCTGGAGCGCGGACGCAAAGACTATGTACTTCATCGATTCCATGACCCAAAACGTCGATGCATTCGACTTTGATCTCGAACCGGCCAGATAGACAACCGGCGAACGATAATCAGCATTCCGCAAGATCAGGGCTTTCCTGACGGCATGACGATCGACAGCGAGGACAATTTATGGGTAGCGCAATGGGGTGGTTATCGCGTGGCCTGCTTCAACCCGCAAACCGGCCGAGAAATCGATCGGATTGACATGCCCGTTTCACAAGTCAGTACCTGCTGGTTCGGTGGCCGGGATCTCGACGAGCTTTACATCACGAGCGCACGAACCGATCTCGATGCTACCGCGCTAGAGAAGGAACCACATGCCGGAGGACTGTTCCGTGCAAAGCCCGGCGCTAAGGGCCGTCTGGCAGCCGAGTTTGATGGATGAACATGACATAGGCTGTACGAGTAGGATCCCGCGCTGTAAAAAATCTTAGCCTATCAGGTCAACAACTTCGTGACTCGAGGCCGGCGGAGGGGTTTCTTGAATACATCGAACGTGTGCATCTCTTCCAATACGTGCATGTCGCGCCAATAGTTAACGTGCCCGCCAATGCCTAAGTTCAGACTCCAATTCACCTGAGCCCGTCTGTCTTGCCTCTTTTAACTTAGGCCCGCCCCTTCTTGAGGAATTCAGACGCGGCTGCCCCAACAAGCTTTGGCAGATGCGTGTAAATGTATCTGACGCCCGAGCTGAGAATAGCGTCGAGGTTATTTACCGAGGCCGGCATGCCCGGTATCTTGCCGGCAGACGTTATTGTTAGCAGTGTACGCTCGATTGCGTTTTTCACCGGTTCTGCCTTGGGATTGCCCGGATGGCCCATCGATTGTGACAGATCGGATGGCCCGATGAAGAATACATCCACGCCCTCCACCGAGAGAATCTCATCGACGTTCTCGATCGCGGCGACGTGCTCGAGTTGCACGCATACCAGGGTCTGTTCGTTGCTGTGCTTTATAAATTCAGCCATGGAGCTAGATAGGCCGTAGCTGTCGGGCCGCGTGCCCGCTGCGAGGCCCCGGCTATCCCCGGGGCCAAACTTGACGGCCGACACCGCTTGCCGCGCATCTTCCGCACTATTGACATGAGGAACCTGCACGCCCATGGCCCCGCGATCCATGACACGGGAGATATCTTCTTTGTGTTTAGTCTTAGGCCTGACAATCGGCGTAATACCGCTCGCCTCCGCCGCCATGATCATCAGCTCGGCCGTTTCCAGATCAATCGTCCCATGCTCCATGTCGATCAACACCCAGTCGAAACCCGCATGCCCTACCATCTCCACCATTTGTGGTGATGGCACCATGATCGAGCAGCCCAAGGCCGCCTCACCGGCCAGTAGCTTGGATTTCATCCGATTGGTTTTCATTAGGAATGCCCCTGCGACGTGTAGTGCAACAACGTTTCGATGACGTCGTCCATCAACTTGGGCTTGCCGGCGAAATCCTGAGGCAGTTGCAGGTCCGTGGATCGCTTGAAGAACCGGATCGTTGCTTCGGTCATGATTGGGTCGAACTGCATGTCCTTTAGAAGATCGATTACTTGGTTCATGTCATGATACCGCCTTTCATGCCCCACACCATGAACCGCACCCGCATCGGCAAGGGCCTTGGCGAACGTAAAACCAGCCTCCCCGAACCCTAGAACCCCGATTGTTGTCATAGCCGCCCGACTTTCACCAGCACTCATAGCGAACCGTCGGCGTCGTGTACTTCATCGCCGGTTAGGGCCGGATGGAAAGTACATATAATTCGCATGCGTGTCTTCGCCCGAATTCGATGACGGTCATGATCGTTCATGGCGTAGAGAGTCCCGGGCTTTACCTCGTGAATCGTGCCGTTGTCCAACTCCTCCACCGTTCCTTCGCCTTCGATGCAGTAACATGCCTCGAGATGATTCTTCTGCCACAGGTCCATTTCGAAACCGGCTTCAAGGATGGTGTCCGTCAAGGTGACGCCCATACCGTCCTCTTCGTGTAGCAGCCGCAAACTCCGCCATCGGTCGCCGTGCGCATCGCCCTTTGTCCCGATAACGTGTTCTTTCGTTTTCACAATCACAGGTCTAGGCCCCCCTAATTACTCATTAATACGACTGATTTACCCCCAAAACGCCGCGCGCGCAAATCGCAGTCTGAACTGGTGGATTGGAGATATATCGCAAAAGGTTGTGCTGTTAAACTTGAGTGCGGTGCAATTCGGTATGAGTCTAGGGCCCTGAGAGGCAACCATGCCTGAGTTTTCGAATCCCGATGCCTACGAGCTTTGGATGGGAAGATGGAGCACCCGCTTAGCACCGTCGTTCGTGGAATTCGCGCATCTTCCTAAGGGCGGACATTTCCTCGATGTCGGTAGCGGCACCGGTGCGCTTGCCGCAGCCCTACTTGCTGGGGTTGAGGATGGAACCGTCGTTGGGATCGAACCGTCGGAACCTTATGTAGAGTACTGCCGAGAGCGAATGCGCGACAAACGATTGCGTTTTGAGCACGGCGATGCGCTGACGATACCCTTCGAGGATGAAAGTTTCCACGGATCATTGGCGTTACTTATCTTGCAAGAACTGCCGAATGCACCACGGGCGGTAAAAGAGATGTGCCGTGTCACACGCCCGGGGGGATGCGTTGCAACCAGCCAATGGAACTTCAAAGACGGAATGCCAATGCTCGCCCTATTCTGGGACACTGTGACTGAAACCATTGACACCGAGGCTGCTCGCGAGGCGGCCGCAAAATGCATGACTGTGGACTATCCGGATGAAGCTGCGCTGAGGCACCTTTGGGAAGATTTGGGTCTCACTGAAGTGGAGACGAAGACCTTGGATGTCGAAATGGAATTTGCGGGCTTCGAAGATTATTGGGCATCTTTCCTGACTGACGTGACACCGACCTCTTCATATGTTGGAAGGCTCAGCGAAGACAAAAAAGCGGTCCTAAGAGATCATCTTCGCCAAAAGATAACGGGGGGAAAACCGGACCGCCCCTTCACACTTGCAACCCAGGCACTGTCGGTACGGGGCAAAGTGCCTTAAATTAGAGGCTACGATGACGAACAAAAAACATACACCAACAAAAGACCGAAGGAAGATTGGCGAGGTCACGTTTCTGCATGGAAGAAATAACAACCGCGCGAGCGGCACGCGCTTCTTGCGTCCACGTAGAGGCAGCGTTGGAGCCGGATAACAAGGTGTCTTTTTCGAAAAAGAAGTCTTCCCATCATTCTGTCACGGAAAAAGATCCGAAGTGATACCGATATCAGGTTTGATGACTAAAAGAGGAAGCTTGTTTCATGACCAACGAAGGAAACTATTCAATGGAGGGTGGCTGCACCTGCGGCGCCGTGCGCTATCGAATGACAAGCAAGCCGATGTTTGTTCACTGTTGTCATTGCCGATGGTGTCAACGTGAAACCGGGGCATCCTTCGCGCTCAACGCGATGATTGAAGCCGATCGTGTCGTCTTGTTGAGGGGCTCACCCGAAGCGGTGGACACACCGTCAGAAAGCGGTAAGGGACAGAAGATCGTGCGCTGCTCTGATTGTCATATCGCCCTGTGGAGTAACTATGCCGGAGCAGGTGATGCGCTCCACTTTATTCGTATCGGCACCCTCGATGAGCCGGATCGCCTCACCCCCGATGTCCATATCTACACATCGTCGAAACAACCCTGGGTCGTACTTCCGCCAGGTACCCCCGCCTTCAAAGAGTACTACGATCGTAACGAGCTCTGGCCCGAAGAAAGTCTCGCGCGCCGCCGCGCGGCGCTCGTTGACTGACGCGTCGATCCTGATGCGCCTGCTGCTAGCGATGCTTTCTACGAGATTGAGATCAAAGAGTTTTTAAAAAATCTTCAACAAAGTTTTTATAATAGCGATTTTCCATCAAGGGCGTGCCATCAGCCAGATAGCAAGACGCGATCCATATGTCCAAAAAAGCCTTTCCATAAGTTGCCGCACCAGTGAGACAGGTTGTAAGTGCAGACTCGTTGGAGAGAATATTATCCAGAACGCGATGACCTATTGCTCGCGATTCTTTTCGAGCGATGAACATATACGCCGAGCCTTTTTCATTCGCTTGTTCATATTCAATAGGAACAATATCATAGCCATATTCTCGTTGAGCCAAAGCGCCGATGTCGTCAGGCTTTATGGAGAATAAAACCCCATTTACTTTGTCTTGAAGATTTCCTGTATGAAGGAGATTCAATGTGGCGCAGTGATTGTGTTCAGCAGATCTTTCATAGAGGCCCCCTTGCTCTCGATAGTTTTCATCCATCAAAGAAAATTTGAATACCCGTCTTACCCCGAAAGCAATGGCCAGCCCTTCTAAGCTTGCACGATCAATCGTTTTTCCAATGGAATGCTTATTGATCAAGGTGCCATAGGCGATGAACCTGCAATGCCGTTTTACTTTTAAAAAATCTTTCCAATAAGGTCAGAGCAGGTTTTTTTTGTTTTGGATCATAGACAGGCCGGCTTTCTAATCTACATTAAAAATCTCAATTAATAATTGTACTGTTCGCTACTCCGGCAAGCCGGCCTTGCGCAGGCGCAATTCCATAGTACAAATTGGTATTTAAGGACAGGTGTGTTCCTATGACAAGCTCGGTAACGCTGGAATAACACGCTTGCCGCGCTCCGCCCGGTACAAACCTAGCACCCATTTCCCGGCGTCGCTTTCTCGTAGTTCTGTCGATACACGCCTCAGCTCGCCGCTACATCGATCAAGCGGCGGCAAATATGCACCGTAGCCCTCCGCCGGTGTGGGCAACATCGCGGCGCCGCCTAAGCATGCAAAACTAATGTCTGCCGCCGTCAGCCGATCGCCAAATAAATACGGTCGACCATCGCTCAGTGTTTGCGCGACACGGTCGAATTCTTTATAGATGTGACCAATGCCTTTATCGACGCGTTCACGCGTAATCCCGAGTCCCGAGCGAATCCACCTACGGAAGGATCGATAGAGGGTTTTGAATAGCCATGCTTGCCCCGCGCCTACATTTCTGTCGGCCAGTTCGAACATCAGGTCCGCTTGATTCAGGACGTTGAAATAGAACAATCGTCGGGTGTGCGGTCCGAGATATCGATTATAGTGCTCGTCTAGTTGAACCACCTCTTCAGTGGGGAACAGGGTTTCGTCCTCGGATAGGCACCGCTCGGATAGATAACACATAATGGCCGATGATTTCACAATGACTTCGTTTCGATCCGTCTTGATGACAGGTGTCGAAAAACGGGTCGAGTGCTCATCGGCGTGTCCGGAGAGTCCGGTCACGAACGGTGTGACCATAAAATGAACCATCGGCATCAACGGCCGTTCGAGATAGGGTATGCCGAGACGGTCCATAGTCCATCGCACCTTTTCTACGTAGTGCGAAAACCGAATCGCGGTGAGTCGAAACGGCTTTTCTACAGATTCATTTATTTGTCGTCCCGACACGTTTTTGCCTTTACAGCTACTTTAGGCAGTATAACGTGCCGTTAGGCCTTCTTCGTAGCGATCAGGAGTCCACTCGCCCACACCATCCTCAGCGTCCCCGGGCGCAAAACAATGTCTGGAATGGCGAAGCGAAGGTACGTCATTAAAGACGGCACCAACCTGGACTCAAGACGTTATTCCGGCGCCATGCCCTTGTCTGTGAGCTCCTTGATAGCGCTTTCGGTTTTCTGTAGACCTTCGAGACCCATACCTCGGAGCACATGCGCCGCTTTGGTGAACTGAACGTTGTCGTAACCGACAATCTCGATTCGATTTCCCCACGGATCCAGGAAATCGAGAAACCGGCCCGGGAGTGTTTCAACACCCATTACCTCCAACGCGGCGCGTACCGCCTCCTTATCTGATACCACCAACCCAAAGTGGCCACCGTCGCCCTGCGGTTGGTGCCGCCCTTTCTGCAGCGCGAGAAACTGATCGCCGAGGTCGATGAGGGCCATGCTGTCGCTCTTCCCGCGTAGTTCGAAGTCGACGAAGCCACGGTAGAACTCCAGCGCCGCGTCGATATCGCCTACTTCCAACGCTACGTGATTAAACCCGACGGCCCGTGCTTTAATCTGTTCGCTCATCTGACAACTCCTAATGTAACCGGCCCACAAGCGGAAATTGGGCCATCAACAGAAAGAAGGGTTTGAACCTCCGTTCGAATCCCAAATGCAGACGTTCGTTAGTCAAGCCTATAAAGAGCTTGTGCAACCCTTGATTATAACGTTGCACGCCGAGCCCGTCAGAGGTGCTGCATTACGCAATTCGATTCATTTCCGCTCGCGCCCTCCCCGACTTGGCGCTAATATGCTCCAACTCCGTCCACCCATCCACAAGGGAGAGGCCATTCAGGTGGAAGCACATCCACCGCGTAAGCTCGCTGTCATCCTGCATGCTGATGTGGTCGGCTCGACGTCGCTCGTTCAAAAGAACGAAACTTGCCCACGAGCGCATTCGAGACACATTCCAGCGCTTCTCCGAGACCATCAGCGCATACAACGGGTAACGCATGAGATTAGGGGAGATGCGCTCGTAGCGGAGTTTGACCGTGCGTCGGACGAGGCGCGTTATCAGCTCAGCGCCTTGGAGCTCGTTGAGGAGGACTACGAAGGGGCGATGGAACAGTTGCTAGAAATTATGCGCCGCGACCGCGGCTTCCGTGATGATGTCGGGCGCAACAGCTTGCTCGCTATCTTCGGCATACTGAGCAATAAGGGACCATTGGTCGAGCGTTATCGCTCACTGCTAATGGATCATCTGCATTGAGTCCCCAGCCAGCTCAAGCGGTGCCGCACTTCAAAGTGGTTCTGGTCAACCCGTACGAGCTTGGGCGCCAACCTTTTGCCCTCGCGGAGCCCGCTGCATGGCTGCGAAGCGATGGTTTCACGGTAGCCTGCCTCGATTTGGCCTTGCAAAAGTTGGACCCGAGCGTGCTCGCCGGGGCTGGATTGGTGACCCTCCATCTGGGCATGCACACGGCGACTCGCATCGCGGTAGCGGCCTTGCCGCGGATACAGAAGCTGGCCCCTGGCGCCCACCTCTGTGCTTATGGCCTGTACGCGCCTATGAACGCAGAGCTATTGCGCGATCGGGGAGTCAAGACGATTCTCGGCGGTGAATGTGAGCCAGCCCTCCTCAAGCTGGCGCAACAGCTGAGAAGTGGGGGAGAGGCTCTAGCCCCGACGGAACCGATGATTAATCTGAACAAGGTCCCGTTCGTGAAGCCCGATCGCACAGGATTGCCGCCCTTGTCTGACTACGCCCATCTGCAACTGCCGGATGGCGGCACGAAGATGGTGGGCTTCACGGAGGCAAGTCGTGGTTGCAAGCACCTGTGCCGTCATTGCCCGGTGGTGCCGGTCTACGAGGGGAGGTTCCGCGTCGTGCCGGTAGCTATAGTAATGGAGGACATCCGCCAGCAAGTAGACACAGGTGCCGAGCATATCTCTTTCGGCGACCCGGACTTCTTGAACGGCCCCACCCACGCCTTGCGGGTGGTGCGCGCGTTGCACGCGGCGTTCCCGGATCTGACCTATGATGCGACCATCAAGATCCAGCATCTGATTCACCACAGGGATCTGTTACCGGAGCTCAAACACACTGGGTGCAACTTCATCACATCGGCGGTCGAATCTGTCGACGATAAGGTGCTCGCCTATCTTGACAAGAATCACACGCGGGCAGACTTCAGGCATGCGGTCAAATTGCTGCGGGCAACCGGCATCGCCCTTGCACCCACCTTCGTATCCTTTACGCCTTGGACTACCCTCGAAGGCTACATTGATCTGCTGCAGCACTTGGTGGATTTTGAACTCGTGGAGAGTGTGCCAGCGGTGCAACTTAGCATTCGCCTGCTAATCCCGCGGGGTTCGTACATGCTGAAGATCCCTGGATTTCGGAGACAGATCGAGTCCTTCGACCCCAAGCTTCTTGGCTATCCCTGGAAGCACCGTGATCCGCGAGTGGATCGCTTGCAAGAGAACATTCAGTCCTGGGTGGCAAACGCGGAGGCGCGGGATCTTGCACGTCGCAAGATCTTCGAGCGCATCTGGCAGATGGCCCATGAAGCTTTAGGTTGCACTGCACCGGCGCTGCCGACGGGCGATCTAGGACCAAAGATCCCCCACATGTCTGAGCCCTGGTACTGCTGCGCCGAACCCACGAATCAACAGTTACAAAGCTTCTGACGAAAATCAAGCTTGGCAGGATAACGGCCGCGTGAGTCCGGCTACGAATAGGAGGAGATGACGGGTTGGCCGATATATTGGTTCAGACTTTGCCACTACCGTTTATACGGAAAATGACAACCCGCACCCGCACGTGGTCTTCGCGTTGGGATTCTTAAGTATAAATTGCGCGCCCTCCAAGCCTTTCTGATAATCGATTTCCGCGCCAACCAGATACTGAACGCTCATGGGGTCGATCACGACGGTGACACCACCCTTCTCGACGCGCGCGTCGTCATCGTAGACGCTTTCGTCAAAGGTGAAACCGTACTGAAAGCCCGAGCAGCCTCCGCCCATGATAAAGACGCGTAGTTTCAGGGACGGGTTATTCTGTTGTGCAATCAGCTCTTGGACCTTGGTTGCCGCATTATCCGTGACGCTAAGCGGGTCAGGAATCTTAAGTATCGCAGTGTTCATCGATGTCATTTCATTACGTTGAAAGGGTTTGTAAGAGTGCTTTGGCATCCTTGTCCGGTAGAGGTTTCCGTCGTCGTCTAGGTGTCTGACCACGTCCGTTCGTGCTGGCGTTCCCGGCCCCTCTCCACTGCCTGCAGTCTGGGTTGTTCGACGCATTGTGCCAGCGTGATTCCATTCAGGAAGTCGTAGATCTTCCCGCTGAGTCTACGCCACAGGTCATAAGGGAGGTCATTCTCCTCATAGGGCCCTGTCCCTTGCTCACCTGCATACGTCCCTGCCAGCGGTTCTTCTGCGGATGTGATGATCTCTGCGACGGTGATTTCGCTCGCGGATCGCGCCAGGCGATAACCGCCACTCGGTCCGCGAATACCTTGCACGAGACCTTGGCGGCGCAGACGCGCAAAGATTTGCTCGATGTAAGACACGGAGATACCTTGGGATGCTAACAGCTCGCGCAATGTGACCTGCCCTCGTATGGCCAGCTCCATCATAGCGGTCACCGCAACGCGCCCCTTTGTTGACAGCCTCATTACCGTCTCCGAATCCACAGCCTCGCTAAGTAATTGTTTGCCCGGCTGATAATATTGTAGCGACTCGAAGCAATTCTTGCAAAGAGAACAGTAGACTGATAGCTTTGACTCGAAACCATTTTCTTGCTGACCAAACAAGTGGAACCGGATAGACAAGGTTGGGATCTCAGGACCCTGATTCTCAAAGGCAAAGAGCAGGGGTTTCTCACCTATCGTCAGGTCAACGACCATCTCGTTGACTATGCGCACGACACGGAAGCGGAAGCGATGCTGACTACCACAGTAGATGACCAAATTGACCGCACGACGGACCCGCTCCGCAATTACATGCAGCAAATTGCAACCGTGAACCTGCTTACCCGGGAGGACGAGATCGCATTGGCAAAACGTATCGAAGACGGGCTCCACCAGAGTGCCGAAGCCATCGCCGCGTGCCCGATGACGGTCACAGAAGTACTGCGCAAAGTTCGGCGCATCGAGGCAAATGAAATGCGCTGGACCGATCTGATTATCGACGTTGTTGACTCACAAAGCGTAGACCAGAGCACCCCGATGCCCCAACAGGGGCAGCAATCCAATATCGATGAAACGCGCGAAGCCGCGATCGGCAAGGAACGGCCAGGCCTTGACTCTGCGACGGTCAGGGCGCGGTTTGCGCGGATTGGTAAACTGCACAAACGCCTGGTGCGTGCCCTTCACGCGTATGGTATCGGCAGTACCCAAGCGAGCAAGATCCAACGGAAGCTAGTCAAGGAATTTAAGATCAAGTTCGTTCTAAGCGAGATCGATCACCTCTCTCTGCAGGCGCGTAACTTAGTGCGACAGGTACGGCGCTTGGAGAGTGACGTTATCGCGATCTGCGTCGACAAAGCAGGCGTGCCCCGCAAGTTGTTTCTGACGCACTTTACCGGTAACGAAACGAATCCGGCTTGGCTGGCCAGCTTAAGTGCAAGTGGAGTGGGTGACACCGACGTGCTGACGGCCCATGCCGAGGAGATTCGGTGCACCCAGATGCGACTGTGCCAACTCGAGGCGAAGGCGGGTCTGCCGATTGCCGAGCTAAAGGCGCTTAGCCGACAGATGTCTATTGGCGCGGCCAAGGCACGGCGCGCCAAAACGCAGATGATCGAGGCCAACCTCCGGCTGGTGATTTCCTTCGTCAAACAGTATAGGAACCGGGCGCTTCCATTCTTGGACCTCATCCAGGAAGGCAACATTGGCCTAATGAAAGCGGTAGACAAGTTCGACTACCGACGGGGTTTCAAGTTCTCGACGTACGCCTACTACTGGATCCGACAGGCGGTGACCCGGGCAATCGCCGATAAGGCACACACCGTTCGAATTCCGACTCACATGACCCAGGGCATCAATCGACTCTCTCGGATCTCGCATCGGATCATGCAAGAGAAAGGCCGTGCGGCATTGCCCGATGAGCTTGCCCGACACATGGAGATGCCGGTAGAGAAGATGCGACACATACTCGAGGCCGCTCAGCATCCGATCTCCATCGACATGCCCGTGGGGGAGGACGAGGGTGCCCAACTACATGATTTCATCGAGGACAAGAATCTCCCAGCGCCCTTGGATGCGGCGATGCGCTCGGGGCTGATAACAAGAGTTCAGGAGCTTCTCCATACCCTGGAGCCCAGAGAGGCAAAAGTGCTGGCGATGCGATTCGGCATCGGCATGAAGGCTGAGCATACCCTTGAGGAGGTTGGTAAGCAGTTCAACGTCAGCCGCGAGCGCATCCGGCAAATCGAAGCGAGGGCCCTGAACAAGCTGCGCGAACCCGATCGCTCGGAGCACCTCCGAGCCTTTCTCGAGAACTGATATTCGTTCGGGGACTGGCACTTTGAGAAGGGCTCGGCAGTTTACGCCTACAGGTGCCCGCCCCGCCCGCTCTCCCAGCACTGGACGAATCGGCCGCAAGGAGAGGCCAAATTGGTCCAATTTGAGCGCGCGCGTACTTGCGAGGGCGCAGACTACGGGTTGGAATGGACCCGCGACACTACCGCGGGCTCATAATTCACACAGATTCCCACGAGTTCTTCCTCGGTGAGCGCCTCCTCGAGCAGCCCACACTCGTAGGGGCCGCTGCTCACGAGACAACGGCCTTCGCCGCGCAGGTGCATGCATGACGTGCACATCCCGAACAGCGGGCGGCCCCGCTCCATAAGCAGGCGATCAAGCATCAAGTGTAGACCGTCGGCCACCGCGCCCCGATCGCCGGTGGAGAGCGCATCGGCCGCGTCCACCAGGACATGAAACGGGTCTCGGACCAGGAGCCTTCGCGCCTTGGCCGTCAAATCCAGCCGAAACGTGCGATGGTCTCGCGTATCCGGACGCCGTCGGAGATATCGCTTGTCGATTAGTGCCTTTACCGTTTGGGAGGCAGTGCCCCGTGTTGTGCCGTGGTAGCGCGCGAAGGCGCCCACCGTCCGGGAGAACCGGTTGGCGCGATCGAAGTAGCGCAGCGCCGTCCACTGAGCAGGATTGAACTCTTGAACAAAAGCATCCCCCCATGCGCAGCGCCCAAGCTGTTCGATCAACTCGGCGATCGCACCCTCCGAAACCCAGTGTTTGCCGCTCATAACAGAGAATCGTAGCGACTCAAAATGATCGTTGCAAGGGCGTCCCTGACATGATATAGCTTTGAGTCGAAACTATTCTTCAGCCCACGGTGATCACCGTGAAAAAGATGCCCAACAGACGAGGTGACTCCACCGCTCTCGATGTCGTATATGAGTATCACGACCGGACCAAACATGAATTTCACCGCTACGCACGATCATTGGGCTATATGGACTGGGATAGCCAGCCCGATCCATTCCGACGTTACGATCAGGCAGCAACATTTCCCCTTGACCATCCAGCGGTTACTGATACGCCAACCTATGACTCACTATTCGGCGCAGGGCAGGAACCGTATGCACCCATAAATCGGGGATCAGTCAGTCGTCTCTTTTATGAGAGCCTCGCGATCTCTGCATGGAAGCAGGCGGGCGAAAATCGCTGGTCATTGCGGGTCAACCCATCAAGTGGCGACCTCCACCCCACGGAAGCCTATTTGATCGCCGGACCGATCAAGGATCTCACTGAAGTGGCCGCTGTATTCCATTATTCCGCTTATGACCATGCACTGGAGCGTCGTGCCATCCTAACGAATGAGGAATGGGATGCACTCGGTCAAAACTTACCGCCCGGTTTCCTGTTGGTTGCGCTGGCATCGATTTACTGGCGCGAGTCATGGAAATACGGAGAGCGTGCCTTTCGTTATTGTCATCACGATGTTGGTCATGCCATCGGTACGGTTACCTTCGCCGCCGCCGCCCTCGGCTGGACCACCAGATTGGTCCATTCCATAGCGGATGATAATCTGGCAACGCTGTTAGGACTCCATCAACAGGAGGGTGTCGAGGCGGAACATCCGGACTGCCTGCTGGTAATTTTTCCCGCAGATGAAAACGCTGCAACCGTAGATCCCGTCATAGATCTGCCTGCTCCGCTGATTGAGCGGCTTAAGAAAACTGAATTCGAAGGACGTCCGAATCCATTAAGCAGTTATCAGCATGAATGGGCGGTCATAGATGTCGTCGCGGAAGCATGCCGTTTCAGCGGTAATTGCTTATTGAGTCTCAAACAGGACGCCAGCAAACTTCAGGGTAGCATTGAGTTTGGTGAGGGCAGACGAGTATCGGCACGAAAGATTATCCGAGAACGTCGCAGTGCGCTTGCGATGGACGGCCGCAGCCGTATCAGTAAAGAGGCATTTTATCGAATGATGGCACATGTCTCTCCGCATCTAGGCAACAATATAATAGAAGTATTGCCCTGGCAGGCACGAATCTCACTGGCCCTCTTCCTCCATCGTGTGGACGGTTTGTCGCCTGGCTTGTATTTACTCATACGCGATCCCGGACACCAACCCTCGCTGCGAAAAGCATTGCGTTCGGAATTCCGATGGGAGATGCCGGGAGATTGTCCGGGATCCGTCAATCTGTATCTGCTGACAGAAGCCGATGTTCGTGACGCCGCACGGCGCATCTGTTGCCATCAGGACATTGCGGCAGACGGGGCGTTTGCCCTCGGCATGTTGGCGGAATTCGACGCCAGTCTTGAACAACACGGCGCATTATTTTATCCACGTCTGTTCTGGGAGACGGGACTGATAGGGCAAATCCTATACCTGGACGCCGAAGCAGCCGGTATTCAATCCACGGGCATCGGCTGCTTTTTTGATGATGCCATGCATGAGGTACTTGGTATCCGTGACCATGCCTGGCAGAGCTTGTATCACTTTACTGTCGGTGGGCCCGTGGACGATCCTCGGCTACAGACGCTGCCCTCCTACTGGTATCTGAAATAAACTACCGAGTGATAGTGAATCCACCTGCAGAAATAGCGCCGCATCGTTACACGGACCGGCCGTTTCCATCGTACCGTTTTGTCCCCGGGAAAGCACCGCACCCAACCCGTGACCCGGATGGCCATTCGTACAACCAGCCACCGGTACAGCTTGCATCATTCAATCCAGAAGATTGGTATGCCTGCGAAGAGTACTTATATGGTATCGACTTGTTCAATCACGGCTACTGGTGGGAAGCCCATGAGGCCCTCGAAGCAGTCTGGGCGGCAGCAGGCAGGCGCACACAAACGGGGCTGTTCATACAGGGCCTGATCCAAATCGCCGTCGCCCACCTGAAACGATTTCAGGGATTTAACGATGTCGCAATGCGCATGGCCGCGGCGGGGCTCGAAAAGATGGGGCACAACAACGGCACTTTCCTCGGGATCGAGGTGGCCACTTTTCGTGATGCCGTTAAATCGTCTTTTTCAGCTGGAAATCAAACGCCTATCATAATCGAACTAATTCAAGAGTAAGCCGTTATCGCCGCTCCTCTTCTTCCTGAAGCCGCGGCACTTGTGCATCTGACCTCCATGCGACTTACAGGGCAAGGATTGTTCTGACGTGCATGGCAGGGATTGTTCCCAACAATCCTTCTGCATTTCCTCCGTCCTTGGAGGTCAGATGCACTAATGCCGCGGGCGCAGGCGACCGACAGGGATGTCGGAAGTTAGAGCAATGCAGGAGCAATCGCCGGGACGCGCAGAAGCCCCCAACAATCCTTTTGCATTTCCACCATTGCACCTGCGACCTACAGGGACGCAGGAAGGTACGACTCCAGGGACGGAGAAGGTAGAGTTGCGCCAGGAGCAGCAACCGAGAACAACGCAGGAGCAGTTGTCGGAGCAGTTGCCGAGACGTGCAGATACCGCGAAGCACACGACTCCATGGATGGAGGAGGTAGAACCGCGTCGGGAACAGCGGTCGAGGACGTGCGACAGCGGCCATCCCTGGCGGTTAGATGTAGGAAGGATTCGTGCGCCAAAAGCCGGGGTCGGGGTCGAGCAGCTAGTCCTCGATCTCGCTGTCCAGTTTCGGCATCAAAGTGTAGTACTTCAGATCAAAGAATCTGCCTTCTGTAGTCTTTGAACACTACTCGGAGTCGATAGGTTGCCCAATCTCCTGTCCCGTCCTACTTGTTGCGTCTGTCTTGAACTAGGGCCCCTGGTTCCCAGTTGTAACTCGATGCTTTGAATAAAGCTTTGTACGGAAGTATCTCGTCTTGGTCGAAACGTTTAGCGCAATGTCTGCCTGGGAATGGTTTTATTGGCGTCTATAAATGGTATGTCCGTAATTTCCAGGTCACGGATGCCTTCCGGTGTGTCGACCTCCAACCCATTTCTATTTCTAATAACGTCTATATCCGCTAAAACGAATCCAATATTTCGCTTTAGCCTCGGTGAATAAACCGCGGAAGTAACTTCACCCACTTTCACACCATCTTTTGTCACCCGCCATCGATGCTCATTATTTTTTTCAAATACCTCACCACCCATGAAAGCCCCGGTGATTTTTCTGGAAACCCCGGTGTCCGCGATACGTTGCAGTGCCCGTTTGCCAATATAATTCGCGGGTTTATCCAGACTCACCAATCGTTCCAGCCCCATCTCGAACGGATTATTGTCGACAATGATATCCGAACCATAATCAAGTACACCACCTTCGATACGTCGAATCCTATTTGGCGAACCCGGTGATATACCATGGGGCTCTCCCGCCTCAATAATTATCTCCCACAACGCATCGCCGTTTTCTTTTCCCAGCAAATAAACCTCAAACCCGACTTCCGAGCTGAACCCGGTGCGGGAAATCACTACGTCTATATTGCCTACCGATGCATTCATCCAAGTGTAGTACTTGAGATCAAGAATCTGATCACCAAAAACCGCAGAAACTACTGCCGGAGATTTGGGGCCTTGTATCTGCAACGGATAAACATGGGGCGTTTCAATCTGTACATCCATACCGGCAAACACTGCGACCCCCTTAGCCCACAAGTACATATCGTTGTCAGCGGTGGATAACCAGTATTTATTTTCATCCATGTGTAAAAGTACCGGATCATTAAGTATGCCTCCATCCTGATTGGTTATGATGGTGTAACGGCAATCACCCACGCCGACTTTGCTCAGGCCTCTCGGGGTCAAGATATCCATAAAATCCCGCGCGTCGCCGCCACTGATTTCCACGATACGTTGCACCGCGACGTCCCATAGACCGGCGCGTTCAATGGTATTCCAATACTCGTTGATCGGTGTGTCATAACCCACCGGCATCCACATACCGTTATAGGGATGAAACTCCGTTGCGCCGTATTTTAAGGTGGACGCAAAAAACGGAGACTTTCTTATTCGCGGGTTCAAGCCGTGCGCTTTCACATCAATAAGCTTAAGTGCTAATTATTTAGCGAGTTTAAACTAAAACCCTAGCGCCTTTTGACGGTGTCCATTCCGTGGCCTTATCGTATCCTTTTCCAACAGCATCACCAGTTTCACTGCGGCAGGTGCCAACCGAGATGAGGAGCGCCCCGCGATGTCGACGTGTGCTTGCATAGGAGAAACAGGATTCGAACGTTGCAGACCCCGTTGACAACGAACATACTGTTCCAAATGGAACAAATTGTCGATGGGTCGCCCGCGCAGGTCATCCTGTGTCGAAGCCGCGTATAAAACTAACGATCCCTGCAGCCATTCATGCAAACAACTGCGAGGTTTCGCTAACCTCTATAAAGAAATAACAAAAATAAAAAACAGGCCTGTCATAGTTACTGACGTGTATAGGAAACGATAATTGGGGTCAAGGCGAAAAGCGAGACAAACGGCTGTTCAATAAACGTGGACTTTAGGAAAAAGGGATTTTATTCTTCTTATACTCCGACTGCGCCTCAGAATGACATCTTGTCAAAAACTTACCTGACAGATTACTAAGTTTTTTGATCAAGTAGGCAGTCGCTGGGGCAATCGCTCCTTGAGAACCCGGATATGTTCCGGCCCGGTGCCGCAACAGCCGCCGACAATTTGCACCCCATGCTCGGTGATCCAGCGTTCGATTTCTTCAGCATACTCATTCGGCGAGCTGATTTCCTCAAAAACCCAGTCTGGCTTCTCGAGCCGACCGGTTTCGGCGTAGGCCAGTTTTGGGCCGGACCAATGCCGTTCCAAAATCTCAAGGGCGGGCCCGGTATCTCCAACCTGGCTGTGCATGACCCCGGCTGCTTCGCCACCGAGCGGGGCGATGGCCTCAACCAACGCGCCGAAATCATCAGGGGGAGGCGTATTGGCAGCATTCTTCCATCGCCAACTCATCACGTTCACCCCATCATCCGCCAGCATCGCGCTATAGCCTACCCAGACCGGTAAGCCCGTGGACAGGGCCGCTTCGATGACCATGGGGGCACTCACAATATCCCTCATCATCTCGGCGATAATCAAATCCACGCCGGCCTCAGCCAGAATTTCGGCCAATTCTCGATAGTTGGCCGCTGCCTTTTTACCCGTAGCTACCTCTTGCGGACTGTTTAGGGGCTGCGTACTTGACATCGACCCGGCAATCCAAATCTCGCCAGTCGCAACATTATCGCGGGCCGCTTTGGCCAACTGGACCGCCTCAGTGTTGATGGTCTTGACCTCATCACCCAAGTCGATGCTTTCCAAGACGTGGCGCGCGGTGGAAAAGGTGTTGGCCGTAATGACCTGCGCCCCCGCCCGGATATAATCTTCGTGGACTTGACGCACAACGTCAGGATGCGTCTTGTGGGCAATCCCACTCCATACCTCCGTATCCAGAGCCACCCCTCGCTGCTGAATCTCGGTGCTAACCCCGCCGTCGAGCAGGACGATCTCATTATTTTTTAGGCGTTCACTTAAAGATCCCATCGATCTCATCTCTCATTTATTCTGGTTGGTTGTTAGTAAGAGTGGAAAGCGAACATAATCACCACCGCAAGGCAGATAATCTCAGGTGCGCGTCTTGAAATAACGGAACGGATTGTTCATCCGGCGAGGCTAAAAAAACGCCCTACCCGCTTCAAGCCAGTTTTGTCTGACAACACCCTCTGTTATGCAAACACGTCAAATTTTTCCATTGGCGCTGACGGGACACACTCAACGCCGCAAAAATGTCTCGGCTACAAAATTTCTATCGAGGCTTTCGCGCTCAACCTCGTTACCGGACTTGAAGTGTGAATCCAGCGACCACCTCTGATACTCGAGTTCAGCTCCCGTCCCCGTAGCTCATTCTTCGATATTCGAAACCTCTTCCATCAAAATTGGGATCGCTAAATTACACGAATGAATCCCCATGACAGTGGTGAGCTGTATTGTTTCCAATATCTCTTCCTTCGTAGCGCCAGCCTTGAGGGCATTTTGTATGTGCCGCCGCACGCCCGGGCCGTAAAGATGGGTAGTGGCCGCGTTAATAGCAACGAGAATTAACTCCTTGAATTTCGCCGGCAGGGGGCCTTCACGATGCGGCACGCTACGAAACGCGAGGTATGCTTCCAGGAACTCGGGATCCATTTCCTGAAGTTGACTCCAGATCGGATTCCAGTCCCCCTTCGTCAAATGGTCATTGGTGTGAGGATAGGTTTTCTCTTTTCGAGCCATAAGATGTTCCCAATTCCATTGCGCAGCATTTTGCTGCAAAAGACCGGCCCCTCGTTCACCAGACATGATTGAGGGTGTATTTGTGTCAGAGACCTATTCTGCTCTATGCTTAAAAGAGTCACGGCGAAAGCTGTAGAGCGCTTTAGGATCGACTGCCACGTCCACGACCGCTGGCTTATCGCACATGAGTGCGGCGCAGACGACTTCACCAATTTCGGAGATGCGGTCGACACGAAAACCCGCCGCTCCATAAAGTTCGGCGACTTTGTCGAAGGGTGGGCTACTGATGTCAGTTCCGATATAACGTTCTCCGAAGAAGTCACGCTGATACGCCTTTTCCGCGCCCCAGCATTGATTGTTCATAACAATCGTTACTGTGTTAATTCCGTACTCGACTGCCGTGCTCAGTTCCGAAATGGTCATGCCGAATCCACCGTCGCCCATGAGGCTAATCACCGGGCGATCCGGCCGCGCAACTTTGACGCCGAGGCCGCAGGCGAAGGAGAAACCGACGAGGCCGAAATCCAGCGGCGTGAATAAGCACGGCGGCTCCCAGTAATTCAGCGCATCGGTTGCCTGCAGACAAAGCGTCCCGGCGTCCAACGTGACGGCCGCATTCCTTGGCAGAACATCGCGCAATTCCTTGAAAAGGCCAGAAGGCTGGATAGGGTGCGTGTCTGTCGCGGCCTCCGAATCTCGCTTTTCCAGATAGGAAGCGCGTTCGCTTTTGTAGCGCTGTGTCCACGCCTCAACGTCGGCGCGCTTTTCCATGTAGGCAAGCGCATCGCGCAATTGCTGCGCTGCCGTCCGAGCATCCGCCCAGATGCCGATTGCAACGGGAAAGTGGCGACCAATCGCCATTGGCTCCAGTTCAACCTGAATGATCGCGGCTTGTTCATTGATGTTGTCGTAGGAATAAAACGTGGAATTGAAGCCGAGGCGTGTACCAAGAGCCAGAATCACGTCCGCTTCCTTCGCAAGGCGCGACGCGACAACATTGCCGCGTGGGCCCATCTGGCCAGCGTTCAACGGATGCCCGAACGGGATGGCATCGCCATGCCCCGGTGCGGTTACAATCGGTGCATTCAGGGCTTCGGCGAGTTCCAGCACTTGTGCATGCCCGCCAGTGTTCTTGATACCACCGCCGGCGACAATAACCGGCCGCACAGCGGAGCGAAGCATTTTGGCCGCTTCCCTGATTGCACTGGCCGACCCTGCAGGAACGTTTTGAGAACGATAGTTTTGCGGTGCCTGAAAATCCGCAAACTCCGCCGTTCCCGCCAGTACGTCACGCGGGAGATTGAGCTGCACGGGTCCGCGCCGAGGTGTCATCGCCACACGGAATGCCTCGCGAAACATTTCCGGCACGCGATCCGTTTGAGTGACGGTCCACGTTTTCTTGGTGATCGGCCGGAACAGCGACTGCTGATCTACCTCCTGAAATGCATCGCGGAAAACATGACCAGAGGATAGTGATCCTGCAATGGAAACAACAGGAGAAAAGGCTGCAGCAGCCTGAGCCAGACCGGTGACAAGGTTAGTCGCGCCGGGGCCATTTTGCCCGGCGAGGATCACGCCTGGCCGACCCGTCGCACGGGCATATCCATCCGCCATATGCGTGCCGGTACGCTCGTCACGAACCCCGATAAAGTTGATGTCAGCCGCGTCGTAGAGGGCGTCAAACAGCTCCATGGTGGCTGATCCAATCAGACCAAAAACGTACTCGACCTTTTCTGCCTTGAGCGATTCGACAGCGGCCTGTCCACCTGACAATTTCTTCATACTCGTTCTCTTCGTCTGTAAATTTTCAAATTTCTCTGATAACACCCTTGTTTCTACGATGTTTCTACACAGCGCTTATGTTCAACCCAGCGCCTTATCCAGGAATTACAGCATTATTTTTTTGGCGTTCACTTAAAGATGCCATCAATCTCATCTCACATTTATTCTGGTTGGACCAGGGGCTCAGTCGTCCGCCCTTCGCGAGCGTGTTGCACTGTTCCCTTGGTTTCAAATAAATTTGTAGCCGGGCGGTTCTCATAGGCCAAATCGAGGATAGTGGATAGGAATTATAAACCACCTGTTTTCAGATGGTTTATAATTCCTATCCACCCAGCACATGGGTCGTGATCAGAAAACGGTGGCGGCGGACGTTCACGGGGGCTTCGCCTCGAGCGGAGCGCGTTCGGAGTTACCGGAAAGTTTCCGTGACGGGGTTATCCTGGCCAGCCGCTTTCTGCGAGGGGGAGAAGACCGATTGTGAGCAACGTGATCACCAGCAGACTCCCACGACGGCAGATTCCGGAGATTCCGGTTACACAGTACGTGCTGCGGCACGCGGACCGGCTGGCCGACCGCCCCGCCCTAATCGAGGGTGTCGGCGGGCGCACGCTTACCTACGGGCAGCTGAGCGACGGCGTTCGGCGTATCGCCGGAGGGCTGATGGCCCGCGGATTCGGCAAGGGCCACGTGTTGGCGATGCTGGCCCCCAACGTTCCCGAGTACGCCGTCGTCTTTCACGGGGTAACGCTGGCCGGCGGCACGGTGACCACGATCAACCCGACCTACACAGCACGGGAAATCGCCCACCAATTGAAGGACGCCGGCGCCCGCTATCTGTTCACGGTGGCCGCGGCGCTGCCAGCGGTGTTGGAGGTACAGGCGCAGACGGACGTCGAGGAGGTGTTCGTGCTGGGCGAGGCTGGAGACCATCCGGTCACCCCGCTGAGCGCGCTGTACGGCGAGCCGTTGAGCGACGACGCGGCGCCGGTGATCGCCCCGCACGACGACGTGGGCGTGCTGCCCTACTCCAGCGGCACCACCGGGTTGTCCAAGGGCGTGATGCTGACCCACTACAATCTGGTGGCGAATCTGGTGCAACTGGATCAACTCGAGCTGCAAGAGGGCCAGTGTGTGGTCGCGGCGCTGCCGCTGTTCCACATCTACGGCATGCAGCTACTAATGAACTGCCTGCTGGCCGCCGGCGGGACGATGATCACGATGCCACGCTTCGACCTGCAAGAGTTCCTGGAGCTGCACCAACGTCACCGCGTACCGCAGGCGTTCGTGGTGCCGCCGATGCTGCTGGCGATGGCGCGCGACCCCAGTGTCGACGAGTACGATCTGTCCGCGTTGGAAACGATCTTCTGCGCGGCCGCGCCACTGGGTGTCGAACTGGAGGCGGAGGCCGCGGCCCGACTGGACTGCAAGGTGGTCCAGGGCTACGGCCTGACCGAGGCCAGCCCCGTGACCCATCTGCCGATCCCCGGTGAGCCCCCGCCGGCCGGCTCGGTGGGTGTGGCCCTGTGCAACACCGAGTGCCGTATCGTCGACGTGGAGAGCGGGTGCGACGTAGGCCCGAACGAGCGCGGCGAGATCTGGGTCCGCGGCCCGAATGTGATGCACGGCTACCTGGGCGCGCCCGAGGCGACGGCGGCTACGATTACCGAGGACGGTTGGCTCCGCACCGGCGATATCGGCTCGGTGGACGAGGCAGGTTACTTCTACATCCTCGACCGCCTCAAGGAGCTGATCAAGTACAAGGGTTTCCAGGTTGCACCGGCGGAGCTGGAGGCGGTGTTGCTGACGCACCCCGCCGTCGCCGACGCGGGAGTAATTCCGCTAGCTGACGAGGAGGCCGGCGAGATCCCCAAGGGGTTCGTGGTGCTGAAACCCGACACCGACACTACTGCCGTGACGCCGCAGTCGCTGATGGATTTCGTCGCCGAGCAGGTCGCCCACTTCAAACAGATCCGCCAGCTGGAGATCATCGACGCGATTCCCAAGTCGCCATCGGGGAAGATCTTGCGCCGTCTGCTACGCGATCGCGAGCAAGCCTAGTAAGCCTGCGTTCGCTGCAGCGGAGCCCGCCATGTCATTCCCTGACCGCGACAACCCTGACAACTTCGACGCTTATCTGCAGCGAAGCAATCCAGTTGTTCCGAGACATGGCTTTACGTTGCCTGGAGCAAGAAGTCGTTCCGCACTATGAAGGCAGGGAAAAGGACCACTACTTCTGGTCCAGACTTCGCTAAACGCACCCGGTTTGAACACGTGGCCTCTTTTCTTTTGAGCACGGGGCAAAGGCACCACTTCCCTTTGCATGAGGATTTGAAGATATGATACCGCTAAAACCACGCGCCAATCTGTCCACCCACGAAGTTACCAACATGCCGCCTTATCTTGGGGATCAGGATTTATGGCGCGATGATGCAGCACTGCGGGAGGGTGTCGCGCGCGAGGGCGGCAGCTCGGCCGAGGCAATGTTGGTGGCATTCGGCAAAATCGCAGGCGCCGCCGAGATTTTCGAAAAAGCCGATCTTGCCAACCGGCATGCCCCAGAACTCAAAGCCTTCGACCGCCACGGCATGCGCATCAACCAAGTCGAGTTCCATCCCGCGTATCACGACCTGATGGCGGTCGCGATTGAAAACGAAGTGCCCAGCTTCGCCTGGAACCATCCAGGGTCCGGCGCCCAGGTCGGGCATGCGGCACTCACCTATATGTTTAGTCAGCCGGAGGGCGGTGTGATGTGCCCCATGGCGATGACCTACTCCTCGATACCTGCCCTGCGCTCGACACCCAGTATTGGTGACGACTGGATCCCGCGATTGCTGTCGACGTCCTACGACCGCCGCGACATCCCGGTGAGCGAAAAAGCCGGGGCCACCCTCGGTATGTTCATGACCGAGAAACAGGGCGGCTCCGACGTGCGCACCAATTCGACGCGGGCCGTGGCCGTGGCAACGATCACCGGGCAGGGCGCCGAATACCGGCTGACGGGCCATAAATATTTTTGCTCGGCGCCCATGTGCGACGCTTTCCTGACGCTGGCCTACACAGACGTCGGCCTGTCGTGCTTTCTGGTGCCGCGCTGGACCCCCGATGGCGAGCGCAACAACCTCCTGATCCAGCGCCTCAAGGAAAAACTCGGCAACCATTCCAATGCCACCTCGGAAATAGAACTGCAGGATACCTGGGGCGTTATGGTTGGCGAAGACGGCCGCGGCGTGCGCACGATTCTCGATATGGTGCAGGGCAACCGCATTTACTGCAGCGTCAGTTCCGCCGCCCTGATGCGCCAGGGGCTGGTGCAGGCGTTGCACCACACGTCGCACCGGAGCGCGTTCAGTAAACCGCTGATTCAGCAACCGTTGATGCGCAACGTGCTGGCCGATTTGGCGATTGAATCGGAAGCGGCACTGGCGCTGGCGCTGCGCATCGCCCGCGCCATGGACGAAGCGACAGCGGACGAAAGTGCCGCCGCGCTAGCCCGCATCGGCACGGCGGTGGCCAAGTACTGGAATTGCAAGCGCGCGCCGGGGCACACCTTCGAGGCACTGGAATGCCATGGCGGCTCGGGCTACATCGAGGAGTCAATCATGCCGCGCCTGTACCGCGAAGCGCCGATCAACAGTGTTTGGGAGGGCGCGGGCAACATCATGTGCCTGGATGTGCTGCGCGCCATGTCCCGGGAGAAAGCTGCGGTACCGGCGTTCCTGGCCGAACTCGACGCAGCGCGCGGGGCAAATGCCGCCCTGGACGCCACCGCCAGTGCACTCAAAGACGAACTCGCCAACCCCGAGGACCTGGAACTACGAGCCCGGGGCATCACAGAAATGATGGCGCTTACCCTGCAGGGCGCGCTGTTGGTACAGCATGCACCCGCTGCTGTCGCGGATGCCTTTTGCGCCTCGCGTTTGGGATCGCGCTGGACCGGCGCGTACGGCGCTCTGCCTACCGGGGTGGATTGCGATGCCATTATCAAGCGGGTGGCACCCGCACTCCCAGCGGATTAGTCTTTCGGGATTGATTAGACCCGCACTACACGCTTTATTAATTCCTGTAACAACGTAGAGAAAAAAACCATGGCAACAGGCACTCAAGGTCATACACGCCTGATCGGCACAGTTGGCCCTGTTACCGAAGTCTCGAGCTCCCCCGCAAAACGACTGACTCAACAGTCCCCGATTTATTTCACTATTCGATAGGAGCTCGCAAAATGGCAGGCACTCAACTGAACGTGATCAGCAGTTGCGCTCGATCACCGTACTTCGAATGTACCCGCAACCAGGCATTAATTTACGGTGAATGCGGCGGCAGATTAACGCCCCTTTCGCTAGGCAACGATATCAACGACGAGTATTGGATGCTGCGTAAATCGGTCGGCTTGTTTGACGTACCGGAACGCCCGGTAGAGATTACCGGGGTCGACTCGGTGCGATTTCTCAATCGCGTGTTTACGCGCCCGAATGAGACACTCAAAGTTGGGCGCGGTACGCTCGGTGGTGCGTTTCGCCGAGCAGCATCGCGATTCACTGGTCGAGCTCGACGTAAACCCGTTGATCCTGCGCGAGTAAGGCGATACGGTCGCGGTCGACGCATTGATACGGTTGAGTGCGTGAGATAAGGCCTGAGACCATCGAAGCTGTAGATTCACCCCACATCGAGCAATGAACGCCATGGTAAACCGCGACGCGCTACCCTTAACCAGCAACCACTGGGGTACCTATCGCGTAGAAACCGAGAACGGCAAAGTCAAAGCCCTGCACGGTTTCGAACAGGACGATGATGTTTCCCCCATTGGCCCGGGCATCGTCGATGTACTCGATGCCCGCTCGCGTATCAAAACACCCGTAGTACGGCAAAGCTGGCTTGAATTCGGTCCCGGAGCCACAACGGAAAAACGCGGCGCCGAACCCTTTGTTGTTGTGTCGTGGGAAACCGCCGAAAAACTGGTGGCAGACGAGCTCAATCGTGTCAAGCAACGCTACGGCAATAACGCCATCTATGCCGGATCCTATGGCTGGTCCAGCGCTGGGCGCTTCCACCACGCACAAAGCCAGCTTCACCGCTTTTTAAATTGCATCGGCGGTTATACGCGCTCGGTGGATACCTATAGCTTTGCCGCAGCAGAAGTTATTGTGCCGCATATACTCGGCAACCTTTATGGGTTTTTGGCTTATGCCACCAGCTGGCCGTCGATTATTGAAAACACCAAACTGTTTGTTTCCTTTGGCGGTATACCGCTCAAAAACGCTCAGATCAATGCCGGTGGTGTTGGTCGTCATACGCAACGCGAACACCTCGCTGCAGCATGTGCAGCCGGTGTCGAGTTCGTAAATATAGGGCCGATACGCTCTGACCTTGAATATTTCTCTCAGGCCGAATGGCTGGCGCCGCGCCCGAATACCGACACCGCGATTCTGCTCGGTATTGCACATACCCTGTATGACGAAAAGCTTTACGACAATGATTTCATCGAGCGTTGTACCCACGGTTTCGACGAGTTTGTACCTTATCTGAAGGGTGCCACTGACGGTGTCGCAAAAAACGCCGACTGGGCGGCTGAGATAAGCGGGTTGACTGGCGATAGTATCCGCAAGCTGGCGCGACGTATGGCGGGCACGCGGTCCATGTTGTCGGTGAGCTGGTCGCTCACTCGGCAAGACCACGGCGAACAAACCTACTGGGCAGCGATTACTGTAGCGGCCATGCTGGGCCAGATTGGTTTGCCCGGTGGTGGCATTGGTTTTGGCTACGGCGCAGTCAACAGCCTCGGTGATCACTACAGCACAATTCCCGGTGCGTCGTTGCCACAGGGGCAGAACCCGGTCTCTGATTTTATCCCCGTCGCCCGTATCAGCGATCTGCTGCTTAACGCTGGTCAGCCGTTTGATTACAACGGCAAGCAGTACCGCTATCCCGATACCCATGTGGTGTATTGGGCGGGGGGCAACCCCTTTCATCATCATCAGGATCTTAATCGCATGCTGCGCGCGTGGAGGAAGCCGGACACCATTATCGTGCATGACTGGTGCTGGAACAGCCTCGCCAAGCACGCCGACATCGTGTTGCCCTGTACCACCACACTAGAGCGAAACGACATCGCATTCTCGCCGCGTGATCCTTTTGTTGTTGCCATGAGCAAAGTCACCGAGCCAGCAGGATCAAGCCGTAACGATTACGATATTCTGGCGGGTATCGCCAGACAGTTGGGCGTTGAACAGGCCTTCACCGAAGGCCGCGACGAAACGGCATGGTTAAACTGGATCTATGAAACCACTCGCGAACGCGCTGCCGAAATGGACATTCATTTACCTTCATACGATGACCTTAAACGTGAAGGTTGGTTCAAACTCGAACCCCCCACCGATCCAGTGATCATGTTGAAGGAATTTCGTGATGATCCCGTTGCTCACCCCCGATCGACGGCCACCGGGCGCATAGAGATTTATTCGCCGACTGTTGCCGGTTTCGATTACGACGATTGCCCCGGACACGCGACTTGGATGGAACCGGTTGAATGGCTTGGCGGCGATATTTCGCGTTTCCCGCTGCATCTGATTTCAAATCAGCCATCAACCAAGCTGCATTCGCAACTCGATCATGGTAGCCACAGCCGGGCGGCTAAAATAAAGCAGCGTGAACCGATTATGTTGCATCCTACTGATGCGCAGCAGCGCACTCTCAACACCGGTGATGTAGTGCGTGTTTTCAATGACCGTGGCGCGTGTCTGGCCGGTGTGATTATTGATGATCAAGTTCGCCAGGGTGTGGTGCAGATGAGTACCGGTGCCTGGTTTGACCCGCTGGAACCGGGCGAGCCCGGCAGCCTGTGCAAGCATGGCAACCCCAATGTGCTGACGCTGGACAAGGGCACATCGCGACTGGCGCAAGGTCCCATCGCACACTCCTGTTTGGTGGAAGTGGAGCGCTACGAGGGCGAGTTGCCGGAAGTGACTGCATTCGATCCGCCGCCAATTATCGAAAGTGTTTAATGTGCCCTAATCTCGAAAACAAGCATTTACAAAGACAATTTAGCGAGCCGCTATTGACCGCCAAAAGAATAGAAAACAAGAAAATAAGCAGAAAAATAGTGGGTCAATTCTTTACGGGCTGTTGCCCAAATCCTCTATAGTGACAAGCAAGGATGGTAAAATAGACAAGCATGAATGAAAAGCCAAGGAGACTGCCCGCATGATGGGACGCCATCCCCCACCGCAGGGGAAGCTGTTCTACACGAATCTCAACTTAGATAAACGCATCCGCCCCAATCACCCTCTCCGCCGCATCTCCCACTTCATCGATTTTGATTTCATCTACCAAGTAAGTCGCCGCTACCTACGGTACCAACGGCAATGTCTCGGCCCCCCCACCGATCATCTTGAAACTGATGTTGCTATTGGTGTTCTACAACGTACGCTCGGAGCGCGAGCTGATGGCGACGTTACCCGAGCGCCTCGATTGGTTGTGTTTCTTAGACTTGGACCTCGATACCGACATCCCCGATCACAGTGTGCTCGCCAAGGCCCGCCGCCGTTGGGGCGAGAAGGTCTTTAAGACCTTCTTCGAGCGCATCGTCTGGCAATGTGTGCAAGCCGGGCTCGTCGATGGGCGCAAACTCTTTGTCGATGCCAGCCTGATCGATGCCGATGCCTCGAACAACTCGATTGTCGATACGCACTCGTTGCGCTATCCCCTGAGCCGCCATTACGAGGAACTCGAGCGCCGCCTGCAGGCGATGCCCGAGCCCGACAACCCCGATCCCACCAAACGCCCGGTGAACCGGCGCTATGTGTCCACGACCGACCCTGAGGCCGCGATTGTCGGGCGGGGAAAACCGAAGCTCACCTACCAGGCGCACCGCGCGGTGGATAGCACGGCCGAGGTGATCACGGCGACGCGCATCACCCCCGGTGATGTCAACGAGACGCATCTGCTGCTCGCCCTGGCCGATGCCCATCAGGCCCACACCGGATGCGGCGCAGATACCGTGGTCACCGACAGCAAATATGGGACCATCGAGAACTATTTGGCCTGTTATGATCGGGGGATCGCCGCGCATCTGCCGGATCTGAAAAAGGCCGCCGACAAACGCGCGACGAAGCGGCAAATCTTCCCCGACACGCTGGTTGCGTATGATGTCGACAGCGACATCTACCGGTGTCCCGCCGGCCAGCGGCTCAAGCGAAAGTCATTACATCGTCATCGCCAGAGCCTCGACTATGCACCGAAAAAGGTCTGTGCGGCTTGTGCCTTAAGACCCCACTGCACGCAGAATAAGATGGGGCGTAGCATCAAACGCCATCTGCGCCCAGATGCGCTCGATGCCATGCGCGTACGCACTCGATCGTCGCCAGCGAGGCGCGATATCCGCACCCGCCAGCATCTGATGGAACGCTCCTTTGCCCGGGCGGCCCGTTATGGCTCGGGCCGCGCACGCTGGCGGGGCCGTTGGCGCGTAGAAATCCAAGAGTATCTCACCGCGGCCATTCAAAATATCGAGGTGTTGATGCGCTACGGCCGAGATCCAAGGAAGCGGCCGGCCGTGATAATCCGAAACTGGCAAAGCGCGAAGGCTTACTTCACTGACCTGATTTCACTTTTTTGTCGGTGCGAATATGCGGGACGCTAAGCTATCGATGAACGATAACGCGAAACGGTGTACTTAGTTCTTTGCGAGGATACCTTTGGACAACAGCCCGGTGAGACCTGACCTTTTCGTGACTGACTCACGATACCACTGTCCCGCCCCTCCTTATTCCCTCGGTGTCGCCTGTCTCTTCGAGTAACCTGTGGTCCTGTGCCCAACTTTGGACAATCTCATATAGTCGCTCGAGTCCGTCACCGAGCGTGGCTGGTCCCGGTTGCAGGATGTCCGCCGACTTGATCTCGTAGACGTGCCCGTGACGCACGGCAGGAATCTTTGTCCATCCTTGCCGTTGTTTTACTCGATCAGGCCGAAATTTCTTTCCACACCAGGACCCAATGATGATGTCGGGCTGGCGGCGGACCACCTCCGTCGGGTCACCGATGATGCGGTCCTTGGCACCGGGCGCTACTGCCTGCTCGGCAAAGCAATCGATGCCGCCCGCAATCTCGATGAGTTCCGATACCCAGCGGATGCCAGAGATCAGTGGATCGTCCCATTCCTCGAAATAGATTCGCGGACGGCGACTTAGGACAGCGGCGCTTTGCTTAACCGCATCCATATGCCCCTTTAAGTGGACGATGAGCTCCCGAGCGCGCTCGGACGCTCCTACCATGGCGCCGAGCATGGCGATCATCTCGAAGATCTGCGCGACGGAGCGTTGGTTAAAAACGTGCACGGGTAGGCCGTGGCGAATCAGTGTCGCTGCGATATCCGCTTGCAGGTCGGAAAAACCCAAGACCAGATCCGGTTCAAGCGCGAGGATCTTGTCGATCTTGGCGCTGGTGAACGCGCTTACTTTCGGTTTCTCTTTACGCGCCTGCGGCGGGCGCACAGTGAAGCCCGAAATGCCTACGATGCGGTGCTGTTCACCCAGCAGATAGAGCGTTTCGGTAGTTTCCTCCGTGAGGCACACGATTCGTTCGGGCAGCGCTGTCAGCATGGGAGTACGATAACCTGACGGTTGAGACAGCCGTTACTCAGCCTCTCTTGGGTCCTCGGCTAGGGAGTGGTCAGTCGGTTGCGGGGTCACCGTCAGCACAGTGACACCGTCTGGAGAATGGAACCGGTGCCATGATCCCTGCGGCACGACGGCAATCATACCTGCGGTCATCTCAAGAGTTTCTGGACCGTCGTCCGTCATGATGGTCAACGTCGTCGCACCCGAAAGGACATGCACGAGCTCGTCTCCGTTGCTGTGGCGTTCCCACGGGCTCTCACCCGAAAAACTGCCGGCAAAGACTGCGCCCTCGCGGAATTTTGCTAATTCGGCAAAGGCTGCATCGGCGTCCGTATCCTTGCAACGGTTATGCAGAAACGGTCGCGTTGCAAGCTCTGCTTGAATATCAACAGCCTTTGTCATCGACACCCCCAGTCGAAGGTTCAGTTAAGGTCCGTGCGTGATGATGCACAGAACTCAAACTCCTTCGTCCAATCAGATCGGCCCCGTTGTATCCCAGGATCCAAAAGGTTCTGCTTGTAGCTGTGACTGTCTCACCGCCTCTAATGCCGCCTTATTGTATCAAAGATCGACAACGTTACTTGGGCGGGGCCCAAAGGCCGACCATCACTGAACTTAACAATTTATCCGTCTGGGTCTCGAAGGGCGCAGCGGGTAAAAACCGATCCCATGTACTCTGATACAGCATTCGAACGGTATGGAGCACGCCGCCATTTTAGGCCTGTGCCATGAGGGATAGTTAGAGATCGGCATACAAGAAGCCCACAAACGACGGCCCGATCTTGGTGATGATGAGTTGCTTGCGTTGGCAAAATAGTACATGGTCTTTCCACAAATGGCGTCTAAAAGGAACACGATGAAGGCAGCCGTAATCCGCAGACCAGGACCTCCTGAGGTGCTGACGATCGAGGAGGTCCCAATACCCACGCCGACCTCGGGTTGGGTCTTAATTCGAGTTAAATCGTTCGGACTCAATCGTTCGGAGCTATTCACTCGGCAAGGCCATTCGCCCAACGTGAAATTTCCGCGCGTGCTGGGTATCGAAGCCGTCGGGCTCGTAGAAGCAGTTCCCGGCGGTGAGTTTGAACCGGGCCAGACCGTCGCCACAGCGATGGGCGGTATGGGGCGTGCATTTGACGGCGGCTACGCGGAATACACCTGCGTACCTGCCGCCCAGGTACAGCGCATCGACACAACGCTCGATTGGCAAACACTCGGTGCGCTGCCCGAGATGACCCAAACCGCGTGGGGTTCTCTGTATACCGCGCTCCAACTAAAAGCGGGTCAGTCGCTTCTCATTCGTGGCGGCACGACCTCAGTTGGCTTGGCGGCCGCCGTCCTTGCGAAAAACCACGGTGCAATTGTCGCAGCAACTTCTCGCCGAGCGGACCGTGAGCAGATGCTGAAAGACAATGGCGCTGACCATGTCTTCATTGACAGCGGAAAAATTGCGGCAGACGTCCGTCGAGTATTTCCCAATGGTGTGGATCGTGTTCTAGAGTTGATCGGCACGACAACTTTATTAGACTCGCTGCAAACTGCGGCGCCGCACGGCGTAGTCTGCATGACCGGCATGGTCGGCGATGAGTGGGAATTGCAGAACTTCAGCCCCATGGGGGCCATCCCTACGGCTGTGAGTCTAACGACATACGCGGGTGGATCTGATGACTTTGTCAACACACCCCTTCAGTCAGTTGTTCAGGAGGTGGAAGCGGGCCGCATTAAACCCAGGATTGGGCGAGTGTTTCAACTTGACGACATCGTCGAGGCCCACCGCTGCATGGAAGATAATGCAGCCGGCGGTAAGATCGTGGTCCTTACCGGAAGGACTTGATAATTCCCACGTTTGAATGTGTTCCTATGGCGGTTATTCTTGATCAGCGGCCGCGATTAGGCATAACGGGTTACGAATAAGCAGCCTTTAAATCATGTAACCTATATCAGAAGCATAGGTCGGATACGCAAAGATTATTTCTTTAATGTCCTTGGCGCTCAACGATCCCTTCATAGCCATAGTGAAAAGGTTGATCAATTCTTCGGCGTGCGATCCCAGTAGGTGAGCTCCCAGTATGCGCCCGCTTCCTTCCTCCACCAGTACCTTGTAGGCCGAGTACTCCTCACCGATTCGCTTGGAGGAGTACCAAGCACTCGTCGTCTCGTAATGGGTTTCAAATCTTAGCCCTTGCTCCCGCGCCTTCGCTTCCTGAAGACCCACGGTCGCGAGCGGCGGGACCGTAAAGACGGCACTGGGAATCGTCGGAATCGATGGGTAAACCACCTTACTGTGGTTGCCTTCGAGCAGGTTCGCGGCCACGATCCCACCCTCGTAGGCACCGACCGGTGTCAACGGAGGGCCCTCCGTAGCGGCGCAATCTCCCGCCGCGTAGATCGCAGAGTTAGAGCTGCTCTGCAAGAATTCGTTTACCTTCACCCCGCGTCGGTCATATTCGGCATTGGCTTCCTCTAGTCCGAGATTGTCGAGATCCGGAACGCGGCCGGCGCCATGCACCACCAAATCAGCCTCAAACGAACGCTTCCCACCCGGTGTGGAGGTCTGCACCGTAAAACCGTTATCGACCCGCTCAACGCCACACACCTGGGCTTCGAGCTGCACATCGACGCCAAGCTTTCGTGTCTGTTCAACCAGCATAGCGACCAGGTCGGGGTCGAAGCCCTTAAGCGGTTGAGCACTACGGTGAAGTAACGTGACCTGTGCACCGGCCCGCGCGGACACGTGAGCGAACTCGAAGGAGATGAATCCCCCTCCTATGAAAACTACCCTGGATGGCAGTTCTTCGAGCTCGAGGAACTCGGTACTGGTGATGATGTGCCCCTGGCCCGGAATGTTGAGATTCACCGGCTTGGCCCCCGTGGCAATGTGCACATACTTGCCCGCCAAAACATTGTCTCCAACCTGGAGCGTCGTCGGACCTATGAAGTGGGTGTGGTCGTGGTACATCTCGATGCCGGCCCCGGCAAACCATTTCTCATTACTCTCAGGGACAGGATCGGTGAAGGTGCGCTTGAACCGCATCAGCTCTGACCAATTAATCTTGGCGCCGCTAGCCAGGATGCCCCTGCCCTCCATACGGTGCACCCAATCGAGCGCCTCGGTGGCGCCAACCAGGACTTTCTTTGGGTCACAGCCACGCACTGCGCAGGTCCCGCCGTACGGCAGCGAATCGATAATCGCTACAGTCCACCCAGCACGTCGGCACCGACTGGCTACGCCAGCAGCGGCCGCGCCGGTTCCGATCACAATGAGGTCAAAGGTCTTCTTCATGGTCGCCTCCGTTGTGGCAGAAGATAGATGCTCTCACCAGCGCCGCTAGACCGTGGCTGGATCATGGCCTAAATGTAGTGGCGGTGTGTCCACATAACTGCTACCTCAGTTCCGCCAAGGTTTTACTGTGGCCTAACAGAACCTCCATCATGCCCGACCACCCCTTCACTCGGTATCGTGCCTGCTAGACGTTTGATGTAATAATCAGGATCCTTTTCAAACCCTTCTTGGCACAGCGGACAACCGCAATAGGGGATCTCCTGCCCGGCATGCTCGAACGCAAAGGTCGATTGCGGTAGTTTTTCCGCTAAGCAGGTCGGACATACAACCATATCCTTCGTTCGTTGCAGGTGTGTCTCGGGGTCAGTGACAAACAGGTCAGCGCACCCCTGGCAACAGAAACGGTATTCTTCACCGTTATAGGTGTAAGCCGCCGACTCCTCTTTGCTGACGCCTAGCCTTACCAGCGAACAGCCACATCTAGGGCAAATAAGGGTTTTCATTCTTGATCTCCTAATTATCGATGTTCGGGGAAATTCCTCTTCACTGAATTCATCGAAGCTCTAACCCTTGCGAGGGCGCATCGCCCGTTGCGTCCTATGTCGTGTGCCCCACCAACATGCCGTTTTCTTTGTGAAAGCGGCCGCCTGTAAGCTCAATTGTCGTGCGCTTGCTTACCACGCAGAACGCGCACCGCGGCTGCGAGCGAGAAAACGAAGAGCAAGGAAAATATTGTCAGTGCCGTTCCGAAGTAATCACTCAGAAAAGCGCCGACGGCACTGCCGGAGAGCAACACCGCGAAGATGGGCAAGTGGCACGGGCATGTAACCACCGCGAGCAGCGCATACACATAGCCACGGCGATGGCGACTCAATTCTTCTGTATCACGTGTTGTCATCGCATCGCCGGCAGTTCGACCGTCACATCAAGTTGCAGACGCCTGCGGATGTTGACGCGACAGCACGATATCCCATACAGATGCCGCGATCAGTGTCGCAAGCCCAAGATAGGCAAGCGGTACGAAGAACCAAAGCGCGGCAAAGGCTACAATCGCCGCCGCGGTGCCGAGAAAGAACGGGGCGGGGTGGTTATGTCGCTTGCGGGACGTCCATAACCCCCATAGCGTGATGCCGAGAAACACAACAAACACAGGTATCAGCACCAGGTCACTAACGAGAAAACCGGCGCCAATCGCCGAAAGCCCCGCAATAAAAGGTGCGAAGCCGAGACAGCAAGCCCCACTCAGGACAGAACCCACAGAACCGACAATTTGTTTCACCATTTCCGATTCACCCCGCGCAACAGGAAAGCTGTTTCACATCCTTGATATTGACGGAATACTCGCGTCTCTCAAGGTCCATAGCACTCCGCTAGTCATTGCGGTCCATAATCTCCTTAAACGCCAAGCGCCCGAGCCGATAACCCTCCTCGATCGAGAGGATGGTGAAGTCGACGTCTTTTCCCGCGAACCACGCAGAGACGACTTCACTAGAGCTGAAGTAATGCACGAAGTGACAAAAAGCCATCCACGTTTGCTCGGCGGATTGCAGCCCCTGCTCGATCGTTTTGGGTTTGACCATGGACAGCACCGCCGTCGCCGGATCGTAGTGCTCGACTTTGTCAGGCGTTATTCTTACCCGGATTAGCTTTCCAGTCGCCGGGCACGGCGACTCCACGTGTGCGATTCGCTTGATCGCGGGTGGAAGGAATAGCGAATCCCAGGCGCACCAAGTCGATAACGTACGGCCATTGACTTGGAATCGGTGTAGATGGTCATTGAGCGATAGACCAAGGAATCCCCTTATGTTGCCCTCATCGTCGCGCTCACTCATCTGCGTTACAGTGGAAACCGCAACGTCGGGCGCAAGATCGAGCTTCGAGGCCAACTGTTCTACTTGCGCCGACGATACCGGGCGACCGTCTGCTAGGAGCCGCCACATCTGAACGAGCAGGTGCGATTCCGCTGCGCTTAAGCTTGGTGGGACGCCAGCATCCCGCAGTGCTTGCGCAATTTCATCGAGATTCGGTTTTTCCACTTACTGTTGCATCGAGCTTTGCATCATCTGGGGTTCCGCTCAAGGGCTTGATGACTCGAACGATATAAAGGGATACGTGTTGGTGGATAAACCCGAGGAGAACGCCAGCAACAACTGAAAACACCGCAAGTACCCCGGCGACAGTGGGTTGGGCGCCGCCTTTCACTACCAGGGATTGCACCCACCCAAAAAGCACACCGTCAGGGACCCCTTTCGCGATCATGAAGGTGTTGAGCAAGCCAAAATAAATCGTTGCCCCCAAGAATGCCTGGGGCATCGCGATGAATTGGTAATCACCGAAGAAGCGCCACTTGGTGATAAGGACGAAAATCATGGCGACGATACCCATAACCGCTCCCATCGCCACGGGCGAACCTTTGTAAAACGTTGCCCAGAGAAAAACTCCGAGCCAACTGGCGACGGCGCCCAACAGCAGACCTTTGAGGGATTTGGAAGCGTTGTCATGCCGTTCATGGCAGGCGAGACCGCCGACCGCGTAATAGGCCGCCATCCCCACCATGGCCGGCCATCCTGGAATCTTGAGAAACACCATGGCCAGGTACACCCAGACGAAGCCGACAATGAATGCCAGGGGACCGGCGACCGTATAGAAATCTATCCTGCGCATGATAGTGACTGGTGTCATGGTAGGAAAGTCACTCTGTGCAGCATCCAGCCCCCGGCTCGCTACCGGACTGCTGCGCGAGCTGTATCGGGGGGCACGGCACGGTGCCATAGGAACAAAAGACGCAGCAATCGCCTGCCTTTGGTCGTAACAGCGTCTTGCACCCCTCACACTCGTAATAGAACAAGCAGGAATCGGTCGGCATGGTTTCAGTCTTCTCATGCCTGCAGGTGGGGCAGGTGATCGTGGATTCTTTTTGAGCTTCTGTCATTGTATTTACCTTTACTTTCCCTCTGCGGGGTTATGGTGTCGTCGCACCAACGCGTAGTTACTCTAGAACCTCGGCGGGGAAACCACTGTTGGTTGTAGCGGCGGTAAGCGCAGCGACGGTGGTCGTGGAATCTTCAAAGGTCACAATCGCTGTTCGCTTTTCGAACGAGACCGTGACAGCGCTGACGCCCGGGACGGCAACGAGCGACTGTTTGACGATGTAGGGACAGCTGGCACACGTCATATTCTTAACCGTAAGGGTCACCGTCTGTTTATCGGCGAACACACTGCTGGCAGTAAAGAGTGCGCCGACAAGCGTGGCGGTTTTCAGAAACGTCTTCATGACAATTCTCCTGTCACATATCCAAGATCAACGGCGTCACGTACGGAAACGCAATTGCCGCTGCGATCAGTATCGTGGCGCTCCACAGGGCAATCTTTGTGGTTCGGGTTGAGATTGGGCGAGCGTGTGTAGCATCAACCGGGCACGCGGCCTTTGGCGTGCGGTACACCATGACGAATCCGGTTACCAAGAACCCCAGGGTGACAACCACAAATATCGGCTGATACGGAGCCAGTGCCGTAAGATTCCCGATCCACGCCCCGCTCACGCCGAGACCGAACAGGACCAAGGGCGCGATGCAGCAGGCCGACGCTGTGAGTGCCCCTAATACACCACCGGTGGCTATGAGGCCCGCGCGGCCTGACTGCGCCGATGGAACGGGGGTGGTCTGCCCTAACCCCGACACGGTGTCCGGTGTACGTGTCTTTTCCAGCTGTGCGTTCATCAATATTGCTTCTCTTTGCTGTCTGTCTTAGTGGTACCATACAATCTGTAGTAACTACAGAATCAAGGGATGTTTTGAATGGGTGGAACCACGGCTTCCGTCACATCGCCATTGACGATCGGTGCGCTCTCGAAGCGTACCGGCTGCAATATCGAGACCATTCGCTACTACGAGCGCATCGGTATCCTGCCCGCCCCGCCGCGCACGGAGGGCGGGCACCGACTCTATGGGCGGGACCATCTAAAGCGGCTTTTCTTTGTACGCCGCAGCCGGGAGTTGGGCTTTAGTCTGGAGGAAGTCCGTGGGCTGCTTAGCTTGGTGGACGGCGGGGACTACACGTGCGCGGAAGTAAAGACGCTCACCCTTAGACATGCTCATGACGTAAAACGGAAAATCACGGATCTCAGAAAAATGGAACGCGTTTTGAAAGACATGGCGTCACAATGTGAAGGTGGAGAAATACCAGAGTGTCCAGTGATCGATGCGCTCTTTGGCGATACCCACTAACAGTATTTGTGGCTTAGGTCTAGCCACACTTATGTCGCGCCCACCTCTACTTATTATCTCGCCCGATCTTCCAGCCTAGTGGGGCGGGGTCGGGTGGACACCATCTCCTGGTGCGTTCATCGAATGTCTGCCTATGGCCGACTAGCCATTCACCGCCAAGGTCGGGTTTGGGGTCGTTTCCGAACATTCGCAAATAACTGATTACGGGCAGCTCGCGGCCAACAGCGGGCAGTCGCCAGCTCTTATGCTAGGACCCGGTTTAGATGAGCGATAGCCGCATCCATACGGTAAGGTTTACATAGTCGTTTCGATCGCATTGCATGGTGGCAGGCTATGCAAACTGAAAACAGCCGCGCGCGTTGCGCTAGCAAACTCCTTGTGATTCCGCTGGGCTCATAAACGCTTAGCACCGAGTCTAGTGCTCGCTCGCCATGGAAGTAGTATAAGGACGCGAAGTCCCACGCGAGATCAGCAAGCATCGAATCTCCAAAATCGATCAGACCGGCTAGCTCGCCGCCGCGGCAGATCATCTGGCCCTCGTGGAGATCCGAGTGAACGACTCGGGATGGGGACTCGCGCAAATGCTCCCAAACCTCGACTTCGAAGGTCTTCAGTCGATCCCGGATGTGTTTGTCTGCTTCCGAGATTGGATGTTGGTCAATCGTCAACGAACCAAGGGGCCAGGGATTGTCAAACCGTGTCACTAGGCCGGATTCTATTGAGTCCGCGATTCCTCGCAATTCACTGCAGTCTTCCGGTCGCCCAAAGCCCCGCCCTTCGATGGCATGAACATGAACGAGCACGTTCGCGAGATCAGTGCATACGCTGTCCGGGAGTCTTCCACGTGGGTACGTTTTGCCCGATAAGTATTCGTCAACGATCCACGGTCGCGGACGAGAAACGTCGACAAAATCTCGAGATGCCGCAATCAGTTTAGCGACCCGGACGCCCTCATTGTATAGTCTGCGACGGACTGTAGCTTCAAACGCAATCCGGGGCTCGATTCCATTCTTGGGATATAAGAAGCGAACGACAACCTTTCCAGTGGCCGTTCGTACGATCCAAACTTCGCTGGATGAGCCCGACACAATACGAGCCTTGGACTCGTAACGCAGTCCAGCCAAACGAACGACATCTTCGACTTCAGCCGACTTGCCCATGGACGAAGTGCAGGATCGATTTCGTCAAACTGGGGCCCTATGATCACCTCTGACCGGCTGCTGGGGTCGGAAACGATCTTTAAGCAGTGCAAAATCCAATGTCCGCTTTGCGACTCTAGTCGATTTTCTAGAAAGCGGACACTCAAATTTCAATCGGTTACGGCAGACATCGGTAGAGTCGGAATGTGGCGCGGTGGCGTTAGGTTGCTTCCGGCTGGAGCGGTTGCCGGGTGGGGCCTTCACCCACTGGGAAAGCGCCGCCTTTTCACGGCACACGCCAGGAGCAGACGTTCACGTCGTCAGGAAGGTTGCGTTTCGTGCGTCTCCACACCTTCGGGGATCGCGACCCAGGGCTGTTTGCTGCCGGTCCAAATATGAATGTCCGGCTTCAAGCAGCTCGTATCGTCCAGCGTTCCGGGCTTAACTGACACCCTACCGGGACGCCACTCGGGTTTGTGATACAGCCGCGCAAGTGCCCCGGGACATGCCCCAGCAAGTCTTGTAAGAAGGTTTGCAGGATACCGCTGGCAGCATGCGAACCCCGTCTGGCGACGGCTGACCTATACTGATTCTGAGGGCATGATCTAACTTGATGTATATAGTTAAATATCTCGCTGAGGCTCCTGGCCAATGAACAAGAAAATCGACGCTCACGACCTGGTCCCAGGAATGTACCTCGCTGAGCTGGATCGGCCTTGGCGTGAAACGCCGTTTCCGTTTCAGCGTTTCGAAATCCAAGCCTATGACGAAATCGAGTGGATTAAACACAATTGCAAGTATGTCTATATCGATGTAGTCCTCGGTGATGACGTCAAATCGACCGGCGGCCCGAACGACGGGATGGGACCAGTCATAGTGGCGGAACAGAAGGATCACAGGGTACATATCCTCGGTAACGCGCCCCTCGTTCAGCATCACGACCAAACGACGTTCGAAGAGGAGATCAACACAACACAGGAGATCGACCTTAAAGCAAGAGACCTGGTCTCCACCATGATGGAGGATGCCCGTTTAGGAAAGACTCTGGACGCGTCCGGGGCGAAGGATGTGGTCACGGGTCTAACAGAGAGCGTACTACGTAACCCCGACGCGCTCGTGTGCTGGACACATTTAAAAGATAAGGATAACTATACCGCCCTTCACTGCCTCAGAGTCAGCATTCTAGCGCTGGCGTTTGGCCGTCATCTGGGATTCGAGGAAGAACAATTGAACATCGTCGGGATCGGCGGATTGATGGGTGACATTGGTATGGCGAAGATCCCCAGCGAGATATTGAACAAACCTGCCAGCCTGACCCCGCAGGAGTACGAAATTGTAAAGAACCATGTACCCTATGGCGTAGACACGATGAGAGGCACGAAGGGAATTCCCGAAGAGGCTATCGAAGTCGTCCAATTTCACCATGAGTGGTACAACGGTTCGGGCTATATGAAAGGCCTTAAAGGCGATGCCATCGGCCTATACGGACTGATGGGTGGGATCACCGACTGGTATGACGCTGTGACCAGCGAGCGGCCTCATCGCCGAGCCGTCGCGCCAACTCAGGCGCTCACCAGGATGTATGAACAGCGTAACCGGATTTTTCATCCTACGTTGGTAGAAAAATATATCGAGTGCATGGGAATCTATCCTATCGGAAGCGTGGTTGAGTTCCGCAGTGGAGAGGTCGGCGTCATATTAACAGGCGACCGTGCCCAGCGTCTGCGCCCGAAAGTAGCCGTGGTCCTCAACAGCGAAAAGAAGCGGTACTTAAGCAGCACAAAGATCGTGGAGCTGGGTGGAGGATCTGACGATACGGCGCCCAAAGCGCTAGAGATCAAGCGCGTCCTTCCGGCGGGCGCGTACGGCATCAACCCGACGGAGTACTTACTTCCCGGCGACTTCAGCGCTCGGTAAACTCAGTGAACCTCTCCTGAGGCTCAATAGCGAAGGACTAGACTCAGGGTAATCGAACGATCGTCTCAAATCGGCCAAAAGGAATCGTTCGGATGCGTGCCCGCCGCGAGACGGTGGCGCATCCCTTCGGCACCATCAAATCGTGGATGGGTTCGACGCACTTCCAGATGAAAACACTGCAACGGGTGAGCACTGAGATGAGTTTGCACGTGCTGGCGTACAACATGCAACGTCTTATCACGATCTTTGGTGTCAAACCGTTGATCGAGGCGATACAGGCCTAGCGCCCAATAGTTTTTGGCACTGATAATTGCATACCGAGCTTCTGACAGGTGTTCTCACGAAGTTATTATGCGATGAATATCTTCGGATCGAAGCAATGAGCAACTTAGATCAATGCCGAAGAACTGCTGAGAGGTTCACTCATAACCAATTACGACGACTGGCTACTGCATCATCGAGTTATCAGACAGTCTGGGTCGCAAACCGATGTTCCTCCTGTGACAGGAGTGAGGCGGTTGAGATCAGTTTGGACGCGTGCGTCTGAGCAGCCGGACGAATATCATGAAGTGCGTCACTAGGAGTACGGGCACAAGAAATGTCGGAATGTACCAGGCTGCCCCGAAGGCCGGTGCCACATTC
>Ga0209980_10000035_pt1 | contig 61428 bp, 54 predicted proteins | sample CR02metaG_FD_183611 | JGI IMG/M metagenome (GOLD analysis project Ga0209980, IMG submission 183611) | Deep subsurface microbial communities from Mariana Trench to uncover new lineages of life (NeLLi) - CR02 metaG (SPAdes) (version 2) | ecosystem: Environmental > Aquatic > Marine > Ocean trench...
TCGTACCTCCCGCATCCGTGGAGTCGTCGGTAACTGCTCCCGGCGTTACTCTACCTCCTCCATCCGTGGAGTCGTCGGTAACTGCTCCCGGCGTTACTCCCGGTGGGTGTTCCCGAGGCCGCCCCGCCTGCATTCCTGCAGTCATCTCGTCGGCCGTCATTGTCAGTCCGATGACGGTAGCCGGCTTAGGTGATGCTGCTGGCTCGATCAGCGGCTCACTGGCTTCTGCCCGCTCGTCCACCTCAACGAACTCCTCATCGCCAGCAAGAATAGCCTCCTGCGCCGCCTTACGCCCCTCGAGAATGGCGTCGGCCGCCGCACGCATGTAAAGCCTTATCGCCGCAATTGCATCGTCATTACCCGGGATCAGATAATCGACGCCATCGGGTTTGCAATTAGTGTCGACGGCTGCGGCGACAGGGATGTTAAGGTGATTGGCCTCAGCCACTGCGATCGCTTCTTGGCCTACATCGATCACGAACAAGGCATCCGGCAATCCCGGCATATCTTTGATTCCCGCAAGACTCCGATTCAGTTTACGACACTCACGGGTCAACGCTAATACTTCCTTCTTTACGAGTTTCGTAACGCTGCCGTCCTCAAACATGGCCTCGAGACTCTTCAGCCGATCAATAGAATTCTTGACCGTTTTGTAGTTGGTCAATGTGCCGCCTAGCCACCGGTGGTTGACATACGGGCAGCCGCAGCGCACGGCTTCCTCTTGAACAATGTCGGCCGCCTGTCGTTTAGTGCCTACAAACAGCACGATGCCCCGATTGGCCGTCAACTTGTGCAGAAACTCCATCGCCTCGTTGAATAGCGGTAGGGTCTTTTCCAGGTTTATAATGTGGATCTTGTTGCGCTCACCGAAGATATAGGGGCGCATTTTGGGGTGCCAGAACCGCGTGCGATGGCCGAAGTGGACGCCGGCCTCCAGCATCTGGCGCATGGTAACACTAGTCATTTTTAGCTCCGTTCGGGTTAGTCCGCCATGGGCTCCATGCGTCGACCCAACCACCAAACGCCTATGGTCGTCGGGCACCCGGGCGCATGTGTCGGCCCACGTGTGATTTGTAAAACTGAAATTTTACACTATGAACGGCCATTTACAACAATACTTTTAAGGATTTACGAGCCAACCCTACCGATTTTTCTATGGGTCTGGCACAAGAAAATGGGGTAAATTGGCCTACTGCCAAAACCCTCGGTAGCGACCGAAGCAGATCGACCGCACAACGATGCCGCCTACGATTAAAACATCAGAGGAAATAGAGAAAATGCGTGTTGCCGGACAGCTGGCGGCCGAAGTGTTAAAAATGATTGGGCCGCATGTTCAGCCCGGCATCACGACGGGTGAGCTCGATCGAATTTGCCATGATCATATCGTCGACAAACAGCAAGCCATTCCCGCCCCACTCAACTACAAGGGATTTCCGAAATCGATTTGTACTTCTGTGAATCACCAGGTGTGCCACGGAATACCCGGTGACAAAAAACTAAAGAAAGGGGACATCATCAATATCGATATCACTGTAATCAAAGATGACTATCACGGTGACACAAGTAAGATGTTTTTTGTGGGTGAACCATCGATCCAAGCGCAAAGACTTGTGAGGTTAAGTCACGAATGTATGGTGAAGGGCATCGAGAAAGTAAGGCCGGGCGTTCGCTTAGGCGACATCGGTTACGCGATCCAGCAACACGCCGAAAGAAACAATTGCTCCGTGGTACGGGAGTATTGCGGCCACGGCATAGGGCGTCAATTCCATGAGGAACCTCAGGTATTGCACTATGGAAAGCGTAGTACCGGCATGGAGCTAGTACCTGGAATGACGTTCACCATCGAGCCCATGATCAACGCGGGACGCAAAGAAGTAAAACTGCTGCCGGATAACTGGACCGTCGTCACTCGCGACCATAGCTTGTCCGCGCAATGGGAACATACGATGTTGCTGACGGACACGGGCTGTGAGGTGCTGACTCAAATTCCCGGTGACGACCTTTGAGTACGCCCCTAAGCGAGCTAATCTCGCGATCGAACAATGGCAATAGATAGAGATCAGCTATTCAATGCTCGCGAGTTCGAGCGGGCACTAAGCATTTCAGACAAGCCACTTCCTCTGTTTCGTGCCGCGCTAAAATCCGGGCGCGATCTCCTAGAAAAACAACACACTGAAAATACTGCGGCACCACAGACCGTCGCTGCACAAGCATGGCTAATCGATCAGTTACTGATAGCAGTCTGGGGATTACATCTAGCTTTACTGCCATCGGAGCAAGCGTTATCACTAATTGCAGTCGGCGGTTACGGTCGAGGCGAACTACACCCGGCTTCCGACATCGACCTAATGCTATTGGCCGAAAAAGAGCAACACGAGCAGATCGGTGGTTTTGCGGAAACGTTTATCCAGTTCCTCTGGGATATGGGTTTGGAGGTGGGGCACAGTGTTCGTTCAATACGAGACTGTGTGCAATTGGCCAAGAAGGATATCACGGTAGCCACGAACATAATGGAAGCCCGACTGCTTTATGGCGATCAACGTGTTTTCGACAAGATGCAACGTGTCACAAGCCCGCCAAAAGTTTGGCCAAGTCGAAGGTTTTTCTCTGCAAAGTGGCAAGAACAGATCGACCGACATCTTCGCTTCGAAGACACAGCTTACGACCTAGAACCCCATATAAAAGAAGGGCCAGGCGGCTTACGCGACATTCAAATGATTGCCTGGGTCACACAACGTCACTTCAACACAAGCTCCTTGCACGATCTCGTGCAGCTCGATTTCCTCCGTGAGGAGGAATATCGCGCGCTCATGCGTGGGCGAAACTTTCTTTGGCAAATACGAAACGGCTTACATTACTTGTCTGGGCGCCGGGAAGATCGACTCCTATTCGATCACCAACGCACGCTTGCAAAGCAACTTGGCTATATTGACAAACCAGGTGGTCTAGCCGTTGAGCAATTTATGAAGCGCTACTACCGGGCGGTCAAAGAATTATCGTTACTGAACGAGATCCTGCTGCAGCACTTCCAGGAAGCGATTCTCGCCCGCGGTGCCGCTAGCATCAAACCCATTAATCGGCGTTTTCGATCGCGTAACAACTTTATTGAGGTTGTGAGTGATAAGGTCTTTGAACGCTCGCCGTATGCCATACTCGAACTGTTCCATATCCTTCAGCAGCAATCCGCACTAAGGGGTGTTCGTGCCCATACCATTCGGCTTGTGCGCGCGAATCTTCATCGTATCGATCGAGATTTCCGCAAGGACTTAGGTTGTCGCAGCCTTTTTATGGAAATAATGCGGACTCCGGTTGGGATCACACACGCACTGCGCCGGATGAATGCATATGGTGTTCTCGGTGCCTATATTCCAGCGTTCGGTAGGATCGTGGGCCAGATGCAACATGACCTATTTCATGTGTATACGGTCGATGAGCACTTGCTTTTTGTGGTGCGAAACCTTCGTAGATTCACGATCCCAGAACACCAGCACGAGTTTCCGCTAGCGAGTTCGCTTATTAAACACCTGGTCAAACCCGAGCGGTTGTACCTGGCGGCACTATTCCATGACATTGCCAAAGGTCGTGGTGGTGACCACTCCGTGATAGGCGAGAAGGTGGTGCGCGGGTTTGGCAAACTGCACGGCTTGAGTGACTATGATTGCAATTTCATTTGCTGGCTGGTTCGCAATCACCTAATGATGTCATGGACCGCACAACGCCAAGACATCCATGACCCCGATATTGTGCTTGAATTTGCGCGCAAGACAGGTAACCAGGAACGCCTCGATAATCTCTATCTGCTGACTGTCGCGGATATACGTGGCACGAGTCCGAAAGTATGGAACGCCTGGAAGGGTCGCTTATTGTCGGAACTGTACGCAGCAACAACACGGATATTCCACCGTGGTTTTGCCACACCATTTGATGTCAAGGTCCAGGTCCAAGATCTGCAAAACGAAGCGTTGACGCTCATTAAGGCCAAGAAACTGCCGCATGGTTTAATCAAGAACTACTGGCAGCAACTCGATAACCAATATTTCCTCCGATACGACGCACAGAGCCTCGCTTGGCATGTCGAAACCATCGCCAGATCCTCCGCTGCTGATTTCCCGGTTGTCGCCACCCGTTACAATCCGGATATTGGCGGCAGTGAATTCTTTATATATACGCCAGACCGGGAGTATCTATTTGTGGTTCAGACCGGTGGCTTTGATCAGATGAACCTTTCGATCGTGGAGGCGCGTATCCACACAACCCGGAATGGATTTGCTCTAAATACTTTTGTGGTGCTCGATGCAGATGGTGAGCCTGTACGCGACCGCAAACTCTTATCAGAGATGCAACAGACCATGCGCCAACAACTATTGAACCCTCATAAAGGACGCGATATTCGCATGGTTCGCCTACCTCGCCGTCTCAAACATTTTCCCATCGAGACCAAGGTAAATTTCAGCGCGGCCGCAAACGGACAACAAACGATCATGGAAGTCGTAGCGCAGGATAGGCCAGGGCTTCTTTACCAGGTAGCACGCGCATTGCAACATTGTCACGTTGTTCTCGTAACTGCCAAGATTTCGACATATGGTGAACGCGCCGAAGACATCTTTTTCCTGACAGATCTTGAACGACGGCCAATCGTAGACAAGACTCAGCTCGAGTGTCTTGCGAGTCAAGTCTATGGAAATCTAAAGATTCCGACGTCGATCGGCACAACTGGCAAGGGATCAACGACCGAGGAGCGAACTACCACCAAAAAGGTACGAAATGCTAGTTAGCTCTTAAGGGATCACCAGCTTGCGTCCAACCTTAAGCTTGTTGCCGCTCAAGTTATTGGCGAAACGCAGCGTGTCCATATGTACATCGTACAGTCTCGCAATCGCAGATAGCGTATCGCCCGACCGTACGATATGCACACGTCGCTCGCCCCCCCGCCTCGGCTGATTGTCAACAAGTTTGCGCCGCTTTGCGTAGCGTTTTATCCCCTTGAAGATAGCACCCGCAAGCTTTCGCTGATAACCCTTACTGCGTAACTTCTTCTCTTCCGTGGGTGTCGAGATAAATGCAGTCTCGATCAAAAGCGAGGGTACATCCGGTGCTTTCAATACAGCGAATCCGGCCTGTTGCACCGTCTCAATATGGATCGGGCCAACACGCTTGAGCTCCGATAGAACAGAAGAGCCTAGCTCAACACTAGAGCCGATAGTCGCCGTTTGTGAAAGATCGAGCAGCACTTTTGCCAGAAGATCATCTTTATCGCTTAGGCTGACACCCCCGATCAAATCGGATGCATTGTGTTTGTTAGCCAAGGTTCTAGCCAAGGCACTCGTCGCTCCACGCTCGGACAGTGCGTATACAGATGCGCCACGGGCACGACGCTTGCCTGGTAAGGCGTCAGCGTGTATTGACACAAATATGTCTGCTTCATTTTTCCGTGCTTTTTCATAGCGGTCTTTTAACTTTACATAGTAATCCCCTTTGCGGGTCATGACGGCCCGCATATTTGGCTCGGCATCCACAAGTTTCTTGAGTTGTTTCGCGATCGCAAGCACCACGTCTTTTTCTCGGGTCTTGTAGCGCCGACCGACGGCACCTGGATCTTCGCCACCGTGACCGGCGTCGATGGCGATAATCATGTAGTGGCGCTTGGACTTCGCCGGCTTCGTTTGTGCTCGCGGTGCGCCCTTGGCCTCATAAAGGTCTATGACGAGACGATGACCGTATTGGCCATAGGGTTTGAGAACCAACGTTCGCGGCCGCACCGGCTGCTTGAGGTCCAGTACGATGCGCAGCTTGTTGTCGCCGTGAGCGCCGGTACGGATACCGGCGAGTACGGGCTCGTTGGGGTCGGGGGTTGGCAGCGCCCCCAGTAGACGACTGTTCTCTAAGTCAACCACCAGCCGATCGGGATTCTTTAGGATAAACACCCGGTGTTCGAGGGTCCCACTAAGATCAAACACCAAGCGCGTGTGATCGGGAGCTCGCCATAGGCGCAGGTTTTCAACCGCGACGGTGGCACCTTGACCGAACCCAGGGAAGAGGCCCAGGAACAGTAGCACGCCAAGGCGCGCGATTCTCATGACAGGTCGGTCAATAGGTCAGCACCCCGATCGGTACGAGACATCAGATGCACGATACGCTTATGGTCGGCTTTGTGGATGACAACGTCAATATCCGGCGTCGGTAAGACCGCAGCGGCACGCTCCGCCCACTCCACCAGGCAGACGTTCCTATCTCTAACATAATCGCGGAATCCCACGAATTCCAACTCGTTGGGATCCTTTAACCGATAGAGATCGAAATGGTAGGTATTCTGACCGGCAACCGAGTAGGGCTCGACGAGCGTAAAGGTGGGGCTCTTGACCACGCCCACATGGCCCAAGGCGCGCAACAATCCGCGCACCAGTGTGGTCTTTCCGGTACCTAGCTCGCCGTTCAGATAGATCAATTGCACTTTGGCAATACCCGGCGCCAGTCGCGCTCCCAATGCCTCCATATCCGCCACTTCCGGAATTTCGATCTCAAGCTTCATGAATCGAGAGTCGATTCAGCCTCGTACGAACTAGCGGTAACAAATCAGAGGCCAGTAATCCGATTTCACCGTTGTTGCGGGCAGCGTCGTCGGCCGCCGTCGCATGCAGCCAGACGCCAAGCCGTGCCGCGTCCAACCGCGATAACCCCTGGGCCAAAAGAGCAGCAATGATGCCCGTCAGTACGTCGCCCATGCCTCCGCTCGCCATGCCGGGGTTACCAGCATCACACAACCACACGTCACGATCACCGGACTCAGCAATCAATGTTCCGGCGCCTTTTAGGACGATTACACCCCCAAAGCGTTCCGCCAACGATCGAACTGCATCGAAACGCTGTGCCTGCACCTCTGCGCTTGTACATTTAAGTAGACGCGCCGCTTCACCCGGATGTGGCGTCAAAACCCAGCTACTGCACTTCACAGGATCCAGGGCTAACAGGTTCAGTCCGTCGGCATCAACCACCAACGGTTTGCTGGATTCCAAAGCAGTAGCCAACATTCTGCGTCCCCACTGCTCCCTCCCTAGACCGGGACCTACCGCGATGACGGTTGCGCGCTCGATAATCGCGCGTAATTGCTTCACCTCCGATACCGCGTAGGTCATCAGTTCCGGTCGATTCGAGCCGATGTAGGCAGCATGGATGGGATGAGTCGCCACCGTCACTAGACCAGCCCCAGTCCGACAGGCGGCCTCCCCTGCCAATCGTACTGCCCCACTCATACCCTCGGTGCCGCCAATCACGATGACATGGCCGACATCTCCTTTATGCAAAGTGCGGCGCCGGCGCGGCACCAAAGACAACAGTGCTTGCTCCGTGATTCGTAACGCAGAGGGCGGGACATTGCGATAGACATCAGTGGGTACACCTAGGTCGTCGAACACCAAGCGGCCACGAAAACCCGGACCTTCGCCGGTAAACAAACCAGTTTTAAGGCCGATGAATGTTATCGTGACATCAGCATGAACAGCGGCGCCCAACAGGCGGCCAGAATCTGCATGTAAACCGGAGGGAATATCGATCGCCAGTACAGCCACATTAGCCGCGTTGATTGCATCAATCGCCACCTGCCAGTCATCGGTGACTTCACGCTCCAAGCCAGTCCCAAAGAGCGCATCGACGATTACCTCGGCGCTTTCAAGCCGCGACGCTCGGAATGGATGACACCGGACGCCTGCCGCTTCCATCTTCTCGCGGGCCGCACGCGCATCCCCGCGGCGGCGCTCGGGATCGCCAAGCTCTAGCACCACCGGCATCAAACCTGCTTGCTGCGCAAGCCGCGCAACGACGTAACCGTCCCCACCATTGTTCCCTACGCCGCACACTACCGCGATGATCCGAGCCCGTGGATAACGTTGCCGCAACAGCGCCAAGGTTGCCTGGCCGGCACGACACATTAACGTCGAGCCTGGGATCCCTTCTTGCGTTATCGCAATTTCGTCCAGTTGCCGAGTCTGTTCGGCATAATACAATGCTTGCGGTAATTTCATCCTGTGATGTATTGTATCCAGGACAACGAGGTCAACCTAGAAGAAGTTGCCGTGTCACAACGATTGTTAAGGTCGTAGACCAAACAGATGGCAGACTTCACACAACTGCGCAACGACATACGGGCCTGGGGGCGTGATCTTGGGTTTCAACAGATCGGAATCTCGGATACCGATCTAAGTGTGGCTGAAGCTCGACTGTTGAACTGGCTGGGGGCTGGCCACCATGGGGAAATGCGCTACATGACAGCCCACCAAACTCGTCGTAGTCGCCCGGCCGATCTGTTTCCGGGAACGGTTCGCGTAATCTGCGCCCGCATGGATTACATGCCGGCGAAAGTCGCAAATACTGACACGGTCCTGGCGGACCCCACTCTTGGTTTTGTTTCACGCTATGCGCTCGGGCGCGACTACCACAAGGTGATGCGCAATCGACTTAGGCGCCTCGCAGACAGAATTGAACAGGCGATCGGCAAACATCACTATCGCGTTTTCACCGACAGTGCGCCGGTGTTAGAGAAGCCCCTGGCCGAGAAGGCCGGGCTAGGGTGGGTTGGCAAGCATACGAACCTACTGCATCGTGAGGCGGGGTCTTGGTTCTTCCTCGGTGAAATCTACACCGATCTCCCGTTGCCAATCGATGCGCCCGTCGAAAATCACTGCGGCCGCTGCCAAGCCTGTATCGATATCTGTCCTACCGGCGCCATCACTGGCCCATATAAGCTCGACGCGCGACTTTGCATCTCTTATCTGACGATCGAGTTGCGCGGGCCAATACCGATCGAGCTGCGACCGCTCATCGGAAACCGTATTTTCGGATGCGACGATTGTCAGTTGGTATGTCCCTGGAATCGGTTTGCAAAGACTACGACTGAACCCGATTTTGACGTTCGTCACGGCCTCGACGCAGCACAGCTCGTCGACCTATTCGCATGGACCGAGGCCCAGTTTTTGACTAGAACTGAAGGCTCGGCTATTCGCCGAATCGGCTATATATGTTGGTTACGAAATATAGCAGTAGCATTGGGCAATGCACCCACCAACGATGTCGTTATCGCGGCGCTACAAACCAGACAAGATCATTCTTCGGCATTGGTACGAGAACACGTACGGTGGGCCTTAGCGAGGCATATCGGCAACCAGACAGCGCCTACCGAAGAGTAGTTACAGTCGAAGCAACTGTGCGCGATAGTACTTTAGTTCTTCGATAGATTCGCGCACATCATCGAGTGCTTTGTGTGTGTTCTTTTTAACCAACCCATTGTAGACGTCGGGCTTCCATCGGCGTGCCAGCTCCTTGAGCGTACTCACGTCAAGATTGCGGTAGTGAAACCAGGCCTCCAGTTCCGGCATACAACGTGCTAGGAAACGCCGATCCTGGCAGATGCTATTTCCACACATCGGTGACCTCCCCTTAGGTACATAACGCTCGATAAACTCCAGCGTCTGTCGTTCAACATCGATTTCTCCTAACACCGACGCCCGCACACGTTCGACAAGGCCGGTCTCCGAATGTGTGCGTGTGTTCCATTCGTCCATATTCTCGAGTACCGAGGCCGGCTGATGCACCGCCAACACAGGACCCTCAGCAAGTATGTTCAGCCCGCTGTCTGTAATAATGGTCGCGACTTCTAGAATACGATCGGTCTCCGTATCTAAACCGGACATTTCCAGATCGATCCAGATCAGGGCATCGGCGGCCTGTGTCCCCGAAGGTACTTGCGCCATAGGCTATCTCCAGTTCTAATCTCTATTCTACGAGCCTTGGTTCGACGATGATATCACCGTAAGAGGGCACCATCATGATCGAATTGACAAAGAAACAATGTAAGCCTTGCGAAGGGGGCACTGCCCCGCTGACAGAGACGGAGGCGAAGGCCTTGCTCCAACAAACACCGGCATGGTCACTGCACGAAGGTGGTACCGAAATTCACCGTGCCTACGAATTTAAGAACTACTACCAGACCATGGCCTTCGTCAACGCCCTGGCTTGGATCGCACACCGAGAAGACCATCACCCCGACATCGAAGTAGGCTACAAGCGCTGTCACGTACGTTACAGCACCCATTCAATTGGTGGCCTGTCTGAGAACGACTTTATTTGTGCTGCGAAAATCGACGCCCTGGTTCCCTAGTTTGGCGGCTGCAGGCTAAGGCCCTGCGTCTTAACCCCCTGGCCTTTCTTCCACGTTAATAATCCACGGCCGCCACATCGGCCGCCGTGGCTATACCCTTGTCAACGTGGAGAAAACATATGAACACTCACCCCTTGAAGCGCTCCATCATTGTCGTCGCCTTTGCCGCCCTGCTTCCGATCGGCTGCTCGGTAAATGTGTCACCTGACAAACGCACCGAGCTCGACGATGAGATGCGGACACCACCACGGCAGCAAACAAACGCGCCCGAGTCAGCAGTGGTATTGCGCAAATCAAGTCGGTCGGCCACGGTCGCTACTATAGATAGCCCAGCACCTGCCGCTAAGCGAAAGAGCGACAAACGCTTGCATAGCCTCGTTGGCGTAGTCACGTCAGAAGAGACAATGCGTACACGTGACTTATCCTCTATGCGGTATCCGCGTGAATCCATCGACCGTGAGACGTACAGACATTTCGACGACAACCCAGTTAAGCGCGTTGCCGAGCACCCAGTGTCGACTTTCAGCATCGATGTAGACACCGGCGCTTATGCTAACGTACGCCGATTCCTACAGGCGGGTCGTTTACCACCCGAAGATGCGGTGCGGGTCGAAGAGCTCATTAATTACTTCTCCTATACCTACCCGCAACCGAAAGACCAGAGTCGCCCATTCCACGTCACCACCGAGATTGCGCCCGCGCCGTGGAACACTAAGCGCCACCTGTTACACATCGGTATTAAGGGCTATGACGTTCCAAAAGCGGACCTGCCACCCGCCAATCTTGTCTTTCTCGTCGATGTCTCAGGATCCATGCGCGCCCCTAACAAGCTTGAACTACTGAAGACATCCCTCAAGCTCCTAAGTCGGCAACTGCGAAGCGAAGATCGAATCTCGATCGTTGTCTATGCCGGTGCCTCCGGTGTTGTACTCGAACCTGTAGCCGGCAACGCCACCGCCAAAATCATGGTTGCGCTGAATACACTCACCGCCGGTGGGTCGACCAACGGCGGCGCCGGTATTCGACTGGCTTATGCGATGGCCGAGCAGGCATATATTCGCAACGGCATCAATCGCGTCATTCTGGCAACCGATGGTGATTTCAATGTCGGCACCGTCAATTTCGAGGCCCTGAAAGATTTGATCGAACAAAAACGAGAGACCGGCATATCATTAACGACGCTCGGGTTTGGTACCGGTAACTACAATGACCAGCTCATGGAACAGTTGGCTGACGCTGGCAACGGCAATTACGGGTACATAGACAATCTCAAAGAGGCACAGAAAGTACTGGTCGACGAGATTTCATCAACCATGCATACGATCGCCAAGGACGTAAAGATCCAGATCGAATTCAATCCCGATGTCGTTGCCGAGTATCGGCTAATCGGCTACGAGAACCGCATCCTCAAGCGTGAAGATTTCAATAACGATAAGGTCGATGCTGGCGAGATCGGTGCCGGCCATACTGTCACCGCGCTTTATGAAATCGTCCTGCAAGGCAGTGATGCTCTTTACATGGAGCCGTCTCGGTATTCTCCGCAAACCAAGGTCACGCACGAACACGGCGACGAACTCGCGTTTGTGCGCATGCGCTATAAGTTACCTGGTGGCAAAAAGAGCATCCTAACCGAATGGCCGCTTACGAAACGGGATATGACGACAACTATCGCCGCTACCTCTGATAATTTCCGCTTCTCGACCGCAGTCGCCGCTTTTGGCCAGCTACTGCGGGGCGGGATATACATCGGCGACATGAGCTACGCCGATATCACTGCACTGGCGCGGAACGCACGCGGCCACGACACCTTCGGTTATCGCGGCGAATTCATCCAACTCGTAAACCTCGCTCAGTCGCTGGCGATGGCAAACAAGCAAGCGCAGCGCTAAAACAGGTCTGTCGTGAACCGCTTGCCCGCTCAGGGGCAAGCGGTTCTTTCACCTTGATGGTGGCAATCGTTTCGAACTTGGCACACGAGGTTTGCCTTGTTGTGTATATTTTAGTACGCTCTACGTATTAATTAATACATCCGCAAGTACATGCCCAAATCAACCATTCCCGCAGATGCTCAGCCGTTACCGGACCCGACCACCAAACCCGGGCGTACCGCGCTCGCGAAAATGATCACCCGGCTGTTCGATCGGTGGGATTTAGATTCTCGCGAGCAGGCGGCTCTACTCGGCCTGTCTTCCGGAACGCGCTCGACCGTAAGCCGATATCGCAAGGGAGCAGCGTTGCCATTACACCAGGACTTGTTGGACAGAGTGGGCCACTTGTTGGGTATACATCTGGCGCTGCGCTTAATCTTTCCGCAGAACCGACAGCTTGCCTATCGCTGGGTGAAGACACCCAACCGGCGGTTCGACGGTAAGACACCGCTTGAAGTCATGCTCGGCGAGGGCTTCCTCGGGGTCGTGATGGTACGGCGGTATCTCGACTTCGAACGCGGGCGTTAGTGCTCGAAGGTCTCCTTACCCAGCTCGTCGATTTCGACGGGGATCTGTTTCGTAACATAAAGGGCATGCGCGTTTCGCAAGACCTGTTCGATGATTTGGCTGACCGTCCTAGCCACAGGGCAGTTGCGATGGCAGCGACAGCAACCACCAAGCCGAACAGCGCATCACCCCTTCTCAGTCGTCCTTTCGACTATGGCACCGTACTTGCCCATCCCTTTCAATCCGAGAACTGGCATGCCACTCGCTTTAGCGATGGCACCGCGTTCGGCGTCTGGTATGGATCCCAACAAGTAAAGACGACGGTGTTTGAAACCGTATTTCATTGGACGCGTTTTGTCCTCGATAGCTTTCCGGACTACAAGGACACCATAATCAGCGAACGCCGCGTATTCCGCGCGCGTTGCCGCGGATTGCTCGTAGATTTGCGAGAAAAGCATAAAACCTATCCGCAATTGCTCGATCCGAAAAGCTACCGATTTTCGAATAAAATAGGAACTTATCTCTATGATCGACATGCCAGCGGGCTACTCGTAAAGTCGGCCAGATGCGATGGCATCAATGGCGACGTCTTTAATGCGGACCTCCTATCAAACCCCAGAGACTATTGTTATCTAACCTACACCTGGCAGTGCGGCGCCGAACACGTGCGGGTGGAACGCACACCCGGGCGCACGTGGATGAGATTACCCGTTACTTACAACTAGTAGCCAAAGGCGTGCCCGTCTGGCACGCCGCTCGAATATCGGTCAGCCCATCCGCATCGAGATGGGCATGAAACAAGGCCTGGGTGCGGTCGTGGCGCTTCGTCCGGGCTCGGCCATGGCGTTGGGTTCCCCGCCCACCGCACAACGTGGGAGGGTCTCGGCACGCTCCGCCGCCGCTATGCAGGCTGCAATAGCCAAGTTCGAGCGGCACCGTCCAAACCGCAGAGCCGCCAATACCGACACTTGGAATTTTACGAAACCTATATGCAATCCGGGTTGCCATTGACCGCTCTCAGTCAACGTTTTTAAAGCCCGGAACTGGGCCCATTTTCTCACGCGGGAGCGTAGGAGTTTAAGAAAGAAGGGTGGGCAGGATCAGAGTTCTCTATGGTAATTTATTGATCTGGTACTACAAATAGACGGCGCTAGCGAATCTCAAGAAAGTTAAGAGAAATGCCGTTGACGAGGAACAAGACCGAGGTAGTTCTCCCACCACCGAAATACGAATCAGCTTGGCAATTTGGCAAAATACGAATCAGCTTGGCGATTTGGGCACTTAGAACCGCTGCCAACAGATAGAGCAAAGCAGCGGCAAGGGCGGCAACCGAAAAGTCCATCCTAGAGATCGAATAGCAAATAAAGCTATTTCAATACGCGTGGTAACGAGGTTAAGCCGTCTCTATGTTAAAACTAAACATTCAGCAGAGATTTATCATACCAAACGTCTTCGTAGTCCTCGGATACAAGAAATCTCCATCCAGGCGGTAGGCCCAAATACTTCAATACAATAGGGCACCATTCCACGAGGTGCTCTATATGCAGTGGCTTAAAAAAATCTGGATTGCTTGCAAGTTCTTCACCCGCCCAAATGTACCAGCCTGTTGTATCACCTTCAGGCGGGTGACGAAGGCCGTTGATTGGCAAAATTCCCTCACGCACGTTGAGAGCAATCCCTACTTTATGGTGGGAAGGTGTAGGAGCGTACGGCACTCCGCGCTTGTCGCACGCTGCCTTCTGCTATTTCTCTATATCAATACTCACAGCCCAAGCTCTTTTTTCTTTTGTATGGAATATCGCCTTAAGTCTCCACCCTGTTTAGCAGAGCAAGTCAGACAATGCGACTGAACAGCGTCTGGACTACGCATACGCTGCTTAATCAATAACACCGTTTTCGTAATACTCTTTGACCAATGGGTCCTTATGGTCTGCAAATTGTTTTGAAGTAGTTTTGCCGCAATCTACACACGGCTTCCCTTGCACAGACTGGCGCTGAGCTTTCGTTGTCGCACCGCTCGGCCTTGTGTAGGCCTTTGTGATTTGGGGTGCCTTCTTTGCAAAACCTTTACCCATTCCTTGCAGCAGCCCTTTTAGACCGAGAGGAATTCCAGTGACGTGAGATACAGCCTCTTTAGCTACCACCACACCGCCAACAGTAAACAGCAACGGCGATGCGATAATCCCCGCAGTAATTGCCGTACCGGCGCCGGCGACCGGATTTTCCGGTAGGTCCCCAAAAGCAAGCGCTTCTCGGCCGTCGGGATCAACGAATTTATACGGATTGTTATTGGCATACGCGTAGCGGTTAAAGCTGTGCAGGTTGTCTGCCGTGAAGCCCTTGGGATCAGTGGCCATGAACCGGCCCACCACCGGATCGTAGTAGCGGGCCCCCATGTAGGTCAGGCCGGTGTCGTCATCCTGGGGATGGCCGGTGTACCAGCGGGTGTTGCTGCTCGCGGCCGGTGCTTGCTTGATGCGGGCGCCGTAGGGACGGTATTCCTCTTTCCACACCACATTACCGGCTTGGTCGCTGGCGGCGACAGGGGAGGAGCCCAGGGCATCGAAGTGGAAATAGGTCGTCTTCTCGGCGGCGTGGGCTGGGAATAGGACAGCAAGAAGCACGGCAAGGCCTGCCGATTTAAGCCAGTTTGTTTTCCGAAACCTAAAGTCGTGCATTTGCACCTTTCCTAGACGTGTTCTCATGGCCCGTGCCCGCCAGGGTGGGCCCAGGCATTGCTTGCGATCGTGCCAACCGCGTCCAGTGAAGTATCGCTATCGAGGCCCACTTGGGCCTCTTTATCCACGGTCCGACCGCCGCCAGCGCTTGCGGTCAGATCGAGGGTAGGTGTCGGAGTCTGGGCTGTGGGTGGGATGTTCACGTTGCGGATCGTGGCCAAAATACGGCGCTTACCGCCAGTACCACTGCCATGGTTACGGCAGCACGCAGGGCGTAGCCTCCACCACGACTTAGCGGCCTGCAGGCGGCACGGGGTTGTCTCCCTATCGCGCCGATACGAATCATCCCTATCCTTAAAGATTTTAAGTCTTCGGGCAAAACGGCTTTCCGATCGAAGTGCTGGCCGCCCTACTCCGGCCGCTATGAAAGAAACTCTTTTGTCTGCGCGGGTGTCAAGATCAATGTCGCTCGCAGGAGCAAACCTACCTGCGTGCAACCAAAACAACTAGTAGTAGTATGAAGTTTTTTCTACTCTTGATTGCTCGATAAGCACGGGACTCAATTAGAACAAGGGGCCAAAGCTCGGATTAGGATCAAAGTTACCAGTCGGGTTGTTTTGGCGTATATGGGTAGCAAGGGCGTCAGCGATCACGCCGACACTGACTTACTCGCGTAGCTTGTCTAGCGGGTAATCTGGATAGCGCTTCCTAAATGCTGCGAGACTTACGTCGGCCTCCGTCTGCTGGCCCTGGGCCCGCAATGTAGCGATCTTTGCCAGCCATTCCTCAGGGGTCATCATTTCATTGACTGCCGAAACCTCATCCAACTTCCGCAATACGCTCGTGCTTCCCAGCGACTTGTTCTCTTTCTTCGGGCGCACCTCTTGCGACTCGATACGTGTAGCAGCACTGCCGGTCGCCGGCGATCGCATACGCTCATCGACACTCTGGGGCGAAGCCATCTCGGGTTCAGCCGCCACCGTTTGTTTCATCTCCCCTGTCTTTTGTGATTGCCGTCTGGTTTTAGTCAAACCCTCGACAGCAGGGATGCTAGCGGCAGGAGCTTCAATCACAACACGACGTTTAGCCTTGAAGGCGGCTTTTTCATCCACGGGTTGGTCAGAACGTAGCCTGTCATCAGCTTCCCGGGCTTTATCGCGAATGAAGGGCGCCTCCTCTTCTAACGCCGAATCCAGCAAAGGCGCCGGTGCAGTCTCGGGTAATAATGGCGGTTCGGTCTTTTCGAACATGAATGTCACTAAGCCCACCGTTAACACCAACACGGCTGCCAGTGAAACCGGGATGATCCAGTTGTTTGCGAACGGGCTGCGCCCTAGCCGCGTCTGAGGATGCACCGCCTGCCTTGCTCGTTCGAGGATACGAGCATCCAGCTCGACTGGCGGTGTCTCTTTCGCAGTCGCTTTGTAGACCCGCGAGAGCGAAGACTCGCTCTGTAGATAGCTCTCGAACGCGTCTCTATCCGGCTGCTTCGGGTTCATCGTCTAATTACTAACTTCATCCTTTATACTCACTCTGAGTTTGGCCACCGCATAGCGCAGACGACTCTTGGCCGTCTCCCGATTTACGCCAGTGACTTCCGCGATCTGTTCAATCGTAAAGCCTGCCTCTTCACGTAACAGGAAAGCCTCTCGCTGCACCGCCGGCAGTTGATCAATCGCCGCTAACAGCTGCTCACCCAAGCGTTTGAATTCGGCCCGCTGTTGTGGTTGTTCACGATCCGACGCTGGCAGTTCGTCGATATCGCTATCACCCTCACCGTCTAGGACGACCACGGTAGAAGTTGAGATCGGGTTGTTGGCACTCTTGCGATAGAAATCGACAACCCGATTGTGCGCCAGCCGAAACAGGTAGGTAGTAAATTTCGCGCGCACCTCATAGCGTTCGCGTGCACGAATCAGGTTGGCCCAAACATCCTGAGACAATTCCTGGGCGTCCTCTGCCTTTCCACATTGTCGCAATAGATAACGATAGAGGGCACCCCGGTGCCGCTCATAGACGATTTCAAAGGCAGCAAAATCGCCATTGCCATACGCGAGCATCAATTCCTCATCGCTCTTTTTGCCGTGCATCTATATTAACGTCAAAAGGACTTGCCGAGGGTCATCGCCACTAATCGCGCGTTTGGGACATCGGTCGCCAGATATGCACGAAAAATAGGTTTTACAGGTCCCCGTCAGGCTCGATTTTGTGGATAGCGGAATCCGCACCCTCATGTTCTTCTTTTTTAGTAAGTCGTATGCCGACACCGAACCTGAGCAGGCCATAAATACCGAATCCGCTGACGATCGCAATACCGATACCGCCCAACGTACCCACAATCTGGGACATGAGTGCGACGCCCCCTTGACCACCTACCTGTGGAGAACCAAAGATACCGCAGGCCAGGCCGCCCCATGCGCCGCAAAGGCCGTGGAGTGGCCATGCGCCGACAACATCGTCAATCTTCCAATGAAAGCGACAATAATTAAAGGCCACCACAAACATAACGCCGGCCAAACCTCCAACAAACACGCTTGCGATGGGATGGATAACATCGGACCCAGCAGAGATAGCGACTAGACCTGCCAGTCCACCGCTTTGAACCAACCATGGATTATTCTTACTTGCCACCAGCGCACCTAACAAACCGCCCGTGATCGCCATTAGCGAATTCAGCGTTACCATACCGCTTAAACCCGGCGTAAGAACGGTACTCATCATGTTCAAACCAAGCCACACCAGTACCAACATCCACGAACCCAAGACAAAATAGGGCAAACTTGAACGCATCATGGGGCGCGGCTTACCGGACTTACTGAAACGTCCTTCGCGAGGTCCTAGCAACATGATCGCTGCCAATGCCAGCCAACCCCCCATGACATGAACCAATACCGATCCTGAAAAGTCATGGAATTCAGCGCCAAAGCTGGAGCTAAGCAATTGCTGCACGCGCAGATACCCTGACCACACGATAGCTTCGTAGAACGGATAAATGAGACCCACTATCACGAGCGCGGCCATTAGTTGGGGCCAGAAACGGGCGCGTTCCGCGAGCGCACCGGCGACGATAGCAGGCACCGCCGCCGCGAAGGTCAAGAAAAGAAGGAATTGCAGGACTGGCTCGCCGACTCGCTCTGGCGAAGTTGAAACGACTACAAGAAAACTGTGGCCGCGTGCAATATGGTAGCCGAGGACCGTATACGCGATGCTCACAACTGCGAACAACGCAGCTGCTTTGGCGAACGCGTTTGCCTGATTCTTAGCGCGCACGCTGCCAGCTTCGCGGAATGCGAAACCGACGTACATAGCCAACAGCATGCCGGCTGCGATTAGTTCAAATAAGATGGCGGTATCCAATCGCTGTGGCTCCCTGCTGCCTATTCTAGTGGTAAATGATAGATTATGGGCGCGGCTTTCGATGACTCCAAAGAACGTTGGTTCCGGTTACAAACATATGGGCACTGCCCATGCATAGTGGCTCAACCGACAACAGGACTGGGTCGCCATCGCTAGGCTTCACGCCTCCCAACAAACGCCCGAGCCAACGTTCCTTGGTCGACATACTCGAGCTCGCCACCCACCGGCACACCGTAGGCTATACGGGTTGCACGCATTTTCCGCGCCCGTACGAGCTCGCTGATGTAGTGCGCCGTCGCCTCACCCTCCACCGTCAAGTTCGTCGCCAGTATGACCTCACGAATCGCTCCCTCGTTTAGCAGCGCCTCCAAGCGAGGGATACCGAGTTCGTCAGGACCAATACCGTCCAGCGGCGACAAGTGTCCCATTAGAATAAAATACAATCCTTTGTACACCCCCGCCTGTTCAAGCGACATTAGATCGGCCGGCGATTCGACGATGCACAACTGGGAGCGATCTCGACGTTGCGAGCTACAGATCGGGCAAACCTCGTGCTCACTAAAATTGTTGCAACGCTTGCAATGGATCACTCGATCAAGTGCATGGCGCAGCGTATCCACGATCTGTTTCGCCCCCTCGCGATCGCGCTCAAGCAAATGCAACGCCATACGTTGAGCACCCCTGGGGCCAACCCCAGGGAGCCGGCGCAAAGCCTGCTTAAGGTTTTCGATCGCCGGGGCCACAGTCCCTCGATCGTGCGTATCTGACATGTAGTACTGCTTAGAACGGTAGATTAAGTCCTGATATGTTGAGACCGCCGGTCAATGCAGCTAACTTTTCCTGGCTCGCCTTTTCTACTTTGCGCACAGCGTCATTGACGGCCGCCGCGACCAAGTCTTCCAATACCTCCTTGTCATCATCCATCAGACTCGCGTCGACTTGGATCTTTTTGACATCATGACGACACGTCATGGTCACACTAACCATACCACCACCAGCAGTCCCCGTTACTTCGATTTTCGCCAACTCTTCCTGAGCACGGTGCAAGTTTTCCTGCATTGCTTGCGCCTGCTTCATCATATTACCAAGTCCGCCTTTCATTACTTATCCTCCAACTGACTCATTCCAGATGGCGCTACGCTGTCAGCTTTTTGATCGAATTGATGCTGGATTCACACGTGCATCAAATCGCTCTTCCAATGCCTTTACGTTTGGGTCATTGTAGATTGCATCGGCTGCCGCTTTCTGACGAGCATCCTCCATACGTGAGCGCTTCTGTGCAGGCGTCTCTCCGTTAGGCCGACTTACTCGTATGTTCAACTGCATGCCTGTGCCATAAAACTCTTCCAAGGCCCCACGAAGTGCGGTTTCGCGCTCCTTGTTGTAAAGCTGTGCGCAACTCTCGTCCAACACCAACACCATATCGCCTTCAACTAAGGATTCGACGGTACTGTTATGTGCCATCTCCCGCACAAGCCCATCAACTTTCAATCGCTCGACAACACTCCCCCAGTCACTTGGCGAGACCTTCGGCTCACTACTCGATCCGCTACCGACAACAGTATCCGAGGCACTAGCCTTGGCTGGAGTCTGCAAACCCCACTTTGCGTCCGCATCTATCGCCGGTCGAAAAGCCAGCATCCGCAGCAACACCATTTCAAGTCCAGTGCGTGCGTCTGGCGCAAACGGCAAATCACGCCGACCAACCATACCGATCTGATAATAGAGCTGCACATCCTCAGGCGTCATATTACTTGCATTGGCGAGGATCGTTTCTTTGTCTTCGCTAACATTATTGAGCAGGTCCTCATCGATCTGTACGAGCGAGATCTGGTGCAAGCTAACCAATAGCTCACTAAGCACGGCATCGTGATCCACGCCATGCTCGGAAATGTCAGCGACAACCGCTAAAAGTGCCTGTGCATCTCCTGCCGATAAGGCACCCAGAAGCCTTGCGATCGCAGCCTGATCAATGCTACCCAACATCTCTCGCACTTGGCTCTCGTCGACCGTACCACCCGAATACGCAATTGCCTGATCCAAGAGGCTTAAAGCATCCCGCATACTGCCGTCGGCGGCACGCGCCAGTAGCGTCAACGCGCCCACATCATAATGAATAGCTTCGGCCTTCAGGATTATCTGCAACTGCGGCTCTATTAAGTCTGGCGCTAACTTCTTAAGGTTAAACTGAAGACAGCGAGACAGCACTGTTACTGGCAGTTTCTGTGGATTGGTCGTAGCCAGCAAGAACTTGACGTGCGGCGGAGGTTCCTCGAGCGTTTTCAGCAGGGCATTAAAACTATGGCCCGAGAGCATATGAACTTCATCGATCAAATAAATCTTGAAATGGCCGCGCATAGGCGCGTATTGCACATTCTCGAGCAGCTCGCGCGTATCATCAACTTTCGTTCGAGACGCCGCATCGACCTCAATGAGATCAACAAAGCGTCCTTCGTCCAACTCCACGCAGGCCGGACAAACTCCACAAGGCTGCGATCCCACACCTCGTTCACAATTGAGTGACTTGGCCAGAACACGAGCGATGGTAGTTTTCCCAATTCCCCGCGTGCCCGTAAATAAGAACGCATGGTGTACGCGATCATGGTCAAGAGCGTGTACGAGCGCCCGCACCACGTGCTCCTGGCCCACAACTTCCGAAAAAGTGCGGGGACGGTATTTACGTGCAAGAACTTTATAGCTCACTGGCTTCGCCAATAGGGTTATGGATAAACTGGTTCGGCATTACAGGGTGGGTGGCGGCTCCGGCCCGCCGCACCCCAGCACCCGAACTGGCCGCTGCGGCTGCTTCCTTCCGGACCTGACCGGGTTTGCAACCTGTCGTCGCCGGGGGGACCGACCTTCGCCGCCATAGTCTCGATACCGGAGTGTATCATGGTTCAGAGGACTGAGGCCTGAGGACTGAAAACTCAAAAGCCCGGGGGTTCTGTCCGCCGTCTCCTGATGTGGTGGACAGGGAACTCCCCCTAGCCCCTCCTACAAGCGGAGGGGGTATTGGTGAAAGCTCTGCCTATTGACTAGTTACCCTGCGCTCGCCAATGCCGAAACCGAAAAAACAAAAGCACAAAACCAATTTGTCTTATGCTCCTAGTACCCTCCCACTTATTGGGGAGGGCTAGGGAGGGATTGGCGGAGAGGGAGGCCGCTCTCGCCCATCTCGGCAATTCGGTCGCTGCTCCTGGCGCGACTCTAACTCCTACATCTCCGCAATTGCTCCGACAACTCGGTAACTGCTCCCGGCAACTGCTCCTCGACCGCTGTTCCCGACGCGGTTCTACCTCCTGCATCCATGCAGTCGTGCGTTGCTCTCGACCACTGTTCCCGACGCGGACTACCTCGGCAACCGCTCCGGCAACTGCTCCTGCGTTGCTCTCGACCGCTGTTCCCGACGCGGTCTACCTTCTCCTTCCCTGGAGTCGTAACTTCCTGCGTCCCTGCAGGTCGCCTGCATTGCTCTACCTCCCGCATCCTTGCAGTCGTCCTCCTTCCCTGGAGTCGTACCTTCCTACGTCCATGTAGGTCACATCGGGATCCAACCATTTTGATCGGGTTCGAATCCAGCCATCACTAATGTACAAAAAGGAGGTTCACAAGGGACCTCCTTTTTTGTTCATGGCGGAGAGGGAGGGATTCGAACCCTCGGTACGCTATTAACGTACACACACTTTCCAGGCGTGCTCCTTCAACCGCTCGGACACCTCTCCGGTTGCACTTGACATGAAAGTGTAGATATCAACTACGGTTAAGGTTAAACCAGTTCCCCAGCCTGGCGCAACGCCGTGGCCGTAAGAGGCGCGGCTCAGTGATGAGCCAATAGCGTGGCTTTGATTACGCTTCAGGCCGGTTCTTTGCAGGCTTCACGTAGTGCGGCGAGCCCGCCCTTCAATACATGGACATCAAAGCCACGCTCGGTCAAAAGGAATGCGGCCGCTACACTACGGTTGCCCGTTTCGCAGTAAACAATATAGCTTCGTTTCGAATCGAGACTTGTGGCCTTCAAGCGCAGCAAATAAAGAGGAACATTGATACTGCCTTTGAGGGCGCGATGCCTATATTCATCTTCCAATCGTACGTCCAGCAGACCCGCACCCTGATTCAACATGATCTTAGCCTCCTTGGCCGCTACCCACTTCACGAGTGGTTGCTTCAATAACTCGTCAAAATTCCGCTTCGATAATCGCATCAGAACGCCATCCGCCGTCATAGCGACCGTTGCGTTGCGGGGCACATCCGATAACAGCGCCTCTTCGCCAAAGCTCATCCCTTCCGATAACTTGCGCAGCTCGGTCACCTCGCCGCTCTTCTGCGACTTCCGGAAAACACGGCAGTGCCCTTGCTTGATAATGTAAAAATAATCACCGACATCGCCCTGCTTGATAATGACCTGCTCCGCTTTCACGGACACGGGTTCCAGGCTTGTCAAAAGTTCGTTGATATTAGTCACAGGCAACATCCGGAAGGCTTGATTGCCTAACACTTTCATAGTCCATTCGGCATCAGCGGCCTCACCCAGCTCGGTAACCTCATATTCACCCGTTACTTGATCCCAGGTTAGTAGTCGGTCGAGTAAGTCACTAGCCACCGATACAATCGTTACCTCTGTCCGTGATTTACCCGTGTATTGGCGTGGTTTTAGCTGAGCCAATGGGTATTTAGCATCTTCGCTGCCACCAAAGATGCTGCGCCCCTTGCGACTCTCCGTCGGAATCAACTCTACCTCTCCCTTTAGCAGGTAGATGGCTTGATTATCCACCGCCCCACACTTAAACAAGACTTCGCCCTTTGGCCGCGTCTCGATTACCACAGCATCTGCCAGTTCTTTGAAATTGGCGCCCGATAATGAATTTATCGGTACAAGTTCTCTTAGGATCTCTGCCTTAACCATGACTATGGGGTAATCGTCAAAGTTGCGAAGTGCAAAACTTTCCACCAGTGTCCTCTGTCTTAAGATATGGCGGAGAGGGTGGCCGCTCCTCGATCGCTGCTCCGGCAAACTCGGTAACTGCTCCGGCGTTACTCTAACTCCTACATCTCGGCAATTGCTCCGGCAACTGCTCCTGCGTTGCTCTCGACCGCTGTTCCCGACGCGGTCTACCTTCTCCTTCCCGGGAGTCGTAACTTCCTGCGTCCCTGCAGGTCGCCTGCATTGCTCTACCTCCTGCATCCTTGCAGTCGTCCTCCTTCCCTGGAGTCGTACCTTCCGACATCCCTGTCGGTCGCCTAGTCTTCGCGGCACCTCCCACATCCATGTGGGTCGGATTCTCACGAGTTCTCATCCACCCAATCAACCCACCAGTGAAGAGTCGCCTTCTGAAACGACTCTTCACTGGTTGGCGGAGAGGGTGGGATTCGAACCCACGGTACCCCAAGAGGTACAACGGATTTCGAGTCCGTCCCGTTCAACCGCTCCGGCACCTCTCCAGACTATCGCGTCTTAGGCAAACGCATGAAGTAGCTTACGTGGAGTTGCAACTGACCACAACCGCCGCGCGTGGCCATCTAACACCCTCGCGTCAACACAAACCTCGCTAAGGCTTGCTTAGCTAGCGCCGGCGCTCGAAGAATGTCCGCAGTGGTTCACTGCAGACATCGCCTAGAATGTTGCCGCTAATCTGCGATTCATGATTCAGCCCCGCGCCCTGCAACAGATTGAATGCAGACCCCGCGGCGCCAGCTTGTGCATCGGCAGCACCATAGACCAAACGCGATACACGCGCCTGTACGATGGCCCCGGCACACATCACGCAAGGCTCGAGCGTGACATAAAGGGTTGACCGGGGAAGGCGATGATTCCCGACGCAGTTAGCAGCCGCACGCAATGCAATGATCTCGGCGTGGCCGGTCGGATCGCAGGTATTGATAGTTCGGTTCCACCCTTCGGCGATGAGTTCCTCGTCGATCACCACCACCGCGCCTACCGGCACTTCACCTTCTTCTTCAGCCCGCTCTGCTAATCTAAGCGCCTGACGCATCCAGGCCTCGTCGGCCTGACGTGAGTCGTGCAATGACTCGAGTCGTTTATCGTCCATCGCCTTGCGCCCAGCTGTCGTCGGCCCAGTATTCGCTGCTCCCATTACAGCGCAACTGTGCGTGCTTCTCACGGCTCACGGTTCACGAATCTATTCCCATTCGATCGTTGCTGGCGGCTTACCCGAGATGTCGTACACTACGCGACTTATGCCGCGCACTTCGTTGATGATTCGTGTCGAAATCGTCGCCAAAACATCATAGGGAATGTGCGCCCAAGTGGCAGTCATAAAATCGACTGTTTCGACCGCACGCAAGGCGATTACGTACTCGTAGGCCCGCTGGTCGCCAATAACTCCTACGGACTTAACCGGCAAAAATACGGCGAACGCTTGACTGACCTTATCGTACAAACCGTTTCGCCTTAGTTCCTCCAAATAAATACTGTCGGCCATTCGTAACACGTCTGCATATTCCTTTTTTACTTCACCCAATATGCGTACGCCCAGGCCAGGCCCGGGAAACGGGTGGCGATATACTACGTCCCGCGGCAAACCCAGTGTCTCGCCCACGCGGCGCACTTCGTCCTTAAACAATTCCCGCAGCGGTTCCAAAAGCTGCAAATTAAGGCGCTCGGGAAGGCCACCGACATTGTGATGTGATTTAATGACATGAGCCTTGCCGGTTTTTGCGCCGGCCGATTCGATTACATCAGGATAGATAGTGCCTTGGGCAAGCCACTTAGCGTTTGTACGGGCCGCCTGTTCCTCAAAAATTTCAATGAAGGTTCGGCCGATAATCTTGCGCTTCGCTTCGGGATCAGAGACGCCGCTGAGTGCGGACAAGAACCTATCCTCCGCATCCACGCGTACTGGTTTCAAAGCAAGAACGTCGGCACAGGTCGCCATCACCTGATCCGTTTCGCCCAGGCGCAAGAGACCATTGTCCACGAATATGCAAGTGAGCTGATCGCCAATTGCGCGGTGTAAGAGCACTGCCACCACGGATGAGTCGACGCCACCCGACAGACCGAGTACGACTTCATCATCACCGACCTGAGCACGTACTGACTCGATAAGATTTTCGACGATATTTTCGGAGGTCCATAACGAATGACAACCACAGATATCGTGAGTAAAACGTTGCAGAATTGCCTGACCTTGACTCGTGTGCGTAACCTCCGGATGGAACTGTAGCCCATAATAGCCGCGACGCTCGTCACTAATCGCAGCGAATGGCGCGTTGTCGGTGCTAGCAATAACTGAAAAGCCTGGTGGTACCACTTCTACCCGATCGCCATGGCTCATCCAGACATCAAGGGTTCGTACGCCACCGTTACATTCACCATCTTGTAGGTTATCGAGCAATCGCGAACTGCCGTTGACGCGCACTTGCGCGTGACCAAATTCCCGACGCGCCGACGCATCCACAGAACCTCCGAATTCAGCCACCAGCACATTCATGCCGTAACAGATACCGAGTATCGGCACGTCCATATCAAAAATCGATTTAGGCGGACGCGGCGTTTCGGACAGCGTCACCGACTCAGGACCACCTGAAAGGATTATCCCGCGTGGCGCGAACGTTTCGATCACCTCTGGGGATATGTCAGAAGGATAGAGTTCACAGTAAACGCCAGCCTCGCGCACCCGCCGAGCGATCAACTGCGTGTATTGGGAACCAAAATCGAGTATGAGAATTCGCTGCGAATGTGGATCTAACATAGGGGTTGGGTACGTGCGCGCAAGACAAAGCTCTCAACTAAGGGCTTACCGACCGCTACAGAACTACGCAAGGTTAATCGTCCACATCTCCCACTAATGCGTCACGTTGATAGTTTGGCGCCTCCCGTGTGACCATCACATCGTGCACATGGCCCTCGCGCACACCCGCATTAGTCACCCTGACAAACTGAGCCTGACGAAGATGGTTAAGGTCGGGGCAACCTGTATAACCCATACTTGCGCGCAGACCACCCATAAGTTGATGTATGATATTGACCATCGAGCCTTTGTAGGGTACGCGCCCCTCTACGCCTTCGGGTATTAGTTTCGGTGTGCTGTCGGTGCCCTCCTGAAAATATCGATCGCTAGAGCCCTCACCCATAGCGCCTAGCGAACCCATGCCGCGGTAGGTCTTATACGAACGTCCCTGGTACAGTTCGACCTCACCCGGCGTCTCGTCGGCCCCTGCCAACAGGCTGCCAACCATAACCGTATGAGCGCCGGCGGCTATTGCTTTCGCGATATCGCCGGAGAAGCGAATGCCGCCGTCGGCAATAATCGATGTCGGTGTGCCGGCAAGCGCCTGGGCCACGTTGGCGATAGCCGTAATTTGCGGCATGCCGACCCCGGCCACCATACGCGTGGTGCATATGGAACCCGGTCCGATACCAACCTTTACGGCATCGGCGCCGGCATCGACTAGGGCCTTGGCCCCAGTAGCCGTGGCGATATTGCCACCGACCACCTGTACACCCGGAAACTGCCGTTTGACCCAGCGGACACGATCGATCACCGCCTGCGAGTGTCCGTGGGCGGTGTCAACAACAATGACATCAACCTCCGCCTCCACTAGCGCCTCTACCCGCTGTTCGGTATCTCGGCCAACCCCGACTGCGGCGCTCACTCGTAGCCGGGCATTATCATCCTTGACAGCGTTTGGGTGCTCAGTGGCCTTTTGAATATCCTTAACCGTGATCAAGCCCTTGAGCCCAAAATCACGATCAACTACCAATACCTTCTCGATACGATGCTGATGTAGCAAGCGCAACACCTCTTCACGGTTGGCGCCTTCTGTTACCGTTACCAAACGTTCCTTCGGCGTCATCACCTGGCTTACGGGATCGTCATAGCGTGTCTCGAAACGAAGGTCTCGGTTGGTAACAATACCGACCAGGCTACCGCCCTCGGTAACGGGGACCCCGGAAATACGATTGGCGCGCGTCAATTCCAACACTTCGCGAATTGTCGTATTGGGTGACACCATTATCGGATCCGTGATAACTCCGCTCTCGGATTTCTTCACCTTGCGTACTTCATCCGCCTGGCGGGTCGGGTTCATATTCTTGTGGATAACACCCAGGCCACCTTCCTGAGCAAGACAGATCGCCGCGGCAGATTCGGTAACCGTGTCCATCGCCGCTGATAGTAGCGGGATGTTAAGTCCGATCGCGTGCGTAAGGGGGGTATCTAGGCTGACGTCCCGAGGCAACACCTTCGAATACGCCGGCACCAGCAGAACATCATCAAAGGTAAGTGCTTCTTGGATGATCTCCATGCACTATTATATAGAGTCGAAACGCCTTGGTCCACTGGGTCCGAGAGCTGCTCCCAAAAGTTTGTTGCCCCTCCTTGCATCCCTGCTTTTTAGTTGTGCTGATTAGGAGTATGTTTCCAAGCATGCAAGAACAATTACCACTACCAGCTCAGCGCGAGATCTACAGCGTCGCCCGCCTAAATCGCGCCGCCAAACGGGTGTTGGAAAGCGGGTTTCCTTTGGTTGTATGGGTCGAAGGAGAAATCTCGAATCTTGCTCAGCCGGCCTCTGGCCATATCTATTTCTCGCTAAAAGATGATCAAGCACAGGTAAGGTGTGCGCTATTCCGCACGCAACTACGCAGACTTGAAACAACGCCTAACAATGGCACGCAGGTCCTAGTCCGGGCGCGCGTGAGCCTTTACGAGGGACGTGGGGAATTCCAATTGATCGTGGAGGAGCTTGAGGAAGCGGGCGAAGGTGCGCTTAGGCGGGCCCTGGAAGCATTGAAACGACGTCTCGCCGATGACGGTCTGTTCGACTTGGCGCACAAAAAACCACTCCCGTCACTACCTAAGCGTATCGGCATCATCACCTCACCCACCGGCGCCGTCCTTCATGACGTGGTGACCACACTACGGCGGCGTTTCCCCGCTATTCCTGTTCTGCTTTATCCCATACCGGTGCAGGGCAGCGATGCGGCGAACGAGATTGTGGCGGCGATAAATCTCGCGTCGGCCCGCCGTGATTGCGATGCCCTCATACTCACACGCGGTGGGGGATCGCTTGAAGATCTGTGGGCCTTCAATGAGGAAGCGGTCGCGCGCGCAATCTATGCTTGCCAGGTCCCAGTCGTCTGCGGAGTCGGCCATGAGACAGACATTACTATCGCCGATCTAGTTGCGGACGTGCGCGCACCCACACCCACCGCCGCGGCAGAGTTATTGAGCCCGGACCAAAACGAATGGGCCGGCCACTACCGAGAGCAGGAAAGGCGTTTGCTGAGAGCGATGCAAGAAACGCTCTCTGGCAAGCAGCAAAAACTCGACTGGCTTAGCGCACGCCTAGTACATCCACGCCAACGTATCGTCTTGCTAGCGGAGCGTTTGCACAATCTGAGGAGACGCCTACGTTCAGCCACCGTTTCTCACATTCAGGCTGTGTCCACACACCTCGCTGGACTACGTACACGCCTCAGTCAGGTTTCACCTGCGGCACGGGTCGGACAGCTCACGCAACGATGCACGGACCTGGACCGTAGATTTCATCTTGGTATCGATAACACCATTAAGCGTCATCGACAGAGGCTCGCCGCCGCCGTTCAAAACCTAAGCACGCTAAGTCCGCTAGCAACCCTTGAGCGTGGTTACGCAATAGTGGAGAAATCGAACGCCGCCACGATCATCCGTGATGCAAGTGAAGTAAAACCTGGTGATGGGATTACCGCCAAGCTCGCTCGCGGTCGCCTTGGTTGTATCGTGCAAACGATGGATGAAGAATAGCTCGCCGGCGGCCGTGCCGTACTGATGGTAAGGGTTTACTGCGAAATCCAGATCTTGATGGTCTGGTCACGGCTAGCCGAGGCCAGTCGCGCGCCATCGGGTGAAAATGCCAGCCCGTGGACGTAGTCTTTATGACCGTTTAGTGTTTTCTTAATGCTAGCAGTTTTCGCATCCCAGAGCTTGATTACGTTTCCGCCACCGGCCGTTGCCAACCATTTGCCATCCGGCGAAAAGGCGAGCGTCAGGACTGCCTGGCGCACGCCAGACAATGTCCGAATCAGCCGGCCGCTACGCGCGCTCCACAATTTTACTACATTCTTTGAGCCACCCGAGGCAAGTAGTTCGCCGTTCGGCGAGAACGCCAGTGACAACACCACGTCCTTATGCCCCAGCAGGGTTGCTATTTCCGTGCCGCGACTAAGATCCCAAAGTTTGATCTTGCGATCTGCCCCACCGGAAGCAAGCATGCGGCCATCGGCCGAAAAAGCCACCGCCTGTATGTCGTCACGGTGGCCTTCGAAACTATAGAGCAGCTCGCCAGTAGCCAGGTCCCATACGAACACGATGCGGTCCTTCCCGCCAGCCGCCAGTATATTATCGGTGGGGGAGAACGCGACCGTGTAAATCGCATAGCCGGGGCCTTGCAATACACCGCCGCGACGTCCAGTGGATGCGTCCCAGAGTCTGATCACGCCATCATCGTCCCCCGATGCGAGCCATAGGCCATCGGCAGAGTATGCGACCGAATTGACCGAATGCTTGTGACCGCGCAGGATTCGGCGCAGCTCCCCCGACTTGGCATCCCAGACCCTTATGGTCTTGTCGTAACTCGCCGAAGCCAGCGTGCTACTGTCCGGTGAGAAGGCGACCGCATGCACCCAATCTTTATGACCGTTAAGGGTATAGGCCACTGTGTTCGGGAGTCGAACTTTGTTTGTGGCGTCCTCAACCGGCGTAACAACCTTAGTTCCAAGATCTGTCTTCGCGCTCGCAACCTTCGTTTCTGATTTCGCTGCTTGACGTTTGCTGGGTTGGCGCTGTGCCGCCACAGAAGATGAGGAGGAAGCAAGGCTCTGCCAGTAGGAAACTAGCGTCGGCCAGTGTTGCTTCAGCGTAGGACCGTAGAAGTAAGCACCAACCCCTGCCGCAATCATCAGGGTCGCCGCTACCAGGGCGCGGCCACGGCGACGCCGTTGTGGCCTGGGGCGCTTGGCAGCAACAACCGGCCTCGATATGGTTTTCTTGGCAGGTCGACCGGTCTTGAAGGTAGCAACCGCCGGCGTGGCCGCTTTGCCAGCCCGGCCCTTACCCATCAATGCATCCTGAAGTTCTCGTGCCGCCTGTGGCCGGTCGCTGGGGTTGATGCTGAGAGCCCAATCAATGCAATCGAGCACATAAGCTGGATACTCCCCTTTGCCGGCCTCCGTTGCCGGCGGCAACGAGTCTGATCCATTCTTGAGCAATGCCTGTTGACGATCGGTCGAAGCAAGCGGGCGCTTGCCGCTGATACAGCGGTGCAGGCTAGCCCCAATGGCGTAGACATCCGTCCAGGGCCCAGGCTTACCGCTGTCTGGATATTGCTCGATCGGCGCATACCCCGGCGTCAATGCGACCACTTGCGCGTGCCCAGGACCTACCAACGCCTGTCTCGCCGAGCCGAAGTCAATGAGCATGGGACTGCCGTCCTCACGCAGATAAATATTTTCCGGTTTGATGTCCAAATGTAGCATCCCGGCCTCATGGACGGCATTCAGGCCGTTCATGATAGGTAAAAATATCCTCAGCAAGGACGCCTGATCCAGCTTTGGGCCGTTTTGTTTTAGGTATTGGGCCAGGCTTTCACCCTTCTCGTATTCCATAACCATATAGGCCGTGCCGTGGGCCTCGATGAAACGCAAAACACGCACAATGTTTGGGTGCTTAAAGCGCGCCAATGCCTGGCCCTCGGTCAAAAACTGCTTCAGGCCACATTGGTAGGTCAGGACAGTCTGGTCGTCCGAGTCGGGGATAATGTCGGTGCCGCCTGCGCGATGAGCGAAATCGTGCGGTAGGTACTCCTTGATCGCCACTTCGGTACCCAGTTGGACGTCAATGGCCAGATAAGTGACGCCAAAGCCGCCGTGACCTAGTACGGACTCGATCGTATACTCGGCCAGTTGATACCCTGGTGCTAACGCGTCTTTATGATAGCGGCTCATATTCCGATACTGCTTCCCGGCAATGTGTGGCGCAAATTGCGGCTAAATCAATGGCAAGCCGCCCATAGTTCGGGGTTCCGTGCCGTTTGCGCATAAACCCTGCAACTACAGTGCCAGCTCGGTCCGCCGATCATCAGCCCGCATTCAACACACCAAAAATAGCCGTTAGCAAGGCTAAACTGGTTCCCTAATGCCCCCGGGTCTTGCTCGACCGGGGTCGGCGGCGCCCGCGAAATGGGTTCTCGCCCGCCCTAAATTCGATCTCGACGGGGGTGCCCTCCAGTCCAAAGCCAGTTCGGACCGCATTGGACAAATAACGGCGGTAAGTGGCTGGTACAGCATCCACGCGATTCCCGTGGATAACGACCAGCGGCGGGTTTTTCCCGCCCTGATGGGCAAATTTGAGGCGAATCGGGCCATCATTGGCGCGCGGCGGCGAACTCGCCTGGACCGCGCCCTGCAACACCCGATTCAGTTTAGGCGTGGCCAGGGTTCGGCGTGCCGACGCAAATGCCCGATCAACCGAAGCAAACAGCGCCCCCACTCCGCTGCCGTCACGGGCCGAAATAAAGTGCTTCTTCGCGAACCCAATAAACCTAAGCTTACGCTCCAATTCAATTTTCAGCCAATCGCGTCTGCTTGCATCGGCACGGTCCCACTTGTTGACAGCAACCACCAACGCCCGGCCGCTCTCCAGAATAAACCCGGCCAATGCCGCATCCTGACTGCCAATACCGGCATCGGCGTCCAACACGAGAATGACAACATTCGCAGCTTCAATCGCCTTCAGGGTGCTGACCACCGAGTACTTTTCCACCACCCCCTGGACCTTAGGGCGGCGGCGAACACCAGCGGTGTCTATCAGTACGTAGTGGTTGTCGCCGCGTTGCAGCGGCACCCGGATGCTGTCACGCGTGGTACCGGGCTGGTCGAAGACAACAACCCGCTCCTCGCCCAAGAGCGCGTTAACCAAAGTCGATTTACCCACATTAGGTCGCCCGGCCACCGCGATCTCAGGAAATTCGGCCGTGGGTCCGATGTCTTCCACCGCCGGCAGCCCAGACAATACCTGTTCCATGAGCGTCAAAACCCCATCGCCATGTGTAGCCGAAATCGTAAACGGCCGCCCCAGACCCAGGTCATGAAACTCGGCGGTGGCAAGATCGGTCGACATGCCTTCGGTCTTGTTTACAACCAACCACACCGGCGCCCGTTCTTTTCGCAGTACAGTCGCCCAATCACGGTCCGTTGCATTGATGCCTTCGCGACCATCGACGAGCAATAGGATGGCATCGGCCTCATGCAATGCCTGCTTCACCTGCTGTGACACGAGTAAGGACAGCGATTCCTCCCCCTTACCATTCGCCCTGGTCGGCAACACGTCCGCCTCAAGACCACCCGTATCTAGCGCTAGGTAGGGCCGATCACCGAGCATGCCAGCCCCATATTGACGATCACGCGTTAGCCCCGGCACTTCGGCCACCAATGCCAGACGCTGTCGGATTAAACGGTTGAACAGCGTAGATTTGCCAACATTCGGCCTACCTACCAGTGCTACGACAGGTTTCATTGCTAAATGGGCCTAAAAAAGTACGACTCAATGGTCGGGACGTTTTGATGATGAAACATGGGTGGGAACTCAGGCCTGGATCGGTGTACTTACGGGTAGCGGCTAGCTCGTTCGTCTTTTGTATTCAGTATAACCGGTCGGCGACTTTGACGCCTCACCGCGGTTAGCGCTGCTTGCTGGTGCCGGTTCGTATTTGCAGTGCCGCTAGCTGGCCCTTCTGACTCTGAACAAATAGCGTACTGCCGGCTGCCACCCCTCGGCTTCGTATAGCTCCATCCGTGACTCGCATGCGCGCAGCGAACTGGCCGGTGTCCTTCGACAACCAGTGCACGTAACCGGCGACATCGCCGACAGCAACATACTCCGCGACAAGAGTCGGTGCGTTCAGCAAACGCGCGCGTAACTTATCCTGTCTCCACAAACTGGTGCCTGTTCGTTGATCCAAGGCGAGCACATTACCGCTCTCGTCGGTGAGGTAAATGTTTTGTTGATCGGCATCCATGCCCGTGTAGGTTGAAACATCACGCGACCAAAAGGTGCGGCCAGTGCGCATATCGATCGCGACGATGTTGCCTTGGAAACTAGCGGCGAATAGAGTGTTCCCCACCACCAGCGGCGTCGAATCTACATCTACCAGTCGTTCGACCTCGCTGCTGCCGCTAGGGTATGCAACGGTACGCTCCCACAACAGACGCCCGCTATCGATTTCGAAGGCAACGATTTTGCCGCTGGCAAATCCGGATAACACCACGCCGCCGCTGATGATAGGCGAACTCGTCCCACGCAGGCTAAGTGATGGCTCAGTTCGCTGCTGCATCCATAGCTGACTTCCATCTCGCGACGAAAGGCCAAAAATTTTCCCATCTATTGTCTGTACGACAACCACGCCAGAAAGCGCTACAGGAGGCGCCAAGACCTCGCTCGACACGGGACTAACCCAACGGCGGGCGCCAGTATTTGGTTCGAGTGCGAATATCTGACCATCCTTACTACCAAGCAAAATGAGGTCATCCCCGAAACCAACCCCACCACCAATCGGTATCTCCGTCTCAACACTCCAGATCTGTTTCCCGCTGTCGATAGCGAGCGCCCTAACTCGCCCACTTGGATCAGCAACGTAGACGATGTCGTTATGAACCAGAGGCGCCAGTGACACTAATCGCTTGCTATCACCCGGACCAACCTGAACCGACCATATCCGTTTGACCTGTGCCGTCGGGGAAAAGTCGATGAGGGGCGATGGCGGCTCTATATTACTCTTAGCACTGCAGGCTATCAGTAACCCAAGCGTAGACACCACCAAAAGCTCTCTCATTCATTGGCCTCCGGACCAAGGGCATCAAGTTTCATACTTAGGGTCGATTTGTACGGTGAAAACTCATCGACTTCCTTCAACGCCATCCGATAGGCTTCACGCGCCGCTTGCTTATCGCCCTTAAGTACAGTCAGATCACCGCGCAACTCATGATAGTCCAACTCAAACCCGGCAATGTCACTAACATCTAGCAAAGACAACGCGGCGTCCACTTCATTCGCATCCGCTATAATGCGTGCTAACCGCAGACGTGCCGCATGCTTAGTGCCGTCATCAGTCGCGTTATCCAACGTCCATTGAAGCTCCCGCCGTGCGTCGTCTATCTTTCCTTCTTCCAGATTAACCCGTGCCGATATCATCGCCGCCAAGCCCGCGTAGGGTGTTGCCGCATAGTCACCCTTCAACGACTCACTTGCTTCGCGAAACTTATCAAAAGCTTTGTCTCGATAGTTATCGACCAAACCATCGTAAATGGCTGATGCCGCTTCGGCTCGTTCCTGCTTGTACTGAGACCAATACTTGTTGCCCATAAGGATGGATAACCCCAAAGCAATACCCAACAACAATGCGTTGCCATAGGTCTTCCACCAAGTTTTTAGCTGTTCGAGTTCTTGGTCATCTGAGTAGGGATCAGCCAATTTAGCCTCCGCTCTACAGTCCTTTCACCATCACAATAGATTGCGCTTCAAATAGTCGCCGATCTCATCGTACGCAATCCGTTGTTGCTCTGTTCCTTGCGTGCGCAGGTCCTTTACGCTGACCACCCGATCTTCGCGTTCCTGCTCGCCAAAAAGCAATGCGAACCTAGCGCCACTCTTGTCGGCCCGTCTAAGCTGGCTTTTGAGATTACCGCCACCGCAATTACACTGAACCGATAGGCCCTGGTTGCGCAGTCTTTCTGAGAGCTTCATGCCCTGCCGTTCCGCCGCCTCACCCAGGATGGCGACATACACTTCAGGACTAGGCTCGGGACCAACAAGATCTTGTTGGTTTAGCAGATCTACCAGCCGCTCCATGCCGATTGCGAAGCCGGTACCCGGCATCGGCTTACCACCCAATTCCTCCACTAGGCCGTCATAGCGGCCGCCACCACATACAGATCCCTGCGCACCGAGCTGGTCGGTGGTCCATTCGAACACGGTATGGGTATAGTAATCGAGCCCGCGAACTAGTTTGTTGTTAATAACGTACGGAATCTCGGCGTCAGCCAGGTAGGCCTGCAGGCCCTCGAAATGGGTACGCGAGGCATCATCCAAATAATCGAGAATGCTCGGTGCGGCCGCAATGATCGGCTGCATTTCCGCAACCTTACTGTCCAGAACCCGCAACGGATTTTTGCAAAGACGTTGAATGCTGTCCTCGTCCAGCTGGTCCCGGTGAGACTCTAGATAACGGACTAGTTCCTTGCGATAGGTGACCCGCGTGTCCGGCGTACCGATGGCATTGATCTCCAAGGTCAATCCGCCGATGCCAAGCGCACGCCATAATCTTGCTGTCAATAGTATAAGCTCAGCATCGATGTCGGGGCCAGGCATGCCAAACGCTTCCACATCAATCTGGTGAAATTGGCGGTAGCGTCCTTTCTGTGGCCGTTCATGTCGGAACATGGGGCCACTGTGCCACAGACGCTGAACCTGATTGTGCAATAATCCGTGCTCGATGCCAGCACGAACAATACCCGCCGTCGCCTCGGGTCTTAACGTAATACTGTCTCCGCTGCGATCATCAAACGTATACATCTCCTTGCCAACGATGTCCGTGGCCTGACCGATAGACCGCGCGAACAACTCGGTCTTCTCTAACAGTGGGGTTCGGATTTCACGGTAGCCGTAAGCGTTTAGAATAGTTTGTACGGTGGCCTCCAAACGTTGCCATCCAGCCATAGCCTCTGGTAACAGGTCATTCATTCCACGAATGACCTGTATACGCCTACTCATTAGGTTGTCCTCAAGGGATGAGAATCAAAAGGGCTGGTCGACGGCTTGTCTGCAGATATCTTCCAGCCCAGATCTTTAGTTATTGTTGGCCGCAGGGACGCCTAACGTAAACCGCGCGACAGTTCCGCTCTTATACCTGCTCGCATCAAAATATTCACCATCAAACTCAAGGCTGACACCATCTGGGTTACCGAGAAACACATTGAACGGAGGCGTTCCCACCAGCGTTACCATCCGTCCTGCCGGCAATAGCATATAGAGCAACCTATTCTCACGGGCATCTCGAATGTCAGCCCACGAAGCCTCATGGGTGTATACCACAAGCTGGGTACCCGCCGCAGCCGACGGCGTCTCAACCATCGACGGCAAAGTGTTGCCCTCGACCCCAATCTTGTCTGGCCCAGTTTTGTACAATGACAAGGACTGTCCATTCTCGGAAGTGTCGGTCTCACCTAGGGAGGGAATCAGCGTCGCCGGGAATTCGGCTCTTGCTGCCAACTCATCGACCCCGGGGTTGATCTCGCTATTAAGTTCCATCGCCACAATATCGGGGCCTAACAAATCCTGCTCTAGTGACGACACGCCCGCTGTATCGGCGTCGACGCTCATGGTTGGCGTATAACTACGTCCTTGCCACCAAACGACTGCGAGCACTATCAATAGACCGACAACCAAGAAGGTCGCAAACCTCACTGGTCGATCCTTCAGCGTTACCTCCGATTCAGGACTCAGTGTACTTAGTCGAGCCGTATACTGGGTACCATTGACGTTGGCATAGGCGGCCAGGATGTCGTCAGGCGATAACTCTAGTACTTGCGCATAGCTACGTAGATAGCCGCGTACATATGTGGATTCCGGCAAGATCGCGAAGTCATCGTTCTCCAAAGCATTGATCTGTGACGTAGAGAGATTCAGGATCTCCGCAACCTCTTCAGGACTGAATCCAAGTTGCTTACGCGCATCACACAAGGTCTTGCCAGGTCCGGCACTGGCCGTGGCTTTATCGCTTGAATCAGTATTTGGATTGGTCATAGAGATCTGAACTAGTTAGTTGCCGATAGCTTACGCAACTCTTTCGCCTCAAGTGAATCAGGAAACTTACCTCTAAGCCGTAACGCATAGCTAGCCTCCGCGTCCTTTGCACGCAGCTTTCCCTCTATCTTCACCGCCAGTAATAGACTCTCCGGCGTGTCATCGGCAATCTCAAAAAATCGCTGTATAAACCCGCGTGCGGAATAAGTCTTGCCGGAGTCGTAGCTAATCTTGGCCATTTGATACAGCGCCGCTTTGCGTTTGGGATTGAGTTTTAGAGCTTCTCTAAAATAGGATGCTGCCGCAACCGGCGCCGGCTTTTTCATCAAACATAAGCCGGCATTGAGGTTTGCTTGGGCCGGTGTGGTGTAGAGTGGGTCCGCCAACGCAAGCTCGAATTGCTTCACGGCCTTGTCGACTTCCCCGCGCTCACAAAGGAAAGCCCCGTAATTGTTACGCGCCTCTGAGTTGTCAGGCTGCGATTTCAGCGCCCGCCTGAAGTGCTTCTCGGCACCGTCGTTTTGCTTGAAACGCCACTGTAGCAACGCCATCACATTGTTTGCCTGCGAATCGTTTGGCGTCAATGCTAGTGCCTTGGAAATATGGTACAAGGCGATTTCCGGCTGTCCTCGCTGGAGATATACTGCCGCTAACTGTGTATTCACTATCACCACATTGTCCTTTCGGGCTTGCAGCGCCTTGCGCTCTTGACTCGAGGCACAACCCATCAGGAGAGTACCTATGAGAATAGCACCAAACACACGGGTCATAGCGTTTGCACTCAAACCGAGCTTACCGCCGATCGCCGAGCTGTACGCCGTGTCCGGTCATCAACCCGCCCTGCTAGCTGCCCGCAGGCTGCATTGATATCATCGCCACGAGTCTTGCGGGTCATTGTCACCAACCCTGCGCTCAGCAACACCTCTCGAAAACGGTCGATAGCGCCATTTGATGAACACCGATAGGTGGCACCGTCTATTGGATTGTACGGGATCAAATTGACTTTGGCGGGCACATTAACCAGGAGTCTAGCGAGTTTGCGCGCATGCTCGAGACTATCATTGACGCCGTCCAACATTATGTACTCGAGAGTCACCCTGCGACGCGGTGCGCCCACCACATAGCGTTCACAGGCGGCAAGGAGCTCCCGGATCGGATACTTCTTGTTCAAAGGTACCAACCTGTCCCTTAGGTCATCCGTCGGCGCGTGCAGCGACACAGCCAGACTAACATGACAATTCTCACGTAGTCGGTCGATACGGGGAACTAGTCCAGCCGTGCTTAAGGTAACACGCCGTCTCGATAGTCCGTAGGCATTGTCGTCAAGCATAAGCCGCATGGCTGAAACGACATTATCGAAATTGAGCAATGGTTCGCCCATCCCCATCATCACGACATTGGTTATCTTCCTTTCCGAATCAGGCTGATAATCAAGAACCCTAGACGCCAGCCATAGCTGCCCAATGATCTCGGCCACACTGAGATTACGATTAAAACCTTGTTTACCAGTTGCGCAGAAGGAACAGTCAAGGGCACAACCTACTTGTGACGAAATGCATAGCGTTCCCCGATCGTGCTCAGGGATAAATACCATCTCAATACAGTTCGAATTTTCAAGCTCCAGTAGCCACTTCCTAGTCCCGTCGCGAGCAAGCTCATCCTTGACGATGGTAGGCGAACTGATACAGGCAAATGCCTCTAATCGCCGGCGGAGCGCCTTGCCCAAGTTGGTCATCGTCTCGAACGAATCACACCCGTATCGATGGATCCATTGCATAATTTGCGTGGCGCGGTAGGGTTTTTCACCGACACTCGCAAAGAATGCCTCTAAACCCCGCCGGTCGAGGTTAAGTAAATTCACTCTTGGATTTTGCCGTGCGGCGCTATTCATTAGCGCATTCGAGGACAGATCTCACCATCGGTAAAGAAATAAGCGATTTCGGTCGTCGCCGTTTCGGGACTGTCAGAACCATGGACTGTATTTCGCTCCACATTCTCCGCAAACTGTGCACGAATTGTTCCTGCGGCTGCCTCTTGCGGGTTAGTTGCACCCATAAGTTCGCGGTTCTTGGCAATAGCGTTTTCACCTTCTAATACGTGTACAACAATGGGTCCGGACGTCATGAACTTTACCAGGTCATTAAAGAATGGCCGCTCCTTGTGTACAGCATAGAAGCCCTCCGCCCGTTGCTTGGTCAAATGCAACATTTTCGCTGCGATAATCTGTAGCCCAGCCTGCTCAAAATGGCGATAAATCTCCCCGATCAGATTCTTAGCCACTGCATCTGGCTTAACGATCGAAAGTGTACGCTCGATTGTCATCAAGAACTCCGCGGATACTTAAGACATCATTGCAAGTCACTAAAGTAACAGGATATTTGGTATAGCGTCTAGTATTCCAGAAGGCAGAGGACTGAGAACTGAAGACAGGAAACGGAGGGCAGACGGGGGTCAGAGGACAGAGGACAATAGACAGATGATAGTGGACTGGGGTTTTCGAGTTTTCAGTCTTCTATCTCTGGATTTCAGTTTACCGAGAATCCTTCTATGTTCTGTCTTCAGTCCGCTAAATATTGAAACTTTCACCGCACCCGCATGCGGTTTTCACATTCGGGTTATGAAACTTAAAGCCCTCATTCAATCCTTCACGGGTATAGTCGAGCTCGGTCCCCTCGAGATAAACGAGGCTGTCCTCATCAACGATAACCTTGAGACCACGGCTCTCGAATACCTGATCCTTGGGTTCGATGGTGTCCGCATAATCGACCACATACATTAACCCCGAGCATCCGGTGGATCTCACCCCAACCCGTAGGCCCTCACCCTTGCCCCGGTGGGCCAGGTATGCTCTCACGTGTTCTGCTGCCGCTTCAGTTAGAGTAACCGCCATTTAGTACCTCCCAACATTATGAACTCATGCACCGGCCGAGCTAGACGCGCCTTGAACTATCGTCGTGCTATTGTGCCCTGCGTGCGCTCGTTTTGTCGCGACGCGATTTCCCTGACGTTGTCTCGGCTAACCAGATCGCTCAACGTAATGCTGTTGAGAAACTCGTAGATCCGATCACTAAGTTTCTCCCAGAGATAATGGGTCAAACAAATCTCATCATCTGGACACTTATTATCACTGCCACAGCCGGTGGCATCGATATTCTCATTAATCGCGACCACAATCTGGGCCACTGAAATCTCGTCTGGGTCTTTGGCCAGATTATAGCCGCCGCCAGGGCCACGAATACTATCGACCAGGCCATACCGCCGCAGACGTGCGAACAACTGTTCTAGGTACGACAACGAGATTCCCTGGCGTTGAGCAATGTCGGCCAGTGTCACCGCTCCCTGCTCGTAATGCAGCGCCAAATCCAACATCGCCGTAACCGCGTAACGCCCTTTTGTAGTCAACTTCATCCGTGGTACCTTTTCAATCAAAGGGTTACAAATCAGTCTCCCTACTTTACTTAGTCAACGATTTGTCGCAGACGTTCCCTTCCACCGCCAAAGCCTTAGTACTCATTATACTCTATTAGCATATTCTAATATATACAGGCCTGAATTAGCAAGCCCGCTTGCCACCGTGTCGCTGGACTGCCGTCAGTATGCCGCGAAGAATATTGACCTCGTTTTCGTCCAGACACGCGCGATTGAACAATCGATAAAGTCGGCGCATCAGCTTTCTCGGGTTTTCAGGGTCGAGAAAGCGGATTTCGTGCAGCACCTCTTCCAAATGACGATAAAAGCGATCTATTTCCTCATTGCGCGCCAACGGCACATGTGCTTCGTGCCATTCGCGGGGTGTCGTGTTTTGCGCTTGCCGGCTAGCGCGCAATATTTCGTAACTCATAACCTGTACGGCGCAAGCTAGATTCAGTGAACTGTATTGAGCGTTTGCTGGAATATCCACAACGAACTGGCATTGATCAAGCTCAGCATTGGTTAGCCCCATCTTCTCTCGCCCGAAAACCAACGCCACCGGCCCGTGCTCGGCTTCTGCCACAAGTTGCTGCGCACCCACATCAGGTTCTAACGATGGCCAGGGAATTGCACGCGTACGGACACTTGTACCAATCACTAGACGCGAACCCTCGAGCGCCTCGGTTAGTGATTCGCTACAGGTAATGTCAGCCAACACGTCGTCGGCACCTGCCGCCCGTGCACGCGTTTCCGGCCCCGCGTAATCGACAGGAGTGACAAGGTGTAGGGCATGCAGGCACATCGTCTTCATCGCGCGAGCCACCGCACCGATGTTTCCCGGATGACTAGGATTGACAAGGATTATGCGAATATTCTCAAGCGATATATTCATTCCTGATTAATCGCTAACTGGATATAGCCCCAGCCGCAGTAGCTTTGTCTTTGCATGTATAACGTGCGCTTATACAATGCATGTCATTTTCATGTTTACCAATACCTGAAATCATAATGCATCCTCTAATTAATACTGCTATCAAGGCTGCTCGTCGTGCTGGCAACGTTATTATGCGTCACTTGGACCAGCTTGAACGCCTCTCCATAGAGACGAAAGGCCGTAATGATTTTGTAAGCGAGGTCGATCGCCAGGCGGAAGAGGAGATCCTTAAGATCATCCATGCCGCCTACCCCGACCATGGCATATTAGCTGAAGAAAGCGGGCAAAAATCGGGAAACGATTATCGATGGATAATCGACCCACTGGATGGCACCACTAACTATCTTCATGGTTTTCCACAGTTTGCCGTATCCATTGCTATAGAGCACCGCGGTAGGTTGGAACAGGCTGTCGTGTTTGATCCCCTGCGTAACGAGCTGTTTACCGCATCTCGTGGTAGCGGGGCTCAATTGAACGAGCGTCGCATGCGCGTAAGCCAGATCGTGAATCTGGAATTCGCCCTGCTGGGCACTGGCTTCCCTTTCAGGGCGGAGAAACACCTCGAAGCATGGATCAACAGCTTCCGGGCGTTGCTTATGCATAGCAGCGGCGTACGCCGAGCCGGTTCAGCCGCACTTGACCTCGCCTATGTGGGCTGTGGCCGTCTAGATGGGTTTTGGGAGATAGGCTTGAATACCTGGGATATCGCGGCCGGCGCCCTGTTAATCGAGGAGGCCGGCGGGCTCGTCGGTGATTTTTCAGGGGGCCGGGAGTTTTTGGAAACAGGTAGTATCGTCGCTGGAAACCCGCAAATCTATGACAAGCTATTACCCTTTATCCGGGCTCACATGCCTGTGGATTTGAAACGCTGATACGATTTCAACTTGAATCAACTTTCGTAAATACGATTTGATCGAACGAAGCGGTGCGTTCCAGTAATTTCAGAGGACGGACGATTTTAGGCTTCTCGTCGCCAACGACCAAATGCAGGCTGCGCCCGGGCTCGTAGACACCCCTTGTTAAGATGAGGGTGGCTGGCCGTTGCAGTACTGGCATCGCCGGCAATAATAGTGCCTGCGTATAACGCCGGCCGGTGCCAGGCAGATGGTTGGCGGCTGGCTTCACTGCCACTGGTGTCACATTGGGCGCTAGTCTTTCAGCGCCCATCTCGACCTGGTTGCTATCGGGGCTCTTTATCCAACGGACGACACCAGCCTGCCACGTGCCACCGTCATTAGAGGCCTGTATTCCTAATAAGTCGCCAACCCGCACGTGGGCACCGACCTCTCCTTCGCGTGCCAACAACAATCCCTCTGCACTTTCATCGCGCAGTTGCCAACGATCAACCGGGAAGGCGTCGGGTACTGCGAGCTTGGCCTCAGGAAGCCAGCTAGGCGGAGCCGACACGTTGCTGGCCTGTGCATCAGCCGCGGCCATCAAGGTCTCGGGCTGTCGATTCTCATCATTTCTGAATTTCGGTGGTACTTTTCTCGATGCCCGTTGTAGTTCTTTTGGCTTCTCTTCAACCTCCGCTTCGGGTGACTTAAACGGTTTGCGGCCACCAGCAAAAAAATGCAACGCATTAATTCCAGTGCACAATGCGAGTAGGCCACGCGTCTTCGTACGAGAATACACACGTTTTGGCGTCAGCCCCCAAAACTTGATCATTCTTTTGAGTACATCCCGACAGGCAATATTACTCATCGCCGTACCGAGGCTCAGAAAGCTGCCCGACTCGCCTTGTTCCAATCGTTTCATATAACCATGTACGGTCCGTGCAAGTTCGATCGTACTTAGCACACGATGATGTTCAGACCCTTGCGTCTGATCCTGCTGCGTGAAGGGCGCAGGCGGTGCATCCGCTGATAGATCGATTAGAAAGCGGCCCACAGGATCAGCGACGTTCACTTGATCTTCGATGGTTGCCTTATCAGCCCGCGACTCCAGAAAGCTCTTAACATAATTGCATTCGTTTTGCGGGAGCTGGTATGGATTGCAAAGCGCGAGCAATACGATCTGCAGATAACGTTCCGAGATTGTTACCGTGCTTTTGTTCTCTTCAGAGATTTCGATAGGATAAGACAAGCGACCGTGCTGCTCGGCGTATCGATACAACACGTGTATCTCTTTCCATACCTCTGGTGCCGGCGGCATGTAAACTTGGTACGACCGCGCCAGCACTTCGCCCAGATACCTTAGCGCTCGCTCGGTCACCATTACTAGTAGGTTCTTCTTTCCCCACGGGCGACGTGTCGCGTGAAGATCATGGATGACACATTTGTAACCGATGGCCATCTCCAGATGGAGCTGGCAGATAAACTCGGCCAACTTCCTCACTTCCGGCGGTAACGGCAAAGCCAGGCCAACTAACTGGGACTGCAGCACAGAAGAGACCATCGCCACTGGCCCCTTATAGAGCTCCATTAAATCGAGACGGCTCTGCATCGTCAGCTCAAGCCGATTCAGCGTATACAGGGCCTGATAGATATCCCGCGCTGCTTCGCCGCTGTCGGCCAGTGGCAGGGACTCGAGCCACGCACGCGCCTCTTTTGGGTTTGTCTCGGCTGCCCAGGCCGACACTTCCTTCTCAGGAATCAACAATGCCAAGTGGTTCACTAACAACCGCTCCTGTTCTGGGAGGCTTTTAGGCCTTGTTTTATAGTATTAATAGGTCACTGGCGTGGTGGCATCCCGTGCCGCTACCGGACCGGATGGTCGTTGTATTCTCCGTATATCTACTATATGTATAGTCGCTAGCGTCATCGCGTGACTGGATGGGATGACAACGGCAGAGCGTGTTCAACCTTGTATGGCCGCTGCTCCCGGTCGGTGCTCGCAACTTAGTGCCCTACGGATCATAACGGTTAAACTAGGGATAGAGCGAACGTCTACCTGGCTACCGGTAGTTCAAAGAGGAATATTCGTTGAGTATTGTTGCTATCGTCGGCCTCGGATATGTCGGCCTACCCCTAGCGGTCGAGTTTGGGAAGAAACGAGAGACCTTTGGCTATGATTCCGACGCTGACAAGGTCGAGGCATATCGGCGCGGTGCCGACCCCAGCGGCCAAGTAACCGCCGACGAGCTGAATGCAGCCGATAGGCTCACGCTCACATCAGACCCCAGCGTACTAGCTAACGCCGATTACATAATCGTCGCCGTGCCCACACCCGTGGATAAGGCCCATCAACCAGACTTCCAACCGCTACTGGCAGCGAGCCGCGCCGTCGGCGCCCACATGAAAAAGGGGTGCACCGTCATCTACGAATCCACAGTCTACCCAGGCGCCACCGAGGAGATATGCATACCGGTATTGGAGCAAACATCCAACATGACGTGGAAACGGGATTTTCGCGTTGGCTATTCGCCTGAACGCATCAACCCTGGCGACAAAGAACACACGCTAACGAATATCGTGAAAGTCGTAAGCGCAGATGACCAAGACACTCTCGAGCGTATTGCTAGCTTATACGAAGAGATCGTCATTGCTGGCGTCCATCGTGCCCCCAGCATAAAAGTAGCCGAAGCCGCTAAAGTGATAGAAAATACTCAGCGCGATCTCAACATCGCACTCATGAATGAGCTTGCCATCATTTTCAATCGAATCGGCATCGACACTCTCGATGTGTTGCAGACGGCCGAAACCAAATGGAACTTCCTACCGTTCAGGCCCGGACTGGTTGGCGGTCATTGCATCGGCGTCGATCCCTATTACCTCACTTACAAAGCGGAAATGTTGGGATATCACCCGCAAGTCATACTAGCTGGCCGCCAGATCAATGATGGCATGGGCAAGTACATCGCCGAACAGGCGATCAAATGCATGATCCACCACGGTGGGCCTATAAAGGCGGCCACGGTGAACATCCTCGGACTCACTTTTAAGGAAGACTGCCCTGATCTGCGAAATTCTCGTGTCATCGACGTCATTAACGAGCTTAAGTCTTACGGCGTCAGGGTGTGCGTCCATGATCCAATAATAACCAGTGCCGAAGTCCGGCGCGAGTACGATATAGACCCCATGGACTGGGACGAACTGCCGGTCGCAGACGCAGTGATTGTTGCGGTTGCCCATCGAGAGTTCATCGACAAACCTATTGCCGCGTATACAGAGAAGCTCATTGCCAATGGTTGCTTCGTCGACGTCAAGTCTCGCTTTGACGCCGATGAGCTGCGTCGCGCCGGGGTAACCGTCTGGCGACCATAGGCACGCATTCCCATCATTGTCCCCATTGCGTGTATCATTGGCGCCTTCTGAAAGAAGTTTGGAGCGCAGCGATTAGCAATGACCTATGTGGTCACCGACAGTTGTATCAAGTGTAAGTACACAGATTGTGTCGAGGTATGTCCCGTAGATTGTTTTCATGAAGGGCCGAACTTTCTGGTCATCGACCCTGATGAGTGCATCGATTGCACGTTGTGTATTCCGGAGTGCCCGGTCGATGCGATTTATGCGGAAGACGACCTGCCGGAAGAATTTCAGCATTTTCTAGGGCTCAACGCAGAATTGACCAAGGACTGGCCAGTCATTACCGAAATGAAGCCCGCGCCTGCCGACGCGGCTGAGTGGGACAAAAAGACAGATAAACTGCAATACCTCGAACGCTAGCCTGCGTTTTCCAATGGGTGTGATCGCGCAGACGCACCTGGATCTAACCGCTATGCATGGCTGCTCTCGCACGTCCGGCAACTCGGTAACTGCTCCCGGCAACTGCTCCATGCGTTGCTCTACCTCCCTGCGTCCTTGCAGGTCGCCGGCGTTACTCTAACTCCTACATCTCGGCAATTGCTCCGGCATTGCTCTACTTTCCTACGTCCATGTAGGTCACCTGTAGTCGTGCTCCTCGACCGCTGTTCCCGACGCGGTTCTACCTCCTGCATCCATGCCCATCAGAACAATCCCGGCCATGCACGTCAGAACAATCCTTGCCCTGTGGGACGCAGGTGCGATGGAGGTCACACAAAAGGATTGGTGGAACATTCTCGCCAACGGGTTAACCCCACCTAGCTTAGGTACCATGGGCGACCCCTCACCGCGTTCCTCTGCTGATACCGTACTCGTCTCCTACGGTGCGAATCCTCTGCGAGTAGTTTCAGAACAACTACTTGCAGAAGCGCAGCCGAGCCCAATCGACCTTAGCAACACCGTCGTATTGTTGCCCCATCAGGGCGCGGTGCCACGATTCCGACGCGTATTGCTTGACGCGGCGAGCGACCTTGGGTTTCCAGCATTGTTACCGCCTTACGTGGGCGCCCACCCTAGGTGCATGGCTACCAAACTTCACCGACAACAAACATAGACGCCTCAGCAATACCGGCAGAGAGATCTTATTGCTTGAGGCATTGGCCGAGCACCCACGACTAATCGAGCGATGGGGCACGTGGCCACTTATCGATGGGCTGCTCAAATTATTCGATGAACTCAGCCTAAATAACGTCGGCTTACCCGACGAACTCGATAGATTTACACACTTACTTGCGGACGCCTATGGTGTATCCGAGCCACTGCCGGCGCCGCTCAGTGATGAAGCGCAACTTGCCCTCACGCTTTGGAAGGCCTGGGAACGTGAGCTTAGAGATCAGGCGTCTCACGATATTACACAATCCACGCTGGCCGCCCTCAAACAGAGTCTGAGCCAAATTCGATCTGATGTGATTATCTATCTGATTGGATTCGTCAGGTTTAGTCGCGCCGAAGTTGATTGGGTCCATGCGCTTCAGGCCCGCCGACAGATCCGACTGATGCTTCACGGCCAAGCTGGTGGCCACCACTATCACCCGGATGCAGCCATCACACAGCTTCTGAAACAACTCGGGCAAACGGAAACGCCAGCGGCGGCCAGGTCAGCCTACGGCACCTTTCTGGACAACGTTTATAACGTAGATAGTGCGACAATGTTAGAACGTGCTCGCGCTCAGGCGTGCGCGCAACCGGTCAGCCCCGCCAACGGTCGATTAATTGTATGTGAAGCGGGCAACTTCGAGGAAGAGGCCCGTACCGTCGATCTACAAGTGCGACGTTGGCGATTACAACGTTTAAAGCATATCGGAGTAGTGACCAATGACCGCAAGCTTGCGCGGCGGGTGCGAGCACTCCTAGAGCGCGCCAACCTCTTTTAAATGATGCTGCCGGACGGGCGCTCTCCACCACAAGCGCGGCCACCGCATTGGTCCGGTGGCTGGACTGTATAGAACAAAACTTCGCTCATACTCTGCTTTTCGATCTACTACGGTCGCCGTTTGTCTCTCTGGGCTTACCGTGAGACAAACTTGAGCAGGCAGTCGTAGCGTTCGAGCAAAGCATAGTTCTACGCCACAACCTTGCATTTGATCTAACTAGATACCGGCATGCGCTGCACCGCGATCGACAGCTGATTGACGAACGCTATGGTCAGGGCACCGCGACAATCATCGGTGATTTGCTGGAAGGTTTAGAAAACGCGGCACGGCCCCTGAAGGCGACACTCGGTGAGCATCGGCGATCAGCTGGCGACTATATGGCCGCGCTAGAGAAGAGCCTGCAAGTACTCAGCATCGCTATGCGCTATGGCCAAGACGAGGCCGGGATACAGTTACTGCGCGAACTCGACGATATGCGTAACGCACTTCGGGGACGTCGTTTGCGCTTAGGATGATCAGAGTTTCGCGACTAGCTTAGACGCAACTTGGAGCGTTGTAACTTTCAGCCACCCATGAAGGGTGGCGATGTCGAACTAATGGGGTTTACCGAAAGCCGGCTGTACCGCTTCGACGGCGTAATCATCGCTGGTGCCCTACGCGACAATCTTCCTGGACAGGCCGATCACAGAATGTTCTTCAACGAAGGTGTCCGTACACAACTCGGGCTGCCAAGCCTTACCCATCGTCGTGATGCTCTGTTTCACGACTTCCGTCGCTCACTCGAGTCGGCCACGCACGTGACCATCACCTTTCGACAAGAAGACCAAGGTGAAACCGCGATCGCCAGCCCCTGGGTAGAACGTCTGCGCGCCTTCCACTACATTGCTTACGGTAACAGGTTGGAAGATGAGAAATTCGCGCAGCTCGTGAGTTCCGATCTCACCCATATCGTATGTACCGATAAAACTGAGATGCCGCAGCCGCAAGGCCATCCCTCGGCCATCCTACCGAAAGAGCTCGTCTCGAATTCCCTTTCAGCCAGTACTCATCAACGCATGATTGATTGCCCGTACCAGTTCTTCGCTATCGATGGGCTTTCCCTAGATCGGACCAATGATGTACGTGAAGAGTTGGAGAAACGGGATTACGGTGTTCGTGTGCATCGTATCTTGCAAGCGTTTCATCTTGGGGCACCAAGATTACCAGGTCCTTTCAAAAAGCAGCTGGACCCTAACACCAGAACGGAAGCTAAAGAACTGCTACTAGAAATCACTCGCGCGGCGTTCGCCGACGATATCAACGCCAACGTCTTTGCGCGTGGTTGGCTATTGCGATGGCAAGCAACCATCGATCCTTATCTCGATGGGCAACTACACCGTGAGCAGCAGTGGCGCCCATTCGCCAGCGAAACCACTCAGTACCGCAAACAATCGGATGGTACGACCGATGTAATGCTAAAGGCACGCATCGATCGACTCGATCAGAGCGATCAAGGGCAAGCGGTTGTTGGCTATAAGACCGATCGAGTCCGCGATATGGTGACCGTGATCAGTGGTGAAAATATTCAGTTACCGTTCTATGCCCTAACCCTGGAGCATGCAGTCACACAAGCGCTTTTTCTAGAACTCAGCCCTACCAAGGTCTTGGACCGCGTGCGCATAGACAGCGCTGATCTAGACTTGGTCATCACACAAGTAAAAAATCGGCTGCTGGCACTGCAAGCGGCGCTTGAAAAGACAGCCGCCCTGCCGGCATGGGGTGATGACCAGATTTGTGCTTATTGCGATGTTCAGGGTCTATGCTGGAAAGAGATGTGGCTCGAAACTAACGAGGAACTGTTCGCGCCTTGACCACCCTCAAAAAAAGGGCGATCTGGCGATCGCCCATGTGGGTTTCACGAATTGTCCGCTATCCTCGGCCCGGCGTCCCGGTAAGAGAGGCACAGGCAATCGTGTAAGGCACTACACCGTGATGCCGGTGAGTTAAAGCTATATCTATAACAAGCGTCCTTGTTACTCATCACTCTATTGAACGCATCAGAAAAGTCAAGAACCACGCGCTGTCGATATCGGCATTTACAATAAGAAATGATTATATATCAATTTGTTATGGAACAAATCAGATTTTCAAAATTATGAATCATTTGCGCTTACTCCGCGCCGCCAACAACGGACAGCTCCCCCAGTATGCTCAAGTCAGCTACCGACCCTAATACCAATGTCGCCATGCGCGCGGCCGCCGGCACCGGGAAAACCTGGCTGCTCACGAGCCGGTTAGTCAGCCTACTACTCAGGGGGGGCGCCGCCAGGGCCAATACTGGCCATTACTTTCACCCGTAAAGCGGCGGCGGAGATATATCGTCGTTTGAGCAAGCGCCTTCTCGCCATGGCGTCGGCCGAAGGGCAACTAGTAGATCTCGGTATCACTCCGACGAAAGCGCTGCTTAGCGAGGCACGCGACCTTTTCGAAAGGCTGTTATCCACCGAACACGAACTACGTACAACTACGTTCCACGCTTTCTGTCAGGAGATCCTAAGACGATTCCCACTTGAAGCCGAGGTATTGCCGAGCTTTGAACTACTCGAATCAACAGCTGAACTCGAGCAAGCCGCGTGGCAGGCGTTGGAACAAGAAGCCACACGCGACCCAAGCCGTCCGCTTGCACTGGCGATAGATACGCTACTACAAGTCGGCGGTGGTGCTATTTAGCGCGCGTCGAGCGCTACAAGCATTTCTTGGGCACCGCAACGACTGGTGGGCTTATACCGAGAGTGAAGCTGACCCACTGGCATTTGCGGAGCGGCAGCTACGCACCCTGCTTGAAAACGACGATGAAAAAGACCCTCCCTTCTAGACAAGCGCTGATGCCGTAATTGTGCCGAAGCTTCAACGTTACGTTGAATTGCTGTCCCGTCACCCGACCGCTACCAATCTTGATCGAGCCACACAACTCGAGAGCGCATTAAATCAGCAAGCGCTCACGGCAGATGATCAAGTAAAGATCGAGGGTCTATTCCCGACCGCTTCGGCACAGATTCGTAAGGTGTCACGCAGCCAGCGACTTGAAGCCAACCTTGGTAAAGGAGATTGCAAGGAGTTTCTCGCCCTGCACACCACGATCGGTAAGCATTTGAAACAATTTCGCGAACACCGCCTAAGACGACAAACATTTGCTATCAGTATGGCATGGTACCGCTGTGGTCAGTGTCTGCTTCATCATTTTCAGCGTTTAAAGTCGCAACAAGGTTTCCTAGATTTCAACGACCTGGAATGGCAAACCTACCGCTTGCTTAACCGTAGTCAACATGTCGAATGGATACAATACAAGCTAGATCAACGTATCGATCACCTTCTGGTCGATGAATTGCAGGACACTAATCCCACGCAATGGCGATTGTTATTGCCGCTACTGAAGGAGATGGCTGCCGGCAATACACAGCGACGACGAAGCGTATTTATTGTTGGAGATGAAAAACAGTCCATCTATGGGTTTCGCAGAGCCGACCCGGGTCTTTTTAACACGGCGCAAGAATGGCTGACAAATCACGTGGGCGCGACTGTACTAACTCAAGACAAATCCCGGCGACCGTCTAGTGCCATTGTACAGTTTGTCAATCTTGTCTTCGGTAATGAGCACAAAAGGGCAGAGACGAGTAGTGGTTCAGACCACTATGGAAACGAGTTTGAGCTGCGAAACTTTCGCGATCATAGCACTTACCATGAGCAACGCTGGGGAAGGGTCGAGTTACTGCCGCTTATACGTTGGGCGCAACCTTCATGCGTCGAAGTACCAACACAACTTCGCACCCCCCTGCGTCAGCCACGCACAGTAAAGGAGGATGAACGATATCGAGAAGAAGGCCGCCTTGTCGCCAACAAAATATCAGCACTGATCGGACAGACGATAGATGATGATGGCGTGCGTCCATTGGACTATGACGACATCATGATCCTGTTGCGAGATCGAACCCACGCAGCAGCTCTATGAGTCAGCCCTTCGCCGCGCCGGTATCCCTTATGTCGGTGCCGGACGCGGAACATTCGTTGCATGCTTAGAGATTCAGGATCTTATGCATCTGCTTCGATGTCTGGTCGTACCCTATGACAATCTGGCCTTGGCTTCTGCCCTGCGTTCGCCGGTGTTTGCTTGCAGCAACGAGCACCTGACCCTACTCGCAGGCAGCGGCCACCCAAACCACTGGCGCGAGCGCCTCGCCAAACTCGCAACAACACTACCGGAGCATCACCCATTGGCACGCGCCCATCACCTGATCGAGCGCTGGAGCCGAGTGGCTGACACCATTCCGTTACATGATCTGTTGGACAGAATCTATAGCGAGGGTAATGTCATTGCGCGCTACGTAAGTAGCTCACCGTCGCATTTACAGATTCGTGTCCAATCCAACCTACGCCGATTCCTGCAGCTGGCCTTAGAAGTGGATCATGGCCGATATCCCAGCCTGTCTCGGTTCCTGAATCGTGTCCCCCTGCTTGCGGATGAGGATCGTTACGCACTAGCAGACCTAACGAGCAGCAATCGTAGTCACGTCCACATCATGACAATCCACGCCGTCAAGGGTCTGGAAAAGCCGGTGGTGTTTCTTGTCGATGCCATGCGTAACTATCGCGGCCGAAATGCCGGACTGCAAACACTCATTGACTGGCCAGTCGAATCGGCGCGGCCCAGACACCTCCATCTAATCGGCAAGAATGAAGACCTAGACAGCACAAGTCGTCAGATATTGGATCGAACAAGTGCGGCTGCCCAGCGCAAAGAAACGAACCTACTCTATGTTGCCCTTACGCGAGCCAAGCACGCGCTTTTTATCTCTGCGTGTGAACCTGGTCGCAGGACATCGCGTGGTTGGTACCACTATATCGAGAAGCGCATCAAGCTAATGATGGCCGACAACAATCGAGCATTATCTGGACTCGATATCAGACTAACTGCCGATCATGCCGGAGGTGGTGTCGTCATTGAACAGGGTGTGGCGCCTGCGGCCCTTGATCGACTCGATCTGCCGGGCGAACCGGCTGACGAAGTCATCGATCCGGCGCTTGCGAAACCCCTCAAGCACGATCAAGGCTCCGCTTTGATTAGTCCCAGTACCGTCGGCAAGCTTCAAAATACCGATATCGCAGAGCCTGCGGGTCCTGTCGGCCCAGCGCACGTACGCGGTATCGTTATCCATCGTATGCTTCGGTTGCTCACCAGCAACATCGATCGAACCTCCGTCGAGGAACATCTACACTTCGAATTTCAAGACACGTTATCGAAATTATCGTTTGGTACCTACTGGCGGGAAGCATGCGCAGTTATCGGCCATCCGGAATTCAAACCCTTTTTCGATCCTCGTGAGTATGAGGAGGCCAGAAACGAAATGCCCATACTCTTTCGACACAAGGGTAAGAATGTATACAGTGCCGTCGATCGGTTAGTCATTCGCAAAAACGAAATCTGTATTTTGGACTACAAAACACACGATGTTCGATACGAGGAAGCAGTTGCCACTGCCGACACCTTCTACGGCCAGATGCATCTGTACGCCACTGGTATCCGAAAACTGTGGCCAACACACAAGTTACTAGTATTGCTGTTGTTTACTGCATTACCGACGATCGTCGACATCAGTACCGCAATCGAGAGCGAGAAAGACTGTACGACAGCATTAAGCGATACGCCACCATAGAGTTTCAATATGTCGGGGTTGGAACCTAGCGAGCGATTACGACCTTGTTTCGCCCGGTCTGTTTTGCGCGGTAGAGAGCGGCGTCCGCCTGTTCCAGCAGTGCGCTAGCAGGGTCGCTACCCAACTCACCGGAGCGGCGGTCAAGTACTGTTAGCCCAGCAGAAAGCGTCACCGTAAGGCGATCCTTAGTACCAGTGGTGAAGGACGCGCACTCGACGATATGACGTAGGCGTTCGGCAATGGCACTACCCTGTTTTTCAGAAGTCTCGGGCAACAGCAACACAAACTCCTCACCGCCATACCGTGCCAGCACGTCGCTGGCACGAAGATCCTTGCCAAGCAAATTCGCCACTTGCCGCAACACCCGGTCCCCCACCTGGTGACCAAAGGTGTCATTGACCTGTTTGAAGTGATCGATATCCACCAGCATACAAATCAGTGAGCCGCCCCGCCGGCTCCAACGCGTGAGTTCTTCGTGTAGCCGTCTGTCGAAAAATCGCCGATTGGCAATGCTGGTCAGGGGATCGGTGAGTCCATCTGCCTTCAAACGTTCTCGATTAACCACATTATCGATACACATAGCGCTTACTGCCGCCAAATGTTCCAAAAAATCAGTAGCGGCATTCTGTTGGTAGTGCGTGGGATGACGACTGGCCTGATTGAGTGAGCCAATGAGCTTGCCGCGCAAAACCAGTGGCATTAGCGCCATCGAAGCCAATTGATCTTTGTAAGATGGGAACAACACCGACTGCAGGTTAGCGTTGCACGGCCCTAAATTTGGTCTCGGCGAATCCGAAAACAATGACTCCAGCGAATCGCGGCTTATGGTGACAAACTCGCTGTCGTCCAAACGTGGTTCAGTCTCTTGGGCAAGTAGCCGCGCCAACGCATAGTCCGGGTCCAGACAGGCGATGCTGGCGCAGCTAACGTTCGGAAAGGTATCGCGGATACCGCCGATGAGTAACTTGATCAGTTCGCGCAGAGAAGGCGCCCCAATGATGTCGACTTCGATGTGCCTAAAGCCCAGCCAAATGCGCTCATTGTCGCGAATCTGGGCCTGTATTTGGGCCAGATCTTCGCTGTTGTCTGTAGGCCAAGAATCTCGTGTCACCAATCGGGGGTCCTCGGGCTAGCACCACGACGACTTCAGCCAGCAACTCGTTACTACACGACGCCTGGGTGCCATTTTCCGACGGCATCCACCACCTGGGCACACCAACATAACGTCCTACCTGGCTGTGGTCAATCCAAGGGAGTGTCGCTAAGTATTTGAGGAGAGGCTACTTTGTAGCGACCTGACTTGGTGACAGGCGCGGGCCATCGGCCACGGATTTGAGTGACAATGCGCGGCACCCCCCGAGGCAGACCCGTCAAAACCCCGGCGCGAGCAGCGCGTCACCATGCTAGATAGCCACCCCACCCTTTCTGTCCTTTAGAATCATCTGCATGACTTTCAAGATGTTATGAGCCTACCCGACTTTTGACCATGGCCGATACGCCAACCTAGCGCCGCATCGGTTAGTGGAGTTTTCGGCACATTAAATGCACGAAATGTTCTGGCTGGGATTTCGTAGGTGCAAAAGGATGAAGTTTACCGACAACAAGGACACGTTGACGCTGGCTGAAACAGTCAAGCGTGCGTTTTCGACACTGACCGCTCACAGTCGCCGTGGGATCTATTTGCTGGCCACCGGCTTTCTTGCCCTCATCATTGTGGCCGCTGTTCCCACTACTGAGCCCCTAGACCCTCCTCCATCGCCCCCAGGCTATGCACATAGCACGGCCAAAGGTGACCTACGCGCGTTGCGAAACGCAATTTGGGATGCAGAGGATGCCCTCGAGCGGCTCCTGCCTATCGCCAACACCGACAGCCAAGAGACCTCCCATCACCGAATCCATCAGGCCCGACTCCGAGTCGGCAAATTGCAAGAGTACGACTGGATCAGAACCAACCCGGATAGCCTAGAGACCGTCCGCGCGCTATCGGCCGATCTCGAGAGTTTGATGATGCGGACAGAAGCGGCAGTTCGATCGCCACGGTTCAACCACCCGCCCGCAGGGCTCATCTCGCGGTGGCGTTCCTCGACTCAAGCACGGCGTGCGACACAGGTTCAGCCAGCAACTTATCATCGTATGATTGCACTGTATGGATCCTCTCCCGAACACAACCAACTAAAGTTGTTGCGTGACGCAGTGCAACCGCTATTTGTTAAAATCTGGCGACGCCTACGAGTACTCGAAAATGATTTCGATGTGTTGGCACCCGAGGACACCGCCACCGTACAAAGTGCTAACAAATACGGTCGCTCGGGGAATCTTTGGAGTCTCGTGCTGTTCGGTTTAATTGCGACTGGCGTCGGATTTGTGCTGTCTGAGTATAGCGGCCGTCGTCCACTGGCGGGTGACGTACCAAATGTTACTCCCACCATCTCGGGTTACAGTCTAGACAGTCAATCCCCAGGATGCGTTCAAGAAACTGAAAATCCAATAACAGCGCTGCGAGAGCGACATGCACGACAGCATCGACTCGAATTGATCCTAGATCATGCGCCACAGGCCATCATCACGTTTAATGCCACAGGGGTAATCGATAGTACCAACCAAGCAACAGTGAAGTTATTCGGCTATCGAAAAGATAAAATGGTGGGCGAGCGTGTTAGTTTGTTGATCGTACCGCCAAACACATGGAACGGCAAGAAAGACTATTTGTCCTATTTCCTTAATACCGAGTTGGAGCGTTTTATCTCGGCAGAAGGTGAAGTAGTCGGACGCCGCAACGAAGGTGCCACCTTTCCCATGGCTATCAGGTTAAGTGCGCCAACCTTAGACGGTGAACCGCTGTATACAGCGCTGTTATCCGACATTAGCGAGCACAAGGCTATGCTCGACAACCTTACCGCAATGGCCGAACACGATGGTCTTACCGGTCTCTATAACCGCACATACTTTCAACAAGAACTAGACCGTGTGGTGGATCGTGCCAGACGGACGGGTCGGCGCTATAGCTTATTGTATATCGATCTCGATAACTTCAAGTTCATCAATGACACACTTGGACACGCTGTCGGGGATCGTCTTCTAGGCGAGATCTCCAAAGAGTTGCTCAAACGTGCTCGCAAGAGTGACTTGGTTGCCCGTTTTGGTGGCGATGAGTTCACCGTACTTCTTTACGATATTGACCCAAAGTTGAGTGTTGAGGTCGCCGAGTCGTTTCACAAAAAAGTGTCAGATTACGTCTTTGTACACGGTGGTGAGGCAATTCAGGTGAGCTGCTCAATTGGAGCTGCCGTTATTGGCGCCGAGAGTACAAGCGCCGAGGAAGCACTATCGAGGGCCGACCTGTCATGTCACCTGGCGAAACGCAGTGGTCGTAATCGCATTCACCTATTCAACCCAGCCGATCATGCCGATGTCGCTACGATGACTGCCGACATGGGCTGGTCAAGACGTATTAAACATGCCATCGACAATGGGCGATTCGCACTCGCCTGCCAACCCATCGTATCTACGCAGGACCGCACGCTCGAATCATTTGAGGTCTTAATTCGCATGTTAGATGAAGATGAAAGTCTGATCATGCCCGAGGGCTTTTTGGCTACAGCAGAGCGGTTTGGGCTCGCAAACGACATCGATAGATGGGTCATCGTCCACAGCATAGATAACCTGATAGAGCAGCGACGTACGGCTCCGAACACACGTTACTCCATCAATCTCTCAGCCCAGACGCTGTCTGATCCTTCTATTTGTGACTTCATCGTCGAGAAGCTCGAAACCAGTGGCCTCCACCCCACCGCACTAACTTTTGAAATTACGGAAACGGCGGCCATCGCAAATATGTACGTGGCGACTAAGCTCCTATCCCGATTGCAACGAATCGGCTGCAAGATCGCACTGGATGACTTCGGTTCGGGCATGCCATCGTTTGCGTATCTCAAGAACCTACCGGTGGACATCGTCAAGATCGATGGGCATTTCGTAAAACAACTCGCCGAGAGTCCGGTCGATCAGACAATAGTTAAGGGCATGAATGAAATCGTTCATGCCTTGGGGAAAAAAACGGTTGCGGAGTTTGTAGAAAACGAAGAGAGTTTTCGTCTTTTGGCTGCCTACGGCGTCGATTACGCCCAGGGCTATTACCTTGGGCGACCGGAACTTAAGGGTTGATGTACAACAGCAACACGGCCTAGAGCGCGAGCTACTGATCACCAACCAACGCTATTCCTTCTTATTGCTGGTCTCCTTGCGTTGCACCTGGACTGATTTAGGGGCGTCTACACCCAAGCGCACTTCGTCGCCTTTATCGCAAGAACAATTACTTCGATATCGTCACTAATACACAACGTCTCGCCCAGACGCCTTACCAAGATCTGCATCATACCGCCTCTCCCACTTCGTGACTCACACAAAAAATGTTACGGCCCATAAAGCATACAAGCCGCTCTATTCGTTCGGGCGCGTCAACCTCCACCGTAACTCCCCACCCATGCTGTGCTAGGGCATCCGTCAGAGACAGACCCCTGGCGGTCCGCAAAGCTAGAACATTCAATAAAATAAACTATACTTTTTGTGTGGTTCAGAAATTTTCCCAGGGAATGGGGCGTGAGTTGCCATAGCCGCATCAGCGCTTTCCCTATACGGACGCGTGAGCGCCACGCCAAGGACGTCGCGCGCCGCCCCGCCCGCACTCAATTCCTACTCGATAAGGACAGACAAGGGACGAATCCTTGCCAAGAGGGGTGATACGGTTATGAAAAAGAAAGTTGATGTCGATGATCTGAAACGGGGCATGTATGTCTGCAAGCTGGACCGCCCATGGCGCGATGCTCCCTTTCTCTTTCAAGGCTTTGAAATCACGGACGATGAGCAGTTGGCCCAGCTAAAGCAGCACTGTAAGTACGTCTATATAGATGCCGATTATCGGACGGGGACGGCCCCGCAGGTACTTACCCCGCCGCTTGCGCGCACGCCCAGAGTCGAGCCGGCGGAAACAGATCAAAAACCGGTCCTCCGCATTATCGCCGAAGACGCCACTGCGCCTCGCCCCCGAGGGGCCTACCGCGATGAGACAACCATCGACCAGGAGGCCGAGGCGATCCGGGAAACGTACGAGCAGGCCACCACGCTGATTTACACCATTATGGAAGACGTCCATCTGGGCAAGAGCATCGATACTACTGGCGCAAAGGAGGCAGTAGGGCACATGGCAAGAAGCGTGCTTCGGAATCCCGATGCGCTCGTGTGTTTCGCGCAACTGAAGAAAAGGGACGACTACACGGCCCTTCATTGTCTGCGAGTCTCCATCCTAGCGCTCGCTTTCGGTCGCCACCTTGGGCTCGATGAAGAAGGCCTTAATCTCCTCGGGATAGGAGCGCTATTGCACGATATCGGAAAGATGCGCGTCCCGGACACCATCTTGAACAAACCCGGCAAGCTCACAGACCGCGAGTATGAGATTATGAAAAGCCATGTCCCATTGGGTGTGCAGATCCTGGAACGAACGAAGACCATACCGGCGAAAGCCCTTGAGGTGGCCCGCTTACATCATGAGCGATACGGCGGAACGGGCTATATGGAGAACCTTAAGGGCGACCAGATCACCGAGTTCGGTTTAATAAGCGCGATCGTTGACGTCTATGATGCCCTCACCAGTGACCGCGTCTACAAAGACGGCATCGCATCACTGGATGCGCTGAAGAAAATGTATGAATGGCGTGGACGGGACTTTCATCCGGCGCTGATGGAGCAGTTCATCCAGTGTATCGGCATCTTTCCGATCGGCAGTGTCGTTGTGCTCAACACCAACGAAGTCGGCGTAGTAAGAACGCTGAACCGCGAGCAGCGCCTCAAACCTCAGGTGGTGCTGGTCATGAAGCCCGACAAGACGCACCACCCCGCCCTGCGGGCAGTGGATCTTGCCCGCGAGACCACGCCGACTGGCAAGCCATACGAGATAACAGAAGTCGTATCGCCGGCCATGTTCAATATCCAGCCGGCGGACTACCTGCCGGTGAGGGCGGTGGCTTAACAACACGTCCCGCCGGCCGTTTGTTCTTTGACAAATACCGATCCCGCTTGTGGTATGCAATGGTTACTTGTTTACCCGCGACTGTCGAAGCTAGGTGCATCCGAACTACGGAATAGACTTCTTCCGTCTGCAATCTGATTTCAACTGGTAAACCGCATTCTAATCGGGCGATAGGCAGAAGTCGTGCTACTGACGTTCTTTTTCATTGCAGCATATAGTAGAGATACTGACGCTTACCAGCGCGCACGAGTTCGAGCTCCACCTGATCAAGGTCATTCAGTTGCTGGTAGGCTCTAATCGCGTCCTCGAGCGTATTCACAGCCTGTCCGTTTACCCCACGGATCACATCCCCGACGTGCAGGCCAAGCTTTTCATAAACGCTACCCGGTTGAATCTCGACCACCATAAACCCGCCTTCGGGGTGGGGCATCAGCCTGGCTTGACTGAGGAAATCGGCCGATCGTAACTGATTGTTCACGAAATCGCGCTCCACTATGTACTGATCGTTTTCTAGTTGAGTTACCGACTCAGCAGATACCTTCGCTGGAGAATTAACACGGACCGCTTGTGCTGCTGCCTTGAAAGCAGGTAATCCGTTAACCGGCGCCGGTTTCACTCGTGGCGCTGTAGAGGAGGTTTCCAGCAGTACAGTTTCCAGCGTCCCGCCATGGTGGATCAGTACACGGTCGGACAATATCGCTTGCAGGACCGCCCCGTTCACTATCGGCTGCCCTACGGCGAAGGGCTGTTCTGGCCTGCCCCGCGCGCTGATCAAAGCGAGACTGTGTGTCTGTGCTATGGCCACACCCGTAAGAACAAGGTTCAGCCTGCTGATCGGCATCTGTTCCATCGCCTGCGCGCCGCGTTCCCGGGTGTCAACCGCATGACCAAAGAGCTCTGCCGCGAGCAGCGATTGTATGTCCACGTCCAAAGTGGGAACTCCGCTAGTTTCGCTGTACGTGGCGATGGGCGAGGCCGCGGGGGGCGTCAGCACCATCCATGTCCACTTTGCCAAGCTGGCAGACAACAGCAGGACTGCGCCGACGTTCAGCACGTGGGACAACCGGGGCCGTCTAAGCCAGGCTCGGGCCCGCCCCCCTATCGCGGCGAAACCGGGTCTGTCAGTGGGCAATGAAATGGCGGCAGGATTCATGTAGCAGCAGGCTTCATGTGACGGCACGACCAATCAGCTGCGATGTCGGCCACACGAAAGCGGGTGTTACAGGTGCACATCACTGCCAGGTAAGCCTCGATACTACAGAACTACGACTACACACAAAGGGGGGCACGCACTGCTTGTTGCGACCTAGGATCCTACTAATTGAGACAACGTCAATGTCATAAAGCCCTGCCGGCTATTTTTCTGGCCGTAAATAACCGCTCGCCGCCCAACCGAATAAACAATGTTTTGAGATCCTCATATGGAAGTGCGCCGCCATAGCGCTTGCCATTGACGAAGAAGGTTGGCGTCCCTAGGATTTTCTTGCTTGCGCCCTCCTCCCGTTGGGCCAGGACCCGTGCGCGAAATTTTCCCGACCTCAGGCATGTTTCAAACGCGTCCAGATCAAGCTCCAGGGCCCGGGCGATGTCGGTCAGGACAGCATCGGTTATTTTACCTCGTGTCTCAAATAGTGCGTCGCTGTACGGCCAAAACCCATTCTGGGCGCCTGCACATTCTGAGGCTTCCGCTGCCTTGGTCGCTAACGGATGGATCGCAGCCAGTGGGTAATGCCGATAGACCCAGCGTACGTCGGTTTCCTTAACGAGCGAGCGCATGGCCACATGAAACTTGGCACAAAAGGGCGACAAAGGGTGCGAAACGGCCGATGAACG